>Ga0310810_10000127_pt1 | contig 78330 bp, 65 predicted proteins | sample NCmetagenome_FD_207641 | JGI IMG/M metagenome (GOLD analysis project Ga0310810, IMG submission 207641) | Soil microbial communities from experimental microcosm in Duke University, North Carolina, United States - NC | ecosystem: Engineered > Artificial ecosystem > Soil microcosm > Unclassified ... | reverse complement strand
TACTGCATCGGGAAGTAATTAGGACGCGGCCGCGACCCGCGTTACAATTCCTGCATGCCTGAAGGCATGGTGACGTGGAGCTGCCCGCGCTGCGGCCAGCAGAACAACGCCGAGCGGGAGCTCTGCCCGCACTGCGGCGCCGGGCCCGCCCCTTGGCCCGACCCCCTCAAGCGCTGCCCGGACTGCGGCCACGAGTTCGAGGAGGCCGCCCGCGAGGGCAAGGTCCACTGCCCGAAGTGCAGCCGCGAGTTCGAAGACTACGAGGAGTGGGTCCGCCGCTGCCGCGCCGCCGCCTTCGCGGCGACCCGGCCGGCGCCGCCGCCCCCTGTCGAGCCGCCGCCGCGGCCCCCGCACCTGAGGCAGATCGCCGGCAGCCTGCTGGCCATGGCGGCCTTCACGATCGCGTCCGGCATCCTCGTGGGCCGCTGGGAGGTCCTGATCCCGTCCATCGGTCTGGCGCTGCTGCAGATCGTCGCGGGCCTCGCGGTCTACCAGGAATGGAGGCACGCCGACGGCATCGTCCGTTTCGCCGCCGGGCTCTCGGCGCTGCTGCCGATCTTCGTGCTTCCGGCGGTCTACTTCGTCGCCCTCTTCGCCTTCTTCTCGCGGCCCGGGGTGGTGCTGTTCTTCGGAGGCCGGGTGGACCCCCTCCAGGACCGGCTCCGCCACCCGATGATCGCCTGGCTCGTGGTCTCGATCGGCGTCGTCGCGGCGCTCGTCGCCGCCATCGTGTCGGTCGCGCTCGAGACCGCGGCCCGCTGGAACGACCCGCTGCCGCCGATGCTGGAGCTCGGGTCCGCGCTCAGCGCGTTCTTCGTCGCGAACCGCGCCTGGGCGCCGCTGGGCATCCTCTCCGGGATCTGCGTCCTCGCCCTCTGGGGCAAGGTCAACCGCCACGGCTTTCTCGCGGTCGTCGTGCTGGCCATCGTGGGCGTCGTGGCGGTCGGCGCGCCGCCGGTCGCGGCCGCCTGGCTCTACGGTCGCTCCGCCCGGGTGGCCGAGACGTACCGCAACGAACGGGACCTGCAGCGCCTGCTCTGGGGCGCCCGCGAGCAGGAGCCGGACGCGAAGATCCGCATCGCCGCCCTGCGGGGCCTGGCGGCCGTGGGCCGCAACGCGAGGGTCGTCGTGCCCAGCCTGCTCCGCGCCGTCAAGGATCCTGACCGTCGGATCCGCCTCTCCGCGGCGGCCGCGCTGGCGCAGTTCGACCCGGCGGTCGAGGAGACGCTGCCGATCCTGATCGCGGCGCTCGAGGACGACCGCTCGAACGAGGACGAGAAGGACGAGGCGGCCCGGGGGCTCGGGTCCCTCGGCCCGCGGGCGCGGCCGGCGCTGCCGCTGCTGCACGAGCGCATGAAGCACGGCGACGCGGCGACCCTGGCGCTCGTCGAGATCGGACCGGCGTCGATCCCCGGACTAAGCGCGGCCCTCGAGCACCCGGCCGCGGCCGTGCGCCGCCGGGCGGCGCACGCGCTCCGCCTGCAGGGCCCGAGCGCCCGCAGCGCCGTGCCGCTGCTCCTCGAGCGGGTGAAGGACCAGGATTCCGGCGTCCGCGTCGAGGCGATCGCCGCGCTGGGCGAGATCCACCGCGACAAGGCGATCCCGGTCCTGCGCGACCTGCTCCGCGGCGAGAAGGCGGCCGCGAAGGCGGCGGCCGACGCGCTCTGCGCGCTGGGCCAGCGGGACGGCCTCGTCGAGCTGCCGGAGGGGAGCTCCTCGATGAACGCGTTGCGGACTCCCGCGCTCTGGGACCACTTGTCCCGCAGCGTCCTGGACCGGGACCTGGAGGGATCGGGCGCCGAGATCCTCGCCGACCTGGCGGAGCGCGGCGGCCTCTGCGCCGACCTCGCCACGGAATGCACGGAGCTGCCGGCGCTGACGGGATTCCGCCGGATCTCCGCATCGTCGCGGAAGCGCTCCGTGCTCGACGTCCTCCAGTCGTTCGACGTCGAGTTCGTCCTCGAGCCGGACCGGGTCCGCGTCCTCACGCCGGAGCAGGCGCGGGTGGTCTGGAGGGAATGGCTCGCCGAGCAGGGCAAGAAACGGCCCTAGTCCGTTCGCGGCGTCCGGGGCGTGTTACACTTTCGCTGAGCCATGCCCGCCGATTCCCGTCCCGAGGATCCTGCTCCGCCGGCCCCCCAGGGCACCCAGACGCCCGCCGAAGACCTCATCATCGGCCAGTTCGCCGTGCAGCGCGGGATCCTCCGCCCGGAGCAGCTGGAGGCCGGTCTCCGCGAGCAGGCCGCGGCGCAGACGCGCGGCGAAGCCACCCAGCTCTGCCAGATCCTGATCCGTCAGGGGATGATGACGACGGACGACCTCGTCCGCCTCGTGCGGGAGCAGAGCCATCGGGCGGAAGGGCTGCCGGCGATCCCGCGTTACGACGTCCAGGCGAAGCTGGGCGAAGGGGCCACCGCGGTCGTCTACCGCGCCTGGGACCGGGACCTGCGCCGGACGGTGGCTCTGAAGATCCTCCGCGAGTCGGCCGGCTTCAGCGAGATCGGCCGGCAGCGCTTCCGCCGCGAGGCGCAGGCGGCGGCCGGCCTGACCCACCCCAACGTCATCACCATGCACGACGCCGGCGAGGCCGACGGCCGGCTCTACCTCGTGATGGAACTCGTGGACGGGAAGCCGCTGAGCGACTTCTTCAGCGACCCCGCCCTGAATCTCCGGGAGCGCGTCCGCTTGATCGAACGGGCGGCCCGGGGCGTCGCGGCCGCGCACGAGAAGGGCATCGTGCATCGCGACCTCAAGCCGCAAAACATCCTGGTGGCCGCCGGGGGCGAACCCAAGGTCGCGGACTTCGGTCTCGCCCACATGACGGATTCGACCACCGCCCTGACCCGCACCGGCTCCACGCTGGGGACGCCGCTCTACATGTCGCCCGAGCAGGTGGGGGGGAAGTCCAAGGAGATCACGCCCCGCACGGACGTCTGGGCGCTCGGCGCGATCCTCTACGAAGTCCTGTCGAAGCGGCCGCCCTTCCTGGGCGAGACCCATCTCGAGATCTACGAAAAGATCTCGCACCACGATCCGGCGCCGCTGGGAACCACGGAGGCCTTCTCCCGCGACCTCGAGACCGTCGCCCTGAAGGCCCTGGAGAAGGATCCGGACCGGCGCTATCCCTCCGCGCGCGAGTTCGCAGACGACCTCCGGCGCCTGCTTGACGGCGAAGCCATCAAAGCGCGGCGGGCCTCCCCGCTGGCGAAAGCCTGGAAGCGCTTGAGTCGGCGCCGCGCGGTGATCGGAGTGGCGGCGCTGCTGCTGGCGTCGGCCGGCTGGATCGCCGCCCTGCAGTGGCGCCACGCCTCGAAAGTCCGCCTCACCCTGGCTCGGGCCGCGGAGCACGAGAAGCAGGGTCGCTTCCAGGAAGCGCGGGACGGATATCGCCTCGTCCGCGAACTGGACCTGGGGAATTCCGAGGCGCTCGCGGGGCTGGAGCGGACGGAGGGGATGCTGGAGCGACTCCGCCGCGACCTGCTCGACCAGGCGAAAGCGGGCGAGGAGGCGGTCAAGACGATGAAGCACGCCGTCGTCGACTGGATCGTGGGGGAAGTGATGCTCTCGACCGAGCGCACGCGGGATCACGCCAAAGCGGGGCAGGACCTGCTCCCCGGGAACGGGCTGGAGACGGTCGGGACTGACAGCTTCGCCCGGATCAAGTACCTGAACGTCGTGGGGATGGACCTCGATGCCGAGACGCTGCTCCAGCAGTGGCTGGAGGAGTCGCCTTCGGGGGGTCAGAAGGGCGTCTTGGTCAAGCGAGGCGGCCTGAGGGTAAGCGTCCCGGCGTTGCCATCCGGGAAGGCCCTGGTCTTCTCGACGCCCCACCTGGACGTTCAGGCATCCCCGTCGACGTTCCGGCTGATCGTGGGCGATGCGTCGACCCAACTGCTCGTGGAGCGCGGCACGCTTCGGGCCACGCGGAGGGCCGACGGTTCCTCCACGCTGCTCCAGGAGGGGGCGTCCCTCGAGTGCGGCGGGAAGGACTTGATGGCGACCCGGACCATCTGCGTGGCGGGCGGACGCCTGGTGGCGGATTTCGATTCACACGTGGGGTCGGATTGGATCCCTTCCCGGGAGAGCACCAGCGCGAGCGTGGTGCGGAGCGTGGCTCACCCGGGCCTGCAAGGGACCGGGTCGCTCCGGCTGGAGTACGCGGTCCCCCCGACCGAAATGGTCTGGGTGACCAAGATGTATCCGGCTTCCCAGGACTGGAGCGCGTATTCCGGCGTCACCTTCTGGTTCAAAGGCAGTCGATCTCAGACGGAACTGATTCTGGAGCTTTGGGAGAATCGGGATTCCGAGAAGCGAGGGGCGGAGCCGGAACGGTTCTGGTACCGCTTCAAGGACGATTTCCTCGGGTGGAAGAAGTTCGACGCTCCCTGGGCGGAGTTCAAGCGACGTCCCTTTCCCAACACCCCCGACGACGGCTTCACGCGGAAGGAGATGTGGGGCGTCTGCATCATCATCCCCGGGAACGGCCGGGAACGCCGCGGGACCTGCGAGTTCGATCAGATTGAGCTCCTCCCTCCCGCCGCGCCGGGGCCGGAAAAGCCTTGGAAGTCCATCTTTGACGGAACGACCCTGGACGTGTTCGAGCGGCAGACGAGCAATCCGACCGATGTCTGGCACATCGTCAACGGGGCGCTGGTGGTCGACCCCGGGAACAAGCGTCGCGAAGCCATGCGGACGACAAAGACCCTGGACGATGCGGAAGTGCGGGTGCGCTTTGACGTCATCCAGGACATCGACCGCCTCTACTTTGCGATCCGGCAGGATTCCGAGGGCCGCTATATGGTGGCCTTTGCCAACGAGACGGCGTGGGAGCTGAAAGGACGTCCCCACGAGCTGATCTTCGTCTGCCGCGGGGAAGACGTTTCGGCGACCCTGGACGGCCGGAGCGTGGCGATCGAGCCCCTGGGCCGCCCCAAGGCAGGTCGGCTTCAATTCAGCGCCACCAGCCCCGGACTGCGGATTTTCTCGATCGACTACCGCCGCTAGGTCGTCCGGAGGCGCTTCAGCGCCGCGACGATCGCCGAGACAGCCGCGTCGATCTCGGCCTCCGTCGTGAAGCGGCCCAGCGAGATTCGGATGCTCCCCTTGATGCGCGCCTCGTCGAAGCCGAGCGCGCCCAGCACGTAGCTCGGCTGCATCGCGGCGCTCGTGCAGGCGGAGCTCGACGAGACGGCGAGCTCCGGCAGGTCCTTCATCAGCGCCTCGCCGTCGACGCCGGGGAAGCTCAGGTTGCTCGTGTGCGCCAGGCGCTGATCGGGATGGCCGTTGATCTCGACGCCGTCGATCGCGGAGCGGAGTCCCTTCTCGAGGCGCTCGCGCAGCGCCCGGAAGCGGGGCTGCTCCGCCTCGCGTTCCTTCCCGCAGAGCTCCGCCGCGGCGCCGAAGCCGACGACAGCCGGGACATTCAGCGTGCCCGAGCGGAGCCCCCGCTCGTGGCCGCCGCCGTGGAGGATCGGCTCGCAGCGGACCCGCGGGTTGCGCTTCCGCACGTAGAGGATGCCGGCGCCCTTGGGCCCGCAAAACTTGTGCGCGCTGGCGCTCAGGAGGTCGATCGACATCGTGTTCACGTCGATCGGCTCCTTGCCGTAGCTCTGCGTCGCGTCCGTGTGGAAGAGCGCGCCCCGGCTGCGGCAAAGTTCCCCGATCTGCTGCAGCGGGTGCAGCACGCCAGTCTCGTTGTTGGCGTGCATCACCGAGACCAGGAGCGTCTTGTCCGTGACGGCGCCGGCCAGCCGCTCGACGTCGAGCATGCCGTGCCGGTCGACGCCGAGGCGCGTGACCTTGAAGCCGCGGGCCTCAAGGTGCTCGACGCAGTCCAGCACGGCGCGGTGCTCGGTCGCGACGGTGACGACGTGCTTCGCCCGGGTCTTGTACGCCGGGGATGCGGCGACGCCCTGGAGGGCGAGGTTGACCGACTCGGTCGCGCCGCTCGTCCACACGATCTCGTCGGGAAGGGCGCCGATCGGCGCGGCGGCCTGAGCGCGGGCGGCCTCGACCGCCGCAGCCGCGTCCCGGCCCGGGCCGTGCTGGCGGCTCGCCGCATTCCCGAAGCGTTCGCGGAAGAACGGCAGCATCGCCTCCAGGACCCGGGGGTCCAGCGGCGTCGTCGCGTTGTAGTCGAGGTAGATCATGCGCGGGCGCGGCCGAGCGCGCCGACCGTGAAGATCAAAGGATAAAGCCGGTCCCAGTACCAGAGTTTCGCGAAGTAGAGCCCGATGGGCGACGGCTCGAAGCGCGTTCCCTCGGACGTGCGCTCGGCTAGCCAGCGGCAGGCCCGCGCGACCGCGGCGTCCGCGCCGCCCGCCGCCGCGAGCCCCTCGACCGCGAGGGCGGTCTCCTCGATCGTGGCCTCGATCCCCGGCGCGCCGCCGAAGCCGCCATCCGGGTTCTGGGCGCGGAGCAGCCAGCCCCTGGCGCGCTCGACTGCGGCCTTCCACGCGGGGGTCGAGCCGTGCATGGCGCAGAGCAGCACGCGCGAAGTGCCGTAGACCGGATTCGTCTGCTCGGGCGCACGCTGGTTGCCGAACCAGAGCGGAACCCAGCTGCCGTCGGCCTGCTGGGAACGGACGAGATAGTCGAAGGCGCGGTCGGTGGCCGGACCGCTCCGCTCCGAGGGCCAGGCCCGCCAGGCCCGGATCGCGTGCGCGGTGAGGTCCGGGCAGCTCCGATCGAACGGCAGCTTGCCCCAGCCGCGGCAGAAGGTGGGGATGCCGCCGTCGGAATTCTGAAGGTCGAGGAGCCATCGCACGCCCGCGGCCGCCGCCGCCCCGGCCTCGGGATCGTCCGGAGCCAGCCGCGCCAGCGCCAGCAGCGCGCCGGGCGTGTCGTCGGCGTCGGGGACGCCGCCGCTGCGGTCCGTCCACGCCCAGCCGCCGGGGGCCGCTCCCGTGTAGGGGTGCTCGGTCCGGTACTGCTGGCCCAGCAGCCAGCGCTTGATCGCCGCCCGGCCCTCGGGATCCAGCGCGCCGTCCAGGGCTCCCACCGAGAGCGTCGTGACCCAGGTGGCGAGATTGGTGTCGATCGCCCAGCTGCCGTCTTCGCGGGCCGATGCGGCGAGGAACTCGACGCCCTTGCGCGCGACCGGATGATCCGCGAGCCCGCTTCCCGCCAGGCTCATCGTCACGAAGCTGCTGAGCGGTGTCGCCTCGAGGTAGCCGCCCGACGCGGGCTGGATCGCCTCGAGCAGCCGCAGCGTCTTGTCCTTCGTCAGCGCGCGGAAGAGGAGCGTCAGCGGGTTCCGCGGCGGGCGGTGGCGGTGGATCGCCTGGCCGATCGCGATCAGCGCCGGCAGCGCGTAGCTCACCACGCGCAGGCCGAGCGCGCCGAACCACGAGCGGGGCAGGGCGGCGAGCTCGAACGGGAGTCCGGGGATCGAGGCCCACGCCTCCTTCCCGCCGCCGAAGCGCCCCGCGAGCGCGCACATCGTCAGGATGGGAACGGAGAAGGTTCGATCCTCGCCGTAGCGCCGCGCGATGGTGGCGGCGAGCGAGGGCGGCGAGAGGTCGGGACACTCGCGCTTCAGCCACGCCTCGGCCCGCGCGAACGCCGCCTCGCGGCCGGGCGCGAGTCCCAGCGAGGCCCAGCAGAGCGTCGTGGTGCTGATGTTGCTGGGACTGTCGGTCGTGTCGCCGAAGCCCCCGTCGGCGTTCTGCTGGCGCTCCAGCCACGCGAGTCCCGCGCGGACGAGCCCCGCCAGGTTCTCCGGCGCGTCCGCCCGGTTCCGGCGGACGAGCTCCAGCGCGCAGACCGCCGTCGCGGTGGAGAGCGCGCTCGAGGAGAGCCGGCCCTCCCAGTGGCCGGCGGCGACGCGCGCGTCGAGCAGCGCGCGGCGGGCGTTGGCCAGCGTGCGCTCGAGGAGGCCCCGGTCCTGCTGCAGGTCGGGCGTCACGAGAGGCTCAGGTGGCCCAGCGCGAGCAGGGCGTAGTAGGTGTACTCGCTGTCGACGACGTCGTCCGCCCAGCTGCCGCAGAAGCCCTTGCCGGTCCAGAGCGTGTCGAGGAAATCGAGCATGGGGTTCTTGAGCGCGCCGATCGACGCGTGGGCGGCCGTGAGGGCGTGGAGCGCCGTCGCGGTGGAAAGCAGGTCGGGCAGGGGGGAGTCGGGGGCGGGCAGGAAGCCGCCCTTCGGCTGCGCGCGGCCGAGGAGCCACTCGACGGCGCTGGGCGGCACGTCGCGGCCCACGTGATGCAGCAGCGTCACGGCGCCCGCGGTGGTCGGCGTCGTCCCCATGAACGAGCCGTCTGGGGACTGGAGCTTGAGGACGCTTTCGGCAACCTCGCCGTCCGCGACGCTCTGCCCGCCGATGTCCTCGAGGGCCCCGAACTTCAGGAACTGGTGGTAGACGGAGCCGTTGCCCCCGAAGAAGATCTTGCCGGCCAGGTGGTGCTGGTCCATTTTCGGCAGCCCGTCCAGCCCCACGGCGGCCCAGCAGCGCGCCAGGCAGGTCAGGTGGACGAAGTCGAGGCCTTCCCCGACTCCGAAGCGGCGCAGGTAGGGGCGGACCTTGTCGGCCGGCAGTTCCTGGCGGAGGGCGATCAGGCCTTCGAGGGCGAAGACGGTGTAGTAGAGGTCGCTGTTGCCGGCGCGGTCGCGGGCGCCGCCGTCGTCATTGAACTGGTCGCGCAGAAAACGGCCGAGGGGCTCAGCGGCCTCCTGCAGGAGGTTGGGCGCCAGCCGCGCGACTTGCAGCATTTCGAGCCTCAAACTCACTGCAGTACCCTTCGACGAGGTGTTCTCCAAAGATCTTTCCCACGACCCGACGGAGCAGCCCCTTCAGGGTCGCGTTGGAAAGGAACCGCAGGGATCGTATCGCGTCCTCCTTGTAGGCTTCAAGGAGTTCCTCGGCCTTTTCGATGGCCTTGCGCTCCTTCAGGATCTGATGGAGCTCGCCGTTGACCTTGGGCGGGTTCGCGCTGAAGAGCGAGCGGATCAGGTTCTTCTCCGCGCCCTCCTCGGCGCGCTTGAGCGCGATCGCGAGGATGACCGAGGGGCGCCGCCCCACGATGTCGTTGGAATCGCCCTCGCCGCTGCAGTCCTCGATGTCGTCGCGGATCTGGTAGGCGATGCCGAGCGACTCGCTGTACTTGCGCAGGACCTCGCGGGTTTCCGCGTCGGCGCCGCCCAGGAAGGCGCCCAGCGTGAGGGCGACCTCGAACGCGGGCGCGGTTTTCTGCCGGAAGATGTCGAGCACCTCGACGGAGCTCAGCGGCCCGGGGTCCCGGGTCCAGGAGAGCTCTCGGCCCTGGCCGCGGCTGAGCGTCAGGTGGCCGGCGGACGCCGCGCGCAACATCTCGACCTTCACGGCGGGCTCGACCGCGAGCTCGCCGATGAGCCGGTAGCCTTCGCCGAGCAGGAAGTCGCCGGCGTTGAGGGCGATGGGGATGCCGACCTCCGCGTGGAGCGTGCTCGTCCCGTAGCGCTTCTCGTCGCCGTCCTCGATGTCGTCGTGGATGAGCGACGCCTTGTGGAAGCACTCGACCGCGACAGCAAGCTTCTTCAGGTCCGCGGACGCGGGGGGCGGGTCGTCGTGGCGGTCGCTCTGGAGGGCCATGTAGGCGCAGGCCGCCAGGTAGGGCCTCCAGCGCTTGCCGTCCTTGGCGAGCCAGCGGCGGGCGAGCTGCGAGGTCTCGTCCGCGGCCGGCCCCATGAGGGCGTCAAGCGATTCCGTCGAGAACCATGACTGGACGTCCTTCTTGAGGCCGTCGAGGTCGAGGCGGTAGGTCTTGTCGTTCGAGGTCAGGTGGATGAGGTCCCACACCCAGTCGAGGTCGACGGTCGTGTTCACGCAGTCGTCCTGAAGGAGCGGGATGGCGACGCCCGGGATCGCCGCCGCCTCCATGTGGGGGAAGCTCTTCTCGAGCACGTTGATGCAGCTCACGCCGACGACGGCCTCGATCTTGCCCGTCTCGATCATCTGCCGCACGATCGCGGAGCCTTCCGCGACCAGCACGGCGTAGCCCAGACGGTCGGCCTCGACGGTGAGGTCCTGGATGGAGCAGAGCCCGCACTCCTTGCAGAGCAGCCCGAACTCGTCGAAGGGCGCGGGGCACTTGTCCTCCTCGCGCAGGCACTTCGGGAGCAGGAGCAGGCGACGCTCGTAGGGGATCGTGGCCAGCGTGTCGCGCCACGCGGCGTTGCTGACGAGGATCGCGGTGTAGTCCTTGAACTGGACGTCGACGCCGGTCTGCTGCAGGACGACGGCGGTATGCTCGCGGAGTTCGTCGAGCGTGAGGGGCGGGACCGCACCGGTCTTCTTGATGTGGTCCTCGGCCGCCTTCTTGAGCTGCGCGCGGACGCGCTTGTCGTCGGGGATGTTGGACTGGGCCTGCCGGTAGCGCTGTTTGGGCACCTGGCGGGGCAGGACGAGCGGCGTGCCATTCCCGAAGCGGAGCATCACCGGCACGCCGGCCGGCTCGCTGTTCCCGTTCGTTCCCTGCTCGCTCATTCTGCGCCTATTCTACGCTCTCGGTTCCAACGCTGAATTCTTTATTCTTTATTCTCTATTCTTGCTTCCTGCTTCTTACTTCGTGCTTCTTGCTTCTGGATTTAGGTATATGCCCCAAACCCGAAGAACCAATGCTTCTTTGCGAATCGATAGACGAAGTTTTCTTCGGGCACTTCCTGTCCGGGCAGGTGCTGGCTCTGGCGCGACGTCATCCACTTGAGCTCCACGGCCGCCGTCTTCCGCAGCGTCGTGTCGCGGCAGGAATGCTTTTCGACGACCTCCTTGAGGAGATCGGGGCGCTCCAGGACGATGCAGCCCCGAGTCGCCTTGGCGGCGGTCCGACGGAAGTCCCGCAGCAGGCTCGACTCGGTCATGGTCTTGTAGATGTCGCCGTCGTTGTCGCGGATCGACTCCTTCGCGAACTGGATGATGGGGCAGGGCTCCACGTCGCCGAAGGGGCCGATGTGGTGGCTGATCCCGGTGGCGGCCGGGCAGAGCGCCTGGCCCTGGTCGTCGTAGTAGGCGTCGACGATGCCGATCGGCTTCCGGTTGCGCATCTCGACGACGAAGCGGCGGAGCTTCAGGACCTGGTCCGGTCGCAGCGCGAGCTGCGCGTTGGCGACGGGCCCGACCGGGCGGTACGTGTGGAACCAGGTGTAGTGGACGCCCTTGCGGATGAGCTCGTCGATCCACTCCTCGCGGACGAGGTCGTCGAAGTTGCTCTGGCAGGCGCTCGTGGCGACGCCGGTGATGAGGCGGTTGCGGACGCAGGCCTCGAGGCCCTTCAGCGTATGGTTGAGCACGTTTTCGCGGCCGCGCCGCTCGTCGCTGACGGTCTTCGAGCCCTCGACGCTGATGAGCGGCGTGGCATTGCCGGCCCGGCGGAGCTGCGCCGCGACCTCGTCGGTGATCATCTGCCCGTTGGTGAAGATCTGGAAGTAGCAGTCGGGGTGGGCCCGGAGCAGTCGGATCAGGTCCGGGTGGATAAACGGCTCGCCGCCCAGGATCCCGAAGAAGCTGTTGCCGTGCTTCTTGGCGTTCCGGATCAGCCGGTCCAGCTCCTCGAAGGAGAGGAGGTTGGCGGGCTTGTCGACGTCGACCCAGCAGCCTTGGCAGCGCAGGTTGCAGCCGTTGGTGATCGAGATATAGAGGAAAGGCGGGAAGGTCTTGCCCTCCTTGAGGCGGGCCTTGAAGCGTTCCACGGAGCGCATGCCCTTGTAGCCGAAGTTGTAGCCGATCTTCCAGAGGAGGCGGAGGTCCGTCGAGCGGAGCATCCGCCATCCGAAGCCGGCCATTGCTTTCATCGTCTCTGCGCCCATCAGATCCCCCACTCCTTGTCCGTGGGGGCGGGTTTGCTGTCCTTGAGTGTCTGCGAGCGCGCCTGGCGGGACGCCATTTTCGCCTTCGCCCGCTCGGCGCGCTCCTGGATGTCGCCCACCGACGGGAGGCTCATCAGCACCTCGTCGGGGATGTCCAGGTCCTTGCCGAGCTCCTTGAGGCAGCGCTTGCGCTCCAGCAGCGCGCGCGACTCGTCGCGTTCCGTGGAGAAGCGCTTGCGGGCCTCCGAGCTGCGCGTCTTGAGCGACGCGTAGAGGTCGCCGCCGAGCAGCGCGGAGATGTCGATCTTCATCGCCTCGCGCTTCACGTCCTCCTGCCGGACGACATCGCCGTTGATCGGCCCCTTCTTGTACTTCGGGAAGAGGATGGCCACCTCGGGGCAGACGCGCGAGCAGGCCGGGCAGTCCGTCTTGCAGTTGCTCTGGTTCTGGACCGTGAGCTTGTCGTTGGCGTCGACGCCGTAGACGTCGAAGAGGCAAAACGTTAGGCACTGCATGCAGTTGGTGCAGCGGTCGTAGTCGATGACCGGGAACCAGGGCTTCCAGGCCTCGAGCTTGCGCGCGCCGGCGCGCTCGCGGATTTCGCGGGCGGCCCCCAGGACGCCTTCGGCGCTGAGCCCGTTCAGATCGCGGACGTGGAGCTCTCCCTGGCCTTCGACGGGGGGAGCCTGGCCGCCGTCGAAGCGGCCCATGACCAGCATCGGCGCCCCGTCGGCGCGGGCGACGCTGCCGCCCTGGGCGGGACGGGAGACCTCGAAGCCGTTCTGGAGCAGCGAGGCGATCGCGGCGTAGCGGTCCTCGGCGGCGAGCGGAGCGCTGCCGGGGCCTTCATAGAAGACCACGCGCAGGTTCTTTCCTTCGGTCTTGTTCACGCCGTCTTCGGCTCCAAAGCCTTCATCACGTCGTCGGCAGACTGTTCCCGCATGTTGAGGATCTCGACGCCGTCTTTGGGCAGCGGCGCCCCGGCGGCGTGGAAGAGCCACTTCACCGCCCGGGGGAAGCACGCGACGATCTTCACGTCTCCGCCTTCGACCAGCTTCTTCAGCGCGGGGTCCTTGCGGGCCGACATGTCGCAGAGGTCGGCCACCGCGTCGAAGGCCGCGCCCGAGGCGCAGAGCCGCTTCAGGACGTCCTCCTTCACTTCCTTGGGGACGACCTGCGCGTAGGCGCAGTGGCAGTAGAGGATCCGCGTCATGCGGGCCCCCCGGCGTCGCGGTGGATGGGCTGCGGCCGCGCGGGACGGAAGCGCTCCAGGTGCTCCAGTTTCGCCCGGATGCCGGCTCCCAGGGAGGAGATCGACTCCTCCACGACGGCTTTGAGGAACTCGGGGTCCGCCTCGGCGCGCAGGTTCAGCGTCAGGGCCCCGCCGTCCACGCGGTCGAGCAGCGACTCGCGAAGATCGGGGTCGGCGTCGCTGCGAACGAGGCTGACGACCGAGAGCGAGCCCGTGCCGTCCTCCGCGTCGAGGGTCATCTTGAGGTGCGCGATCTCGTGGCCCTTGCCGGCGATCCGGTCGCGCATGCGGCTCGCCAAGGACAGCAGAGCCTGGTTCGCGTCGAAGGGGGCGTCGGACTCCAGACGCAGGGAGCAGTTGAGCCAGCCGAGCAGCGCCTCGCCCTCGGCGTAGAGGTCGTAGTTCAAGTCCATCGCGGGGCCGCTCTCCGGGACCGTCTGGTCGATGGCATCGAACCAGGCGTCCAGGCCCGTGCCGGTCTTGGCGGAGCAGCAGACGAGTCGAGCGCGGGGGAATTCCTTCTGGAGCGCGGCGACCAGACGCTCGCGGAGCGCCGCGTCGACCGCGTCGCCCTTGTTGACCACGATGATGTTCGCTTCCTCGAGCTGCTTGCGGTAGACGTAGACGACCTTCTCCGAAAAGGCCGGCCCTTTCTCGAGGCCGAGGATCCGCGCGGCGCGTGTCGGGTCGACCATGACGCTCATGGGCGCGACCTCGAAGCGGTCGCCGTAGATGCGGCGGAGCGGGTACGACACCGTCGCGATGAGGTCGGTGCAGCTGCCGACGGGCTCGGCGATGAACACGTCGGGCCTCGTCGTCCGGTCCAGGTTGTCGGCAGCTTCCAGGAGCGAGTTGAAGCGGCAGCAGAAGCAGCCGCCGGGGATCTCCTCCACGGGGAAGCCCTTGGAGCGCAGCAGGGCGGTGTCGACGAGGCCGGTGCTCTGGTCGTTGCTGATGAGTCCGACCTTGAGGCCGCGGTCGACGAGCCGGCGGGCCAAGCGCGCGACGGCCGTGGTCTTGCCGGCGCCGAGGAAGCCGCCGATCATGACGTAGCGGGCCTTACTTGGACTCATGTCGCTTTCCCAGCATCTTGTCGATCGTCGCGTCCAAAACCGACACGTAGCCCTGGACGTCCAGGCATCCTTCGGTCGGGTTCCCCCGGAGCGCGTAAAGCCATCCTCGCCCGGAGGGATCCGTCTGGACAAGCTTTATTTCCCGCGCCAGCTCCGGGTTGGCTCCCTCGAAGCGCCCGGAAAACGGCGCGTACAGATCCGTAACGGCTTTGAAGCCCTCGATCCATCCCACGGGCTGGCCGGTCTCGACCGCGCTCCCGGGTTTGACCTCGAAGTTCATCTCCACGGCCTCGCCCAGCATCCGGGTGGCGAACTTGGTGAAGCCGACGCGCCAGAGGTCGCCCTCTTCACGCCGCAGCCAGGAGTGTCCGGCCGTGTAGAGCCGGTCCGAGTACAGGCGGGTGGCGAAGCGGGACCGCTTGTAATGGATCTCCTCGGCTGCCATGGCCTCCCCATGCTGCACCATCGTCCCCGGACCCTGACTACCCTAACGGGCGGGCCGGCCGGCGAATTTCCCCTCAAGAGAAACGACGCCGGGGGCCGAACTCCCGAAATAATCCGGGCGTCAACGGGTGTTAAGTATACCAGGGTCCGCCTCCGCTGCGAAGCGTCGGCGAACGCGGTCGGCAGTTGTATTACGTAAGGCGGGACGTCACAATGGTTCGGGGCCATCTAGGATGATTCAGCTATGAGCGACGTCAAGGGAGTCGAGGCCAAGCCGGCGGAAGCCGCCGCAGCAGCGCCTCCGCCTCCGCCTCCGCCTCCGCCGGCGCCGGCCAAGCCCGCCGAGGCGCCGGCGGCGAAAGCACCCGAAGCGAAGCCTGCTCCCGCTCCCGCGCCCGCCCCGGCAGCGGCGGCGCCCGCCGCGCCGGCCGCTCCGGCTCCCGGAACGGTCGGGGTCCGCGCTCCCGCGCCCAAAGCGCCCGAGAAGGGCGTCAGCATCGCGATCAGCACCAAGGCCGCGTTGGCCATTTTCAGCGGCCTCGTCATGACGGTCCTCTTCCTCGGCGGGATGACGATCTTCCTGCTCATGCGGCTGAACGACCGCAACGGCCTGGCGCACGTCCAGATCCAGCTGCCCGGCCAGGACGGGGCGCCGGTGGCCGCCGTCAAGGCGGCGGAGCCGGAAGCCGCTCCCGCGAAGGTGGAGATCGGCAAGAACTTCAAGGAAGGCCTGGGCGGGAAGCCGTCGAGCCTTCCGGGCTCCTGGCCGAACTTCCGCGGCCCGAAGTACGACAACATCGTCAGCGACATCAGCCTTGCCAACAAATGGCCCAAGGCCGGCCCGCCCGTGAAGTGGACGCTCAGCGGCCTGGGCGAGGGATACTCGGGCGCGGCCGTCCACGCGGGACGCGTCTACCTCCAGGACTACGACGCCACGGCCAAGGAAGAGTCGATCCGCTGCTTCTCGCTCGAGGACGGCAAGGAGATCTGGCGCCGCTCCTACGGGATGAAGATCTCCAACAGCCACGGCTTCACCCGGACCGTGCCCGTCGTGAACGACAAGTACGTCGTCGTGCTGGGCGCCATGAGCCACGTCCTCTGCGTGGACGCCCAGACGGGCGCCATGAAGTGGGGCATCGACCTGATGGCCGAGTACGGCACGCAGTCGATGGCGAAGGACTGGTACTCCGCGCAGTGTCCGCTCATCGAGGGCTCGACGGTCATCCTCGCGCCCTGCGGGACGGACGTCCTCATGATGGCGGTCGACCTCGAGACGGGAAAGCCGGTGTGGAAGACGCCCAACCCCGAGAAGCTGCAGCTCGCCCACTCGTCGATCACGCCGATGGTCCTGAACGGGAAGAAGGCGTTCCTTTACTGCGCCGAGTGGGGGACCCTGGTCGCCATCTCGGGCGAGAAAGACAACGCCGGCACGCTCCTCTGGCAGCTGAAGGTCCTCAACAAGAAGACCATCTCCCCTTCGCCGGTCGTCCTGGACGACGGCCACATCTTCATGACGGCCGGCTACAGCGCCGGCAGCGCGCTCGTGAAGGTCACGGAGGCCGGCGGCAAATACGAGGCGAAGGTTCTCTGGACGCTGGAGGAGAAGGAAGGCCTCTGCTGCGAGCAGCAGACGCCGATCTACTACAACAAGATGCTTTACGGGTTGATCCCGAGCTCGGGCGGGGCGCGGAAGGAGCAGTTGGTCTGCATGAACCCGTTCGACAAGGGCAAGATCCAGTGGGAGAGTGGCAACCAGAAGCGCTTCGGGCAGTACGAGCCGATCCTGCTGGCGGACGGGAAGTTCTTCGTCCTGGACAAGGATGCCGCCCTGACGCTGGTGAAGGCGACCCCCGACAAGTACGAAGAGCTGGGCCGCTGCAAGCTGCTGCAGGGCCATGAAGCCTGGGCCCCCATCGCGCTCGCCGGGAACCTGATGCTCCTGCGCGACAGCAAGACGATGATCTGCATCGATGTCGGGAAGGGCATCGAATGAAGAACCTCTGGATCGCCATCGCCGTCCTGACCGCGGCCCTCTGCGGCTTCCTCGGCTACAAGATCGCCAACCGCAAACCGGTCTACGTGACCGTGGCGCAGGATCGTCCCAAGGCCGCGGAAGTCGGCGACACCATCGACGAGGCCCTCAAGGTCGACCCCAAGCTGATCATCGCCAAGGAAGAAGGCCGCCTCACGACGGGGCTCAAGGAACTCCGCGGCGTCGCGGCGGGCCCCGAGGACCGCATCTACGTCACCGGCGACAAGGCCCTCCTCATCCTCGACAGCGCCGGCAAGCAGATCGCGAAGGCGGACTTGGACAAGCCGGGCTTCAACGTCGGCGTCGACGCCGACGGGACCGCCTACGTGAGCCTGATGGACCACATCGAGGTCTTCGACGCGAAGGGCGCCCGCAAGGCGGTCTGGGAGAAGCCCGGTCCCGCCGCCTGGATCACGTCGATCGCGGTGACCGACAAGGAGGTCTACGCCGCGGACTTCGGGGACAAGACCGTGTACCGCTGCGACAAGACCGGGAAGGTTCTCGGGCAGCTGGGCGAGGCGGGGCCGCAGCCCCGGCAGGGCAAGTACGAGGTCCCCAGCCCCTACTTCGACGTGGCCGTCGACTCGAGCGGCCGCCCCTGGGTCGCCCACGTGGGGAAGCAGCGGGTCGAGAATTACAAGGCCGACGGCAGCCTGGACGGCAGCTGGGGCAAGCAGGGAAACAACATCTACGGTTTCTCCGGCTGCTGCAACCCGAGCCACATCGCGGTGCGCAAGGACGGGTCCTTCGTCACCTCCGAAAAGGGCCTGGTCCGGGTGAAGATCCATGCGGCGTCAGGGGACCTGGTGGGAGTGGTGGCGCCCGCCAAGGACTTCCAGAAGGACATCCACGGGCTGGACCTGGCCGTCGATTCCAAGGATCGCATCCTGGTCGCCGATCCGGGGACCTCGACCGTACGGATTTATGTCCTGAAGGGGGGGGCCTCGAACCCCTAAATTAGGGCTAAAATAGGGCTGGCTGCGGAAAAGTCCGCGCCGGCCGGAGAAATCCGCCCCCTAGTGTAATCCGGGAAGAAATGAGGGCGTATTATTGTTATGACCCCTATGACGCAGACCGAAGGCTCGGAAGACCGCCGCGCGTTCTTCAAGACGCTCGGGCGCACCCTCGTCCTGGGCATCACCGGGGCCGGCGTGGCCGCGATGGTGAACAAGGGCCGGATCGACGTCTGCATCAACGAGCTCAGCCCCTGCGGCAAGTGCGTCGTGCTGAACCAGGGCTGCGAGCTCCCCAAGGCGATGGAGCACAGAAGGAGCGAGGCCGATGCCAAACCGAGTTGACGACCACAGCAAGGACGGGTCGGTCGGCTTCATCGACCGGCGGTCCTTCCTCCAGACGGGCCTCCGGGCGGGCGCGGCCGTCGCGCTGACCGCCGCCGCCGGCGCCACCGCGCTCAAGCTGCACGCCGACGACCAGGTGTGGCAGATCGATCCCAAGCTCTGCGTCTCCTGCGGCCTCTGCGAGACCGAATGCGTCCTCAATCCGTCGGCCGTGAAGTGCACCCACTCCTACGGCATCTGCGGCTACTGCAACCTCTGCTTCGGCTACCTGCAGCCGAACATGACGGAGCAGAACACGGCGGCGGAGAACCAGATGTGCCCGACGTCGGCGATCAAGCGGACGCTGGTCGACGGGCCGTACTACGAGTACCGGATCGAAGAGGCGCTCTGCGTCGGCTGCGCCAAGTGCGTGAAGGGCTGTTCGACCTTCGGCAACGGCGCGATGCACCTGCAGATCCGCCACGACCTCTGCGTGAACTGCAACGAATGCACCATCGCGCGGGCCTGCCCGACCCGCGCCTTCAGCCGGCTGGATGCCGCGAAGCCCTACAAGATCAAGGGTCTGGACAACGACGCCGCGAAGGCGCATTGATCGCGGTCGGTTCCGAACGGGGGCACTACTCCGGGGTGGCGGACATGAGAGGCGTTCCGGTCAAGGCGCTGCTGACGCTGGCGGTCCTGCTGGCGTTCGCCTCGCCCCTCCTGGCCCAGAGCGCGGACCGCTTTCCGCGTCCCGAATTCTCCAACGGCCACAAGGAGCCCAGCAACCAGCCGCTCCCCTGGCAGCTGCCCCGCGCGGTGGGCATGGAGTGGTTCGACGTCTTCGTCCTCATCGCGGCCCTGAGCGCGGCGGCCTACTTCTCGCTCAAGCGCGTGTCCCGCAAGGCGATCTTCATCCTCTCGGTGGGCGCGGTGCTCTACTTCGGCTTCTACCGGGAGGGCTGCGTCTGCCCGATCGGCGCGATCCAGAACGTCGCGCAGGGGATCGGCGGCTCGGCCTACGGGAGCGGGGCGCCCTACGTGCTCCCCCTCACGGTCGTCCTCTTCTTCCTGCTGCCGCTGATCTTCGCGCTGTTCTTCGGCCGGGTCTTCTGCGCGTCGGTCTGCCCGCTGGGGGCGGCGCAGGAGATGGTGATCATCAAGCCCATCAAGGTCCCGAAGGGCGTGAAGCACTTCCTGAGCCTGATCCCGTACGTGTACCTGGGCACGGCGGTGCTCTTCGCCTACATCGGCGCGGACTACATCATCTGCAAGTACGACCCGTTCATCGGCTTCTTCCGCATGGGCGCGAACTTCGGCCTCTTCCTGTTCAGCGGCGCGGTGCTGGTGATCGGGACGGTCGTGGCCCGGCCCTACTGCCGCTTCATGTGCCCCTACAGCATCCTGCTCAAGTGGACCTCGGTGCTGTCGAAGTGGCACCTGAAGACGACGCCGACGGAATGCATCCAGTGCCGGCTCTGCGAAGACTCCTGCCCCTTCGACCACCTGCACAAGCCGACGGTCGAGAAGGAGCCGGAGCCCCGCAGCACGAGCGTGCGACGCGTCGCGCTGCTGCTGGCCCTGACGCCCGTCATCATCGCGGCGGGCATCGGGCTGGGCGTGCTGGCCTCCCCGGTCCTCGCGCGCGCCCACTTCACGGTGAAGCTCGCCGAGCGGGTCCAGCTCGAGAAGCTGAAGCTGGTGAGCGACACGACCGAGGAGAGCCGCGCCTTCTACGAGACGAGCGTCACGCCGGAGCAGCTCTTCGCCAACGGCCAGCGCATCAAGAACAAGGTCCGCAACGGCGCGGGCATCCTGGGCGCCTTCATCGGCCTGGTGGTGTCGTGCAAGCTGCTCGCCCTCTCGATCCGCCGGAAGCGGACCGACTACGAGCCGAACCGGGGCGACTGCTACAGCTGCGCCCGCTGCTCCGACGCCTGCTCGGTCGGGAGGGTGCCCGGCGTGCCGGTCGGCACGATGAGGACGTCTCCGGTCGTCCTGAAGTTCCAGTCCCAGGTCGCGCAGGGGAGCGGCAGTGAGCGCGCCGGTTAGCCCCCTGAAGCATCCCTCCGAGGCGGCGGCCCTCGGGGCCCAGATCGCCAGGGCGGTCGCCTGGGTCTCGGGCGTATTCTCGCTGGTCGCATGCATCTCCCTCATCATGGCCCAGATCCAGATCATGGCCACGGACCCGCTCAACGACCCGAACCTGAAGGCCATGAAGGCGCAGATCCAGAAGGAAAAGAACAACCAGCAGCTCCGCGACAGCGTCCGGGGCCTGAGCTACCTGAGCCAGCGCGCCTTCTTCACGAACCAGACCCAGCAGCGGGCGACGGGCCTGCTGCTGCTCTTCGGCGTGGCCATCTTCCTGGCCAGCATGAAGACCTACGTCGAGCTGCGGCTGAAGCTCCCCGTGCCCCAGGGCCAGGCGCCCCGCGAAGGCGGCTCGGCCGAGCGGGCGGCGGGACGCTGGGCCGTGACGGCCGGCGCCGGCCTCGTGGTGCTGGCCACGCTCCTGATGGTCTTCCTCTCTCCGCCGCCGATCGACCTCGACGTCAAGCCCGCCGACGCGGCGGCCTCGCCGGGCGCGTCCGCCGAGGCCGGCACGCCTGCGAAGCCCGAAGAGGGCAAGTCGCCGCCCGCGGGGAAGACCGCGGAAGCGGCTCCTTCCGGCACGCCCGCGAAGTTCGAGGCGCCGCCGCTCCACGCATGGCCGATGTTCCGCGGGCCGTTCGGGCTGGGCGTCGCGGGCCATGACAAAGCGCCCCTCGAGTGGGACGGGAAGTCGAAGAAGAACATCCGCTGGGTGGTCCCTGTTCCCAAACCCGGCAACAGCTCGGTGGTCGTCTGGGACAAGCTGGCGTTCGTGACGGGCGGCGACGCCGAAGGCCGCTCGGTCTACGCCTTCGAGACCGAAACGGGCAAGCTGGCCTGGGAAGGCAAGATCGGCTCCGCCGGGGACGGCGGCCTGAAGAAGGTGATGGCCGAGGTCGGGTACTGCACCCCGACGATGGCGACGGACGGCGAGCGGGTCTTCGCGATCGCCGCCACCGGCGAGATCAACGCGTTCACCATGGACGGCAAGCCCGCCTGGCCGGGCAACCTCGGATCCCCGAAAATCCAGTACGGCTACGGGTCGTCCCTGGCCGCCTACCCGGGCCGCGTGCTCGTGCAGATGGACACGGAGGCCGGGGGACGCCTGGTCGCGCTCGACGCCCGGAACGGAAAGAAGATCTGGGACAAGCCCCGCGCCGGCCTGAAGTCCTCCTGGGCCTCGCCGGCTTTTGCGGTCGTCGACTCGAAGCCGCAGCTCCTGCTGGTCGGTGACCCCTTCCTGATGGGGCACGATCCGCTGACGGGCGAGGCGCTCTGGCGGGCGAACTGGATGGGGGACAAGGGCGGCGAGCCCGCCCCGTCGCCCGCCTACGCCAACGGCGTCGCGTACGTCGTGACGGACCGCGTCGCCCTCTCCGCCTTCAAGCCCGGCCAGGAGAAGGCCCTCTGGAGCTACGAGGAAGATCTGCCGGACATCTCGAGCCCCGTCGCGACCGACAAGTACGTCCTCATCGCGCACAGCAACAGCGGCATCGTGACCTGCATCGACGCGGTGAAGGGCACCAAGCTGTGGACGCACGAGTTCGATGAGGCCGGCTTCGAGTCGTCGCCCGTGGTGGTGGGCGAGCGGATCTACCTGATGGACAAGAAGGGGACGACGCACGTCCTCAAGCTCGGCGACAAGTACGAGTCGCTGGCGAAGAATGCGCTCGGCGAGGACTCGGGCTGCACTCCGGCCATCCCGCAGGGCCGCATCTACATCCGGACCAAGACCAGCCTGTATTGCATCGGCAAGGATTGACGATGAGCACGACCGAAGTCGATCTGGCGGAAGTCGACAAGATCGTCGCGGAGACGGGCAAGACCGCCGACGCGGTGATCCCGATCCTCCGCAAGATCCAGCAGCGCTATCGCTGGCTGCCGGAGACGGCCCTTCGCCGCGTCTGCGAGACCACCGAGATCACGCCGTCGGGCATCGCCGGCGTCTCGACGTTCTATTCGAAGTTCCGTCACAAGCCCGCCGGGCGCCACTCGGTCAACGTCTGCGTCGGCACCGCGTGCCACGTGAAGGGCGCGGAGCTCGTCATCGACGGCGTCCGCCTGAGCCGCGGCATCCCGCACGATCAGGACACCGACGCCCAGGGCGAGATCACCATCAACAAGGTCGCCTGCCTGGGCTGCTGCACGCTGGCGCCCGTCGTCCAGATCGACGACGCGATCCACGGCTATCTCACGTCCGGGACGGTGGACCGGGCGATCCGCGACTTCCTGGCCCGCCAGAAGAGCCGTAAGGTCGCCCCCAACCGGGAAGAGCCGAGGACCGCGAGCGAGAGCGGAACGGCGGAGCTCCGGATCGGCCTGGGCTCCTGCTGCATCGCGGGCGGTGCCCAGGACGTGCGCGAGTCGCTCGAACGCGCCGTCAACGACCTTCAGGCCGACGTCCGCATCAAGCCCGTCGGCTGCACCGGCATGTGCGACCAGAGCCCGCTGGTCGAGGTCGTGGACGGGAAGGGCGAATCGACCCGCTATGCGAAGGTCCATCCGGACGAGGTGGAGCGCATCGTGAAGCGTCACTTCAAGCCGCAGGGCTTCGCGGGCCGCGCCAAGTCGTGGGTCTCGTCGATCCTGGGCGCGATGGTGACCGACAAGGCCTGGGAGCCGGTCACGAAGTACTCGCTCGACACGCGCGACCCGCGGGTGAGCCAGTTCCTCGGCAAGCAGAAGCACGTCGTCACGGAGCACTACGGCGAGCTCCACCCGCTGGACGTTGCCGACTACGAGAAGCGCGACGGCTTCAAGGCGCTCCGGCAGGTCCTGACGGAGAAGAACCCCGATAAGGTCATCAAGGACATCCTCGCCTCGGGCCTGCGCGGCCGCGGCGGCGGCGGCTTCCCGACGGGACGCAAGTGGACGCTCGTGAAGGCGGCCAAGGGCTCGCCCAAGGCCGTCGTGATGAACGGCGACGAAGGCGACCCGGGCGCCTTCATGGACCGCGTCGTCATGGAGTGCTACCCGTTCCGCGTGCTCGAAGGAATCGCGATCGGCGCCTACACGGTGGGCGCGAGCCAGGGGTACCTCTACATCCGCGCCGAGTATCCGCTGGCGATGGAGCGCATGGAGGCGGCGGTCAAGATCATGGAGGAGAAGAACCTCCTTGGCGACAACATCCTGGGCACCGGCTTCAGTCTGAAGGTCCGCGTCATGGAAGGCGCCGGGGCCTTCGTGTGCGGCGAGGAGACGGCGCTGCTGGCGTCGATCCAGGGCGAGCGCGGCATGCCGCACTTCCGGCCCCCGTACCCGGCCGTGAAGGGCCTCTGGGACATGCCCACGCTGATCAACAACGTCGAGACCTTCGCCTGCGTGCCCTGGATCCTGCGCAACGGCCCCGAGGCCTTCGCGGCGATGGGCACCGAGAAGAGCAAGGGCACCAAGGTCTTCTCCCTCTCGGGCAAGGTCCGCCAGGGCGGCCTCATCGAAGTGCCCATGGGCATCACGATCCGTCAGATCGTCAACGAGATCGGCGGCGGCGTCGAGGAAGGGCGCACCTTCAAGGCGGTGCAGATCGGCGGCCCCTCCGGCGGCTGCATCCCCGACCAGCTGGCCGACACCCCCGTGGACTACGAGGCGCTCCTCAAGGTCGGCGCCATGATGGGCTCCGGCGGCCTCGTCGTCATGGACGACACCGACTGCATGGTGAACGTCGCGCTCTACTTCCTCCGCTTCATGCAGGACGAGTCCTGCGGCAAGTGCACGCCCTGCCGGGTGGGCACGAAGCGCATGCTCGACATCATGGAGCGGCTGGTCGTCGGCAAGAGCCGCGCGGGCGACCTCCAGAGGCTCGAGGACATGTCCGGCTTCATCAAGACGGGCAGCCTCTGCGGCCTGGGGACCACGGCGCCCAACCCGGTGCTCTCGACGCTCAAGTACTTCCGCGACGAGTACGAGGCCCACATCGCGGGCCGCTGTCCCGCGAAGAAGTGCACCGCCTTCATCCAGTACACGATCAACGAGGACTGCATCGGGTGCACGCGCTGCGCCCAGGCCTGCCCGACGGACGCGATCAAGATCACGCCCTACGTGCAGCACCACATCGACCTGGCGAAGTGCGTGTCCTGCGACATGTGCAACCAGGCCTGCCCGGTGGACGCCGTGCAGGTGGTCGCCAAGCCGCCGGCGTCGGTAAAATCGACCCCCGTGGCCGCCGCGAAGTAAAATGATCACCATATTGGCCACTGAGGACACCGAGGACACTGAGAAGAATTCCTCCGTGTTCGGATCCGGACTCGAAACATCTGCGCTGTGCTCTCTGTGTCCTCTGTGGCCAATCAAGAGGAGCATCCTTGCCTAAGCTCGAGATCGACGGACGTCCGATCGAGGTGCCGGACGGCACGCGCGTCCTGCAGGCCGCGCGGATGCTCGGCATCAGCATCCCCACGATGTGCTACCTCGAGGGGCTCGAGCCGTTCACCTCCTGCATGATCTGCCAGGTCAAGAACGACGCCAACGGCAAGATGATCGCCGGCTGCTCCGCGCCCTGCGAGGAGGGGATGAAGATCTCCACCATGAGCGAGGAGATCAAGAAGGCGCGCAAGTTCACCCTGGAGCTCCTCTTCAGCGACCACGTGGGCGACTGCGAGGCCCCCTGCCACCGCGTCTGTAAGTCGCACATCAACATCCCCAGCATGATCCGGCACATCATCGACGACGACATGGACGGCGCCGTCGAGGTCCTCCGCGAGGCGGCCGGGCCGACCAACCTGCCCTGCCACGGCTGCGAAGGGACCTGCGAGCCGGGCTGCCGCCGCAGCAAGGCGGAGGCGCCGATCGCCATCCGCGACCTCGTGACCTTCGTGCACAAGTACGGCGAGTCGAACGGCAAGTTCAAGGCCGAGGAGGCCGCGGGCACCAAGCCCGAGAAGCGATTCAACTGCGCGATCGGCAAGCTCAAGGAAGGCGAGATCGACCTCTTCGTCGCCGACGCGTACGATCCGAAGCTGATGGGCCGCATCGAGCCGTCGGACCCCGTGAAGGGATTTACCGTCGAGGAAGCGAAGAAGGAGGGGTCGCGGTGCATGCACTGCGACTGCCGCAAGGCCGAAACCTGCTCGCTGCGCGACTACGCCGACCTCTACGGGATCAAGCAGCGCGAGTACCAGCCGGACGACCGCAGCCGCCACGCCCAGGTCCGCCAGCACGGCGACATCATGTACGAGCCCGAGAAGTGCATCAAGTGCGGGCTCTGCATCCGCATCACCGAGCTCAAGAAGGAGACGCTGGGCCTGACGTGGATCGGCCGCGGCTTCGACGTCACGATCTCCACGCCCTTCAACGAGGGGCTCTCGACCGCCGTGACGACGACCGCCGCCGACTGCGTGGACGCCTGCCCCACGGCCGCGCTCTCGTACCGCGACCACCACGCCGAGGCGAAGGCGAACGAGCTGCGCGGCCGCATCGCCAAGATGGGCCAGGCCGTCGTCGGCGCCCCCCAGATCCCCGTGTCCTGGGGCTCCACCGCCCTGCAGGCCAGCGCGGTCAAGCCGCTGCTCCCCGGGCATCGCGTGACCGTGGGCGGCTGCGGCAACGGCGGCGGGGGCTGCGGCTGCTCCAAGTAGAGATTTCGGGCAGTCTCTTCTGGTAGGCTGAGTCTGAGGGCATGAAGAGCATCCACGTCCTCCCCGGATCGGGCGACAACTTTTACTGCGAGAACTGCGTCCGCGACAACGCCACCGTGCGGGCGCTCGTCCGCGCCAAGGAGGACGTGGTCGCCGTCCCGATGTACCTCCCGCAGATCGCCGACCGGGTGGACGAAATATCCAACGCCCCCGTCTTCTACGGCGGCATCAACTCCTACCTCCAGCAGGTCTCGGGCTTCTTCCGCTGGACCCCGCGCTGGATCGACCGACTCTTCGACTCCCGCTGGATGCTCACGCTGGCCGCGAAGCGCGCCGGCTCCGTCCGCGCCCGCGGCCTCGGCGAGCTCACCCTCTCGGTGATGAAGGGGGCGGACGGGAAGCAGGTCAAGGAGCTCGACCGGCTGCTGCACTTTCTCGACGGCGTCGAACGGCCGGACCTCGTCCACCTGTCGACGCCGCTCCTGATGGGCATCGGCCTCGCGATCCGGAAGCGCTTCGGCATCCCCGTCGTCTGCACGGTCCACGACGAGGACGTGTGGATCGACGCCATGGAGGAGCCCTGGCGCTCCCGCTGCTGGGAGACGATGGCCGAAGGCGGCCGCGACGTCGCGGCCTTCATCAGCCTGAGCCGCTGGTACGGCGACGTCATGTGCCGGCGCCTGAAGATCGACCCCGAGAAGATGCACGTCATCCCCGTGGGGGTCGACGCGGGGGCCGCGCCCCCGGTCGCCGTGCCGAATCCGCCGACGATCGGCTACCTCGCGCGCATGGCCGAGTCGATGGGGCTGCCCGTGCTCGTCGAGGCGTACCTGAAGCTGAAGAAAACCGAGCCGTTCAAGTCGCTGCGCCTGCATCTCTCCGGGGGGAAGACGGGCGACGACGCCCCCTACCTCGAGCGGCTGCGCCGGCAGCTTGCCGACGCCGGCGTGTCCGGGGACGTGACGTTCTTCGGCGAGTTCGACCCGAAGAGCCGCCGGGCGTTCCTGGAGAAGCTGTCGGTCCTGACGGTGCCCACGCCCGGCGGGGTGGCCTTCGGGACCTACATCCTGGAAGCGGGCGCGGCCGGCGTGCCCGTCGTCGAGCCGCGCGTCGGCTCCTACCCGGAGCTGATCGAGGCGACGGGCGGCGGCGTCCTCTACGAGCCCAACACGGCAGACGCGCTGGCCCGGGCGCTGGGCGAGCTGCTGGGCGACGAGGCGCGGCGCGCCGAGCTGGGCCGCAAGGGTCGCGAATCGGTTGAGAGATCGTTCAGCCTTGCTACCATGGCTCAGAAGATGACCGAGCTCTACCGCACGATCGTCCCCGCCGCCAAGGTGGGGGAGGCCCGCCGCGCATGAAGTGGATGCTGCCGCTCGGCTTCGCCCTCGCGCTGGCGGTCGCGATTCTCGTCGTCGTGGCGCGGCAGACGCCGCCCGGGGGCTCCGCGGCCGGGAAGAATCCCGCCCCGCGGACGGAGGCTCCCGACCGCGGCGCCTGGCGAACCTACCATGGCAACTTCGCGCTCGACGGCCTCGCCGGCGGAACGCTGCCCGACGCCCCCGAGCTCCTCTGGAAGTACAAGGCGGGGAACCGGGTCGACGTGACGCCGCTGTCGGCCGACGGCCGCATCTATTTCACGACCGCCAAGGGCGGGCTCGTCGCGCTGGACCTCGACGGCAAGCCGGTCTGGACCGTCTCGATCGCGCCCGACTCGTTCAGCTCGCCGCCCCTGCTGGTCGACGGCCTGCTGATCGTCGGCTCGAACAAGGGAATCCTGCACGCGTTCGAGACGGGGGCCGGGAAGGAGAAGTGGGGCTACGACCTGGGCGGGGCCATCCAGGGGTCGCCCAACCGGATCGAGTTCTCCGGCGGCCGGCCGGGCGTCATCGCGATCTCCCCGAGCGACGGCGCGATCCACGGCGTGGACCTCGAGACCGGCAAGGGCGTGTGGAAGACGCCCGGGGTGGAACGCTGCGACGGGTCGGCCTCGGTCAGCGGCGGCCGGATCGTCATGGGGAGCTGCGCCTCCGCGCTCCACGTGTACTCGGAGCCCAAGGGCGAGAAGCTCATCGACGTGCCGCTCGGCGGCGACAACCAGGTCGCCGGCGGGGTCGCCATGTCGGGGACGACCGCCTTCGCGGGGACGCGCAGCGGCAAGCTCTGCGCCGTGGACGTGAGCGCCGGAAAGATCCTCTGGACGAACAGCGACGGCCAGGGCGAGGCGTTCATGACGCCCGCGGTGGGCGAGACGATCGTGGTGTTCGGCGCGGACGACGGCAAGGTGCACGGCGTGAAGCGCGACACGGGCGTCAAGGTCTGGTCCTTCGACACCGGCAACCGGCCGATGTCCCCGGTGATCGTCGGCGATCGGGTGCTCGTGGCCTCCGGCGGGTCGCTCTTCCTGCTGGCCCTCGCGGACGGCAAGAAGATCTGGTCGGCGCCGGTGAGCGACGACACCAGCTCCCCCGCGCTCGTCGGGGGCCGGATCCTGGTCGGCGGCGACGACGGCACCGTGTCCGCGTACGGGCGCAAGTGATGGCCGAGCAAGGGACGATCCTGGAGCTGAGCGGGGTGAGCAAGTCCTACACCTCGCCCGAGGGCGTCGAGACCTCGGTGCTGCGGGGCGTCGACCTCGCGATCGCCAAGGGCGAGTCCGTGGCCATCGCGGGCCCGTCCGGCTGCGGGAAGAGCACGCTGCTGAACATCATCGGGACGCTCGACCGGCCGAGCTCCGGCCGCGTGAGCCTCGACGGCCGCGACGTCTCGGCGCTGCCCGAGGCGGAGCTGGCGGCCGTCCGCTCGCAGGTCGTCGGCTTCGTCTTCCAGCTCCACCACCTGCTGCCGCAGTGCTCGATCCTCGAGAACGTGCTCGTGCCCACCCTGGTGACGAAAGGGGCGGGCGACGTCGAGGCGCGGGCCCGCGCGCTCCTGGAGCGCGTGGGCCTCGGACAGCGCCTCTCGCACCGGCCCGGGCAGCTCTCGGGCGGCGAGTGCCAGCGGGCCGCCGTGGTCCGCGCGCTGATCAATAAGCCCAAGCTGCTCCTCGCCGACGAGCCCACCGGGTCGCTCGACCGCGGCAGCGCCGAGTCGCTCGCGGCGCTGCTGGGCCAGCTGAACCGCGAGGAGGGCGTCGCGCTGATCTACGTCACCCACTCCGCGGATCTGGCCGCGAAGGCGGGGAAGGTGCTGGAACTTCGAGACGGGCGTCTCGCGCCGCGATGAACAAACTGACGTTGGTGCATCGGGGCATCCAGTTCTACCGCCGGACCCACCTCGGCGTCATCGCCGGCTGCGCCGTCTCGGCCGCCGTGCTCGTCGGGGCGCTCTTCGTGGGCGACTCCGTGAAGGGCACCCTGGAACACACGGCGCTGGCGAGGCTCGGCCGGGTCCATTCCGCGCTCGACGTCGGCAACCGCTTCTTCCGCGACGAGCTCGGGCGCCGGATCCGCGACGGCCTGAAGACCGACGTCGCGGCGGCGCTGCGCGTCCAGGGGATGGCGATCCGCGACGCGACCCAGGTCAACCGCGTCGAGGTGCTCGGGGTCGACTCCGCGTTCTTCGCGCTGGCGGAGCATCCGCCGGCGCTGACGCTCGGGCCGGGCCAGGTCGCCCTCAACGAGAAGCTGGCCGCGGCGCTGGGCGCGAAGGCGGGGGAGGAGGTCGCGCTGCGCACCTTCAAGCCCGGGCTGCTCTCCAAGGAGGCGCCGCTCGCGTCGCAGAACGAGAAGGACACGCGCCGCTCGCTCCTGACGGTCGTGGCGGTGCTGAGCGACGCGCAGCTCGGGCGTTTCAGCCTGAAGTCCGACCAGGCGGGCCCCGCCACCGCGTTCGTGGACCGGGGCTGGCTCCAGCAGACGCTCGACCTGCCCCACAAGGCGAACCTCGTCGTCGCGGGAGCCACCCGCGGGGATCCGCAGGACTGGCTGCGCAGCGCGTGGACCCTGGACGACCTGGGCCTCGTCCTGCGCGCTCCGGAAGGTCGTGGCGTGGTGCAGCTCCAGAGCGAACGCGTCTACCTCGACTTCGGCGTGGCCGAGCCCGCGCGCACCCTTCGTCCGGACGGCGTCGAGGTCGTCTACTACCTGGTCGACCGCCTGTCGTCGGAAAAGGGAAAGGCGACGCCCTACTCGTTCGTGACCGCGATGTCGCCGAATCCGGATCCGAAGCTGGGACCGGTCCCCGTCGGGATGAAGGACGACGAAATTCTCGTGAACCGCTGGCTGGCGGATCAGATCGCGGTCAAGGTCGGCGACTCCATCCAGGTCGTCTACTCGGTGCCCACGGTCGGCAGCACGTTCGAGAAGATGTCCCGGTCGTTCCGCGTGCGCGGCGTCGTGGAGATGGAGGCCCTGGCGGGGGAGAAGGAGCTCGTGCCGGAGTTCCCGGGCCTCACCGACGTCGAGGCCTGCAAGAACTGGAAGATCGGCATCCCGATGGACGAGCAGGAGCTCAAGGACGAGGCGAACGAGGCGTACTGGAAGCAGCATCGGCAGACCCCCAAGGCCTTTGTCACGTACGGGGCCGGGCGGGACATGTGGGCCAGCCGCCACGGCGACCTGATGGCGGTCCGCTACCCCGCGTCGAAGACCAATGCGACGGAACTCCGCGACGCGCTCCGCGAGCATATTGATCCGGGGAAGTCCGGGCTCGTGTTTCGTCCCGTGCGCGAGGCCGCCCTGAAGGCCGCCTCCGAGTCGATGGACCTCGGCCAGCTCTTCCTGGGGATGAGCATCTTCCTGGTGGCGGCCTCGCTGATCCTGACGGCGATGTTCTTCGTCTTCTCCGTCGAGCAGCGGGCGCGCGAGATGGGCGTGCTCTTCGCGGTCGGCTACACGCCCGCGCAGGTGCGGCGCCTCTTCCTCGGGGAAGGGGCGCTCCTGGCCGCGACGGGGTCGCTGATCGGGATTCCGCTGGGGCTCGCGTTCGCGAAGGCCCTGGTCTGGGGCCTCGGGAGCGCGTGGAGCGGGGCCGTCGCGGACGCGGCCATCGAGTTCCACGCGCGGGGCTCGACGGCGCTGATCGGCGCCGCAGCCGCGGCCGTGATCTCGCTGCTCGCGATGGCGCTCGCGCTGCGTCGGCAGTCGAAGCGTCCGGTGCGCGAGCTCGTCGCCGAGGACTTCTCGGTCTCGCTGGAGTCGGCCGCGCCGCGGCAGGGGAGCGGCCGAGTTCGGTTGATCGTCTTCGTCCTGAGCCTTCTCGGGGCCGCGGGCGTGGCGCTCGGGGCGCTGATCGCGAAGCTGCCGAATCCGGCCGGGGCGTTCTTCGGCGCCGGGGGCCTGCTGCTGGTCGCGGGACTCTCGCAGGTGCGGATGCAGCTGGGCCGGCTCTCGGCCCGGACGTCGTCTCGCCTCTCGGTGCGGGAGCTCGGCGTGCGCAACGCGGCGCGGCGGCCGGGCCGGAGCCTCGCGACCGCCGGCATGCTGGCCTGCGGCTGCTTCGTCGTCTTCTCGGTCTCGGCGATGAAGGAGGACCTCTCGGTCCAGGCGGGCGAGCGGAAGTCGGGCACGGGCGGCTTCGGCCTCTACGCCGAGTCCAGCATCGCGATCCCGGACAATCTCGACGACGAGCGGGTGCGGAAGGAGCTGCGCCTGACGGACAAGGAGCTGATGGGGGGCGTGTCGATCGTCCCGCTGCGGGTTCACGAGGGCGACGACGCGAGCTGCCTGAACCTGAACCAGTCGCTCACACCGCCGCTGCTGGGCGTGGACGCGTCGCGGATGGCCGCGCTCGGCGCCTTCGCGGGGCCGGAGCTCTGGGGCCTGCTCGATCAGCCGGTGGTGCCGGGCGTCGTGCCGGCGCTGGTGGGGGACTCCGCGACGGCGATGTGGAAGCTGAAGAGGAAGGTGGGCAAGGACGACGGCGATCTCCTGGACTACCAGGATGAGCGGGGCCAGGCCTTCAAGGTGAAGCTGGTGGGCGCGCTCCCGTCACGGCTCTCGGTGCTGCAGGGCCGCCTGCTGATCTCGCAGACGGCGTTCACGCGGCTGTATCCCTCCGAGGGCGGCTATCGGACCTTCCTGATCGACGTCCCGGCGGGACGGGAGACGAAGGTCGCGCAGTTCCTCTCCACGCGGCTGGGGACGCGCGGCTTCGACCCGCTGTCCTCGGTGGAGCGCCTGAAGGAGTTCTACGTCGTCGAAAGCTCCTACCTCCGGATGTTCATGGTGCTGGGCGGCCTCGGGCTGCTGCTGGGGAGCGCCGGAATGGGGGTGCTGGTGCTGCGTCACGTGATGGAGCGCCGGGGGGAGCTGGCGCTGCTTCGCGCGGTCGGCTACACGAAGGAGCAGGCGGCGGGCGTCGTGATGGCGGAGCATCGCTTCCTGGTGCTCGCGGGGATCGTGGCGGGAACCGTGGCATCGGCGCTGGCGATCGGCCCGAGCGCGCTGCAGCCGCAGAACCACCTGCCGTTCGGCCTGCTGGCGCTCTTCCTCGTGGGGACGACCGTCCTTTCGCTGGGCTGGATCCGCGTCGCGACCTCGGTCGCGCTGCGGGCCGCGCTCGTCCCGGCCCTGCGTCACGAATAGCGAAACGACGCCGCGGAGATTCCTAAGTAGTGCTTAGGAGGATCCGCATGAAACGCTCGAGGATTGTCCTGTTCGCCGTGGCGCCGTTGCTGCTCGCGTCCCTGACGGGATGCGGAACGTTCTTCAACCTCACCGGCATCAGCCTGATCGACGACCCGAAGCTCCGGCCGGCGTCGGTCATGGGCGGGACGCAGTACGACACGGACCTCCTGAAGTACGGCCCCCAATCGGAACGCGCGCGCGCGTTCATGGACATGCTCCCGTCCATCTTCTTCGATATCGGGCTGCTTCCTCTGACGCTGCCTCTGGCCGCCATCTTCGCCGACGGCCCGTTCGACCCCGCGCGCAATCCCAAGCCCGCCGAGAAGCCGCCGTCGGAAGAGGGGAGAACGCCGTAAGATGGCGCGCCATGGATAAGGACCACTTCAAGCGTCTCGGCCCGCCACCGCCACCCCCACCGACTTACTGGGACGTGTGGCTCTGGCCGATGGCCGCGTTTTGCGGGGTGACCGCCTTCACGCTGAACTATTTGTCGGACAAGGCCGTCAACGAAGGGGACGCCATCTCCTATACCCTCGTAATGCTTCCGTTCGCCGCCATCGGCGCCGCATGCCTGCTCGGCGGCCTGATCTCCAGCGCCAACCGGTTCTTCGGCCGACGCCGAAAGTAAGGGAGGACCGCCGGCTTCCGTCCGGCGGTCCTGGCCCATCCCCCGGGGTGCCGATCAGGTCCCTCTCTCCAGGGTCCGCCGCGAGGCGTCTACGTTCTCCATGGATCCATCGAGGAGGCGCGCCGGATAGCCCAGCAGCCGGGCGGCGAAGTAGACGGGAGCGGCTTCGCTCCAGCGGCGCGCCGCGACGACCACTTCATGCCCGCTGCGGGCGGGGACCTTCGCCCAGAGGCGGCGGAGGTCCTTCTCGCCTTTGAACACCGGGACGTAGAGGCTGCCGAGGTTCTCGCACCAGGTCATCCGCACGAACGGCTTGCGCGAGCGCGCGTCCGGCGCGTGCCGGGCATCGAGCATCGTGACGGCCGGATCCGGCCGGTCCGCTTCCAGGAGCAGGGCATCCAGATGGGCGGCAGGAACCATCACGTCGGAGGGATTCGTTTCCGGGTCGGCGGCCTCCGCGTGCTCTCCCCAGCGGCAGGCCGCACGTCCTTCCGACACCCACTTCACCCAGTGGCCGTCGAGCAGGGCCGCGTGGTCGGCCAGCCCCAGGGAATCGAGCGCGGCGAAGCCGGCGGCGGCTTCCATCCCCAGCCCGGTGTCGTAGAGGACGACGCGGCGCCCGGGAAGGAGGCCGAGTCTGGCCAGCGCGGACCGCCCTTCGTCGCTTCGGAACTCCTGCAGCTCCGGCCACGTCCAGTGCCTCGCGCCGGGGAGGTGGCCCTCCGAGTAGCTCGCGCGTCGCGGTCTGCCCGCCGCGCCGGCATCGAAGCCGACGTGGATCACCGTGACCTCGGAGGAGTCGATCAGTCGGGCGAGCTCTTCGGTGGAGACGAGAAGCTCGCGTCGGAACGGCAGATGTCCCGACCCGGGGCAGTCCCAGCCGTACTCCTCCGGCGGCTCCTGGGCGTCACCGGCGGAGAGGAACCTTGGGAGCAGGAGGACGGGGAGGACGATTCTGGCGAGGATCGGTTTCATGGCTCTTCCCCCAACTGAAGTTCTGTGAGGCGCAGTGCAAGGGTCATGCCATGGGGGCCGGTGCGGAGAAGGGGCGATATCCGGGGCTGCGTCCCGAACGATCCCCGGCCGGGGGCGGAAAATAACTGTTCGGCGGGTGAACAGTTACGCCGGCCCGGCGCAAAGGATCTCGTCGACCGCGGCCGCAATGCCGCTCACCACGGAGCAGGCGACGCTGACCTCGTCGCGGTGCTTGTGGCCGTGGCCGGTGAGGACGTAGATGCCACGCGCCCCGAGATTCGCCGCGAACTCGACGTCCGCGGGATGGTCGCCCACGACGAACGAGTTGCCGAGATCGAGCCCGTGCGCGCTCTGGGCGAGGCGTCCGAAGTGAGGACTTGGCTTCCGGCAGGGGCAGGCGTCGGATTTCTGGTGCGGGCAGCAGTACACGTCCCGGATGAGCACGCCCGCGTCCGCCAGGGTCGCGCGGACCCGCTCGTTCACGCGATGGGCGTCGTCGTGGCGGATCAGGCCCTTGGCCACGCCGCTCTGATTCGTCACGATGAAGAGCACGAAGCGGTCGCCGAGCCGGCGGAGCGCCGGGATCGTCTCCGGAAAGAGGACGGCTTTGTCGGGATCGCCCAGGTACCCCAGGTCCTCCATGAGCGTCCCGTCCCGGTCCAGGAAGACGGCGGGTCGAGTCATCGGCGCGATTATAACCCGCGTGGGCGATACAATTATCTGATCCTATGGGATTCTGGGACCGTAGCTACGCCCGGCGGGAGGATCCGTTCCGGGGTCGGGTCGTCGTCTGGATCATCGGAATCACCATCGCGGCCTACGTGGTCCAGGGATTCCTTCTGGGCCGCGGCTCGGTCGACCTCGCGAAGATCTTCGGCGTGGTCCCCCGTCTGCTCGTGGGGCGGGGCTGGGTCTGGCAGATCTTCACCCACGCGCTTCTTCACGAGCCCCAGGGGATCCAGCACCTGGCGTTCAACATGATCTTCCTCTACTGGCTGGGCAGCGACGTGGCGGAGATCTACGGGAGGCGGCGCTTTCTCTTTCTTTACGGGGGCGGCGCCGTCGCATGCGCCGCGGCCTACGCGGCCACCGGGTATGCGACCGGCATGACCGAGATCCCGGCCATCGGGGCCTCCGGCGCCATCATGGCCGTGGCGGTCGTCGCGGCGCACCTCTTCCCGACGCGCACGGTCCTGTTCATGTGGGTCCTTCCGCTGCCGCTGTGGATCCTCATGGCGCTCTACGTGGGCATGGACGTGTACTACCCGCTCGCGGGGATCCGCCCCTGGCTCAGCTCCGCCGGGCACCTCGGCGGGGCCCTTTTCGGCCTGCTGTTCTACCGGCTCCACCTGGATCTGCCGACCGTCGGACCCGTGCTGCGCACGCTGCGCGACCTGATCCAGCGGACTCCCTCGCCGAAGGAAGTCGACCGCATCCTCGACAAGATCAGCCGCCAGGGCATCGGGGACCTGACCGAGGGGGAGCGGGCGACGCTCAAGCGGGCGGGCCGGGCGAAGGAGTAGGGCCCGTCACTCGTGGACATAGGCCCAGTCGCCGATGCGTTCGACTCTGCCCCCGTACATGTAGTCCGGATACGTTCTCGCCGGCCAATAGACGAAGCGGTCCCAGTTCAGGATTCCGGACGAGCAATCGACGGCCAGCTCGTACCCTTCGAACTGCTTCGAGTCGGCGCCGTCGGCCCGGCGATAGGTGAAGGAAGGGTAGGCCATGATTCCCGTGGCGGGCAGGGCGACGGTCTCCGGGTACGTGCCGTTCTTGGCCCGGTAGGCGTCGAGGACCCGGATCACGGGCGTTCCGCGCTCCGCGACCGCGCGGAAGCGGACGCTGCGGACGTCGCCGCCGAACCGGATGGCGGCAAGAATGCTCAGCGCGACCGTCGCGGAAAGAACGACGTAATCCCAGTACTTCCGGTTCTTCGAAAACCAGGCGCAGACCAGCAGCAGCGGCACGGCAATGGCCGCGAGCAGGAACGGGAACACGAACAGCACGGATACGTTGATCAGGAATTCCGCCGCCCCCTGGAGGACGCGCGGGCCGGGGAGCAGGGGCAGCGTCTCGCAGAGGAACATGGCGAGCCCGAACGTGACGCCGAAGAGCGCCGAGCGCAGCGGGCGCGACCGCTTGGCGTCAGGAGGAACGACATCCATCTACCAGAAGAGTACCCCTTCCGCTCTTTCCCTGTAACCCTCCCCCGGCATTCCTTCTTTTCCTGAAGGCAGGGGATTCATGTGTACCGGTTCTGAGTCCCCGAAGCTGTTTTCAGGAATTGAGGAAAGGGGATCCACCATGGGCCTTGCAGAGAAGCGTTGGGCGCAGGACCGGAAGAAGAACGACGAGCCTCAGTTCGTCTCCCAGGTCCAGGCCATCACGGGGACGAAGGCGTCGGTCGACATCGACTGGGACGGCTTCAGCGGCAACCTGGACGACTCGCAGTACATCGTCGACAAGCAGTACGGCCTGGAGAACCTCCTGACGGCGCTCAAGGAAGTCTGCAGCGACGACCTCGGGAAGGACGCCATCAAGGGCTCCCTGAAGAAGGTCGTGATCAAGCCCGCCAAGAGCGCGGCCGCCAAGTTCGCCTTCGAGGCCGGCGCGATCCAGTGGAACGCCTACTTCGGCTCGTCCAGCGAGGGCTACGTCTACAAGGACGCGATGAAGAAGACCCTCGAGGCGGCCCTCTAAGGTCCCGCTTCCGGAAAACGAAAAACCCCGGCCGATCGGCCGGGGTTTTTTTGTTTTCCGAAGAGATCAGAGCGCGCCCGTGAGGCGTTCTTCCACGACCCGGTCCAGGCCCTCGGGGAGCGACTTGTCGACGTCGAGCACCAGGAGCACGCTCTCGTGGTCCTTCTCGCAGGTGAGCCGGGCGCCGGCCTGGTGGCGGAGCAGGATCCGCCGCACGCCCTTCATCGCGTCCTTCCCGAGTTTGTCGCGCAGGACCTTGCGGACGGCCGTCTCGACGCCCCGGGCGAGGTCGAGGACGTTCAGGTTGGGGACGTCGCTCCTGGGGAGCGTGTCCCAGTCCACGTCGACGCCGGCGTTGAACTCCTTCGCCATCCGCTGGCCGATCTCGCGCACCTCCCGCTTGAGCTGGAGGCGGGACTGCGGCTGCTCCGACGGCACGCGCGCGACCTCCCCGCCGGTCAGCAGCGGCGCGGCCCACTCGGCGTCGTGCACCTGGACGGCCGCGACCCGCTCGGCGGCCACGTAGACGAGGTCCACGGCCTCCGGCCGCGCCTCGTCGGGGACGTGGAGCAGGACGGTTTCGGCGTCGCGTTCGCGGAGGACGTGGACGACGTGGCCCGCGAACGACTGGCCCGTGGTGGTGAACAGCGTCACCCGGGGAAGGGGCTTCTTCGCGTCGTCCCCGACCTTCGCGCGATATTCCGCGCAGTCCCGCAGCAGGATCCGGGGGTCCTTGGCCCGGCACTTGTTCAGGAAGAGATGCGTTTCGGGTCCCGTGGCCATGAGTCCTCCTCTCGTGATGGAGCGGGGATGGCGTTCTCCATCAAAAGCAGAAGGGAAGGGCGGTCGGGGTTACAGAAAAGACGCTGTTATTCGCATCACGAACGCCCCCCTCCCGCATCACGGGATCAACCCTATGAGGATCTTCCCTACGCCGAGCGCCGCCGCCCTGGCGATCCTTGTCGGGATGCTGGCCGGAGCTGTTGAAGCCCAGGAGGAACGGCAGACGCCCGCTCCGCCCGATTTCCTCGACCGCAAGCCATCCCTGCCCAAGGCGCTTCTCGAAAAGAAGACCGAAGGCCGCTACCTGACCGGGATCCCCCTGATCGGGGTCGACCCCGAAATCGGCCCCGTGGTCGGCGCCCAGATCCAGCTCTACGACAACGGTGCTCGCAACAGTCCCTTCTTCGCGTACTCGCCCTACCGTCAGCAGATCCAGGCCGGCGCCCAGGGCTCCGTGAGCGGCGATTTCCGAAACGCCTTCCTCACGTTCGACCGGCCATACATCGACGATACCCCCTGGCGGTTGCGGGGCTACATCGGCTACACCGAAAACAAGTTCCGGAACTACTTCGGGACAGGGGAGCAGACCCTGGAGCCCCTCCATTACCCGGGCAGAACCCAGACCTTCCATGGCCTCAATAGTTTCCAAAGCGCGCTCAAGGACACCTCGGGGGGCATTACCTGGGACGAGTATGTGTCGTACCAGCAGCGCCTCGCCCTCGGCGCGGTCAATCTGGAGTACGACCTCCTGGGAGGCCTGCTGCGGCCCCTGGTCGGCCTCCAGTTCGGCAGGGTCGGCGTGACGGACTACACCGGCCGGACGATGCACGGAGCGATCGAACAGGAGACGAAGCTGGCGGAGGATGACCGGCTCGACAAGATCCGGGGATTCGACGGGGGTTGGGACAACAGCCTCCGGATCGGACTGGCCTATGACAGCCGCGACTACGAGCCCGATCCGATCTCCGGAGTCCTGGCCCAGGCGTTCGTCTCGGGAGCGATGCGTGCCCTCGGCTCGGAGTTCAACTATGGCCAGGCGACCTTCGGCGTGACCGGCATTACGCCCTTCATCCCCGGCTACGATCGTCTGGTCGCTGTCGGGAACGCGACCTACTCCGTGCGCTTCGGAGACGTGCCGTTCTATGCGATGAACCGGCTGCCGCTGCCGAGGGACGAAGTCCGCACGGGCCTGGGCGGCTTTCCGACGCTCCGGGGCTACAGCTCCAACCGTTACGTGGGCGAAGTGACCGTCGGGGCCGACGCCGAGCTGCGATGGAGCTTCTCGGAGTTCGTCGTCTGGGACCAGCGGCTCAAGACCGCGCTCGCGACCTTCGCTGATGTCGGGCGGGTGTTCGATTCCCCCGGCTCTTTCTCCACCCACGACTGGAAGAACTCGTACGGGGTGGGGCTGAGGCTGGCGTGGAACCTGGCGACGGTCATCAGTTTCGACTACGGCATGAGCCGCGAAGGATCGTTCTTCTTCATGCAACTGGGGCAGCCGTTTTGAGCTACCAGTTGTCGGTGCGGAAGGGCGCCGCGGGGAGACCTTCCTGGTTGAACAGATTGCAGTCCGTGTTGTCGGCCCAGCCGAAGCGCACCGCCGCCGGCCACTGGACGTCCTCGCAGGTGACGACGATCGTGTTGCCCTCGATGGTCGCGTTCGCCCAGAAGAAGCGGCGGAAGTCGCTGGCCAGCGAGAACCCGGTCAGCTTGTCGCCGCCGATCTTCAGGCCGCTCCCGACGTTCTTGAACGTGAGGCGCGCCTTGTTGCCTTCGATCTTCAGCGTGTCGAAGATCGGACCCGAATAGACGACGTCGGTCTTGCCGTACGCCTTGTGCTCCGCCCAAAGAGCCAGGCGTCGGCCGATCTCCTCCTTGTTCCGCGGCTGCGAGGTCGATCCGTCGCTCAGGTCGACCGTCACGGCCATCCCGGTGTTGGGCACCCGGAGCGCCAGCGACTGCGCTTCGCGGAACTTGGGCATCGCGGTGTCGGCGATCTCCTCCTCGCGGCGCCCGCGGTTGCAGGCCTGCACGTAGCCGAACGGGAACTCGCCCTGGCCCCAGGCCTTCCGCCAGCCTTCGACGATTCCGATCAGCTCGCTCCGGTACGAATTGCCCCGGTAGGTCTCCATCTCGCCCTGATCGAGAATCGCGCCCCGGATCGCGAACGGGATCAGCGGCGCGATCATCCCGTTGTAGTTGGCCGAGAACGAGGCCGGCTTGAACAGCTTCGGCCGGACCGGCGGCGCCTTTTCCCCGCGCTCCTCCGCCTCCTTCGCCTTGCGGAGGCTCTCCAGGTAGAGCGCGTGCGCGATCTCGTAATTCGCCAGGTTGATGGACTGGGGCAGCGTGAGGAGCCGCAGGCCGGGAACCGCCGCCAGCGCTTCCTTGGAGATCCACATCTCGCCGGCCGCGCTCTCGGCCGTGGCCTGGATGAACCCCACCGGCACCTTGAGGCGGTGGCGGAGCTCGCGCGCGAAGAAGTATGCCGTCGCCGAGACCTCGCCGACCCCTTCGGAGCGGTTGGACTTCCAGGTCCCTTCGACGTCCGCCAGCGGCTGCTCGGCGTCGCGGCGCGGGACGACGAAGAAGCGGATCATCGCGACCGGGCTGTCGTCGGGCTCCGTTTTGGCGAGCAAGGCCGTCTTGACCGGCATCTCCATGTTGGCGCCACCCGAGGCCAGCCAGACCTCGCCGACCATGACGTCGTGGATCGTCCGGTCGTTGACCGTGAGCTCGTGCGGCCCGCCCGCGGGGATCGGGTCGAGCTTCAGCATCCAGCGGCCGTCGGCGCCGGCCTTGGTCGTCTTGGTCTGTCCCAGGATCGCGACGCGGATCTCGGCCCCCGGCGCCGCGCTCCCCCATACGGGGCAGGGCACGTCGCGCTGGAGGATCATGCCGTCGCCGAAGAGCCCGTGGAGCTTGACCTCGGCGCGGGGCTGGACCCAGCCGACGAGGAGGATGAGGATCGCGAGGCGCGTCACGGAGGAATTATACCGTCAGCGGCCGAGAAGCTGGCGGAAGAGCGCGAACCCGAGGGTGAGGACGGCCCCGGCGAAGAGGAGAAGCAGCGCGAGACGGAGAGCCGCCTTCCGGCTGAGGCGCGGGCCGCTCTCGAAGCGCCGGCGGACCGTCGCGCGGAAGGCGTCGTTCCGGACGAAGCGCGGCTTGCCGACGCCCGCGCGGATTTCCGAGGCGAACGCGTAGAGCGTCACCGGGCAGTCCGAATTGGACCCCGCGCCGTGGGCGTCCAGGATGCCGGCCTCCGCAAGGCGGTTCGCGACGCCCACGTCGTTGCTCGGGCAGCAGCCGTCCTTCTGGGCGGGGTCGCTGCCCGTGAGGATGAAGTAGTCCTCGTTGCGGTCGAGCAGCGCCAGGAGTCGCCGTTTCATGTCGGGCGGGACCTCGTCGAGGGCGTCGAAGTTCGGATCCTTGCCCGCGGGCCGGGCCTCCAGCGAGAGGTCGCCCAGCAGGCAGGCCGCGCCGTCCTTGCGGTAGAGGTCGACGTAGTTCTCGGGGATCCGCGCCGCTCCCGCTCCTTGCGGGTTGACCCAGGCGCCGTCCCGCCGCGCCAGCTCTTCCGCCTGCTCCTTGGAGAGGAGCTCCAGGCAACCGCGGCGCAGCAGGGTGCCGTCGCGGAGGATGAGGAGCTTGAAGGGGCCCGGGTAGAACACCGGCGTGCCGCCCTCGGGGCGCGACGCGGGCTTCAGGGATTCCGCGAGCGCCTTCGCGTCGGCCTGGAACGTGTCGCAGTCGAACGGCGCCGGATCCTTCTCGAGTCGCGCGAGGAGCGCGGGGTCGGGCTCCGACACCTCGAGGCGTCCGTTGTAGGCCTCCGAGGAATACAGGCGCCCCGTCTTTTCGCAGACGCGCAGCGTCCCCGAGAGCAGGTGGTTGTCGTCGTCCAGGACGGCGGCGGCCGAGCCGAGGTAGCGGGCGGAGCGGCCCGTGTCGTAGCAGGGCCCTTCCTTGCCCTTGTGCGCCGTGATGCTCGTCCCGTCGACGCGCATCCCGAAGAAGCCGGCGTTCTCGGCCGCGAGCAGCATGGGGCCGATCTCGGCGGGCGCGCAGGTGATCGTGAGCGAGCCGCGGGCCGAGAGGCTCTGGTAGGCCTTCATCAGGTCCGCCGGCGTCGGGGACGCCAGCGTCAGGGTCTTGGCCAGGAAGCCGACGTTCTGGATGTCCATCAGGCGAGCGCCTTCTGCTTCTCGACGACCTGCCGCAGGGCCGCGGCGAGACGGCGCACGGCGTCCTCGGTCGTGAAGCGGCCCATCGAGATCCGGACCGTGCCCAGCGCCTGGGCCCGGGTGCGGCCCATCGCCATCACCGGCCGCGACGGCTCCATGCGGCCCGAGCCGCAGGCTGAGCCGGCCGAGATCGCGAAGCCGCGGAGATTCATCTCGACGACGATCTCCTCGCCGATCAGGTTCGGGAACGAGAGTGATACGAGGCCGGGCAGTCCTTCCAGCGACGAGTTGACGATCGCGTCCGGGATGGTCGATCGGATCTCGCTCGTGAGGAGCGACCCGAGCTGGCGCAGACGGGGGACTTCTCCTTCCACGGAGCGGGTGCTCAAGTCGAGCGCGACGAGCGCCGCCAGGAAGCCGGCGACATTCTCCGTGCCGCCCCGCGCCCCCTTTTCCTGGCCGCCTCCGAGGATCTGGGCGGAGACCTTCGCGTCCCGGACGATGACGCCGCCCACGCCTCGCGGACCGCCGAACTTGTGGGCCGAGAACGTGTAGAAGGCGAAGGGCAGCTCGGAGAGCGTGACGGGAAGCCGGCCGAGCGCCTGGACGCCGTCGATGTGAAGCGGCACGCCCTTCCGGGCACAGACCTCGCCCAGCGCTTTGACGTTCTGGATCACGCCCGTTTCGTTGTTGGCGTGGACGATGCTGACGAGACTCGTTTTCTTCGTGATCGCCGCTGCCAGCTTCTCGGGGGAGATCCGGCCCTCGGGATCGGTCTCCAGGACGTCCGATCCATCCCGGGCGAACCATACCGAGGGATGGACGTCGGCCGCGAGAAGCGGTCGACCCTTCTCCAGGGCACCCTTCAGGACCAGGTTGTTCGCCTCCGTGGCGCCCGAGGTCAGGACGAGCGTGCCGTCGGCGAAGCCCACCCGGGAGAGGAAGGCCGCCCGGGCGCTCTCCAGGGTCTTGCGCGCCTGCAGGCCGGCGTCGTGGGAGGACGAAGGATTCCCGTACTGCCGGAGGCTGACCTCCTCGAAGCGCTTCAGCGCCTCGGGGTAGGGCGGGGCGCTCGCGGCGTAGTCGAAGTACCCGTCCTCGGCCATATGTACCTAACAGTATTTTGCTCCATTCTAGTCCCCTCCGAGGGTGATTTCACCAATGGTGGGGCGTGGAGAAAACATCCTGGTTATATTCTCCATCGCATCGGTTTAGGCGTATTAACTTCCGACTGCTGGACGAAACCCGAGGCAGATCGTAGGCTTATCTTCCTTAGCGGGACCGGGAACAGTAATTGAGGGGACCCCCATGAGCAAAGACCTGTCGCGTCGCGATTTCCTCCGCACCACGGGCAGCCTGGCCGCGGCCTCCGCGCTGACGGCGAGCGCCATCCCGAACGTCCACGCGGCCGGCGGCGACACGGTCCAGGTGGCCCTGGTCGGCTGCGGCGGCCGCGGCACCGGCGCCGCGGGCGACGCGCTCTCGACGACCGGCGGCGACGTCAAGCTGGTCGCCATGGCCGACGTCTACCAGAACCGCCTCAACAGCAGCTTCAAGTCGCTCTCGGGCGAGCACAAGGAGAAGGTCAAGGTCCCCGAGGACAACAAGTTCCTAGGCTTCGACGCCTACAAGAAGGCGATCGACCTGCTGGGCAAGGGCGACGTCGTGATCCTCACGACGCCCTGCGGCTTCCGCCCGATCATGTTCAAGTACGCCATCGAGAAGGGCGTCAACGTCTTCATGGAGAAGCCCGTCACCGTCGACGGCGTCAGCAGCCGCAAGATGCTGGAGCTGAACGAGGAGGCGAAGAAGAAGAACATCAAGGTCGGCGTCGGCCTGATGGTGCGCCACTGCAAGGGCCGCCAGGCGCTCTTCGAGCGCATCAAGGGCGGCGAGATCGGCGACATCACCTCGATGCGCGCCTACCGGATCCACCCGCCCGTGGGCTCCGCCTTCTCCGAGCCGCGCGACGCCGGCAAGGAAAAGAGCGAGCTGCTCTGGCAGATCCGGCGCTTCCACAGCTTCATCTGGGCCAGCGGCGGCCTCTTCAGCGACTTCTACATCCACCAGATCGACGAGTGCTGCTGGATGAAGGACGCCTGGCCGGTCAGCGCCGAGGCCTTCGGCGGCCGCCACTACCGCGGCAACAACGTCGACCAGAACTTCGACAACTACACGGTCGAATACAACTTCGCCGACGGGACGAAGTTCCACTACTACGGCCGCCACCTGAACGGCTGCCCGAGCAAGTTCTTCAGCGGCGTGCACGGCACGAAGGGCTCGGCCATCGTGTCCGCGTCGGGCCACACGCCCGGCCGCGTCCGGACCTTCAAGGGCCAGAAGATGACGGACGACGAGCAGATCTGGGCCTTCCCGCAGCCCGAGCCCAATCCCTACCGCGTGGAGTGGCAGGACCTGCTCGACGCCATCCGCGACAACAAGCCCTACAACGAGGTCGAGCGCGGCGTGAAGGCGAGCCTGGTGACGTCGATGGGCCGCATGTCCGCCCACACGGGCCAGCTCATCACGTACGATCAGATTCTCAACTCGAAGCACGAGCTCGGCGCCGGCATCGACGAGATGACCAGCCCCGAGAGCGCGGCGCCCGTGAAGGCCAACGACAAGGGCCTCTACCCGGTGCCGGAGCCCGGCGTGAAGCATGGCGACGAGTGGCGCGAATACTACGGCGGATAGATGGGAAAGCAGCGTTGATGAGCGGCATCCTGATGATGGTTCTCTGCGCCGCCGCGGCGGCGCAGGACTCGAAGGCCAACGAAACGATCAGCATCCCCGGGACCGATCTCAAGTTCGAGATGGTCTACGTGCCCGGCGGCAAGGCCAGGAGCGGCGAGCCGGCGACCGAGGTCGAGCTCCGCCCCTTCTGGATGAGCAAGACCGAGGTCACCTGGGAATGCTTCGTGAAGTACTTCGAGAACCGGAAGCTCGTCAAGGTCGACGGCGTCACCCGCCCCTCGCCGCCCTATGAGCCGCCCCACGGAACGATGGGCACCGGCGCGCACCCCGCGGTCGGCATGCGCTGGCACGGCGCGATGGGCTACTGCGAGTGGGTCTCGACCCTCACGGGCCAGCGCTTCCGTCTCCCGACGGACGCCGAGTGGGAGTTCGCCGCGCGGGCCGGTTCGACCGCCGCGGGCCCCGAGAAGGCCGACGAGGTCGCCTGGATCAAGGAGAACGCGGGCGCCAAAACCCACCTGACGGGCACCAAGAAGCCGAACGCCTTCGGGCTCTGCGACCTGATGGGGAACGTCTGGGAGTACTCCCTCGAGTTCTACAGCGGGCCCGAGTACCGTCCCGTGCTCCGGGGCGGCGCCTGGTCGACGCCCGCCGCCGACCTGAAGTTCGCCGCGCGGCAGGAGATCAAGCCCGAGTGGTTCGAGCGGGACCCGAACCGGCCCCGCAGCATGTGGTGGCTGACCGACGGCCCCTTCATCGGCTTCCGCCTCGTGCGCTTCGCCGACGCCGCCGGGAAGAAGGATCAGGACGCCTACGCGGGGAAGCTCGAGGTCAGCGAGCTGAAGGCCGCCGAAGGAACGAAGGGGAACGCGCGCGTCACGGGAAAGCTCAAGAACGGCGGCGACCGCGCTCTCGACGAGGTCGAGCTGACGGTCTTCTACACCGAGGACGACGGCAAGCCCGTCTACGAGGACGGCAAGGCCCGGCCGTCGTTCAGCAAGGTCTGGCCGGTGCTGGTCAACAGCGACAAGGCCGGCGAGCAGCGCGCGCCGCTCAAGCCCGGCGAGACGCGCGCTTTTGCTCTCGAGGTTCCGCAGCCCTTCGAGACCGAGTCCGAGCTCACCAAGGTCGGGGCGAAAGTCAGCGCGCTGCAGTTCTCGAAGTAGCTCCCTCCGTCCACCTAGTATGCGAGCGTCCGCCCTTCTCGTGGCGCTTCTCTCCGCCTGCGCCCAGGCGCCGGCCGACGAGCCCGACGATCCGGCCGCGCTGATCGAGCAGCTCGACGACCGAGATCCGTTCCGGCGCGAGGAGGCGGCCTGCCGCCTCTCGATCCTCGGCCTCACGATCCCCGACAACGCCGACACGACCCGGATCGGGGAGGGTCTGCAGCGCGCACTTGGGGAGGCGGACCCGCAGCGGATGCTCTGGCGCGCCTATCACGCGCTCCGCACGGGCTGCCTAGCGCGCGACTGGGGCCGCGTGTCGGACGCGCTGTCGCGCCAGGGGCTCCGGCTGACCGAGATCTACGAGCCCCACGAGCGCGCGAAGTTCGTCCGCTTCCTCGCGCAGCCTGCGGCCTACGTGAACGGCGCGGGCGACCGCCACGACCTCTTCTTCTGGGTGCAGGCGGTCCGCCGGGAGGGCGGCTGGACCGTTCGCGAGATCTACGTGGGCCTGAACGCGAAGTTCGATGCGCCGTTCAAGCAGCTCTCGAGCACGGATCGCTATCCCCGGGGCAGCGTCCTGGCGCGCTTCTTCGAGGTCGAGGAGCTCCAGAAGTTGGCCATCGTCTTCCCGCTGCTGGAGGAGATCGAGCTCACGTACGGTCGGATCCGCCTCAAGGGTGTCGACGGCGCGCCCGCGGGGTTCCACGTCAATGCCGGATTCGCGATGGACGCCAAGGCCGGAGGGCGGGGCGTCACCTACACGGCGGAGAGCGGGCTCGACCCCCGGGAGGTCCGACGCGGCCGCCTAGCCTGGGACGGATTTACGCCGTCCGACACGCTGGGCCCGCTGACGCTTCGGGGCGGCAGCTTCTGGGGCGGCGGGTCCCCGAAGCCTAGTGAGGAGTGAGGGTCCGCTCGATCCGGGGGTCGGGCGCCAGCCAGATCAGCGCCACGAGCACGTAGATCCCGACCGAGATCGGCGGCGCGAGGAACGCGAGCGGAACGGCCGCCGCGTAGCACAGCAGCGAGACCTTGGCCTTCAGGTCCTTCCCGACCGCCAGGGCCAGTTTGGAGCCCTCGCCCTGCGCCGCCACGAGCGTCCGGTAGAGAATCGTGTAGGCGATGGCGGCGCAGAACAGGTCGATCCCGTAGACGGCCGTGGGCAGCGGCGCCAGATGCTCTCCCATCCAGCCGGTGGTGATGGGCACGAGCGAGAGCCAGAAGAGCAGGTGGAGGTTCGCCCAAAGGACCTTTCCGTTGACCCGCTCGGCCGCGTGGAGCATGTGGTGGTGGTTGTTCCAGTAGATGCCGAGGAAGATGAAGCTGAGCACGTAGGTGAGGAACTCCGGGACCAGCGGACGCAGGGCGGACCAGTCGTCGCCGTGGGGCACCTTGAGCTCCAGCACCATGATGGTGATGAAGATGCCGATCATCCCGTCACTGAAGGCCTCCATCCGACCCTTGTGCACCGGCGCATGATAGCGGATCGGCGGCGGGCCGTCCGTTATTTTTCGGCCCCGGCGTGGTACAAACGAGGCAGATGCGCCGATCAACCATCCTGGTCCTGAGCGCCTTGGCGCTCTCCTCCGCCCTGCAGGCCCACGAGCACGCGCCGCGGGTGCTCTCGCCGCACAACGCGGACGCCTACAGCATGAAGACCTTCGCGGAATTCCCGCGCTGGCGCGACCTCAAGGGGGACGCCAAGGTCTACGAGGTCTACAAGTACCTCGCCGATCGACGCACGGGGATTTTCCCGATGGGCGCCGGCGCCTGGGAAGGGAAGGACCCCGTCTACGACTTCGGCTACATCCGCGACCCCGTCAAGATGATCAACGTCTACAGCGTGGGCTTTTGCGACATGCTCGGCCCCACGATGGCCGGCATCATGAAGGACATGGGCATCGGACCGTCCCGCACGCTGAACCTGCCGGGCTGGGGTCACGTGGTCGCCGAAGTGTTCTACGAGGGGAAGTGGCACTACCTGGACCTCGACGTGCGCGCCGCCTTCCGCCGCGAGGACGGATCGCTCGCGTCCATGGAGGAGGCCAAGAAGGACGACGCGCTCTGGAAAGGCCCGAGCACGCCGCTGTTCTTCCCGCTCGACAACGTGGCGAGCGTCCGCAAGATCTACGCGGAGACGCCCGTCCAGGTCCGCCACGGCGTCAACATGGGCGGCCACACGATGGACTACGTGCTGCGGCGCGGCGAGACCTTCACCCGTTGGTGGCAGCCGCAGGGCGACCGCTGGAACGAGAACGAGTCCTACCACAAGGAACCGCACATTCGCGAAATCCTCGAGCGGGAACCGCGGGGGCCTAAGTGCAAGCACCCGAGCTTCTCGATCCACACCCATGGGAACGGGCGCTTCGTCTACGCGCCGGACCTGACGAACAAGTCGGAGGACGTCGCGGACGGCGTCTATGAAGCGAAGAACGTGCGGCCGGGACCGACCGGACTCGTCCTCGACGGCGCCGGGGAAGGGTACGCGATCTTCGAGGTCCGTTCGCCCTACGTGATCGTCCCGCGGGTCGGGAAGCTCGAGACGACCGACGACGACCGCGAGGCCTCGGTCCTGAAAATCGACGCCGAGGGAGCGGCGCTGTCGGTCTCGACGGACAACGGGCTGACCTGGGTCACGCCCGCGTCGACGGACCTGACCCCGCTCGTGAGCGGCCGCTACGGCTACCTCCTCAAGCTGGCCCTGAAGGGCGAGCGCGCCGTCGTCCGCTCCCTCGAGCTGACGACGTGGGTCCAGGTGCACTCGGCGTCGTTGCCCTCCCTCCGGAAGGGGAAGAACGAGATGCGCTACGTGACGGGGGACCACTACGGCCTGGACGGCCACGTGGTCGAGATCCGCACGAACGGGAGCGACCGCGAGGATTTCCTGAAGGTGATGGCGGAGCCGCCGAAGGACTTCGACCCGGCGAGGACGACGAGCCGCGCGCACGGGCCGTTTGTCGCCAAGGTGACGGCACCGCCCGGCATGAAGATCGCCTGGTTCTCGGGCGGCGGGAACTTCACGGCGCATCAGGGCGACGGCGCGCCGCAGACGAAGAACACGATGGCCTGGGCGGCGGACGCGCCCGCCGGCTTCAAGGAGTTCTACCGCGCCGAGGTCCCCGCGGGGCAGAACCACTGGCACTACAACGCGGACGTCGAGGTGAAGCTCGACGCGCCCGCGAAGACCGTGTTCCTGCGCTACGTCGGCGATCCCGGCGTCAACAATGTGCGGATTTTCGCCCACTGCGTCGAGGACGCCGCGCCGCGTCCGAGCCCCGTCCGGATCACGCATGCCTGGAAGGAGAAGGGGCAGCTGAAGACGAAGGCGGTCACCCTCGAGCGGCCGGGACCTTACGAGGTCACGACCGAGGACGACCCGGTGGACGAGTTCGTCGAGCTCGCCGTCCCGAGCTCGAAGCGCTGATCGCGCCTACTACTTTCCCTTCTGGAACTTCATCAGCAAGAGGGTCCCCACGTCGACCTTGTCGCCGCGAAACCTCTTCATGACGCGTTTCACTTCGCCGACGTCGGGGGCGTACCACATCCTGTACTCGAAGCGCTTGTCCGTGCCGTCCTCCGTGATGGAGAGGCGGACGCGCTGCGCTTTGAAATCACCAGCAGGCACGCTGATCTCTTCCTCCCCTTCCACGGTGAATTCGAGCGTGCGCTTGGGGGCCCCTTCCTGCGCTTCCAGGGTGTGCAGCCAGCGGGCTCCCTTCTCCAGGGGGAACTTGAGCCACGGGAAGGGCTGGGCGACCTCGCGCCGCATCCCCAGGACGTGGACGCCGTTCTTGCCTTTGCTGACGGAGAGCTTCCGGAAGTCGCCGCCCATTCCCCGGTCCTCGACGACGAAGCACTCTTCACCGCCGACCTTTTCCTTTCCCGTCACATTCTTCCAGACCTCGGACTTTTCCTCGCGGATCGTCGCTTCGTATTGCCAGGAGTACCCTTCGCCGAGCGGGTAGTAGTCCTGCAGCGTCACGGCGGCGAGCAGCAGCTGGAGCATGGAGTCCTCCCTCATCGATCCCGAGCGTTCGTGGGAGAGGGGATGGGGAAATGTAACCTAGCGGTTGCCGGGCTGCTGCGTTGCGAACACGTTGAAGTAGCGGTAGACGATCTCGAGCGACAGCGTGGCCAGGCTGCTCCGGACGATCGTGTCGCTCTGCGTCGTCCCCTGCCAGAAGCCGTCCTGCTGGGAGTTCTGGACCGCCTGCCGGAGCGGCTCGACCCACTGCTTCCAGACCTTGCCCTCGGGGCCGTCGTACTGGAAGAGCGCCAGCCCGCTCAGGTAGCAGTATTGGAGGTCCGGCCGGCCGGGGTCCGGGGGGGCGGCACTCACCGCCTGGCTCGTCTGGAGCAGCCCCGTGTGCTGCCGGTCCCGATTGAGCATCATGTGTCCGATCATCGCCGGGAGGTTGGGACCGGCGTCGAGCTGGGATCGCACATAGTTCTTGGTGCGCTCCAGCTGCTCGGCGTCGAGGGAGAGTTCGGCGCAGGTCGCCGACGCGAGCGCTTCGGTCGCCCAATAGGTGATGGTGGGATTGCCCCAGGAGCCATCTCTCTGCTGAAGTTTGAGAAGCGCCTGGATGGTCTTCTGGGCGGGTTCCTTCAGGGTGAGACTCGCCGTCATCCCGTAAGCCTCGGAAACGGCCAGCGCCGTCAGGGCCTGGTCCAGGACGGGATCGCCCTCGGTCGAAACGCTCCCGTCCTCACGCATGCTCTTGAAGAGATGGTCCAGCGCGCGGCGCGCCGTCACGCCGGTGTCCTTCCCTTCGTAGACGTCCTTCGACAGCTGGCAGTAGCCGGCGCCCAGGAAGGACAGCAGCGCGAGCGAGGTCACTCCCGGCCGGCCGAGCGCCCGGTCGCCCAACAGGGTCACGCCGTCGCCCCAGCTGCCGTCCTCGTTCTGGCTTTTCATCAACCGGACGATCGCGGGGAGGAGCGACGTCCCGGTCGATTGGGGAGGCGCTTCCGGGAACGGCGCCGCGGCCACCTCGTTCGCGTTCGCGGGGATGGGGTCCTGGTGGCCGGTTGCGGCAGGATGAACCGCCGCCACCGACGCTCCCGCCGATGTCGAAGGCCGAGCCGGTTCCTGAGCGAGCTCGATCCGAGGCTCCTGCCGCGAGCGCCACGAGGCCGTCGCCAGCACCGCGCCGCCGGCGAGGCTGAGCAGCAGGGCCGCCGCCAGGCCCGAGAACTTGACGGTCCCCGCCGCGAGAACGGATCCGGCGGAAGCCTTGGCGAGCACCGCCTTGCCCAGGCCCCCGCCGAGCGCCGGCGCCGGCAGGGAGGAGTCCAGGACCGCGTCGACGTCCGGCAGCGCCATCGCCAGGCCGGAGCGCGCGAGCGATTGGAGCAGCTCCTCGCGCGCCTTCTCCAGCCTCTTCCAAAGCGTGACCGTCGAACAGCCGCTGGAGGCGGCGAGGTCCTGGACGCTCCGCCGCTCGAGGTAGCGGCTGACGATGAGGGCCCGGCTCTCCGCGTCCAGTCTGGCCAGGTGGTCGTAGACGCCGTCGGCGAGACTCTCCGACGGCAGCGCCGCCGCCGAGCGCTCCGCCTTCTGCCGCTCGTGCTCCTTCCGCCGGTTCCGCGAGCGCTTCAGGTTCAGGGCGACGTGGAGGCTGGCGCGATGGATCCAGTGCCGGTAGTGGGTCGCGTCCTTGATCTCGTCGAGCTTGTCGATCAGCTCCAGCAGCACGAGCTGCGCGGCGTCCTCGGCGTCGTGGGGATGGCGGAGCACCTGGTGGCAGAGGACCAGGACGAGCGGGCGGGCCGCTTCGAGCAGCGCCACCAGGCCGGCCGATGAGGGCCGGGCCTTCCAGGCGTCGAACGGAATCCGCAGCGTGTCGTCCATCTGACCCTTATAGCACCGCCCCGCTTTCCTTCCTTAACCGAAATCGCAAGGAATCCGCGGACGGGGGGGACCCCATGATTTCTGCACTACCCCCGGGGTCACGGCGTCCAGTGAATGGAAGGAAAGGGAGGCGACTCCGATGAATGCCGAACCTCGGGAAGGATTGGAGGAGTACGCGAAGTCCCTGGATCTCAACGTCGAGGAGGTCCTGGATCTCCTGGAGCTCGCGCTGGCGGAAAACGCGCCGGCAGTGTCCTAGCGCGGTCGACCGCGGGCGAGCAGCAGATTGACGGCGACGCCCGCCGACAGGAACACGAAGCCCGCCGACAACAGCAGGATCCCCCATCCCAGGGCCGAGGCCGGAACCCAGGCGCCATGATGGAACGCCGCCAGGACCGCCCCCGACGTCGCGCCCGCCGCCTGGAATCCGACCCTGCGGGTCAGGACGCCGATCCCGAGCGTGCCCAGGGCGACGGCGCCGTAGCCCAGGTCGATGCCGGGGGCGTTGAAGCGGACCATGCCGGCGCCGATGAGGAGCGTCCAGGCGGTGGCCGCGAAGGGCACCCAGCGCAGCTCGGGGAAGAAGAGCCAGGCCGCCGCCGCGAGCCAGAGCCCCGAGACCATCGCGCCGTAGCCGGCGAGGAACGGCGACTCCGATGCCGATCCCACGGCCACGCCGGCGGCGATGGCCGAGACGAAGAGGCAGCGGAAGTCGCGCTGCCGGACGGCGCCGGCCAGCAGCGCCGTGGCGAGCCCCACGGGCCACACGGCTCCCGGGCCGGGCAGCGGCGCGACGGATCCGGCGGCCAGGACGTAGGTCCCGCCGAAGACGCAAACCGCCGCGGGGAGGAAGAGGCGGAGCTCCTTCGCTTCGACGAGGAACACCAGCAGGCCGCCGGCGGCGATCGACATCACGGCCAGCGGCCAGAGGTCTCCAGGCACGGAGGCGCAGGCGGCCGCCCAGAGGGTGGCGCCCGAGCCGGCCCAGGCGACGAGTTCCGCCTTCGCCGAGTTGACGGCGCTGAGGCGCAGCGCCGCGATGGCCGTGATCGCCAGCAGGAAGGGCGCCGCGTGGGCCGGCGTCAGCGACAGGCTCGAGATGACGCTCCAGACCAGGCCGTGGGCGGAGAACATCAGTGCGACCAGGACGGGCGCGACCGCGGCGATGCGGCGGAAGCGGGGTTCCTGCGGATCGGCAAGCCACGCGGAGCTCCAGCGCCTCGCCGACGGACCGAGGGCCCAGCAGAAGAGCGGGGCGCCGAGCCAGGTGCTGACGAGGTAGACCGTCTCGCGGCGGGTCGGGTGGACGAGTTCCGTCAGGTAGGGCAGGAGGGGCAGCGCGAGGAGCACGTGGCCGATCACCACGAGGGGAACGCGCGCGTTGCGCAGGCGGAAGACGACGGCGAGCAGCGCCAGCTTGATCGGCCCCAGGAGCGCGAGGGCGATGCTCGTGGGGATGGCCCGGCGGGCGCGCATGCCGGGCGCGAGGCTGATCAGTCCGACGTGCGAGAGCAGCCGCTCGCTGTTCAACGCGGCGTCCAGGAGGAAGACCAGCGCGGTCAACCCGAGGATGGCGGCCGGCCGCTTCAAGCCCGCCCGCAGCAGGATGGCCGCCGCGGCGAGCAGGAGGAACTGGTACGCTTCGGTGCTGGCGACGATGCCGAACTTGGAGCCCCAGGCCTCCCGAGGAAGCGCGTGGGCCAGCAGGAACACGCCGGCCAGGATGCACATTGAGCTGGCGAAGTAGAGGGGGTTGTACTCGACGAAGCAGCGCTGCAGGATCGCCCGCCATCTCATGAGGGCGGGGATGCAAGCCCCGTGCCAATCCCGTCCGCCCTCAGGAGAGCCGGACGATTCACAAAAAGTGTCAACGCTTTCCGTAAAGTGGAGAAAACAACCTGGTTCCTTTCTCCACTAGCGGACCGGGGCGTAGTCGACCCAGCGGGTGACGACCCCCTTGCCGGTCTTCAGGTCCCAATCCGGAGCCTTGCCGGCGGGGAAGTCGTGCGACTCGCGATGGGGACCGGTGTCATCGGTCCAGTCGAAGGTCACGCGCGTCGCGTCCTTCACGGGACGGCGGACGACCAGGTGCGCCTCGGCCCGCAGGATCTCCATGTTGCCGCTGTTGGAGAAGCGCACCCGGAGCGGCCCCTCGGAGACCTCGCGCTCGCCCCAGACGAAGCTCTGGGACCAGCCGCTCTTCGGTCCCTGGCCCAGCCGCACGATCTGCCAATCCTTGACGATGGGGAACCAGGTCTTGCCGCCGTCGGTCGAGCCCTCGATCTGGTACTTCAGGCGCGGATTGGGCTCGGTGAACGTCATCATGTGCCCGGTGGCGTGAACGGCGACCGGCGTCGCGTCCCGGGGGGCGGCCAGCTCCAGCACCGCGAGCGGGGAATTGAAGGCCCCCTCCACGAGGTGCGTCTTCGCCTGTTCGCGGGTCGGTCCCACCGAAATCACCGAGCGGCCGGAGCATTCGAAGCTGACGCGCGTGCCGCCGTCCTTGAGCCTCGGGATCACCGACACGCTCGCCTGGCAGACCGTCGTGGTCGAGAGGCCCGAACCCGCGAGCGCCTTCGCGCCGGCGCCCAGGCGGAGGCGGTACTGGCGGAATCCCTTCACGTGGTCCGTCAGGTCCATCCCGTCGGCGAAGGCGCCGGCGTCGATCCAGGTGCGGCCGCGGTCGAGCGACAGCGATACGGGACACGTCGCCTTGCCCCGCAGAACGAGCCCGTTCTTGCCGCCCGCGTCATAGATCCCCCAGGGAGTCGCGTTGGCCGGCGTGGACGCAATGATGTAGGGCGTGGAGAACTCGAAGGTCACCTGCGCGTCGCTCTCGTCGACGACGGCTTCCTTGTAGTCCCCGTTCGAAAAATCGGGCTTGTACGTGTAGACGGCATTCGCGAAGCGGGCCTGGCCCTCGTGATAGCCCGCGCCCTGCTTCGAGTTCCAGAGCTTCTCCGGCTGGTTCACCCAGGAGCCCCAGCGCTCGGGGCCCGGGATGCCGGCCGTGTTGTAGTTGTAGCCCCAGAAGACGAAGGTCTTCCCGTCCTCGAGCCCCGGCTTCAGGTAGCGGCGCAGCGACTCGCCCCTCCGAAGGTGAACGATCGGCGGGGGACCGGCGTAGCCCTCGTGGGTGCCCGCGCTCAGGTACTGCCCGTACGCGGTCCCGGCCTCCTTGAAGTAGGAGCACATCGGCCAGCCGCGCTGGCGCTCGGGCATGAAAGCGGGATTGGTCAGCTCCTTCAGGTTCTGCTGGATCTCGGGGATCGAGAGCAGGGCCGTCCCTTCCTTGTTGAAGACCACGGTCGAGATGTCATGGTCGAGCAGCACCCACTTGCCGTCGGCGTAGGGGCCGCCTTTGAGGAAGACCTCGAAGGACGAATGGCCGGTGCAGCCGAAGGCGCGGCCGCGTCCCGGGCCGAGCAGCTTGGTCATCTCGGCAGACCACTGACAGTGGGTGGTGCCGCAGAGTCCGTACCCGTGGGCGAAGAGGCCGGTCCAGTAGTCGCGGGTCCAGAGGTCCCCGCCTTCCGTGAATCCCTTGCCCCAGTAATTCTGCGTGCCTTCCTCCCCGTGCCAATAGTGGACGAGCCGGAAGAGGAGGGCGGCGAGCGCCTTGTCCTCGTCCGTCTTGACCTCCCGGCCCGTGACGCGCGTGTAGAGCGCGGCCTCGGTCGCGAAGAGGCGCTCGAAGGTCGAGAACGCGAGTTCGCCGGGGTACCACGGGTGGTCCGTCTTGACCTGCGGGTCCCCGTTGTCGGCCGAGAGGAGGGTCGCGAGGAGGAGGGCGATCATCATGACCTAGTAAAGCACATCCCTCGGGAATGTGGCCCCGCGGGGGCTGCCTTGCTACCATGCATCCATGCGGTTCTGGATTCTTCTCGCCCTGGCCGGCTGTGCCTCCGCGCCCGCGGGGGACGAGTTCCGCGAGCGGCGCCTGGCGACGGTCCCGGCCGACGCCCACCTTCACGGCCTGGCGGTCTTCTCCGAGGACGGCCGCGCGGCCTACGTGGAGCGCGTCGACGGGGCCAGCCGGGCCGTCAGCGGCTCGTGGAAGAGCCGGCCCTTCACCCTGGTCTGTTGAATCGCCATCAGCCCGGACGGGGGACGCGTCGCGTTCCTGGGGTCGACGGGAAAAAAGCAGCAGGTGTTTCTCGGCGACGAGCTCGTCACCCCAGGCGGACCGGACTGGCTGGTCAACTGGCCGCCGGTCTGGAGCGCCGACGGCTCCCACATGGCTTACCACCTGACGTCGCAAAGCGCCACGAGGGAGTGCGTCGATCTGGACGGGCGGCGCGGGGAAGAGTTCGACCGCGTGGGGGCGCCGGCGCTGAGCCGGGACGGGAAGCACCTGGCCTACCGCGCCCAGCTGGGCGAACGCGCGTTCGTGGTCGTCGACGGCCGGCGGGGTCCCGACGCCGAATTCATGGGCGACCCCGCCCTCAGCGCGGACGGGCGCGTCGTGGCCTACGCCGCCCGAAGGGACGGCCGCTGGCGCCTGGTCGTGGGGGAGCGGGAGACGGAGCTCGAGGGGCCGCCTTCCGGCCTGGTCCTGAGCGCCGACGGCGCCTCGGTCGCCTGGCTGATGAAGACGGGCTCCGACGGGAGCTCCAAGGTCCGGGTGGTCGTGAATGGGAAGGAGGGAGAGCCCTTCGCGATCGTCGGGCGCGTGAGCTTCAGTCCCGACGGCCGACGCGTGACCTACGCGGCGGACGACGGGGAGAAGCAGTCCATCGTGATCGGGGAGGAGAAGCGGGAGGTCTCCGGTCGGCTCGGGGACCCGGTCTTCAGCCCCGACGGCCGGAAGGTCGGCTACGGGGCCCGGATCGGCCGGGAGCTCTGGTGGAAAGTGTTGGAAGCGCCCTGACGGGTGCATAGAATCGTGGACTTAGGATAGGAGGAAGAATCATGAAAACCCTGATGGCGGTTGTCGTCATCGCGGCGTTCGCCGCGCCCCAGGCGCAGGAGTCCCCCGTTCTGGTCAGCCCGACAGACATCGAGTGGAAGGACGCCCCGCCGTCGCTGCCTCACGGCGCGAAGGCCGCGCTCATCTTCGGCGACCCGAGCAAGGAAGGGCCCTTCGTCATCCGGCTCAAGATGCCCGCGGATTATAAGGTTCCGCCGCACTTTCACCCGGACACCGAGACCGTGACGGTCATCTCCGGCTCGTTCCACGTTTCGATGGGCGACACCTTCGACGCGTCCAAGGGGAAGTCGATGCCCGCCGGCAGCTTCATCGCGGTGCCCAAGAAGAGCCCGCACTTCGCGTTCACGAAGGAGCCGACCGAGATCCAGGTCAACGCGCACGGTCCCTGGTCGCTGACCTACTCGAACCCGTCCGACGATCCGCGGAACAACAAGAAGTAGCTCCCGGTTGTAATACCCTAGGAGGGCGAGTCAACTTATGAGCCGAGCAACGCTGCGCAGCCTCCTGGGGGTTCTGGCCCTTGCCGCCGTCGCGCAGGCGGATCCGGAGGAATGGTCCGGCTGGCGCGGTCCACGCCGGGACGGGACGTCGCTGGAAAGCGGGTTCCCGCTCCGCTGGAGCGCCACCGAGAACGTCCTCTGGAAGGTAGCCATCCCCGGCAAGGGCCATTCGTCCCCCGTGGTCTGGGGGGACCGGCTCTTCCTGACCACCTGCATGGAGGAGAGCGGCGACCGCAAGCTGCTCTGCCTCGACCGCAACGACGGCCGCGTCCTCTGGGAGCAGGTCGTCGTCACGACGCCCAAGGAGCACATCCACAAGCTCAACAGCTACGCGAGCTCGACGCCGGTCACGGACGGCAAGCACGTCTGGGTGGCGTTCCTGGACGAGCCGAAGTTCGTGATCTTCTGCTACGACCTGGACGGCAAGCTGGCCTGGAAGAAGTCGCCCGGCGAGTTCCACTCCGTGCACGGCTTCTGCAGCTCGCCGCTGCTCTACAAGGACATGGTGATCTTCAACGGCGACCAGGACGCCGTGGCGTATATCGTGGCGCTGGACAAGGAGACGGGTGCCGAGCGCTGGCGCGCCGACCGTCCCAACCGCACGCGCTCCTACGTGCCCCCGGTGATCTTCGAGGCCGCCGGCCGTCCCCAGCTGGTGCTGAGCGGCAGCAAGTGCGTGGCGTCGTACGATCCCGACACGGGCAAGCAAATCTGGATCATCGACGGGCCGACGGAGCAGTTCGTCGCGAGCATGGTCTACGCGGAGGGCGTGTTCTTCATCACGGGCGGCTTCCCGCAGTGGCACGTGCTGGGGATCAAGCCCGACGGCCAGGGGAACGTCACCGACACGCACATCCTCTGGCGCGACAAGGGCCAGGACATCTGTTCGTATGTGCCGTCGCCGGTCGCCTGGGGGCCGTACTTCTTCCTCGCGTCCGACGGGGGCAACGCGACCTGCTTCGAGGCGAAGACGGGGAAGCGGCTGTGGAAGGAGAAGCTCAGCGGGACGGAGAAGACCAAGGGGCACATCAGCGCCTCGCCGGTGGCGGCGGGCGGCTACCTGTATTTCCCGGACGACGCCGGGGTCACGCACGTGATCAAGGCCGGGCCGACCTTCGAGCTGGTCGCCAAGAATCCGCTGGGCGAGGAGTGCTACGCGTCGCCCGCGCTCTCGCGGGGCCGCATCTACCTGCGCACGTCCAAGAGTCTCTTCTGCATCGCTGAGAAGGCCAAATGAGTCCTGAAGAAGTTCCGTCGGCTGAGGAATGGATCGAAGTGTACCGCGGGCCGCGGCGTCGGGCCCAGGTGATCATCCGCATCTTCACGGACGCGTCGCTGCCCTCGCGGGACGCGCGCCGTCAGGGGGTCGTCGCGGCGAGCGGCCGCGAAGGGATCGTGCAGGTGCCCGCCTCCCGCCAGAAGGAGGCGCAGCAGATGATGGAGATGCTGAAGAAGAACTTCCCGCAGCTCTTCGTCGCCGGGGCGGCGAAGGAAGCCTGATGCCGGACGCGCTGCCGGCCGGACGGGAGCTGGACGCCCTTGTGGCCGAGAAGGTCATGGGCTGGCTGAACGTCTCGAAGCAGCCGATCGCCAACGCGATGGGCCAGAAGGTGATGGACGACTTCGTGGGCCTGCCGGTGGCGGGCGCGCCGCAGCCGATGCTGGTCCCGCGCTACAGCACGATGATCCAGGAGGCCTGGAAGGTGGCCGACAAGCTCCGCGGCGAGACGCAGTTCGTCGCGGTGATCTCGGGGAAGGGCCCGCAAGGGGTCCAGCCCTGGATCTGCAAGGTGAACCGCGAGGGCTCGTTCCTCGAGGAGCGGGCCGACACGGCCGCGCACGCTATCTGCCTGGCGGCCCTCAAGGGCGTCGCACAAGCCTAAGAAGCCCCTCTCAAGACAAGACAGCCCCGAAGCCCCGAGGCCCTGGGAAGCGTTCTGTAGCCAGGAGTTCTCAGGAAGGCTTGGGGAGCGGGAAGGCCTCCTGCGGACCGGACAACGCATGCAGACCCGCGCGTTCCTTGTCGGATCCCTCGTCGCCCTGCTGCTCCGGGCTCCCGCCTCGGGCCAGGACGCTGCGAAGGATGCCATCGACTTCGCCACGCACATCGAGCCCCTCCTCGCGCAGAACTGCCATAAGTGTCACGGGCCCGACCACCAGAAGGGCGGGCTTCGGCTGGACCGGCGCAACGCCGCGCTTCACGGCGGCGACTCGACCGACCACGTCCTCGTGCCGGGGAAGAGCGGGCAGAGCGACCTGATCGCGCGCCTCCGCTCGAACGACCCGGACACCATGATGCCGCCGAAGGGCAAGCGGCTTCCGCGCGAGCAGGTCGACCTCATCGCCAGGTGGATCGATGCGGGCGCCGTCTGGCCGGCGAGCACCGCGTCTGCCTCCCCCCTCGTCCCCGGCCGCGCCATCACGGCGGAGCAGCGCTCGTACTGGGCCTTCCAGCCGATCCGCAATCCCGCCGTGCCCGCCGTCCGGCACGCGGACCGCGTCCGGACCCCGATCGACGCCTTCATCCTCGCCCGGCTCGAACGCGAAGGCCTCGAGCCCGCGCCCGAGGCGTCGAAGCTCGACCTGATCCGCCGGGTCACCTACGACCTCACGGGCCTGCCGCCGACACCCCAGGAGATCGACGCCTTCGTCGGCGACGCCGCGCCCGACGCCTACGAGCATCTGGTCGACCGCCTCCTCGCCGACACCCACTACGGCGAGCGCTGGGCCCAGCACTGGCTCGACGTCGTCCGCTTCGGCGAGAGCGAAGGATTCGAATACGACACGCCCGTCGGCAACCTCTGGCGCTACCGGGACTACGTCATCGCCTCGCTCAATTCGGACAAGCCCTACGACCGCTTCGTGCGGGAGCAGGTGGCGGGGGACGAGATCGACCCGCGGAGCCACGAGATGCTCATCGCCGCGGGCTTCCATCGCCTCGGGGCAGTGCGGCGCAACGCGGGCAACCAGGAAGTCGCCGGCAGCCGGAACGAGGTGTTGACCGACCGCACGGACATCCTGGGCGCCGCCTTCCTGGGCATCACGCTGGGCTGCGCACGCTGCCACGACCACAAGTTCGACCCCATCCTGCAGAAGGACTACTACCGCCTGCAGGCCTTCCTGGCGGCGACCGACGAGAAGAACATCTCGCTCGCCACCCCGGAGGAGGAAGCGGCCTACCGGAAGACGGCCGACGTCCTCCAGGCGCAGATCGTCCCCCTCAAGAAGCGGCTCAAGACGGCCATGGGGGAGGAGCGGCTGCTCCTGGAGAAGGAGATCGAGCACCTGGAGGACCAGAAGCCGCCCGCGCCGCCGGGCATCAATACCGTGCACGACATTCCCGATCCCACCAAGATCCATGTCCTCCGACGCGGCGAGTGGGACAAGAAGGGCGACGCGGTCGGCATGCGCGTCCCGACGGTCCTGATCAGCGAAAGCGTCCAGGAGCTTCCGCTGACGACTCCGAATCCGCGCGTGGAGCTGGCGCGCTGGCTCTGCGATCCGGGCCATCCGCTCACGCCCCGGGTGCTGGTCAACCGCGTGTGGCTCCATCACTTCGGCACGGGCCTCGTCAAGACGCCCAACGACTTCGGCGTGAACGGGGAGAAGCCGAGCAACCCGGACCTGCTGGACTACCTCGCGACGTCGTTCCTCGCCAACGGCTGGCGCCTCAAGCCCCTGCACCGGCTCATCCTGCTCAGCAGCACGTACCGGCAGGCGTACGCAACGCCCGAGACCGCGAAGGCGCAGGCCAAGGATCCCGACAACCGCTGGCTCTGGCGATATGACCGGCGCCGCCTCTCCGCCGAAGAGCTGCGCGACTCGATGCTGTCCGTGTCGGGCCGCCTGAACGCCGACGTCGGAGGACCCAGCGTCTTCGTCCCGGTGGATTCGGAGCTCGTGTCCGCGCTCTACAAGCCCGCCCAGTGGGCCGTGACGGCCGACCGGAGGCAGCACGACCGGCGCTCGATCTACCTCGTCGCCAAGCGCAATCTGCGCCTGCCCTCGATGGAGGTCTTTGATCAGCCGGCGCTGAGCTCCAGCTGCGGGCGCCGCGAGTGCAGCACGCACGCGCCCCAGGCGCTGGAGCTGATGAACGGGTCGTTGTCGAATCCGCTGGCGGAGGCCTTCGCCGCGCGACTGGCCCGGGACGCAGGTGAGGACAAGGCGGCCCAGGTCGCGCTGGCCTTCCGGCTGGCGGCGGGGCGCCCGCCGTCGACCGAAGAACAGCGCCTGGGAACCGCGTTCCTGGAGCGGCACTCGCTCAAGGAGTTCGCCCTCGCCGTCTTCAACCTGAATGCGTTTCTCTATGTTCAATAACGAGAATCACTGCCGTCCGACGCGCACCCGCCGCGAGTTCATCCAGGACGCCTTCTGCGGCTTCGGATCGATCGCGCTCGCGGGGATCCTGCAGCAGCAGTTGCTGCGCGCCCAGGACGCCGTGATCAATCCGCTCGCGCCGAAGACGTCCCACCTGAACCCGAAGGCGAAGTCCGTCATCTTCCTGTTCATGTCGGGCGGCCCCAGCCACCTGGAAACCTTCGACCCCAAGCCGCTGCTGAACAAGCTGCACGGCCAGACGCGGCCCAAGGAGTTCGGCGAGGCGAAGTACCAGTTCATCTCGTCGACTGCGAAGCTCTTCGGCACGAAGCGGACGTTCCGGAAGTACGGCGAGAGCGGCATCGAGGTGTCGGATCTGTTCCCGCACACGGCGCAGTGCGTCGACGACATGGCGATCCTCCGCTCCTGCCACGGCGACATGGTCGTCCACTCCGCCGCGCAGTACGAGCTGTTCACGGGCCGCATCGTGCCGGGCTTCCCGAGCATGGGCTCCTGGGCGACCTACGGCCTGGGCAGCGAGTCCGAATCGATGCCTGCCTACGTCGTGATGCCCGATCCTCACGGGGCGCAGGAGGCCGGCCAGCCGATGTATTCGAACGGCTTCCTTCCCGCGGTCTTCCAGCCGACGATGTTCCGGCCGGGGAAGCGTCCGGTCCTGAACCTGGACCTGCCTGCCGGCGTCAGCAGGGACGAGCGGAAGAGCACGGTGGACCTCATCCGCGACCTGAACCGCGCGACCCTCGAGCCCGGGGATGCGGAGTTCTCGGCGCGCATCAGCGCCTACGACCTGGCGTTCAAGATGCAGACCGAAGCCCCGGAGGTCTTCGACCTGTCGAACGAGCCTAAGGAGACGCTCGATCTCTACGGCGTCGGGACGGAGCCCACGAACGACTACGGCCGCCGCTGCCTGATGGCCCGGCGCCTGGTGGAGAAGGGCACGCGCTTTATCTGTGTGGTGTCCGGCGGCGGCTCGGGCAACCTGCAGTGGGACGCGCACAGCGATATCGAAGAGAACCATCTGCGGATGGCGTCCCAGACGGACAAGCCGATCGCCGGACTGCTCAAGGACCTGAAGCGCCGGGGCCTCCTGGACAGCACGCTGGTCGTCTGGGGCGGCGAGTTCGGGCGTTCCCCCGAGGCCGAGGGAGGGAAGGGCCGCGACCACCACAATCTCGGCTTCACGATGTGGATGGCGGGCGGCGGCATCAAGGGCGGCCGGGTCGTGGGCGCGACGGACGCGATCGGCCTGAAGGCGGTCGAGAGCCCCTATCACTTCCGGGACATCCACACGACGATCCTGAACCAGATCGGCCTGGACCAGGAGCGGCTGACCTACCTGCACCTGGGCCGCCACGAGCGCCTGACCCTGCTCAAGGGCCGGGTGATCAAGGAGATCGTCTAAGCCCCTGCGAAAAAAAACAGTCGCGCGGGGCGCTCCTTCGATAGAGTTACCTAAATGGACTTCACCCCCAAGCCCGCCAAGGAGCGTCTGGTTGCAATCGCCCGCCGCGCGATGGTCGAGCGCGGTTTCCTGCCCGACTTTTCGCCGGAGGCCCTGGACGAGGCCGCCCGAGCCGCTCTGCCCGCCCCGGATGCCTCCCTGCGGGACCAGCGCGCGCTGCCGTGGTGCTCCATCGACAACGACGACTCCAAGGACCTCGACCAGCTTTCGGTGTCCACCGGACCCCGCACGGTTCTGGTCGCCATCGCGGACGTCGACCATCTGGTGCCCCGGAGGTCCGCCCTTGATCATCACGCGACGATCAACACGACCTCGGTGTACACGCCGGCCCTGAACTTTCCGATGCTCCCCGAGCGGCTTTCCACCGACCTGACGTCGCTCAACGAGGCCTCGGACCGAGCCGCGATCGTCATCGAACTCGAGGTCGATGATGAGGGCGAGGTCGTCCGGAGTACGATTTACCGATCCTTCGTCCGCAACCAGGCGAAACTGGCCTACTCGTCGGTCGGCCCCTGGCTCGAAGGGGCCGCCCCGCCGCCTCCCAAAGTGGCCGCGTCCTCGGTGTTGCAGGAGCAGCTTCGGGTGCAGGATAGGATCGCCCGGAACCTGGGCGAGCGGCGTGGCCGCCGCGGCGCGCTGCATCTGGCGAGCCACGAGGCGAAGGCCGTCTTCAGCGGCGAGTTCCTCACCGACCTGCGCCTCGAGGAAAAGAACCGGGCGAAGGACATGATCGAGAATCTCATGATCGCGGCCAACGGGGCGGTCGCGGGGTTCCTGACGGCGCACGGACTTCCTTCCCTGCGACGGGTGCTCCGGACCCCCGAGCGGTGGGACCGGATCATGGCCCTGGCGCAATCCAAAGGGACCGCGTTGCCGGACAAGCCCGACGCTCTGTCGCTGGAGAACTTCCTGGTGAAGAGCAGGGAAGCGGACCCCCTTCATTTTCCAGACCTTTCGCTCTCGGTCGTGAAGATGCTGGGCTCCGGGGAGTACGCCGTGCAGGTGCCCGGGAAGCCGATGGAAGGTCACTTCGCCCTGGCGGTCCGGGGCTACACCCACTCGACGGCACCGAACCGTCGCTATCCGGACGTCATCACCCAGCGGATGGTCAAGGCGGCGCTCGCGGGCCTTCCCCCGGCCTACGACGTCCCTTCGCTGGAGCGTCTGGCCCTGCACTGCACGGACCAGGAAGACGATGCGACGAGGATCGAGCGGCAGGTTCGGAAGTCGGCGGCCGCGCTGCTCCTGGAGGGCCGGCAGGGAGAGATGTACGACGCCATCGTGACCGGCGCCTCCTCCAAGGGGACCTGGGTGCGGGTGCTCCAGCCGCCGGTCGAAGGCCGAGTGGTGAAGGGGGACGCCGGAGTTGATGTCGGCGATCGCATCCGCGTCCGCCTGCTCTCGACGGACGTCGAGCGCGGCTTCATCGACTTTTCCCGCGAACCCTAACAAAAAAGCCCCGCGTCTCGCGACGCGGGGCTTTTGTTGTAGGTTCGGCGACGCTTACGACTTGCTGGGCTTGATCACGTCCGCCTTGTCGAGCTTCGCGTGATAGCCGGCGGCGTGGATCGCCTTGATGACGGCGGCCGGGTCGAAGTTGCCCTTCACCGTGAAGGACGCCTCCTTGGCCTTCGCGTCCTCGGACTCGACGCCTTCCACGCCCTTGATCGCTTCCTTCAGCGCCTTGTTGCAGCCGTCGCAGCAGTTGTGCGCGCCCTTGAACGTGCCGCTCGAAAGGTGGACGGGCTTCGCCTTCGGGGGCAGCACCGTGCCGCTGTCGTCCTTCAGGGCGATCGTCTTGCTGTCGATCGTGCCCCAGAAGCCGGCGGCCGCCAGCTTCTCGAGCGCCTTCGCGGCCGCGGCGTCATTGGCCACGCTGAACGTCAGCGTGCCGCTGGCCTTATCGGTCGTCGCTTCCTTGGCGCCGCCGCCCTCGACCGCGCCCTTGGCGCCGCCTTCGCAGCCGCCGCAGCAGAGGTGCATGCCCTTCACTTCAACCTTTACGACGGGCTCGCTCATGCCGGCGAACGCCAGCCCCGCGGCCGCCAGGATCGCCACTCCAACCTTGATCATGGTAGACCCCCAATGTTTCCAGCTCACCCGCGCCCCACACCGGGGCTTGCATTCACTATGTTCAATACGGCGGAGACCCCCACCGGGGTGGGGGAATCGATGTGACTCCGGGGCCCCCTTGCGCTATATAGCCCCGGATCCCGGACAAACGGCCAATAGGACTGGAGCAGATAAGGAGATCGTCCCATGCGCGTCTTGATCGCAGCGCTTGCGGCCCTCACGCTGGCGGCGCCCCCCGAGGCGGAGGTCCAGGGACTCTACGAAGGGTCGCTGAAGGACGTGAAGTTCGAGGCGCGCGTCATCGCCATGGGGAAGGATACCTACAAGATCTACCTTCGCCAGAACCTGGGCGACGGCAAGGTCGGCAAGGTCGAGCTCGACGGCAAGGTCGACGGCGACGCCGTCACGTTCAAGAACAAGGGCGGGGACGTCGAGTGGACCGCCTCCTATGCCGGCTCCGGGATGATCAAGGGCACGGCCGGCGGGACCGCCTTCGAGGCCAAGCGCGTCGAGCGCAAGTCTCCGACGATGGGCAAGAAGCCGCCCCAGGGCGCGATCGTCCTCATCGACGGCAAGAACTTCGAGAACATCAGCCCGTCGAAGACGGCGGAGGAGTGGAAGCCCGCCGAGGACGGCTCGATCGGCATTTCGAAAGGCGACGTCCGCTCGAAGCAGCAGTTCGACGGGAGCTTCGACTATCACGTGGAGTTCATGTGCCCGCTGGTGCCTGCCGCTCGGGGCCAGGGTCGCGGCAACAGCGGCTGCTACCTGCCCAACGGCGACGAGGTGCAGGTGCTCGACTCGTTCGGGATGGACACCTACAAAGGCGGCGGCTGCGGCGGCCTTTACAATTACAAGGATCCGGACGCCTTCGACGTCTTCTCGCTGGCGTCGCTGCCGCCCCTCGAGTGGCAGACCTACGACATGGAGTACCGGGTCGAGAAGGTCGACGGGAAGCTGACGGGAAAGCCCAAGATCACGGTGTACCACAACGGGATCAAGATCCACGACAACGCCGAGCTGAAGTTCCCCGCGAAGAAGGGCGACGTCCACTGGCAGGACCACGGCAATCCGGTCCGCTACCGGAACATTTGGATCCTGCCTGTCGATACGAAGTAACGGAGACGCCCCTGCAGATTCGCCACTGAGCCCTCAGAGAGGAATACCTCTGTGGGCTTTGTGGGCTCTGTGGCCAATCAGAGCGTCCACCCTTTGCGGTACTCGCGCTTGAGGAATGCGTCGGCCTCGGGCGTGCCCGTCGTCTTGCCGTCCCACGTGATCTTCTTGCCGGCGCGCCAGGCCACCGAGCCCAGCAGCACGATCTCGGTGAGCCCCGCGGCGTAGCCGAAGTTGCTGCCCGGCACCCCGTCGCCCTTGCAGGCGCGGATCCACTCCTCGTGGTGGCCCGGCGACTTCGGAATCCTGGGCTCGGGCGCCACGAAGTCCGCAAACGCCTTCTCGGGAAGGAGCTTGTGCTGCCCGCTGTCTTCGCCCAGCACGATGATCTTCCCCTTCGACCCGACGAAGATCGCGCCGCGGCCCTTCGGGAGCGGGAAGCCTTCCGAGACCGACTCGGGAGGCAACAGCCCGCCGTCGTACCAGGTCAGCGACAGCGCGGGCAGCCCTTCGCCGCGGGCCGGGAACGTGAACTTCACGGTGCTCGACTTCGGGCCCGTCTCCGGGACGCGGGGCTCACCGATCATCTCGACCGATGACGGCGACCCGAGCTTCAGGCCCCAGTACGAGCTGTCGAGGACGTGGCAACCCATGTCGCCCAGCGCGCCGTTGCCGAAGTCCCACCAGCCCCGCCAGTTGAAGGGGTGGTAGACCTTCTCGACGAAGGGCCGCTCGGGGGCGGGGCCGAGCCAGAGGTCCCAGTTCAGGTGCTCCGGCACGGGCGACGTCGTCGTGGGACGCAAGATGCCCTGGGGCCACGTGGGGTTCATGACCCACGCGTGCACCTCGGTGATCGGGCCGATGACGCCCGAGCGCAGCAGTTCGACCGTGATGCGGCGGCCGTCGGACGCGTGGCCCTGGTTGCCCATCTGGGTCGCGACCTTGGACTTCGCGGCGGCGTCCCGGAGGGCGTGCGCTTCGGAAATGGAGTGGCTGAGCGGCTTCTCGCAGTAGACGTGCTTGCCCATCCGCATGGCCATCATGGCCGCCGGGGCGTGAACGTGGTCGGCGGTGCTGATCACGACCGCGTCGATGTCCTTCTGCTCCTCGAGCATGCGGCGGAAGTCGATGTGGCGGCGGGCGCTGGGATGCAGTTGCGCGGCCTTGTCCAGGTTCCTGGCGTCGATGTCGCAGAGCGCGACGATGTTCTCGCCCGCGACGCCTTTCAGGTTCGCGGCGCCGCGGCCGGTGACGCCGATGCAGGCGATGTTGAGCTTCTCGTTGGGCGACGCGGAGGCGCGCGGGAGCCACGCGGCCGCGCCCGCGGCGGCGGCGCCCTGAAGGAACTGACGACGGCTGACGGGATTCCTCATGGCTGCCCCTCCGTAACCCGGTAAAACGGTTGTATAGTCTGGAAGACCGATCCGGAGAACCTTTCCGCATCGGCGTCGTCGTCGCTGACAATTAATGAACAGTCGAGAGACCAGCCTCGGGGGCGAGCAGCGCGCGTTTCCCGAGACGCTCTGGGAGGTCGTCCGCCGGGCGGGGAACCGCTCCGACGCCGAGCGGCGGCAGGCCCTCGAGGAGCTGGGCCGCCTCTATTGGAAGCCCGTCTACTGCTACTTCCGCCTCTCCTGGTCCCGCCCCAACGAGGAGTGCAAGGACCTGGTCCAGGGCTTCTTCCTCTGGCTCTTCGAAGGGGACGCCCTGGAGAAGTACGATCCCACCCGCGGGCGCTTCCGCGCCTACCTGAAGTCGCTCCTCAAGCACTTCGTCCAGCACAACGACGAGGCCCTGGGGCGGATCAAGCGCGGCGGCGGCGTGACCGTGCTTCCGCTCGACGACGGCGATCGTTCCCTCGAAGCCCAGCTGGCGGATCCGCGCTTCAAGGATCCCGACGCGGCGTTCGACCGCTCCTGGAGGGAGTCGATCCTCTGGCAGGCGCTCCAGGCGGTCCGCAAGCGCCTGGAGGCCCGGGGCAAGGGGATGCAGCTCGACATTTTCGAAGCCTACGACCTCGTGCCCCCGCCCGAGCGGCCGACGTACCGCCGGCTCGCCGAGCGCTACGGCGTGAAGGAGACCGACGTGCACAACGCGCTCGATCGGATGCGCGAGGAGATCCGCCTGCAGGTCCGCGAGGAGCTCTCCCGCTCCGCCTCGGAAGACATCGAAGATGAGTGGAACGAGTTCCTCGGGTCCTGAGTCCTGGACGGACTTGTTCCTGCACTCCCTCGGGGCGCACGAGGCGGCCCGCCGGAAAAACGAGGCGCAGGCCGGCGCGATCCCCTGGGCCCCATCGATCCCGCGCTACGAGATCCGCGAGCGCATCGGCGAAGGCGCCACGGCCGTCGTCTTCCGGGCCTGGGACCGCGAGCTCAAGCGGAACGTCGCCCTGAAGGTCCTGCGCGGCCGCGCCGCCCTGAGCCCGGTCATGCGGGAGCGCTTCCACCGCGAGGCGCAGGCGAGCGCCGGCCTCGACCACCCCAACGTCGTCCGGGTGCACGACGCGGGCGAGCACGACGGCGACCTCTACCTGGTCCTCGAGTTCGTCTCCGGCCGCCCGCTCAGCCAGCGGCTGGCCGAGCGCGCGCTTCCGGAGCGAGATGCCGTCGCGCTGCTGGAGAAGGTTGCTCGGGGGATGGCGGCCGCGCACGCCAAGGGGATCGTGCACCGCGACCTGAAGCCCGGGAACATCCTGGTGACGGACGCGGGCGAGCCGAAGGTCGGAGATTTCGGCCTGGCCCACCTGATCGATTCGGAAACCCGTCTGACGAAGACCGGCAGCAGCCTCGGGACGCCGCTCTACATGTCGCCCGAGCAGGTCGAGGGCCGCGCGCGGGAGATCACGCCGCGCACCGACGTCTACGCGCTCGGCGCCGTGCTCTACGAGGTCCTGACGGGACGGCCGCCGCATGTCGGGGAAACGGCCGCGGAAATCTTCCGGAAGATCCTGGACGACGAGGTCGAGCGTCCCCGCGCGCTGCGCCCCGGCGTCCCGAAGGACCTGGAAAACGTCGTCCTCAAGGCGCTCGAGAAAAGTCCGGGCTCGCGCTACGCGTCGGCGGAGGAGTTTGCCGACGAGCTGAGCCGCTACCTGCAGGGTGAGCCCGTGCTCGCGCGCACCCAACCGGTCTGGGCCCGCGCCTGGCGCCGCGCGTCGCGCCAGCGGGCCGTGTGGATCCCGGCCGCCGCGGCGGTCGTGCTCCTGGGCGTGATCGGCCTCCAGAAGGTGGAGCAGAACATTCGGACCAAGAACTCGCTGATCCGGGCCGCGAAACTGGAGACGGAGGGAAGCGTCCAGAAGGCCCGCGAGCTCTACCTGCAGCTGGTGGGGCAGGACGCGCGGAACGAGCAGGCCCGGCGCGGCGTCGAGCGCACGGACCAGACGATCCGCCGGGTCCAGAGCCTGCTGGAATCGGCGCGTCCGGCTCTCGAGCAGGCGGAGTCCGCGCTCTACAGCGCCGACGCTCCGGTCGCGGCGCTGGCCGACCCCATCCGCCGCGCGCAGGGCCCGATCGAGGAGGCCGTGAAATTGGCCTCGGACTACGCGCTGGCCCACCACCGCCTCGGCGAGCTCTGGGAGATCCAGGGCCACTACGACAAGGCGGAGGCGTCGTGGCGGAAGGCGCGGCAGGTCGACCCGAGCTTCGCGCCCGGCCACTTCCGGCTGGGGCGGATCCTGGTGTGGAGGGCGTACCAGGCCAGCCTGAGCTATACCGGCGACGACATCGAAGACCGCCAGGCGGAAGCCCGGCGCCGCGCCGAGGAAGCGTCGAGCGAGATCGAGGCGGCCCGAAAGGAGTCGGCGGGCTTCGACAGCGAGATCCAGTCGGACATCGCCGCCGCGATGATCGCGTTTCTCAAGAAGGAGAACGAGAAGGTCTCCGAGATCTGCCGTGGGGCGATCGAGCGCCACGGGAAGCGGCGGGGAGGCGAGGAGCTCTGGTGGCTGCAGGGCATGGTGGCCAGAGTCCGGGCGGAGAAGCAACACTGCTTCAACCAGGCGATCCTGCTCCGCCCCAAGTTCCCGCTCGCCCTCTACAGCCGCGCGTTGACGAACTCGGGCATCGGCGAGGAGGACGTCGCCATTGCGGACTACGACCGCGTGATCGAGCTCTGCCCGACCTTCGCGGAGGCGTACGTGAACCGGGGCTCCAACTACTTCCGGAAGAAGAACGCGAAGGCGGCGATCGAGGACTTCGAGACGCTGATCCAACTGGGCCAGCGGCTGGGCGCCGCCTACAACGGTCGAGGCCGCTGCCGCTATGAGCTGCTCGGCGACGTCGAGGGCGGCCTCGCGGATCTGTCGGAAGCCCTTCGGATCAATCCCTCGCACTACCTGCCTCTTCAGGCACGCGCCGCGCTCTACCTGAAGCAGGGGGACTTCGACAAGGCGATCGCCGACAGCACGCGGGCCTACGAGCTCCACTCCGACCTGACCGCGTTGTCGATCCGCTGCCGGGGCCGCTTTGGGAAGGGGGACGTGCACGGCGCCCTCGAGGACGGCCGGACCTTCCTCAAGACCGCCCCGAAGGAAAACCCCGCCTACGCCGAGATCCAGAAGATCGTCGACGATCTTCAGCGTAAGTAGCCGACGTCAGTTCTTCAGCCGTTCCAGCAGCCAGGACGAGGGGTCGCGCTTGGCCAGGTCTTGCGGCCGATAGAAGTCCGTGTCCTTCTCCAGCCGGTTGAGGCCGTCCACCATGTCTTCGAGGTGGATCGCGCGGGGAGCGATGGCTCGATACACCTCGTGGAGTTCACCGCTCCGAAGGACCCCGGGGAGGATGATGTCGTAGGGAACGGCGATGAAGGGGCTCCTGAGGATCGAGGAGTAAGAAGCCAGGCCGCCCCGAGCGTAGAGGGCCGTCACGTCCTTCTCAACGTGCATGGCGAAGAGCGTCGCGAGGCCTCCGAGAGGTTCGGCGATCTGGGGCTGCCCGTCGGCATCGAGGGGCAGCTCGACCTTGCGATCGGGCGGGTTGAGCGGCGCGAAGGAATCGCCCCAGAGGGCCAGGCGCTTCGGGTCGAGTTCCGCGCGGGTCCGCAGGTACTGAAGCACGGCACGCAGGTCCCGGATCCGCAGGCCGAGCAGCGTCCGTCCCAGCATGAACTCCGACGCCGCGATCGAGGTGCTCTCGCTGCCGCGTCCCCGTCCGTCGCCCGGGCGCGTCTCGCCCGTGCCCCGGAGGTCAGGGAGGCAGACGGCGACGCCGCCCTTGAGGAGCGCCGAGAGATCGGACGCGCGCTTCTTCAGGAACTCCTGCTTGCCGCCCTGGGCGATCGCGACGACCGCCGCGAGCTTCCGGTCGGCCTCGCGCGGGGGGAGGAGGAGGATCATGGGGACCACGATCCCCGGCTCGACCTCGAGCGGGAGGCGTTCGACGTGGACGTTGCCGATCTGCTGGGACTCGACGGACTCGACCCGGGGCTCCCCGACGGGCTTCGTGTCGCCGAGGAGGCGCTCCCAGTCCTGGGCGACGCCCGGCTCGGGCCGGACGCGTTCGGAGGCCAGGTCGCGGACCGTTCGCGGCTGGAAGTCCGGCCGCGTGCACATCAGGTCCGCGGCGGGCCGCCGCTCCTGGGCCTCCTTCTCGGGCTCGGGGATGCCGAACCACTTCTTGAAGGCGGGGTAGATGCCCTGGCGGTGAACCGGGCCGATGTTGTTGCAGTGCGTCGACTCGGGCGGCTGGCCCTTCACGCTGCCGCGGCCGTTCGTCGCCGCCAGGTTGCCGGCTGCGTCATAGAATCCGTAGATCGTTTCGAAGCGCTTCCACACCGGATCGCGCTCGCAGTCCCAGGCGAACTCGTGGCCGTAGACCAGGCGCCTCGGGGCTACCGACCCCACGATGACCCAGGGCAGGAAGCCGTCGCGCGCCGAGAGGCGCAGGTTCCGGGTCGACTCCCAGCTGCCGCTTCCCGCGTAGTTGAAGGTCGCCTCCGCGTTCTCCGGGAGCGGGTAGGTCGTCTCGGGTTGAGGGCCGCCGAAATTGAACGGGACGACGGCGGCGATGCGGGGATCGAGCGCGGCCGCCACCGCGGCGGGGTCGCCGCCGCCCGCCACCGAGCCCAGGAGAAGGATGCGGTTCTTGTCGACTCCAGGGCGCGCGAGGAGCAGGTCGACGCCTTTCACGAGGTCCGCGACCATCCATCCGGTCAGGCTCTCGCCGATCAGCTGGAGCTGGAACGCCACGTTGAAGCGGAAGAAGTAGTCCTGCCGGCCCGGCTTGAAGCTGCCCGCATAGCTCGACGCGTCCACGAAGGGGTGCTGGCGCCGTTCGCCGTGGCCGAGCATGTCCGGGATCAGGACCATGCAGCCGAGGCGGGCCCAGGTCACGCCCATGTCCTGGAGCTCGCCCTGGGTCTTCGGGTTGTGGTGGCTGTGGACGATGATGATTCCGGGCATCGACTCCCGCTCGTGGACCGGCACGTAGAGGTTCGCGGAGACGAGCAGCCCCTTCTTGCTCTGGTAGAGGATGTTCTCCACGCGGTGCCCCTGACCTTCCAGGGTCCGCGTGACCCAGACCTTGAGCTCGGGCGGGAAGGGCTCGTCGGCGCCGAGCGAGTCGCGCAGCGCGCGGATCTTCGCGTCGCGGTACTTTTCCCAGTCGGCCCGGGTCCGGATCTCGCTCCAGGCCTTCGACTCGCGCTGGTTGGCGAGCTCGATCCGTGCGCGGGCGTCGCGGCCGATCATTCGGGGCTGCTCCGCCGGGAGCACCTGGGCGTTGAGCTCGCGGAGCCGGTCGGCCAGGTCGTCCGCCTGGCAGAGCAGCGCGGCCAGGACCAGCAGGGGCGTCATCTCTATATTGTACGGCCCCCGCGCGCTTCTATACTTGTCCGGGGTGTCGCAGCGGACGCGGATCGTCCTGGTTCTCCTCCTCCTGGTGGCGGCGGGCGTCCGCCTGCGCTATTTCTCGGGCCTCCAGGTCGGCGACGACATCGTCTACTCGACCATCGCGGCTCAGCGGGTCCACGGCGAGTTCCGGGTCACGAACGTCCATGAAGCCCGGCTCGGGTTCCTGCTGCCGCTGACTCTGTCCTACGCGGTATTCGGGGTGGGGGAGCTTCCGCTTCTGCTCTACAACCTGCTCTGCTCGATCGGGCTTGTCGTGGCGGTCTTCTTCCTTGCGCGGAGATTCTGGGGGGACGTCGCGGGCGCGGTGGCGGGGGCCTTGGCGGCGATCCACCCGAACCTGGTCTTCTTCGCAAGCGAGTGCCACACCGACACGCCGGTCGCGCTCTGGCAGGCCCTCTGCGTGCTGGCGCTGCTGTCGGCGGCGGACTCCCCGCGCTCGCGCGCCCTGCGGGTGCTGGCGGGCCTGCTGCTGGGCTGGGCCTGGCTCCATAAGGAGCACGCGATCTTCCTGCTCCCCTTCATCGCGGGCTACGCGCTGGTGACCCGCCGACCCTGGACCTGGCTTCTGCCGCTGGCGCTGCCGGCCGCCGGGGTCTTCCTGGCCGAGACGGCCCTGAACGCGGCCGTGACCGGCAATCCGCTCCAGCGCTTCGCGATGGTGAAGGCGCTTCACGTCGGCCACTACATGACGGCCGAGTATGCGAGCTCGGGCGCGCTGCTGCGCCGGCTCTTCGTCGAGCTGCCGCTGCTGCTCTTCACCCCGCGCTCGGGGTATCACTGGGAGGGCACGCTCAACCTCGCGGGCGCGGCGGCAGGCGCGTTTCTCTGCTGGCGCCGCGCGCCCGGCGCCCGGGCCTTCGCGGGCTGGTGGACGGCGATCTTCCTGGCCTACAGTTTCTGGCCGTCGTCGCTTTCGCCCTACCTGCCGGCCTTCCTGCTCTTCTACTGGACGCTGCCGCCGCTGGCGGGGCCGCTCGTCTGCCTGGCCGGCGGCGCCGCCGCGCAGGTCCGGCGGGAGCTCGCGGCAGCCGCCGTCGTGGGCCTGGCCGCGATCAGCCTCTGGTCCATCCAGCGGAACTGGGAGGAGGGCCTGAAGTTCGCGGCGGGCCCGAGGGAGGCGCACGCGTGGCTGGCCGGGGCGCCGGCGGCGCGCGTCATCACGGACGACAAGACGATCGAGGTGCTGGACTTCCTCGACGGGCACCGTCCGACCCGCAGCTACGTCCCGTTCCAGAAGGCCACGGAGTTCCGCGGGAGCGTCGTGGTCATCGACCGCTTCTGGACGGAATCGGAGCGCTGGTGGAGCCGGCCGATCGCGCCGGAGGCCAAGACGCCGCCGCCGTCCTGGACAAAGGTCTACGAATCCGATCGGATCGTGATCTACCGCCCCTGATCAGGATTTGTCCGCCATCAGGACCTTCGCGGGGTCGGCCTTCGGGATGAGCTTCTGGCCGACGCCCATGCAGGAGCGGCAGGCCCAGAGGATGCGGCGGAACACGTAGCCGCGGCCGTCGCAGTCCGTGCACGCCGTCAGGGTGCAGATCTCCTCCAAGGCCGGCGCCGCGTGCGGCTTCTTGTCGCACTGCTTGCACTCGTTGAAGCCGTCCTGGCACTTGAAGCACTTGATGAGGTTCTCGATGCCCGTGCTCTTGCAGCGCGGGCAGTTGTCGAGCAGGAAGCCGCTCGACTGCTTCTTCTTGCCGCTGCCGCCGCAGTCCTTGCAGACGACCTTCGTCTCCTTCTTCCCGTGGCAGTTCGTGCAGCGCAGCTTCCCCTCGCCGCTGCAGACGCTGCAGATCCCCACGGCCTTGATCGACTTCGAGAGGGCGCCCAGGTGCTCGCGCAGCATGTTGGAGGAGGTCGGGATCGCGCCGAGCGCCGCCACCGGGCGCTCGAAGCCGCGCTTCTTCTGCTGGACCATGCGCAGGAGCGCGTAGGACCAGACGTAGCGCACGATCGGGGTGTCGATCGAGCGCAGCTGCGGCTCCTTGATCCAGGCCATGACCGCGAGGTCGAAGTCGCCGCCCGAGATCCAGCTGTTGAGATCGCGGACGACGTGGCCCTCGGGGGTGCCCGCGATGCCGTTCTGGACCACGAGGCCCAGCAGGCGGGCGGCCTTGTCGTTCTCCTGGCCGATGGGGGCCTGGCCGATGTGGCCGATGCCGAAGAGCGCCAGCGCGTCCGTCGGAGCCGCGGGGTCGGCCTTCTTGATGGCGTTGATCTGGTCGACCAGGAAGTCGGCGGCCTTCTGGTTGTCGGCGGGGCTCATCTTGAGCGGCTCGAGGAACCAAGGCTTGGCGAAGTAGTCCTGCAGGGCCTTCTGGACGGCGCCCTGGAGCTTCCAGTCGGCGTCGGGCTTCGAGAGGTAGATCATCGCCGCCGTCGCGAGCTCGTAGATCGTGGGATAGTTGGCCCGCTGGGCCCGGAAGGTCTCCCGCGCAGCGACCCGCATGTCCGGGTTGGAGCGCTTGGTCGGGTCGGAGAGCGTCGCGAACGCGCTGCCGAGGTCCGCGGGCAGGGGCCGCGTCTCGACCATGGTCGGGCGATCCGTGCGGGCGGTCTCGGTCGGGGCGATGACGCCGTCGTGGGTCACCTCGCCGCGGAGCATGCGGGTGAGCTGCATGACCAGGACGAGCTTCTGGTCGAGGTCGGCGTACTTGTCCTCGGGGAAGAGTTCGCGGGTCGCCGAGAACGCGTCGCGGGCGGCTTTCAGCTTCGCGAGCGCGTCCTTGAGCTTCGCGTTGCGCTCCGCCGCGTTATCCATCTTCTTGGCGTCGGTGAAGGCCTGCTTCGCCTCCTCATACTGCTTCTCGGCGTCGCCGAGGACTTCGCGGGGGTTGGCGATGATGCGGTCGACCTCCTCCTTGAGGTAGGTGCGGAGGCCGACGTCGGTGGTGATCTCGTAGTGGCCGCCTTTGTCGACGATCTTTCCCGAGAACTTGCGACCGTCCTTCAGGACCAGAACGTCCGCAAAGAGTGAGGTGCAGAGCAGCAGATAGAGAACCGCGAAGCGCATAGGTCGCCCTCCCAGGTCGAAGAAACCCGTCCGTCCGGGTTACGGGCGGCCGGGGCCATTTCTTCGATCTCATGTAGACGGGGAGAGAGGGCAATCGTGCACTAAATTCTTTAGCGTGGTGACGAAAAAGGGATCATCGGAAATGGGTGAGCGACGTCGCGGGCGGGCTACTTCTGACGCGCTTTCTTCAGCACGGCCTCGACATTCTTGATGAAGTCCTTCGCGCTGACGCGCGCGATGGCCTTGCCGACGACGTCGAGGGCGAGGTCTTCGACCTTCTTGAAGCGGATGCAGGACTTGCCCATGTCGAGCTTCTTGCCGGACTTCGCCCATTCCTTGCGGAACCACTCGGCATTCTTGGTGGAGCTGTAGACGCACATCAGGTAGATCGCCAGGTGGTTCTTCTGGGACGCGAGGCCGGCGTAGGGGAGGGGCTGCTTCGGGTCGCAGTGGTAGCCGGCGGGGTAGATGCGGTGGGGGACGTAGTACCCGATCATGCCGTAGCTCATGCCCTCTTCGAAATCCTTGTCGAGGTTCTTCAGGATGACGCCGCGGACGGCCTCGACGGCCGCGCGGCGGTCGGCGGGAAGTTCGGCCAGGTAGTCTTTGACCGTGCCGGCTTTGCTGATGACCATGGGCGGCGTCCTTTCTTCTCGACCCTTATATTAGTGTCCGCCGGGCGCTCCGGAGCGGCGGATTTCCGATCGGGAGTTATAATTTGAATTGAACGATCGGGAGGATGGGACGATGACGGCGAGCGTGAGCGAGAAGTGCGGGTCCTGCGGCCGGCCGAGCTCGGCGCGGATGCGTCACTGCAGCACGTGCGGCTGGAGCAACGAGCAGAAGCAGAGGTGTTGCCTGAAGTGCGAAGGGCCCGTGGTCCTGAACAACGGCATGAACAGCGCCGCGGGCGGCGGTGGCGGCCTCCTCGGGGCCGTCATGGCGTGGTTCTTCGGGCTGGCGCTCTCCCTCACCCTCCTGTTCGGCGTCGCCTTCGCGCTGACCCTCGCGGGGGTCTTCACGATGGGCTTCAAGTGCAACATGTGCGGCTGGACGGCCGCCGACAACCTCCTCAGCAAGCAGGAGAAGGAAGAGAAGGGCGGCAAGAGGTTCAAGATGATCCTGGGCTCCGCGGCCTGCGGGGTCCTCGCGGTCGCCTGCTTCGCCTGGTGGGCCTGGGCGATGAAGTCCCGGCTCAACGGGTCATAGGCCCCGCGGCCGCGCCCGCGCGACCTTTCGGCGTTCTCCTTGCACCGTCGGGGCAGGGGAGGTCCGGTTCATGAGAACCGGGATCCCGGCCTGCTGCAGCACCGACTGGGTGACGCTCCCGACGATGGCGCCGAAGCGCTTCGCCCCGCCGTGGGTGCTCATCGCGATCAGGTCGACGTTCCGGCGCTTCGCGGTCTCCAGGATTCCGTGGAGCGGCGTGCCCTTGCGGGTGAGGCGGCCGGTCGGGATGCCTCGATTCTCGAAGACGTGCGCGAGGCGCTGGAGGTGCTCCTCCGCGGCGGTCTGGGCGTTCGAGGCCCGCGACGCGCTCGCCGACGGGGAGACCACCTCCAGGAGCAGGATCGAGGCGCCGCACGCGATGGCCGCATCGGCGGCCAGCGGGGCGATCGAGTCGGCGTAGTCGCTCCCGTCGGTGGTCACCAGGATCGTCCGGATCGAGGATTCGAGGCTCCCGTCGCGCATCGCCCGGGAGACGGAGGGCAGCGCCAGGATCGGCGCCGGGCTGGTCCGGATGAGCTGCTGCGCCACCCCGCCGAAGGGCCGCTCCGGGGACGCGGTGCGCCCATGGGTGGCCATCGCGATCAGGGACGCTTCGGCGTCCTCGGCGATGGAGACCAGGCTCTCGGCCACGCGGTCGCTCCGCACGACGGTTTCGATGGCGATCCCCTCCGGGATGCCCAGGCGCGCGGCCACCTCGAGGAGATACCCCTCCGCGAATTCGAGGGACTCTTCCACGAAGCCCGGTCCGGGGTCCTTCGCGCCCGGTTCCACGATCCGGGCCAGGGTGAGCCGCGCCCCGATCTTCAGGGGGAGCCGCCTCAGGAACGGAAGGACGACCTCCGCCGACGTCGAGCCGTCCAGCGGCACCAGGATTCGCTCGAACATCATGGCCCGTTCCTCCTCAGATACCCCAACCCTTGTCCTCTCCTCCGTGAATTTAGAGCCCCGCGGGTCGCCGATGAGACGAGGGTGTCAGCAGCCCTGTTCCGTCGGAGCCGGCTTCAGCTCGATCCAGAAGCGGCTGCCCTTTCCCGGCTCGCTCTCGACGCCCACGCGGCCGCCCATCCGCTCCATGGCCCGCCTGACGATGGCCAGACCGATCCCCGTGCCGGAATAGTCGGAAAGCGAGTGGAGCCGCTGAAAGACCCCGAAGATCCGCTCCTGATACTCGGGGGCGATGCCGATCCCGTTGTCCTCCACCCAGAGGAGGACCCGGTCCTCTTTCTCCTGGGTAAAGATCCGGATCCGGGGCGGAGTCCCCGGGATCACGAACTTGATCGCGTTGGAAAGCAGATTGGAAATCACCTGGTCGAGCGAGATCCGGTGGGCCACGACGGGGGGGAGCGGGCCGCTCACGTCGATCTGCGCGCCGCTCTGCCGGATCTCCGGTCCGAAGCGCGACAGGATCTCCCGGAGGAGGGATTCCAGGTTGACGTGTTCGTCCGGCATGAGCTCTCGGGTGAGGCGGCTGTAGGTCAGCAGGTCCGTGATGAGATTGTCCATCCGCTTCGCATTGTCCGAGATGCGCCGGGTGTACTCGCGGGCGGGGGGAACGAGCGCCTCGCCGTAATCCTCCTGGAGCATGTCGCTGAATCCGGCGATCGCGCGCAGCGGCGCGCGCAGGTCGTGGGCGACGGAGTAGGCGAAGGTGTTGAGTTCCAGAAGCGCCTCCTCCAGGAGGGCGGTCCTTTCGTGCAGCGCCTGCTCGTTCCGTTTCTGCTCCGTGACGT
>Ga0310810_10000126_pt1 | contig 78446 bp, 66 predicted proteins | sample NCmetagenome_FD_207641 | JGI IMG/M metagenome (GOLD analysis project Ga0310810, IMG submission 207641) | Soil microbial communities from experimental microcosm in Duke University, North Carolina, United States - NC | ecosystem: Engineered > Artificial ecosystem > Soil microcosm > Unclassified ... | reverse complement strand
CGATAGACTCGCCAATTCACCAGCGCCGATGCGGAAGCCCGAAGTGGCGCGGAACCGATACGTTGCAATCGCCAATATCACGCAGCGTTGAAGGCCGACGTCGGCGCATCACGCACGGACTTGGCCTCGCAGGCGCTTGTAGACTTCGCCCGCACCACCAGCACCGATGGACGTAAGGATTTCATGCGGGCCAAAGTTTTCTGCCTGCCAGGTCATTGCTTCTTCAGATTTGCCGTCCAGTTCACCAAGAGAGTAAGCGGGGAGCTCTGCTCGCTGATGACGTTGATCACGAACTTCTTCCCATCCGGCGTGACGTCGTAAGGCGCGCCTGTGGCTCCGACCGCTGACCTGAAGAGAACCTGCGGCGTCCGCACTTCGATGCTATTGCCCTTCGCGTCGACTAGCGCGGCCATCATCTGGCTCGCTGGCGAAAGGTAGAAAATCTCCTTGCCATCGCTTCGCCACCGTGGGTAAAGGCCCCCGCTGGCCGAAATCAGCCATTTGCCGCCTCCGCTGGCGCTCGCGGATGATCCTGAACCTGAGTTCAAAACCTTTGCGGCGTTGAACGGCACTACGTAAACTTCGTCTCTGCCGGATTCCTTGGAAGTGTAAGCGACCCACCGGCCGTCGGGAGAGAACTGCCCGTCATAGGCGGCAGCCGGGCCCTGGACAAAGGGCCGAGGCTTGCGGTCCCCTTCCACAGGCAAAACCCAGATATCGGCTTGCGAAAGGCCGCTCAACGCCCCACGCGCATACAGGATGAATCTGCCGTCGCGAGACCAGCTTGTGGGCCAAATTTGCACATCCTGCTTATCAGACGGCAGCAGCAGTTCTTCACCGCCTGCACCGTTGGAAGGCTTCTGGTAGATGCCCATGCGGGCCTTACCTCGGAGCACGCTGAACAGAATCCTTTTGCCATCCGGCGACCAGACCGGAAGGCCGTGGTCGTTGTCTGGATCGATCGTAAGTCGCATGCGCACACCGCGCGCCAATTCATCCACCCAGATTTCGCTGTTCGGAGTCCCCGCGGGATAACTGGCATTGAATGCGAGTTTCTGCCCATCCGGCGAGATCCGGACGTCAAAATAGTCTCCCACTTCACCCGTGACGCTCAGCTTTTTACCGCTGCGGTCAAACCACGTCAATTGTTTCTCGCTTGTCCCGCTACCCCTCTGATAGATCAGAATGCCGTTTTCGGAGACATCAAAAATGCCGCCAATAGGATTGGACCCGACGCGTTCCGCGACCGGATGAGGATCTCCATTCAATTGGCCCCGTGCCGGATCGAAAGCCTGTGCCATAAGAGTGCCCGCGCGAAGGTAGAGCAAAAGTCCAGAGGCGTATGCGGCAAATCCACCCCCCCTCACCACCAGTCGTCTTTCTTTGCCGTCCAAAGAGGCAAAATACGTTCCCACCGACGCAAGATCGCCAGTGCCTGCGCTGAAGAGAAAATGTTTCCCATCCGGCAGGAATCGCGGAGAAAACGGGAATTGGGAAGCATCCACTGCGGTGAGAAGCACTGGATTCCCGCCCGCGGCCGTCACCTGATAGAGACCCTTGCTGTAATCCGGCACAAACAGGATGATTCCGTCGCGGTTCCAGCTTCCGCCCGCATCCCACGGGGCAGCAGCCAAGACTATCGCCGGCCCACCCGATGCATCAATAGTCTTCAGCTTGCTTTCGGCAAAGAACCCGAGCGATCGGCTGTCCGGCGACCAGAACGGATCACCCGCCCCCTCGGTTCCCGGCAATAGATGGGCTGCGAGTGAGTCCAGGGAACGGACCCAAAGCATGGCCTTCCCGTTCTCGTCCGTCGCACAGAAGGCCAGAGCATGTCCATCAGGAGAGATTACCGGCGCTCCGCCAGTCGGCCCGCTGAAAATGAACCGGGCGTTATCAGGCGGCGCAATTTCAGAGATGATAGCACGCACCGGCGCGCGTGCCAGCCGCCAGTACGAAACGGCGCTGACAATCGCCGCTAGGAAGAAAACGACGGCCACTGCCCCGTACAGCAGCCCACGTCTCCGTCCTCTTATCATGGCTTCGTTGCCTGCAGCCGCGCCTGTTGTTGCGCCCTCGGCGATCCATCTCAGCTCCGTCGCCAGATCCCGGCTGTTCTGCCACCGTTCCTCGGGATCCTTCGCCAGGCACTTTCTCACGACCCTATCGAGCGAGGGCGGCGTCAGTGGTTGCAGCGCGCTGAGGGGTTCCGGGTCCTTTTCCAAAATGGCGCTTGCCACTGAGAGCTGGCTCTTGCCCTGAAAGGCCCTCTTGCCCGACAGCATCTCGTAGAGCGTCGCCCCAAAAGCGAACAGGTCGCTGCGAGCGTCGGCCTCGTGGCCCTGGATCTGCTCCGGGCTCATGTACTGCACTGTGCCGACGACCGTGCCTGCCGTCGTGATCGGCGAAACCGGGCTGGTCATCGTCGCTACGGCCGAAAACGCCGGTATCGAACCGCTGGTCGCGAACCCATGCGGCTTGGCCAGGCCGAAGTCCATCAGCTTGGCCCCGCTCTTGGTGAGCATGATGTTGCCCGGCTTCAAGTCGCGGTGGATTACGCCATGACGATGCGCTATGTCCAGGGCGTCGGCCACCTCGATGGCGATGCGCAGAGCTTCGTCGAGCGCCAGCAGCTTTCGTGCCAGCCGCGCCGCTAGCGTCTCGCCTTCCAGGTATTCCATGACCAGGAAATCGACATCGGCCTCTTTGCCCACGTCGTGGAGAACGCAAATATTGGAGTGCTGCAGTGCCGAGATGGCTTTGGCTTCACGCTCGAACCGGGCGCGCAAATCAGGGTTCGCGGAGAGGTGCGTGGGCAGGACTTTGATGGCTACCGTGCGATCGAGCCGCGTATCTCGAGCGCGGTAGACCTCGCCCATACCGCCGGCGCCGAGAGGAGAGAGGATCTCGTAGGGTCCGAGGCGCGTGCCGGCGGAGAGAGGCATACAGCGTTGAATGATTCTATCTCACACCGCGGCGGGCTTAGCAGGCACTGAAAAAACGACCGGTGAAAGTCTTGCGGTAATTGATTTGGCCTGGCCGTTCGAGACTGGCGCGTTCGGTTACAGTCTGGATTCGAGCACGTCGTCGCGCACCACGAAGGACTGGGCGAGTTTGCCGTCCTGCTCGGCGCGAATGCGCCCGGCGAGCGTTCCGGCGTCATTTTCAGAGGCCGCGCGGCCCACTAGCACCCGCCAGAGCGGCGGATCTCCGGGCCGCTGCACCACGCGCGCCGCGCCGTAGCGGGCTTCCATCTCCGCCCGCAGGCGCTCGGCGTTGCCACGGTAACGGAACGCGCCCACCTGCACCGCGTAGAATCCCGACGTGGCCGCAACCGGGGTCTGCAGCACCTCCACACGCACGCGCGCCGTACCCGGCCCGATCAGGCCGATAGCCTGCGCGGCCGCGTGCGAGACATCAATGACGCGGTCGCCGACAAACGGGCCGCGGTCGTTGATGCGAACATCGACCAACTTATCGTTATCGAGATTGACGACGCGCACTAGAGTGCCGAACGGCAGAGTGCGATGTGCGGCTGTAAACTTTTCCATGTCGTAGATTTCGCCGCTGGCCGCGGCACGCCCGTGATATGGATGGCCGTACCAGCTCGCGATTCCCACCTCGGCTCCCATCACCGGCGGAGGAACCGCTGCCCGAACCGTACGCTTTTCGCCGCACGAGAGAAGGGCGAGCCCTAGGCAACTGCTCATCACCAAAGCTAGGCGCATCTCGTGTGATACTATCGTGCGTTTCCGTTCGAGGCAACCGAAAATTGCGCGCGCTCTCTTGATCGGCGGCGCGAAATGACACAACTCTAGATGAATCAGTGGGTTCAGAATTACAACCCGATTTCGAACGTATGGCTCTCAACGGCGGTCGCGGCCATTCCGGTGGTGGTCTTATTCTACTTGCTCGCCGTCAAGAAGACGCACGCGCATCGCGCTGCGATTTACGGCTTCCTGGCTTCAGTGCTCATCGCCGGGCTGGTTTTTCGGATGCCGTGGCACATGGTTGCGGGCGCGGTGGCGAGCGGTCTCGTGTTCGGCGTGGTCCGCATTGCCTGGACACTGCTGGCGGCGGTATTCGTTTATGAATTGACCGTCGAAACCGGGCACTTCGAATGCATCAAGGAATCGATCGGAGGCCTGACGCCGGATCGCCGTTTGCAAGTGCTGCTCATCGCGCTGGCTTTCGGAGCCGTGCTCGAGGGTTCGGGCGGTGGTGGCGCGCCGGTGGCGGTCGCCGGCGCCATGATGGTCGGCCTGGGCTTCAATCCGTTTGGCGCGGCGGTGCTCTGCCTGATCGCCAACACGGCCCCGGTAGCTTTCGGAGGCGTGGGCAATCCCATCCGCGCGCTGGTAGCCGTCACCGGACTTCACGACGCCGATCTCAGCGCCATGGTGGGCCGCATTCTGCCGTGGACCGCACTGGTGCTGCCCTTCTGGCTGATCCGCTCCATGACCGGATGGCGTCAGACGTTCTCCGTCTGGCCCGCGGCGTTGGTCTGCGGCGGCGTATTTGCCTCGATCCAGTTCTACTGGTCGAATTTTCGCGATTCAGCGCTGGTGGACATCGTCGGCGGCATGGCTACGCTGCTGGCGCTGGCGTTGTTCTTCAAAGTCTGGAAACCGAAAGAGGTCTGGCACTATCCTGATGAGCCGCCCACGCCTAAATTGCGCCGGCACAAAGCGGGCGCGATCCTGCACGCCTGGTCGCCTTTCTTGCTGCTCTCGCTGTTCGTGATTGTGTGGGGCGTGCCTTCCATCCAGCATGTATTGGACAAGACCAGCGTCACACTGCCGGTTCCCGGCTTGCATAACCAGGTGGTACGCGTGCCGCCGGTTGTTCCTCAGCCGCACGCCGAACCGGCCGTCTTCGATTTTGCGTGGTTCTCCAACACCGGCACCGCGACGTTTCTCGCCGGTCTGATCTCCGGGCCGATTCTCGGCCTGAGCTTCCGGCGAACGCTCGAGATTTTCTTCCGCACCTGCTATCGCATGCGCTACAGCATGGTGGCGATCATGGCCATGCTGGGCCTGGGCTTTGTAACGCGCTATTGCGGCATGGACGCGGTGATGGGCCTCGCCATGACCCATACCGGCGTGGCCTATCCGTTCTTCGGCACTCTGCTCGGGTGGCTCGGCGTGGCGCTCAGCGGCACCGACGCCGGATCGAACGCGCTCTTCGGCAGCCTGCAGGTCATCACATCCAACCGCCTGGGACTGAGCCCGGTACTCATGTCGGCCGCCAACTCAGCGGGCGGCGTGATGGGCAAAATGATCGCCGCGCAGTCGATCATCGTGGCCTGCGCCGCGGTCGGCGAAGAGGGCAAAGAGGGCGATGTCTTCCGCGCCGTGCTGCCGCACTCGATCGCTCTCGCCGCCATTGTGGGCGTGATCGTGTTCCTATTCGCGTACTACGGTCAGGCCTGGATTCCCATGGGGAGAGTGTGGCGGTAATCGACCTCCCCGGTCGCTTCAATCTCCAGCAGCCGGTTGTATTTTGCCAGGCGCTCGGAGCGCGTAATCGAGCCGACCTTGATCTGGCCCGCACCTGACGCCACCGCCAGATCGGCCAGGAAATCGTCTTCGGTCTCGCCGGAGCGGGCCGAGATGACGGCGCGGAATCCGGCGGCGCGGGCGCGATCGATCACCTGAAACGTTTCGGTGAGCGTGCCGATCTGGTTCATCTTCACGAGCACAGCGTTGGCCGCGCGCTCGCGGATACCGCGCTCCAGGCGCTGGGGATTAGTGGCGAACAGATCGTCGCCGATGAGCTGCACTTTCGCGCCGAGCGTTTCCGTCAGCCGCTGCCATCCGCTCCAGTCGTCTTCAGCCAAGCCGTCTTCGATCGAGACAACGGGACTGCGCGCCACCCAACCGGCAAGGAGATCAATCATCTCGGCCGAACTCAACGAGCGGCCCTCGGTGCGCAACGCATATTTCCCATCGTCGAAAAAATGCGATGCCGCGACATCGATGGCGATGCCCATCTGCCGGTCAGGGTGATCAGTAGCGCGCTCGATGGCTTCGAGCATCACGTTGAGCGCGGTCTCGTTCGTGGGAAGATGCGGACCCCAGCCGCCTTCGTCCGCGACGCCCGTCAATGCGTAGCCACGTGTTTCGAGCACGCCACGCGCCGCACGGTGCACGGCGACAATGGCTTCGAGCGCCTCGGCGTACGTGGCGAAACCCAGCGGCACCGCGAGGAAATCCTGGAATTCGAAATTGCGGCCCGCATGCAACCCGCCCGAGAGGATATTCACCATCGGGACCGGAAGCACGGAGCGCCGTTCGCCGGCGAGATAGCGCCACAAAGGCATGTGGCGGGAGCGTGCGACGGCCCGCGCCACGGCGCAGGAGACGCCCAGAATAGCATTCGCGCCCAGGCGCGATTTATTGGGCGTGCCGTCCAGTTCGATCATGCGGCGATCGATTGCGGCCTGATCATCGGCATTGGCGCCGCGCAGCGCCGGCAAAATCACGCGCGTGACGTTTTCGACGGCCTTGCGCACGCCCTTCCCACCGTAGTGGGACGAATCGCCATCGCGCAGTTCGATGGCTTCATGAGAACCCGTCGACGCCCCTGACGGCACTTTTGCGCTTGCGGCGGTCTCGTCAGAAAGCTCGACCTCAACCATCACACTAGGATTCCCGCGCGAATCCAGAATCTCAAGAGCGCGGATGTCGCGAATCGTCGGACTCATGCGGCGCACCTCCGCGCCTGTTCGAACCCATCCGCGACGTGATCGGGCGGCGCGAGGATCAACTGGCGCGCAAACTCCCGTATCCGCGCGCGCAGCGCCGGATCGGTGATGTACTCGGCGGGCGATTTGCCGTCCACGCGCGCGAGCAGCAGGCAGCCCAGGTGACTGAGCGTCGCGGATTCAATCCAGCGGCATTCCTTGGGGACTCCCGCGCAACAGGCCTCCCAGAACGCGAGCGCCGCGCGACCGAATGCAGCGCTCCACGCCGGCCGGTAAAACGATTTCAGCAGCAAATGATTCAGCAGGAATGCGGAGTCGAAGGCGGGATCGCCGAAGTGCGTCACTTCGAAATCGATGGCCATTACATTGCCCGTCGACACCAGGAAATTCTTCGGGCTCCAGTCGCCATGCACCAGGCTCACGCGCCGGTTGGACGATTCGCGCATCAGCCGTTGAAATTGCGGCTTGAGATCGGGATGACGCGCGGCGGTCGTGCGATAGTACGGATCGAGGCGCAGTTGATCGAAAACCGTCTGATCGCCGAACACGCGCTCGGCTTCCGGATCGCGCCAGCTGATCGAGACCATCTTTGCCAGCATTCCCCCGATGGTCCCGGCGACGCCTGCATCCGCCTCCCCACGCATCAGCAGCGCTTTCCAGGTCTCCGCTTCGCGTGGTCCGGCGGTCATGGCGAACAGGCAGTTTGCGCGGTCTTCAAAGAGAATTTCCGGCAGACTGCCCAAAGGCAAATGTGGCCGAAGCCACCGCATGGCCGCCGACTCACGAAACACGCGCTCACGATCGGAAAACCAATCGTCCTCGACCCGCAGCTTTCCCAGGGCCTGTTTCAAAACGAAGCGCCGGTCGTCCACTTCGACCAGCAGAACCGTATTGGAGACGCCGCCGCCCAGCTCCGTGATGCGCACGGCTTCGCCAGCCATACCGCGCGCGCGCAAATATTCGGCGGCATTGTCAGCTTGAAGATCAAACAAGGGAACATCATAGCAACAGAGTTCACCAGGAGAGGCATGGTGTCGAGTGACCATTTTTCAGCGAAATCGGCGTAGTCAAGCGCCACAACCACCCGCAGAGTAAAGGATTGCCGGCTCCGCGGGCGGCTCGCACGGTCGCTGCAAGACCATCCCAGATTTCACTTTCGCCCGCCTGTATTGTCCGAAATCGCAAGCGATGAATTGCCTGGCCGACTCCTGTGCTCGGTCGGAAGTCGTCTCCGTCATCGTGCTGACACTACCTGATCGCTTTTCCTGGTTCTAACCCACCTGCGTAACGCGCACCCGAGGCACAATCCGGCGGTGCTGGCTGTGCTGACACCGGCGAGTTCTTGCGCATCCGCAATCGCCCCACTGTAGTAATTGGGCGATATACTGGATGCGTACCAGGATCAAATTCTGGTCATGAGGTGATTATGTATAAACGATTCGCATCGTTGGTAGCTGGCGCAATCCTTATCTTGGCCACACCCCTGTGCGCCGACGATTTAAAACATCAGAAGAAAGAGGCCGCAGAGGCGCAGGATAAGGCCGATAAGGCTCAAGCGAAAGCAGACAAAGAAGCTGCCAAGTACGACGAAAAGAGTTATCGCGAGTACGTCAAAGAACAGAACAAGACGGACAAGGAATGGTCAAAACTGGACGCCAAGGAGCGTAAGGATTATTACAAGTGGTTGAAGAAGCACAAACACTAGGCTTCATTGCAACGCGGTGTCTCCGACAATTTCAGCCGGCCTTAGGGCCAAGGGCTCGGCGCCCATTAGTCATGTAAGTCGTCAATCAATCACTTAGTCCTTCCGCGGCGGCCGGCGCTGAGCCATGGCGCTGATCGGCTCGCGAACGTCAACGGTGCCGAGCATCGGGTCGCGCGGACATGTCTCGTAGTTGCAGCCCACTGGCCTGATCCAATGCATCTGCGTCTCATTGCGCCGCTGCCCGTTCTTGGGTAACCTATCCTTTGGTTTTGCCACTGTCCGTCCTTGCCTAATCCTCGTTGACGAGTCCGGCCGCGTCCTGCGGTCGATGTCAGCCCTATGAGTGTCTAAAAAAGGATTAGGAAATGTCCCTCGAAAAATTTGGGTGGAATTTCTATTTCGAAAGCGAGTTCGAGCGTTTTGCCGGCGCCGGTCGAGAACCCGCGCGGGTAGCGCTCGCCGACCGTGAGCAGTTTGTCGTCTGGAGCGAGCCGGGTGAGCGTGATGCCACGGTCGCCGGGCGGTTGCGCTACGAATCCGACGCGTGGCCCGCGGTGGGGGACTGGGTTGCGCTCGAAGCCGGAACGCGCATCTCCGCCGTGCTGCCGCGGCAGTCCGTCTTCTCCCGCAAAGAGCCTGGCGACGTCACGCGCGAGCAGGTGATCGCGGCTAATATCGACGTGCTGTTCGTCGTCACCGGGCTCGATGGCGATCTCAATCTCCGCCGCATCGAGCGTTATTTGCTACTGGCTTGGGAAAGCGGCGCGAAACCCGTTGTTGTCCTGAACAAGGCGGACCTCTGTGAGAACACCGCACAAGCGGCGGCCCATGTCCAGGCGTTGGCGTCGGGCGCACCGGTCGCCCTAATCAGCGCGCTCGAAGGCTGGGGCGTGCCCGACGTGGAAGTGCATCTTCGACCGGGCCAGACCGCCGCGGTCACCGGCTCATCGGGCGCCGGCAAGTCAACGCTGGTGAATCGCCTGCTCGGCCACGAACGCCAGCGCGTGCAGGAGGTGCGCGCCGACGACAGCCGCGGCCGCCACACCACCGTCCGCCGCGAGCTGTTTCTCGCGCCCGCGGGCTGGCTGCTCATCGATACACCGGGCCTGCGCGAATTGCAACTGTGGGCTACATCAGCGAGCGTCGACCTGGCGTTCGATGATATCGCCGCGCTCGCCGCCCAGTGCCGCTTCCGCGATTGCCGTCACCAGGGCGAGCCAGGTTGCGCCGTTGCCACCAGCGGCGGCATCGACCAATCACGCCTCGCCAGCTACGCAAAGTTGCAGCGCGAACTGGCCCATCTCGACCGCAAAGTGGATCAACGCGCCGCTCAAGATGAAAAACGCCGCATCAAACGCATCCACCGCGCCATGCGAGGAAAGTACCGGAGTTAGGTTTGCTAACACCTAACACCTGGAACCTGCTTCTACGCCACCCCTGCGCTCACCGGCCCTACCCCCACCGGAACCATCGTGAACAACGGCGCCGTCCGCGAGCGGCGCTGCGAGCCGCCTTGCATGATCGTGGCCAGCCGGATCACTGCCAGGTCTCCGGAGCGATGGTTCACCACGAGCGCATACTGGTCGTCGGGCGTGAACGTGATGAAGCACGGCTCCTGCCCAACTTTCACGGCGGCGAGCACGTCGCGTGTGGCTACTTCGAGCACCGTGACATCGCCTGATTCCGGATTCGCCGCGAACAGGTATTCCGGAGACGCGGAGATAGCGATCGCGCCGGGCGCGTGACCAGCCAGTAGCGTCTCGGTGACTTGCGTGTGATACGGGTCCACCACCACTACCGCGTCCATTCCTTTTCCCGTGATGTAAACTTCTCCGCCGTCAGCTTTGACACAAAAATTTTCCGGCTCCACCGGCAACCGCAAGCACACCACTGTGTCTCCGGTCTTCGCGTCTAAGATCGTCAGCAACCGGGCGCTCCGGTTCGCCACTAAAAGGTGCCCCCCGTCGGAGCGGAAGCGCACTGCGCGCGGATCGTCTCCCGCCGGAACCATGCGCCGCACACGATTTTTTTCAAGATCCAACAAGGCAACGGAGCGTGCCTCCGGTAACGCCGCCGCTGCCAAAAGGCCGTCGCGGGTGAAGTCGAAATCTTCAGGAGCCGCCGGGAGTTTCAGCCGTGAGGTCACAACAAACCGATCCAGCGCCACCCTCACCAGCGCGTTAGGCGACTGGCACATCCCCCATAACGACGCCCCATCGGGCGCCAGCCGCATCGCCACCCCCGTGCCGCCCAGCGATAATTTGCGTTTCACCGCCAGATCGACCGCATCGATCTCGTAGATTGTCGCGCTCTGGGGCGCGAGCGCATATACCCGGCGCTGGCCGGCTAGCGCCACCACCTGTGTGGGAGCCGTTTGGAGCTGAATCTGCCGCGTTACCGAGAACTTCGTCAGGTCCACGGCCGCCACGGAGCGCTCGCCTCCATTGGCCACGAAGGCGTAACCAGGAAAACCCGTGGCTCGCCGATGCCTGCATCCCACGGTAGCGGCCGAGCCCAGCAGAAACTGGCGGCGGTGGATCATGATTCGGGAGAATTCCCGTAATCGAGTTGCGCCTGGCACGGCAAATTGCCACTGAATATCTGCATAATTGGCACCAAAAAGCGCGCCCTAAAAATGCAATGCGCTTATCCCAAATCATGCTAACATTCTCTATAGACTGAGGATGTACCGGTCCCTCTTTTCGCAGCGAACCTCTCTCCATGAATCTTCGCTCTTTGTTTAGTCTTTTCTCGTCGGATCTGGCCATCGATTTAGGCACGGCAAATACGCTTGTATTTGCCAAGGGCAAAGGCATCGTGGTCAACGAACCTTCCATCGTGGCGCTGAATAAGAACACCGGAGAAGTGGAGGCGGTGGGCAAAGAGGCCAAGGAGATGCTAGGCCGTACGCCCGGCAACATCGTGGCGATCAAGCCCATGAAGGACGGGGTGATCGCCGACTTCAAAGTAACCGAGCGCATGCTCAACTACTTCATCCAGAAGGCGCACAACCGCAAAATGCTGGTGCACCCGCGGATCGTGATTGGCGTGCCTTCGGAAATCACACAGGTGGAAAAGCGCGCGGTCATGGATTCGGCATATCGTGCCAAAGCCAGCGAAGTGCACCTGGTGGAGCAGGCCATGGTGGCGGCGATCGGCGCCGGGCTGCCCATCACCGAGCCTTCCGGCAACATGGTGGTGGATATCGGCGGTGGTACCACCGATGTCGCCGTCATCTCGCTCTCCGGTATCGTCTATTCGCGCTCGGTGCGTGTCGCCGGCAATGAGATGGACGACGCCATCATGCAGTACCTCAAGCGCAAATACAATCTGCTGATCGGCGAGCGTACCGCCGAAGCCATCAAGATCGAGATCGGCTCGGCGTACCCTCTGGATAAGCCGCTGACCATGGAAATCAAGGGCCGCAACCTCATCGAAGGCGTCCCCAAAACCATCACCATCGACGACAGCGAAATCAGAGAATCGCTTTCCGAATGTGTGGCCACGATCTTGAATGCCGTGCGCGTGGCGCTCGAGCGCACCCCGCCCGAGCTGTCGGCCGACATCAGCGATCGCGGCATCGTGTTGACGGGGGGCGGCGCGCTGCTTAAGAATTTAGATAAGAGGATTCGCGAAGAGACCGGACTGCCTGTGTCGATCGCCGATGATCCCTTGGCCTCCGTGGTTCTGGGAACAGGTAGGATGTTGAGCGACTTCAGACTGCTGCGCAAGATCTCGATCGATTGACGCTCCTCGCGCGGGCGCGGCCCGCCTCACGGCCATGGACACCCTGCTTAACCGCTACCGCAACATCACGGTTCTGCTGCTGGTGATTTTCGCCCAGTTGATCCTGCTGGCCTACCAGGTCAAGAACGACAAGGACGTGCGCTTGATTCGCCTCGCTGCCGTCACCGCCGTGACTCCGCTGGCGCGCGCCATTGAGACTGTCCGGGGCGGTACCGACGGGTTCCTGCAGAACTATGTCCTGCTGCGGGATGCGCGCTCGGAAAACGGGCACTTGCGCTCCGAGTTAGGCAAGCTGAAGCTCGAAAATCAATTTCTTCGGACTGAGCTGGGTACCGCTGACCGCGCCAAAGCACTGGGCGCATTTGAGGCGCGTTCGCCCTCGAAGATGATCGCTGCCCGCGTCATCGCCACCGCCACCGGCGCTTCGGCCAGCGCCGTCTTTGTGGATCGCGGATCGACCTCGGGCGTGGAAAAGGGCATGGCGGTGGTGACGCCCGATGGCATCGTGGGGAAGGTGCTGGCGGCATATCCCACGGCTTCACAGGTCCTGCTGGCCACCGACCCCGGCTTCGCGGCCGGCGTCGTCTCGCAGAAAAACCACGTGCACGGCATTTTGAAAGGCCAGGGTCACGGAAACTGTCACGTGGATTACGTGCAGAACGAAGAGAAAGTCGAAACGGGCGAATGGTTCTACACCTCAGGTGACGACCGCATTTTCCCTAAAGGCATGCAAGTGGGCCAAGTGACCGCGGCACGTGCCGGGAACCCATTTCAGGAGATTACGGTCGATCCGATCGGCTTGGCCAATGGCGTGGAAGAAGTGCTGATTGTTCTGGCCGGGATCCACCAGGAGATTCCGGACTTCAAGACCGCCGCGCAGCCGATGTATCTTGCGCCGGCGGTCCCCGGAACCGCAAAGGAAGCGCAGGCGGTTTCGACCAGCGGTCCAAATGGCACCCCCGCGCTGACCACCGACGCCGACAAAATAACCGCGCGCTATCGTGAGGTCGGTGAAGAACAAGGCCACAAATTTGGCGAAAACCCTCCTGGATCAAGACCAGCCGATTTCAACCTGGAGCCCAAGATGGGCGAGAAGGACGGAGCTGTGGTAAAGCCGAGAGCTGCTGGGGAAACGCCCGTCTCCGGAGCCGCGAACGGGGGAAGACAGGGGGGGCCCTCAACCATGAAACCGCCGGCCCCCGCAAGCCCGAGTCCGGCTAGCACCAAGCCTGCGCCTGGCGTCTCCCCGTCGCACCCCAAGGCTGCATCGCCGGCCCAGGCGAACCCCCCGCAATGAGATATTCCGACGAGCATGTCTTGCTGCACACCCAGCGAGACACCCGGACCTCGCGCTTCAAAGGCTGGGTTCTGGTCCTGGTGCCGCTGGCGGCGATCCTGTTCCAGGTGTATATTCCGCTGTTTTTTCAGTTCCTGGCTTATCTCGAGCTGCCGCTGATCGTCACCGTATATTTCGCGCTGATGCGCCGCAGCCCCATTGGCGGATTGCTGGTGGGCGCAATCGTCGGCCTGGCGCAGGATTCGCTTTCGAAGAACCCGCTCGGCATGTTCGGCATTACCAAGACGATCATCGGCTACGTCGCGGCCTCGGTGGGCCTGCGGCTGGACGTGGATCATCCGATGATCCGCCTGATCCTGGGCTTGTTCTTCTTTGTTTTCCATCAGTTCATCTTTTGGGTTCTGTCGCGCGTGCTGCTTGGCCAGCAGATGAACTTCGAAACCCAGCGCACCCTGGTGCTCGGCCTGCTCAACGCCATTGTGGCGGTTTCGCTGTTTCATTTTCTGGACAAATTGAAACAGCGCACCTGAATTAAGCGGGATTTCGAAGAAACTAGGCGAACTTCGGGTTTTTCGATACACTGTAGGTAGAAGGTAATTTCTCAGGCCTGCCCGTGAAGCTTTTTCCGCTTGAGTCGGAAACCCGCCGGTCCTCCTCGAAACCGGTACTCCGCGATGATCCGAAGTTCGCCGCGGCGCGAGTCGCCGTATTCCAGTACCTGACTGTCGCCATTTTCCTGTTCCTGATTGCAGGCTTCTGGGACCTGCAGGTGCGTAATCCGGAACTCTACAACGAGCTGGCCGAACGCAACCGGATCAAGTCGCTGCCCATCATCGCGCCGCGCGGCAAGATTCTGGACCGCGACGGGCGCGTGATCGTCGACAATCATCTCTCGTGGAGCGTGATCCTGTCGCGCGAAAGCATGAAGCCCGAGCATCTGAAGCCCATTGCGGACGGGTTGAACCTGGACTATGACGACCTGCTCCTGCAGCTCAAGCGCTACCAGGGCAGGCCCAAATATGAACCGGTCATCATCAAGCAGGAGCTGACGCCCGCCGACATCGCGTTCGTTGAATCGCACAAAGACACGGATTTCTTCCCCGAGCTGGAACTCATTCACGCGCAGCGGCGCCTCTATCCGCAAAACGGGTTCGCGGCGCATGTCATCGGCTATACGGGTGAAATCAGCGAGAGTGAATTGGATGCGCCCGAGTTTGCGAAATACGAGCCGGGCTCCATCATCGGGAAGTTTGGCATCGAGAAACAGTACAACGACACTCTCATGGGAGTTGATGGGCAGCGCGAGGTGGTGGTGGATAACCGCGGACGGGAACGGCAGGTACTGGGGATCAAGGAGGCCATCGCGGGGAAGAGCCTGCAGCTCACCATCGACCTCGATTTGCAAGCCGTGGCCGAGCTGGTGCTCGAGGGCCGGAAGGGGGCGGTGGTGGCGATCGATCCACGCAACGGCGAGGTGCTCGCCATGGCCACGCGGCCCACGTTCGATCCCAACAAGTTCTCCGTGCGCATCAAGTCTTCCGACTGGAAGGCGTTGCTGGACAATCCCGATCACCCGCTGCTTAACCGTGCTATTCAGGCGCAGTTCGCGCCGGGTTCGACGTTTAAACCGATCATGGCCATCGCGGGCCTGGAAACGGGCACGATCGACGATCAGTTCTCGGTTCACTGCGTAGGTGGTGCAACGTTTTACGGTGGCTATCACAAGTGCCATCTCAAGGGAGGCCACGGAGTAGTGTCGCTGCACAAGGGCATCGTCCAGTCCTGCGATGTGTACTTTTATAACGTCGGCAACAAGCTGGGAATCGATCCGATCGCTTTCTATGCCGGACAGGCGGGGTTGGGCCACGAGACCGGTGTGGACCTTCCGCACGAAGCGTCGGGAATTGTGCCGTCGTCGGAATGGAAGATTCGCAATTTCCGCCAGAAATGGTATCCGGGCGAGACCATCTCGGTTGCCATTGGACAAGGCGCCACAACCGTCACGCCCCTCCAGCTAGCGCGTGCCATCGGCGGCCTTGTGATGGGCGGAATCTGGTACAAACCGCACTTGGTGAAATCCGCCAAGCCGGAGCCGCCGCACCAACTCGCGTTGAATCCGGAGAACGTGGCGAAGGTGATTTCCGGTATGTGCGGCGTGGTGAACGAAGGCGGAACCGGTGTGCGCGCGAGGCTGCCCGGCATCGAGGTTTGCGGCAAGACCGGGTCGGCTCAGCTCACTTCGAACGCGTTCCTCAAGAAGGGTGGAAAAGCGCCCAAGGACAATGCGTGGTTTGTGGGATTCATCCCGCGCGAACATCCCGAGATTGTGGTGGCTGCGCTGTGGGAAGGCGGCGAGCACGGTCAGTTTGCAGCGGCGCTGGTGCGTGACGTCATGAAGGCCTACGTGGACAAGAAGACGCGGCTGGGACAGAGCTTGATGGCCAAAGCCGCTGGTGCTGCCATGCGGAGACCCGGCGACGGGGCGAACCCGCCGGCCATTTCGCCAACCGGTGAGCGCGATCCGCGCACCCAGGAACAACCTCATCGGCCACCGGCCCCAACCACAACCGACATCGCGGCGTCTCCCCGCGTCCCCACGCCGGGAGTCACCGCCGCGCGCAGCGATTCGGAGAACCAATGAGCGGCAACCTCGACACCCGTGACATCGACTGGGGCATGGTGGTCATCGCGCTCGTGATCTGCGCGCTCGGCGTCGTCCAGATTTTCAGCGCGGCGCACGGAACCTATTGGCAGGACGCCTGGTGGAAGCAGATCGTGTGGGTTGGCGCCGGCCTGCTCCTCATGTGGATCGCCACTGCGATCGACTACCACGCGCTCATGCAGCATGTGACGCCGCTTTATGTGCTGTCCATCGGCTTGCTCATTACGGTGCTCCTGGTCGGTAAGCAGGCGTTCGGTTCCACGCGCTGGATCCCCATCGCGCCGGGCGTTCACTTGCAAGTGTCGGAATTCGTCAAGCTGGTGATAATATTGTTGGTAGCTCGCTTCATGACCGAGTTGCACGGCGACGCCCTGGAGTTCCGGGATTTGTGGAAGGTACTGGCTCTGGTGGTGGTGCCGATGTTGCTGGTTGTCAAAGAGCCGGATTTGGGAACGGCGCTGACCTATCTCCCGATTCTGGCCGTGGGCGCGTTTCTGGCAGGCTTGAACTGGCGATACCTGCTGGCAGTAGGGATCATCCTGGTCCTGGTGCTGCCGGTGGGGATCCATTTCCTTCAGCCCTATCAGAAGGCGCGTCTGGTGAGTTTTCTGGATCCGGAGCGGGACCCTCGCGGCACGGGATACCAGGTGATCCAGTCCAAGATTGCGGTGGGCGCGGGAGGCATGTGGGGCAAGGGGGTGACCAAGGGATCGCAGACGCAGCTTCGGTTCCTTCCTGTTCCGCATACCGATTTCATTTTTTCCGCGTTCGCCGAAGAGCATGGATTTGTAGGAGTCGTAGTGGTTCTGGCGCTCTACTTCATGTTGCTGATGCAGATTGTGAAGAACGCGCAGACGGCGCCGGACCGGGCCGGAATGTATATTTGCATGGGCGTGGCAGCCTTGGTGCTGTTCCATGTCCTGGTCAATGTGGGTATGGTGGTGGGGCGGATGCCCGTGACGGGGATTCCCCTGCCTTTAATGAGCGCCGGGGGCTCTAGCATGTTGTCGATTTTTCTCATGCTGGGCTTGGTAAACAATGTTCGCGTACGGCGCTTCGTGAATTGAAATTTGCCGGTTTCGTGGGCCCGGGAGGGAACGCAACAGCCGGCCGGACCTAGCTGTTTTGACGAAAGGGAGTTGGGCGGCGGAAGCCGCCCCAAAATTTTGTTGGGGGCCTAACAGGACTCTCGGACCGGTGAGCGCTCAATGCAAGCGCATGCATCCGAATGAGGAACGGGTTCCCCGCCGGTGGCGGCTGTAGAGATTAAATCTCCACCACACCGGTAAGCGTGAGCTTCTGTACCATCGCAGGCGGGCGGCGCGGCTCAGTTAGCCGTCGTCTCGCACGTCACGAAACCCACGCGGGGTGTCCACGTTCCTCCCGGTTCTCGACCGTACCGCCGGGACCCAACGGAGGAATCTAATGTCGAAAGAGTTAGTCGTATCTTCGACACGCCATGAAACCAGAGTGGCGTTGCTTGAAGACGATCAGGTTGTCGAGATTTATTATCAGCGCGAAAAAGAATATTCGCTCGCCGGCAGCATTCATAAAGGCCGCGTCACGCGGGTGCTTCCCGGAATGCAATCCGCCTTCGTGGATATTGGCCTGGAACGCGACGCGTTCCTGTACGTATCCGACTTTTTTGAAGACAACGACGAGTATGACAAGGTCGTAACGGATGCGGAAGAGAAAGTGCTGCGCCTGGAAAAGGGTGCTGGACCCGCGGTCATGGCTCCAGTCGTCCTGGCCACCGCCGCGCCAGTTGCGCCGCCAGTTTTGGAAGAACCGCCCAGAGTCAGCGCTCCGCAACCCCCAGGTAACGGGCAGCCGGCTGCTCCCGGTGGTGAGCCGCGGACCGACGATCGCGAGAGCCGCAACAACCGCGAGGGTCGCGGCCGGTCGCGCCGGCGCCGTCCAAGGGGCGGTCGGGGTGGAATTCCCGAATCCAAATATTTTTCGCCATCGCCACGGCCAAGACCCGACGCCGCGCCGCCGGCCCAAGCCACGGCCGCCGCGAGCCAAACTGATGAAGACTTTGCCGTATTGCCGGGAGAATCGCTGGCCAAGTATGGCGCTGCCGATCACGCCGCCGATCACGCCGCTGACGCGCGGGAATCGGGCGTACCCCTGAGCGAAGAAGAGATTCCAGAAGAGACGACGGAAGCCGAGGCCATGGAAGCACCGGGCGCCGGGATCCGTTCTGGCCTCGCGGTTGTTTGGACGAATGAACACCCGGAAACAGTCACGGCGGCGGAAGAGGAGCCCGCACTCAACACTCGTTGGCCCGCAGCCGTGGAGCCCGTGAATATCCTCGATGAGCCGCCGGTCAGAGAGCCCGCAGTCGCGATGCTGAAAGACGACCGTATGGAGTCCGATGCTCCCTCATCCGCGGACTTCATCGCGGACGAACCCGCTACGATCATAGGCACAGGCGACAACACGGCTGCAGGCGACAACACGGCTGCAGGCGACAACACGGCTGCAGCCGATACGCCGGAATCGATGATTACGCAAGAGGAAGGTGCCGAGCCCGCGCGGATTCCAACCAGTCTGACGGCGGCGTTGCGCGAACAGGGCCCGCGCTATCTGCAGCATCGCATGTCGCGGCGGATGCGCCGCAAGATGCGCTCCGGCGGTCCGGCTCCCGCCGAAGGGCAGCGGCCCGCAGAAGCCGTGCGTGAAGTACAGGCGCCGCCAGTCCGCAGCGAATCCAGGCCGGAACCCTCACGCGCACCGGCGCGCGCCGAAAAATCCGGTCCGCCATCCATCAGCGACCTGCTGCGCGAGGGTCAGGAGATCATCGTTCAGATTGCCAAGGAACCGCTGGGGCAGAAAGGCGCGCGCATCACGTCGCACATCGCTCTGCCGGGCAGATTCCTGGTCTACATGCCGACCGTCGACCACATCGGCGTTTCCCGCAAGATCCCGAGCGATGAGGAACGTCTGCGGCTCAAGCGCATCCTGCAAGCCAACCGCACCGGCATTCCCGGCGGTTATATCGTGCGCACCGCGGGCGATGGGCACACCGAAGAGGAACTGCGCGCCGACATGATGTTCCTCTACAACATGTGGCTGGATATCCGGCAGAAGGCTGAAAAGAGATCCGCGCCCCTGCTGATCCATCACGATCTCGATGTCGTGCAGCGCATCCTGCGCGATCAACTCACTTCCGCCTTCAAGACCATCTGGGTGGATAACGAGGAGGTCTACGAGAACGTGCTGGGCTTCGTGCAGCGGTTCCAGCCGGCGCTGGTCAACCGCGTCAAGCTCTATACACGCTCGGCGCCGATTTTCGATCAGTTCAACATCACGTCGGAACTCGAGAAGGCTCTACGGCCCAAGGTTTGGCTGAAGTCGGGTGGGTACATCGTGATCAACCAGACCGAGGCGCTGGTGGCCATCGACATCAATACCGGCAAGTACGTCGGGAAATCCAACCGCCTGGAAGACACCATCGTCAAGACCAATACTGATGCCGTGAAGGAGATCGTGCGGCAGATCCGCCTGCGCGATCTGGGCGGCATCATCGTGGTGGATTTCATCGACATGGACGAGCGCAAGAATCGCCAGAAGGTGATGCAGGCGCTCGAAGACGCCATGCGCGCCGACCGCGCGCCGAACAAAATTCTGCAATTCAACGATTTCGGGCTGGTGGCGATCACCCGCAAACGCGTGAAACAGAGCCTGGAGCGCACGCTTTGCTCGCCGTGCCCGTATTGCGAAGGCGCGGGCTATGTGAAGAGCGTGCAAACCGTGGTGGGCGAGATCCTGCAGGAAGCGCAAAAGATCGCCGGAACGCTCGAGACGGGCGAGGTCACCCTGCGCGTGCATCCCGAAGTCGCGAAGCTTTTCAAATCGAATAAGAACGACACCTTGCAGGAAATCGAGCAGGTCCTGGGCCGCACGGTGCTGGTGAAGAGCGATCCGCTCATGCACCAGGAAAAATTCGATTTGGCTTAGTCGCTCAACAAACATCCATCATGTGGGCAACCATATGGCCACGGTACGGCCAGCTTGTTGGTCCGTCCAGAGGTTCTCGACACTGCCCGAACGGCACCCGCTAAGGCGTCTGGGGGGGCCGGGCGAAGCACCGTTCTACTTCGGTTGAGGGACGATCCGGAGGTACGGCTTCGGCGATTTCCAGCCGCCCGGGTACTTCTGCTTCGCTTCTTCCTCCGTCACCACGGGCAGGATGATCACGTCGTCGCCATTCTTCCAATTCACGGGCGTCGCCACCTTGTGCTTTGCGGTGAGCTGCATCGAATCCAGAACGCGCAGCACCTCGTCGAAGTTACGGCCCGTGCTCATGGGATAGCTCAGCATCAGCTTGATTTTCTTGTCCGGACCCACGATAAACACCGTGCGCACCGTAGCGTTGTTCGCCGCGGTACGGCCTTCTGAAGTGTTTCCGGAGTCCGCCGGTAGCATGTCGTAGAGCTTCGCGATCTTCAGCTCCGGGTCCCCGATCATCGGGTAGTTGACCTTATGCCCCTGGGTCTCCTCGATGTCCCCGGCCCATTTGCCGTGGCTGCTTACTGGGTCGACACTCAGGCCGATCACTTTGCAGTTGCGCTTGGCAAACTCGGGTTGAAGACCGGCCATATAGCCGAGCTCGGTGGTGCACACCGGTGTAAAGTCCTTCGGGTGGGAGAACAGGATGGCCCAACCATCGCCGATCCATTGATGAAAGTCAATAGTCCCTTGCGTGGTTTCGGCCGTGAAATTGGGCGCTTCTTCGTTGATCCGTAGTGACATCTCAATAGTTTACTCTAGGATAGAAACACCTGGAACTGCATCGTCCGAATCGAAGCTCGCGGCGATGTGATCTTCGATCGGGTAGAAATAGCCCGTTAAACGGCGCCGGTAATTTGAAGCGATGGGTCCCCATCTGCGCCTTGCGATGGTGATCGTGTCACCGCGCATCCGCAAGCCATGAACTGGTCGGACATGGGTTCAATCCTTTCGGTAGATGTGTCACGTCGGCAGATGTGTCATGCGGTCTGTGCTTTCTTCCACTGGTTTTCGAATATCGAGAAAGCCAACTCTACCGCGCCGGCTCTCACTGGGAGTGCTTCGCAGTGCCATAGACATATTAGTCAGCGCTGGGCTTCACCGTTGTGAAGAGTAAATATACTTCACCTTAATGCAAAAGAGTGCAGGGTCATCGAGTGGAAGATGAGCGGGCAATTCACGATGTTTTTCAGACTAAACCAAACAGTCTCCTTTTGACACCGCCCGTGGATTATACTGGAACGCTTCGGAGCCGGAGATGGAAACTGTCGGTCGCTATTTCGCCCTTATCGCCGCTGGCGTGCTCGGGATCTGCTCGCTCAGTCTTGGTGCACCCGAGGTTGGCGACACGCGAAGTGAGCCCACGGTCGCGATCATCCCTCGCGCGCGCCCCGGCCGGAGTCCGGATGTCCCCGTTCCTCGCTCTATCCGCGCGAACGTAAAGGTAGTGCTCATTCCTGTAACCGTGAACAATTCGCTGGACCGGCCCATTGCGGGTTTGAGAAAAGATGACTTCCATCTGTTCGAAGACAACGTGGAGCAGAAGATCGTTTATCTGTCTGCCGAGGACGCGCCGGCCTCGGTGGGATTGATCTTCGATGCCAGCGGCAGCATGCGCCGCAAGATGGAGACGTCAGTGGCCGCCGTCGAACAGTTCTTCCGAACCACTCTTCCAGGCGATGAATTCCTGCTGGTGCGTTTCAGTGACAAGCCCGTGCTGTTGACTGGCTTCACTGATGACGTTAACGAGATTTCCGGCTGGCTGCATTCCACCGAACCGGGCGGCTGGACGGCGCTGCATGACGCCATCTACCTGGGCATCCAGAAAATGAAGCGCGCCAAGAATGGGCGCAGGGCGCTCTTGGTGCTTTCCGATGGAGGCGACAATAACAGCCGCTATTCGGCGTCCGAGCTCCGAGAGTTAGTTCGGGAAGCCGATGTCCGCATCTATTCCATCGGCCTTCTGGAGGGTTCGCACCTCCTGGAGAGAATCTCAAATGAGACCGGCGGCAGAATGATCCGCGTGCGAAAACTCGAGGCGTTGCCGGACGCCATCGAGAAACTCAGCCGCGATTTGCGCAGCCAGTATTTGCTGGGCTACTACTCGAGCAATCCGCAAAACGACGGCCGCTATCGCAAAGTGCAAGTCCAGGTGAACCAGCCGGAGGCACGCGCATCGTGGCGCCACGGCTATTACGCTCCCCTGCAATAATGAGTTGTTGCGCCTTCCGACCGCCAAAAATAGGTCGCATGAGATGTCATCCATCGTTGATTTGGGCAGTGAACGTGATCTCCTGAACACCGATCGGCTGTTGAGAACAGAAGCCGACGCGCTACTCGAAAGCCGAGGCCTTCGCACACTTCTGGAACAATACGCTCCGATTCATGTCGTCGGCAGCTATGCTCTCGAACTCATGGTTTGGCGCGACCTTGACGTTCTCCTGGATGCACCTGGAATTACGGTCGACGAATTCTTTGATCTCGGCAGACGCATCGCCGGGGCCCTCTCCCCTTGGAAAATGTTCTTCACCAACAACCGGGATCACGAAGATACGCCGCCGGATCCGCGCGCGCTTTACTGGGGCATTCGATTGGGCGACATCAAAACCGGCGCATGGAAGATCGATCTTTGGGCATTTGAGTCAGAACAATCGCGCAAGAAGTTACTGGAATGCGAACATCTGAAAAGCAGATTGAGCCAACAGACCCGATTAACGATCTTACGCTTGAAATCGCAGCTCTGGTATGATTCTCGTTACCGGGACCAGATGACAAGCCAGGACATCTACGACGCAGTGCTTGGACATGAAGCCCAATCCCTCGCGGATTTTTGGAGCTATGTTCGGAGTAAGCAGAAACAATGAGTGAGAAGCAGACTTACCCTCAGGCAGCCCCGCATTAGAACAATTGCCGCGGAAAACCCTCGTCTTTACGCACCTGCCAGGCCTGCCACAGGTGCCGGCGTTCGTGCGCGATGAGAAACGCGAAGCACGGGCCCAAACCCAATTTGAGCGACTTCACGTAAGGCGAGGTCGTCTTCGCGCGCGCGAGATCGATCCCTTTGGCCGCATGAATCCGCTTGCGCAATTCGTCTTGCATCACCAGGAAATTCGCTACTACTCCGGCCAGCGGCTGGTCGTCGGGCGGGCGCGCTGAAGCGGGGGTCTTCAGTCGGATGCCCGGCGGAGGCTCGGTGGCCCGCACAATCCACTTCTCCATGAAACCGTAGCGGAAGGGCCCGCGCCCCAGCAAGTGTTCCGCGCGTGCGTCTTCGATGGCTTCATCCAGCACCGGCAGGTAGCGGCGGCCCATGATCACCAGGTGAACCAGGCACTGCGCAATCGACCAGTGCGCGGACGCCGGCGACCAGTGAAATTGATCCTCCGTCATGCCGTTTAACAGATTTCCCGCGTCGGCGTCGACTTCATCGATCTGGCGCAAGTAGTCAACCAGATCGGCCGCCAGCGTTTCGTATCGTTCGAGCTTGGGGACAATCGAACTCATCGGCGGAACCTGCCTACATAATTCGGCTTGCGGACAATCAATTTTACTGCCCGCTGCTCATCAATATACACCGAGGCATCCGGTTTGAAACAGATGCGTCCCCTGGTCCGTATAATGAGGCATGAGGCGAATTTGGCCGCTGTCGCTATTCGTTCTACCGCTGCTGCTCTATAGCTCGCGGGCCGACTACAGCTCCGTCCAAAAGAAATTTGACCTCATCGAACACGATCGGCTCCGGCCTGGTTCCAGAGTCACCCTGAGCCAGCGCGAGTTGAACGCCTACGTCGAGCAGCAGGTTCCGCAGATCGCGCCGCAGGGAGTGCGCGATCCCAGAATCGAGTTGGGCGCGGGCACGGCTACCGGCTCCGCGGTGATCGATTTCGTTCGGCTGCGCAGCGCCCAGGGCAAGCCGCCCGGCTGGCTGATGCGGCAACTTCTGCAGGGCGAGCACCCGGTCACGGTAACGGCGCAGTTGCAATCCGGCGGCGGGCGGGCCACCGTCAGCGTGCAGCGCGTCGAGGTCTCTGGCATCGTCGTCGAAGGCCGCATGCTGGAATATCTGATCCAGAATTATTTGTTGCCCTACTATCCCGAAGCCAAAGTCGGTGAGCCGTTTGCATTGAGCCATCGCATCGACCGCATCGATGTGCAGCCGGCACGGGTCGACGTGATCCTCAAGAAGTAGTGACTTAGAATAGGCGGATGCACCGGTCCGCGGCTCTGCTCCTCTCGATCGCCTGTCCCCTCGCCTGGGCTGCCTCGGCTGATATCGCGCCGCGCCAGGATTATGCGGTGGTGGCGCGCGCGCTCGCGCTTTTCATCCAGCACGAACTCGCCGAAAAACAACTGCCCGCGATTTCCGTGGCCCTGGTTGACGACCAGCAGATCGTCTGGGCGCAGGGTTTTGGCCTGGCCGACCCCGGCAAGAAAGCCGCCGCCACTGCCGGGACCATCTACCGCGTCGGCTCTGTCTCCAAACTGTTTACCGACATCGGCGTCATGCAGCTTGTGGAGCGTGGCGAATTGAATCTCGACGCGCCCATTACCGACTACCTGGCCGACTTTCGTCCGAAAAACCCGTTTGGAAAGCTGATCACGCTGCGCGAGCTGATGTCCCACCGCTCCGGTCTGGTGCGCGAGCCCGCGGTGGGCCATTACTTCGATCCGAATCAGCCGAGCGTCGCGGCGACGGTAGATAGCTTGAAACCGACCACTCTCGTTTATGCTCCCGGCACGCATACGAAATATTCGAATGCCGGGATCACGGTGGTGGGTTACGTCCTCGAACGGCGCAAGGAGCAGCCGTACGCCAAATATTTGAAGCGCGCGGTGCTCGAATCCATGGGCTTGCATGACAGCGCATTCGAGCCCGAGCCGCGGTTGGTCGCGAATCTGGCAAAAGCGTATATGTGGACCTACGACGGCCGTACTTTCGAAGCCCCCACGTTTCAGCTCGGCATCGGACCGGCGGGCTGTTTGTACACCAGTGTGGTCGATCTCGGGCGGTTCTTGAGCGTTTTATTCGCGCATGGCCGCGGGCCGAACGGGCCGGTGCTCAAGCCGGAAACGCTGGACGAAATGTGGCGCCCGCAGTTCGCCAAACCGGGCGAAAAGACCGGCTTCGGCCTTGGCTTTCGCGTGTCGGAATTCGCGGGGCACCGGCTGGTTGGGCATGGCGGCGCGATTTATGGCTTCGCCACCGAGCTGGCCGCGCTCCCGGATGACAAGCTTGGTGTGGTGGCGGTCACGACTAAAGACAGCTCTAACGCGGTCGTGAATCACATCGCGCACGAAGCACTGCGGCTCATGCTTGCGGCGCGCGCGGGCAAGCCGCTGCCGCAAATTCCGGAGACGCACCCGCTTGATCCCGCGCTGGCGCGCCGTCTCGATGGGCGCTACCGTGACGGCGCCAAGGCTGTCGATTTGTCCGAGCGCAACGGGCGGCTCTACTATTTGCCCGCGCGAGGCGGCGAGCAGATCGAGGTCCGGCAGGCTGCTGCATCGTTGATGCTAGACGGCAAGCTGGGATACGGCATGAAGATTGTGCCGGAGGCAAGCGGCGTGCTGATCGGCAGCGAACACCTGAAGCATGCGCCCATGCCCAAGCCCGCACCTGCACCCGAGCGCCGCCGCGGCCTGATCGGTGAATACGGCTGGGATCACGACACGCTCTACATTCTTGAAAAGGATAGCAAGCTGACGGCGCTGATCGAGTGGTATGACTACTATCCGCTCAAAGAAGTTTCGCCCGACGTTTTCAGCTTCCCCAATTGGGGCCTGTATGACGGTGAAACCCTGGCGTTCCATCGTGGAACTGACGGCAGTGCTACAGAGGCCATCCTCGGCAGCGGCGTGGTGTTCGCGCGGCGAAAGATCGCGGGTGAGAGCCAGACCAGCGCTCACATCGAGCCGCTCGAGCCCGTCGATGAGCTGCGCCGCCGGGCGATGAATGCCCAGCCGCCTAACGAAACTGGCGATTTCCGGAAGCCCGATCTTGTGGAGCTCACGTCGCTCGACTCGACCATCAAGCTCGACATCCGCTACGCCACCAACAATAATTTCATGCGCACTGTCTTCTATCCCGAGGCGCGGGCATTCATGCAGCGCCCAGCCGCGGAAGCGCTGGTGCGCGCCCACCAGAAGTTACACGCCATGGGCTACGGCCTCTTGATTCACGACGCCTACCGGCCCTGGTATGTCACGAAAATGTTTTGGGACGGCACGCCGCCCGACAAGCGCATCTTCGTCGCCGATCCCACTCAGGGTTCGCGCCACAATCGCGGATGCGCGGTCGACCTGACGTTGTACGACTTGAAAACCGGCAAGCCGGCCGAGATGGTCGGTTTGTATGACGAGATGTCCGAGCGCTCTTACCCGGATTATCCCGGCGGCACGTCGCTCGCTCGCTGGCATCGTGAGCTGCTGCGCCGCGCCATGGAGGCCGAGGGCTTCACGGTCTACGAATTTGAGTGGTGGCACTTCGATTACAAGGATTGGGTCAAATATCCGATTCTGAACGTGGCGGCAGGGAATTCTGTACAAGGCGCGCTGCGGGTCTCGCCTATACCCGGATTGCGCGCTATGATTTTCCAACATGATACATTTGTCCCGTGACTGAAGCCGCCCTCATGCGCATGGCGATTGAGAAGGCACGCGAAGGCATCCAGCAGGGCCAGACTCCGTTTGGCGCCTGCATCGCGCGCGCGGGCGAGGTCGTGAGCTGCACGCACAATGTCGTCTGGCAGACCATGGACATTACCGCTCACGCCGAGGTCCACGCCATTCGCGAGGCCTGCCGTAAGCTGCAAACGATCGACCTCTCTACGTGCGTGATTTATTCAACGTGCGAGCCGTGTCCCATGTGCTTCGCGGCATGCCACTGGGCGAGGATTTCCAGAATTGTGTATGGCGCGAACATTCAGGACGCGCAACGGTCGGGCTTTCACGAGTTGACCATCCCGAGTGCGCGCATGAAGGAACTCGGCGGCAGCCCGGTAGAGATCGCAGGCGATTTTCTGCGCGACGAAACGGTCGAACTCTTTCACTTCTTTGACCAGCAACCACACAAACGAACCTACTGATCCCGCACGCTTGCTGCAGTTGCTGCAACTGGCGGACAGCGCGCTGCCCATTGGCGGCGCCGCGCACTCCTTCGGCCTGGAGACACTGATTGCGGAGGAACTGCTGACCGTCAATTCCCTGCCCGGTTTTCTGCATGATTATCTCGATGAAACCGGAATCCTCGAAGCCGCATTCTGTCGCGCCGCGCACCGGCAGGCAGATTGGGTCGCGATCAACCAGCAGCTCAGCGCGCGCAAACCTGCGCATGAAAGCCGCGCCGCAAGCCTGACGCTTGGCCGCCGCCTCCTGCAGCTTTTCAGCACGCTCGCAGGCGTCGATGTCCCCGGCAGCGACGCTCACTACGCCACAGCCTTTGGCTACGCCGGCCGCATGCTAGGCGTCGAAGAAGAGCTCACGGCCGCCGTCTATCTGCAGCAGATGCTGAACGGCTTGGTGTCCGCCTGCCAACGGCTAATGCCGCTCGGCCAGCAGCGCGCCGCACGTCTGTTGTGGAACCTCAAACCTGCCATTCTCGAAACCGCGCGCGCCAGCGCACTGGCTGACCCGGACGCCGCTCCGTCATTTACGCCGCTGGACGAGATGGCATCCATGCGCCATGTGGCGCTCGCGACCAGGTTGTTCATCAGTTGATGGATATGCGACCGACCGATGGCCGGCTCTCACTTCAGTTCGAGTACGACGCGCGAGCCGCGCGCACACAACTGAACCTGCTCGAACAGCGCCAGCCCCTCAAAATCGTGCGTGCATTCCATCTCGAAGGCGGCGCTGCGCTGGTTCACATGCACAATCTGTCCGGAGGCGTGCTGGCGGGCGATCGGCTGTCCGTCGAATTGGGAGTTGGTCCTGGCGCGCGCGCGCAAATCACGTCGACCGGCGCCACCCGCCTCTATCGCAGCCGTCCGCAAACCGCACCCGCTGAGTCCGCAACACACGCACGCGTTTATGAAGGGGCGCTGCTCGAATATCTGCCGGATCCTCTCATCCCCTTCGCTGGTTCGCGATACCGCCAACAGACGCTTATAGATCTTGGGCATGACGCCGGTCTGTTCTGGTGGGACACGGTCGCTCCTGGACGAGAAGCGCGCGGCGAAGTTTTCTCCTACCATCAGCTTCACTTGAGCTTCGAGCTGCGCGTCGGTGGAAGTCCCATCGTCATCGAGCGCGGCGATCTCGATCCCGTATTGCGGTCCCTGCAATCCGCCGCGCGCCTGGGACCCTACCGCTACTTCTCGTCATTCTTTATCTGCCGCGCCGGAGCGTCTGAAAGCGTGTGGCGCGCGCTTGAGAAACAGCTCGCCGGCGTAGCCGGGCAACTTTCTTCGCCTGTGATAATATGGGGCCTCGGCAGACTTCTGGCGCACGGCCTCGTCGTCCGCGCACTGAGTCGCAACGGCCGCGATATCGCAGAGGGCCTCGTCACTTTTTGGCGCGTCGCCAAGCAAACGCTCTACGGGGAGGTTGCCGTCATCCCTCGCAAGATCTATTGAGTTTCCGGGAGGAAGGTTTGCATCTCACCCCGCGCGAGCAGGAAAAGCTCATGGTATTTGTTGCCGCGGAGCTGGCGCGAAAGCGTCAAGCCCGCGGTGTGAAATTAAATTATCCGGAAGCGGTGGCACTGATCTCGGCTGAAATTCTGGAAGCCGCGCGTGACGGCAAAAGCGTGTCCGAAATCATGGTGCTTGGGACCAGGATTCTCAAGCGCGACGATTTGATGGATGGCATCGCCGACATGTTGCATGAAGTACAGGTGGAAGCGACTTTTCCGGATGGCACGAAGTTAGTCACGGTACACGATCCGGTGCGATGACCCGATGTGATAACTATGAAGCCTGGTGAATATTTTCTTGAATCCGGCGACATTACCGCCAACGCCGGCCGCAAGACGGTCAAGCTGCTGGTGAAGAATACAGGCGACCGTCCCATTCAGGTCGGCAGCCACTATCATTTCTACGAAGTCAACAGCGCGTTGCAATTCGATCGTGATACCGCCTATGGCATGCGCCTGAACATTGCGTCCGGCACGGCCTCCCGCTTCGAGCCGGGTGAAGAGAAGCACGTCACTCTGGTTCCTCTCGCCGGCGCGCGCATCGTGCATGGCCATAATGCCCGCGTCAACGGCGCCCTGAACCGCAAATGAGCCTGCAAATCCCTCGCCGCGTCTATGCCGATCTCTATGGCCCCACAAAAGGCGACCGAGTCAGGCTCGCCGACACCGACTTAGTCATCGAGGTAGAACGCGATTACACCACTTATGGCGACGAAGTTACTTTCGGCGGTGGTAAAGTCATCCGTGATGGCATGGGCCAGAGTAGCACAGCGCCTCGAGAGGGCATTCACGGCGCACTCGACTTAGTCATCACGAACGCGCTCATCATCGATCATTGGGGAATCGTGAAGGGGGATATCGGAATTCGCGATGGCCGTGTCGTGAAAGTCGGCAAGGCCGGCAACCCGGATACCATGGCCGGCGTCGATCCTGAGCTGGTGATCGGCGCCGCAACAGAAGTGATCGCCGGAGAAAACATGATCGTGACCGCCGGCGCGCTCGACACTCACATCCACTTCATTTCGCCGCAGCAGATTTACGAAGCCATCTCGAACGGCATCACCACCATGATCGGCGGCGGGACCGGGCCGGCCACCGGCACCAACGCCACCACTTGCTCGCCGGGCGCCTGGAACATCCACCGTATGTTGGAGACCGCCGAAGCCTGGCCCATGAATTTCGGATTTCTCGGAAAGGGTAATGCTTCCGCCCCGCTCCCGTTGGCCGAGCAGATCGAAGCCGGCGCTTGCGGCCTCAAGCTCCACGAAGATTGGGGCACCACTCCCGCCGCGATCGATACGTGCCTCAAGGTTGCGGACCAATTCGACGTGCAGGTGGCGATCCACACCGACACCATCAACGAGGCGGGCTTTGTCGAAGACACCATTCGCGCCATCGGCGGCCGCACCATCCACACCTATCACACCGAAGGCGCCGGCGGCGGCCACGCACCCGATATCATTCGCATTGCCGCGCAGCCCAACGTGCTGCCGTCGTCCACCAATCCGACGCGCCCGTTCACCGTCAACACCATCGACGAGCACTTCGACATGCTGATGGTCTGCCACCACCTAAACCCACAGGTCCCCGAAGATGTCGCGTTCGCCGAGAGCCGCATCCGCCCCGAAACCATCGCCGCCGAAGATATTCTGCACGATCTTGGCGTCTTCAGCATGATGTCGAGCGATTCGCAAGCCATGGGCCGCATCGGCGAAGTCGTCACCCGGACCTGGCAAACCGCGCACAAGATGAAGGTGCAGCGCGGCCCGCTTCCAGGCGATTCGAGCCGTAACGACAACACGCGCGTGAAACGCTATGTCGCCAAGTACACGATCAACCCGGCGGTTACCCACGGTATATCCGCGCATGTCGGCTCGATCGAGCCCGGCAAACTGGCCGACCTTGTTCTGTGGAAGCCGGCGTTTTTCGGCGTGAAGCCGGAGATGGTCGTCAAAGGCGGTTTCATAGCCTGGAGCGTGATGGGCGACGCCAACGCTTCCATTCCCACTCCGCAGCCGGTCTTCTATCGCCCTATGTTCGGCTCCTTTGCCCGCGCCATCGCTTCCACCGGCTTGGCTTTTGTTTCGAAAGTCGCGCTCGAAGCCGGCGTTCCGCAAAAGATCGGTCTCGCAAAGCGCGCGGTGGCCGTGGAGAACTGCCGCCGCATTGGCAAGCGCGACATGATTCACAATTCAGCCATGCCGAAGCTGGAGGTTGATCCCGAAACCTACGAAGTCCGCGCCGACGGTGAGTTGCTCACCTGCGAACCCGCCAGCGTGCTGCCGCTGGCCCAGCGATATTTCTTGTTTTAATCTAGTGTCCATGCGAGCATTCCGCGTAGGCGTGGCTGGACCCGTAGGCAGCGGCAAAACCGCGCTTGTGGATTGCCTCTGCCGTGAAATCTCTCCGCGCGTCAGTGTTGGCGTGGTGACCAACGACATCTACACGAAAGAAGACGCGGAATTCCTCATCCGGCAGGGCACCCTCCCCGAGGAGCGCATTCGCGGCGTCGAGACCGGCGGCTGTCCCCACGCGGCGATTCGCGAAGACGCCTCCATGAATCTCGAAGCCATCGCGGACCTCGAAGCCACGCTGCCCGGCCTCGAGCTGATCTTCGTCGAAAGCGGCGGCGATAATCTCGCGGCCATGTTCAGCCCGGAACTCGTGGACGTTTCTATTTACGTGATCGACGTCGCCGGTGGCGACAAGATTCCCCGCAAAGGCGGCCCGGGCATCACGCAATCGGATTTGCTGGTCATCAATAAGATCGATCTCGCGCCGCACGTGGGTGCTTCCCTAGCCGTGATGGATCGCGATGCGCGGAAGATGCGCGGCGCGCGCCCGTTTGTTTTTTCCAATTTGAAAAATGGGCCGGGCCTGCCGGACGTGCTGGCATGGCTTGAACACCATCTCGCCGCGCCGAAGCGCCGGGACCTTGTCGACGTCCATGCGCCGGCTGCCGCCCACGAACACAACGCGCTTCACCATCACGCGCACGGCGATCACCATCATTAGTCATGCCTCCCGGCCAGACGCTCGTGATCCCCCGCAGTCGCGATCCCATTGACTAGATGCGGACCCTGGCCTCCATCCCCAACCTGCTGACGATAGCGCGCCTGCTTCTCGCGCCGTTCATTTTCGCCGCCATCGTCAACGGACGCCATACACTCGCGCTCGCGTTGTTCGCCTGCGCGGCGTTGACGGATTCGCTCGATGGACTCCTCGCCCGGCGCTTCGGCCAAATCACGCCCGTCGGTGCGTACCTCGATCCTATCGCCGACAAAGTGCTGCTCAGCGGCGTCTATTTTTCGCTTGCGGTGGCGGGCAGCGTTCCCTGGTGGCTCGTCATGGTCATCTTCGGGCGTGATCTTTTTCTGCTCGCGTCGTCCGGAATCGCACTACTGTTTACCGGTTATCGGGAGTTTCGCCCAAGCGTGTGGGGCAAAGCCAGCACGTTCGTGCAGATCGCTTGCGCCATCGCCTCGATGACGCAAAATGCCGTGGATTCAGCGGCTGTTCACGCCCTCGCGGTGGTGCTCATCTGGCCCACTGCGGCCATTACGGTCTGGAGCGGGCTCCACTACAGTTGGCGCGGATTCCGCTTCGTGCGGGCGCATTGACGAGGGCGGCGGGCCGGAGTAGGCTAGAGGTGTCAGGGTTCGGAATGACTCGCTACGTGCCGGCTCGGCATTACCTCTCCTTCGGTATCACAGCGCTGGCGCTTGCGGCGTTTTCGGGCTGGCTCGGTTTCCAGTGGGCTTTCGCTTTCATCCCCGCCGTCCTGTTCGTAATCAGTTCCGTGTTGCTGCTCATCATGGCGTTTCGCCCGGCCCTTGAAATTCACGAGGACCATCTGGCCATCGGGAAGCGGCGCATTCTGTGGATGGATATCCGCCGCCTGGACCGCACCGGCTGGATTTCGCCGCTCATCGTACGCATGACTTTGTTCGATGATTCGCGCCTGCTTCTGATCTACCCCGGTGATCTGGATTGCTGCAACAGCCTGCTGCGAAATCTCCGGCGGTTGTCCCGCGATGCCTTGATCGATGGTGTGCCTTACCGCCAGTATTGGGGCGAAGCGCTGAATCCTGGCCCCGATCGCCGCCAGCTTCCTTCTCCGCGCTACCGCCTGCTGCGCCCTGACGACGAGGCCGAAGTGGAAAAGCTCTACCAGCGTCTAAAAACGGTCGGCCATCTGGATCAGAAGAACACCACGGACGAGAAGTAGTTCGTGGCGCGCCGCCGGTCGCTTGGCGTCAACTTAGCCATCCTGGCTTTAGTGATGGTTGTCATCGCGCTGACGCATTCCCTCTGGATGGGCTGGATGGGCGCATTTCTGGTGGAGGGAGAATCGCCTTCTCGCGCTGACCTCGTCGTCGTTCTGGCCGGAGACCCTTCCGGGGGCCGCATCCTCAAAGGCGCCGCACTGGTGAAAGAGGGCTACGCGCCTAAAATCCTGGTCAGCGGCCCTGCTGGCTTTTATGGACTACACGAAAGCGATCTGGCGATTCCGTTCGCCGTAAGACACGGCTTCCCCGCTTCCTGCTTCATCGCGTTTCCGCACGAGGCACATTCCACCGATGAGGAAGCGCGTGCGATTTGGCCGGAACTGCGGAAACGGAATGCGCACCGCGTGCTCGTCGTGACCTCCGATTACCATACCCGCCGCGCTCTGCATACATTGCGCCCGCGGTGGCCGGGCATCGACGTTCACATGGTCGCGGCTTCCGACGAATTCTTCTCGGCCTACGGATGGTGGCACACGCGCGAAGGGCGCAAAACTTTTTTCTTGGAATCGACCAAGACCCTCGCGAGCATGGTGGGAATGTAGCGCATGACGGGTATGTAGGGAATGCTGGAATCGTTTCAAACCTTGTGGCCTTACATGCGGCGCTACCGGCGCGGCCTCATGCTGGGGATGGGATCTTTGGTCCTCAAAGATGTCTTCGGCGCCTCCATTCCGCTGGTGATTCGTAGCGCCATCGATTCACTCACCGCCGCCCGTCCGTTCAGCCTCGTGCTGCGGTTCTCGTTGCTGTTGGCCGCCGTTGCGCTGGTCAAAGGTGTCTTTCAGTACTGGATGCGCGTGATCCTGATCGGTATCTCGCGCGACATCGAGTACGATCTGCGCAACGACCTGTTCGCGCGCCTGATATCGCTTTCCTCCGACTTCTACGCCCGCCAGCGCACCGGCGACATCATGGCGCGCGCCACCAACGACCTGAATGCCGTTCGCATGATGCTCGGCCCCGGCGTCATGTACTGGACCGAGACCAGCCTGACTTTTGTGCTCGCCATCGCCGTGATGGCCTTCACAAACTGGCAGCTCACCATCTTCGCCGTGCTGCCCGCCCCGCTCGTCAGCGTGGCCGTGATGCTGTTCGGCCGCGCCATCCACGAGCGCTTTGAAGCCATTCAGGCGATGTTTTCCGATATCAGCAGCCGCGTGCAGGAGAATCTCTCTGGTGTCCGTATGATCCGCGCCTTCGTGCAGGAGGCAGCGGAACTGCGCCGCTTCGAGGAGCTGAACCAGCAATACATTGCGCAGAATCTTCGCCTGGTGCGCGTCTCGGGATTGTTTCAGCCGCTGCTCGAAGGCCTCATCGGCATCACATTCTTGGTCGTGCTGTGGGCCGGCGGCTACCAGGTGTTGCAGGGCCGCATTTCGCTCGGCGGCTTCGTCATGTTCAATACCTACATGGGCACGCTGGTCTGGCCCATGATCGCGCTCGGCTGGGTGGTCAATCTGATGCAGCGCGGCAGCGCGTCCATGGCACGCATCAACCAGATCATGCGTGAGCGGCCCACCATCGCCGCGCCGGAAGTGCCGGTGCCGATTCCCCATGTGGCAGGTGAAATCGAGTTTCGCGCAGTCGCTCTCGACTATCCCAGCGGGCGCGCGCTCGATGGCATTGATCTCCGCATTCCCGCCGGCGCCACAGTGGCGGTGGTTGGCCACACCGGCTGCGGCAAGAGCACTTTCGCCAGCCTGGTGCCGCGCCTGATGGATCCAACCCAAGGCTCGGTGTTGCTCGACGGCATCGATATTCGCAAGCTCGATCCCGACGAACTGCGGCGCAATATCGGTTTCGTGCCGCAGGAGACATTTCTTTTCAGCGCCACCATCGCCGAGAATATTGCCTTCGGCGTGGAGCATGCCACCAATGACGAAATTCATCGCGCGGCCGAGCTCGCTGGGCTTGCGGGCGATATCGAATCTTTTCCCAACGGTTACGAGACCATGGTGGGCGAGCGCGGCATCACTCTTTCCGGCGGCCAGAAACAGCGTACCGCCATCGCACGGGCCGTGCTCCGCAAGCCGCGTATCCTGATCCTCGACGATGCGCTTTCGAGCGTGGACACACTCACCGAAGAACGCATTTTGAACGGACTGAGCGCTGTGATGCGCGGCCGCACAGTTATCTTGATTTCGCACCGTGTCTCCACCGTGCGCCAGGCGGATTTCATCGTGGTGCTCGAAAAGGGCCACATCGTGGAACAAGGAACGCACGCCGCCCTGGTCGCCGCCGGCGGCTACTACGCCGATCTTTCGCAAAAGCAGATGCTCGAAGAAGAGCTGGAAGCCATCTGAACCATTCTCAACGCCCTCTCCAGCGGAGTATACTGTCCGTCTCCCATGCGCAAAGTCGTCCTCGGTCTCAGCATCAGCATCGACGGTTACATCGCCCGCTTGAACGGCGCCGTCGACTTTCTCTTCATGCCGAAAGACTACTCGATGGGTCCGTTTTTCAAGACGATTGACACCGCCATCATGGGACGGAAAACGCTCGACGCAGGGCTGAAGATGGGCGGTTCGTTCAGCGGATGGTCTATGGCTTTTTATGTCTTCTCCCGCTCAAAACCGGCAGGCGAGCGCGATGGGATCGTTTTCACCAATGAATCCCCCGCCGCGCTCATCGGCAAGCTAAGAGAACGCCGCGGCAAGAATATCTGGCTCATGGGCGGCGGCGAACTGGCCCGCGATTTCCTCCATACCGACCTGGTCGATGAACTCTACCTGGGCATAGTTCCGGTACTGCTCGGCGAAGGCATTCCGCTCTTTCCCGCCGGTTTTCCGCAGCGCGACTTCGCACTCGTAGAAAACAAGACGTACTCGAAAGGCCTGATCGCCTTGAAGTACGCGCGTGTCCGCAAGAAGTCCAGACGAAAATCCTGATGCGCGTCCCCTAATGGGAACCATTCGGCGCGGCTCGGAGTCTAATCGCTCAACATGCTCGAAGTGCGCGGTTTGATCAAACGCTACAACCGCATCCCCGCCGTGGATGGCGTCAGTTTTACGATTCGCCCCGGCGAGATTCTCGGTTACATCGGGCCGAACGGTGCCGGTAAGAGCACCACTGTGAAGGTGCTCACCGGGCTCATCGAACCTACTGATGGCGAGATTTTCTTCAATGGCCGCGACGTGCGCGAGGACTGGATCGGCTTCCAGCGCCGCATGGGTTACGTACCCGAAGAGCCGCACCTCTATCCTCACCTCGCCGGGCGCGAGTATTTGCAACTGGTAGGCCGGCTGCGCGGCCTGCCGCGCTCCGTGCTCGAACCGCGCATGGATCAAATGCTGCGCCTGTTCTCGCTGTGGGAGGACCGCTACTCGCCCCTCTCGTCCTATTCAAAGGGCATGCGCCAAAAAATTCTGCTCTCCGCGGCCTTGCTTCACGATCCCGAGTTGTTGATTCTCGACGAGCCGTTTTCCGGTCTGGACGTCAACACCGCGCTGGTGTTGCGCAACCTGCTGCGCGCCCTGGCCGACAATGGGAAAGTGATCCTCTATAGCTCGCACGTGCTCGAGGTCATCGAGAAAGTCTGTTCCGCCGTGGTCATTCTGCGCAAAGGAAAGGTCGTGGCTTACGACGCCATCGAGCATCTGCGCGATCTGATGCAGCAGCCCTCGCTTGAAGGCATTTTCGCGCAACTGACCCAACAAGAAGACCCGGGCCGCCTGGTCAACGGCATTATCGCGGCCATGCAAAGCTGATCCCCAGGCCGCATGCGCCAAGCCCTGCACAATTTTCGCGAATGGCTGGAGGAGACCCACTCGACGGGTTTCGAGCTTCGCCGTCATTTCTTCCGCCGCTTCTTTGACAGCGATCTGGTCTCGACGCCTGGCCAGTGGCGCGTCGTCGCTGTCGGCGCGCTGGCGATTTTGCTATCGTCCAGCATCATCTTCGCGCAGGCTTACTATCACAAGTACCGAGTGCTGGCCGAGCTCGATACGCCCGAGCCGTTTCGCCTGGCATCCATCGCCGACGTCCTGTTTCTAGTCACGCTCTCCATGTTCGTCATCGGGCTTTTCACCACGCTGCAATGGCCGTCGCTCTTTCCCGGCCTGCGCGATTACCTGGCGCTCGCGGCGCTGCCCATTCGCATGCGCGACGTATTCATTGCGAAGTTCACCGCACTCATCGCCTTTGCCGGGGCTTTCGTCGTCGCCACCACCCTTCCCCCGAGCCTGTTCCTGCCCGCCATGATGGCCGGCCAATACGCTATCCCTTCAACCGCGCAGATTCCGGCGACATTTGTTTCCTGTTCGCTAGCCGCGCTGTTCGTTTTCTTTTCGCTCGTCGCTTTCCAGGGAGTCCTCCTCAACCTTCTGCCGGCAGGGCAGTTTGCCCGTGTCTCGCTCGCCATGCAAGGAACGCTGCTCTTGGTATTACTGTGCGGGCTGCCGCTCGTGTTTTCGATTCCTAACCTGCAAAACTCCATGAACCAGCGCCCCGACTGGCTGGTGTGGGTGCCGCCCGCCTGGTTTCTCGGCTTGCATCAGGTGATGGCCGGAAACCACGAGCCTTTCGCCGCCCGGTTAGCGCGAATCAGCTTCACCGGTGTCGTCACTGCCATCGCCGCCGCCGTAATCACTTATCTCTGGAGTTACCGCCGCCACAAAGTGCGCCTGCTCGAATCCCCTTCTGCTCCGCCAAAGATGGAGCGCCGCAGCTGGCTCGCCGAGCACGCCAGCGCTCTGATTCCCGATTCCAGCAAACTGGCCGTGTTCACCTTCATCGCCAAAACACTGGCGCGCAGCCGCCAGCACCGTCTGGTGCTCACGGCATTCGCCGCCATCGCCGCCGCCCTGATTTTCGATAGCTTCGTCACCCTCTCGTTCGACACGAGTGGTCACGCTCTCTCCGCGCGTACGCTCGCGCTGCGCCATGCCGCCATTTCGGCTCCGCTGGCGTTGTCGCTTTTCGTGCTGGCGGGTTTCCGCTATCTTTTCCGGCTGCCTGTGGAACTCCGTGCCAACTGGGTATTTCGTGTGAATGAGCTGGGCAACCGGCCCGTCTTCCTGTCCGCCGTACGTCAGTTTCTTCTCTGCTTCGCCGTAACGCCGGTGGCGCTGCTGACGCTTCCTCTCGAGATGCGCGTGCTCGGACCGGACACGGGAATCGTCGCGGCCATCTTGTGCGTGCTGCCGCCGCTCACGCTCATGGAATGCCTGCTCATTCGCTTCGAGAAGATCCCTTTCACCTCGGCGTATCTGCCCGGCCGCCGGCCGCTTATCGAAACTCTGGTGCTCTATGGGATCGCCGTCATTTTCTACGTCTCGGTCCTCAGCACCATCGTGAACTGGTGTCTAAAAGGGCCCCGCCCCACCTTGGTCCTGTTCGGGCTGCTTCTGGGCGCTTGGTGGTTGGCGCGACGCGCCCGGCGGGAGGATTGGGAATTCGGCAAACTCGAATTCGAAGAACTGGCCGAGCCCGCGATACTGACCCTCAGCATCCAGCGCGATTAGTCGAGACCTGGAAGGGATGCCGGCGCCGCTGCGCGGTGGAAGGCATGGTTATTCAGATTTCCCAGCGGTGCGACTACCAGCACTACCGAGTGCTACACAAAAATTGGATTTCTCGGCGTCTCCGCGCCTCGGCGGTGAAGGGTTTTGGCCGGCTATCGACGGATCACGAAGCCTATTCCGCCATTATCGAAATATTCTTATACACGCCCGTTTCGTCAAACGACCCGATCCCCACTCTCCCCGCTCCCAAGCTCTTGTCCACCGCGTCCAGCGCCGGCATGGCCGCGCCGTTTACCAGCACGCTCACTTTTCCGGTCCGCGCGTCATGCGTCAGCTTCACGTGATGCCAGCGCCCGGTGGCCGAAAACGCGGCCGGCCCTTGCTCGGAGCTGATCCGCACCCGCTCGCCGCCATACACATGAAAAACGCCATTGTGCACCGGCTGTTTCGTCCCCGTGTCCACTGAGAAGTGCGCGTAATCGAAGTGCGCCGCATCGCGGTAAGCGAAAACAATCAGCAGCGATCCGCCGAGCGGCTTCACGTCTCCCTCCACGGTGACCCGCCCGGAATATTCCGCATCCGCCAGCGCGAATTGGATCGGACGGCGCGGACCCGGCACCGGCCCCCTGTGCTCCACCAGCCGTAACACCGGCGCGCCATCTTCCTGATCCACCTTCCAGTCCGACGCCACCGGAACACTCCACTCGTGCCCGAAAATCTTCAGCGTTTCAGCCGCGCGCGCCACAACCGCGCCCGGCATCAGCAAAGCCATCATCAAAGCCATCAGCTTCATGCCGTCATGATATCCCGCGGGCAGCCTGAACTGCGCTGCCGGGCGCACGGACTACAATGTAGGGTCATGGAAAGCATCAAGTATTTGCTGGCCGAAGACCGCATCCCGCGCGCATGGTACAACATCGTCCCCGACCTTCCGAAGCCGCTCGCGCCGGTGCTGCATCCCGGCACCCTCAAGCCGGTTGGGCCCGACGATCTCGCGCCGCTATTCCCCATGAGCCTGATCATGCAGGAAGTCAGCTCCGATCGCGAGATCGAGATTCCCGATCCCGTGCGGCAGGTCTACGCACAGTGGCGGCCCACACCGCTCTATCGCGCGCGGCGTCTCGAAAAGATGCTCGATACACCCGCGCGCATTTACTACAAGTACGAAGGCGTCAGCCCGGCCGGCTCGCACAAGCCGAATACCGCCGTCGCTCAGGCCTTCTATAACAAAGAGGCCGGAACCAGGCGCCTGGTCACCGAGACAGGCGCCGGACAGTGGGGATCGTCGCTGGCCATGGCCTGCGCCCTCTTCGGCATCGAATGCAAAGTGTTCATGGTGCGCGTCAGCTACGATCAAAAACCGTACCGCCGCGCCATGATGGAAACTTTTGGCGCGTCGGTGACGCCCAGCCCCAGCCGCGAGACCGCATCCGGCCGCGCCATCCTGGCCGAGCATCCGAACTCTACCGGCTCACTCGGCATCGCCATCTCGGAAGCCGTGGAAGTGGCGGCCCAGGATCCGCACGCGCACTACGCGCTGGGCAGCGTCCTCAATCACGTCCTGCTGCATCAGACCGTCATCGGACTCGAGACCCTCGAGCAGATGGCCCTCGCCGGCGACGCGCCCGACGTCATTCTGGGCTGCACCGGCGGCGGTTCGAACTTCGCCGGCCTCGTGCTGCCGTTCGTGGGGAGCCAGCTCAAGGGCAAATCGAAGGCGCGCATCGTCGCGGTCGAGCCCGCGGCTTGTCCTAGCCTGACCAAGGGACGCTTCACTTACGATTTCGGCGATACCGCGCACCTGACGCCGCTTGCGAAGATGTACACGCTTGGCAGCGTCTTCGTGCCGCCTGGAATTCACGCAGGCGGCCTGCGCTACCACGGCATGGCGCCGCTGGTCTCCCATCTGCTGGACCTCGGGCTCATCGAAGCCATCGCCGTGCAGCAGCTCGACGCCTTCGCCGCGGGCGTGCAGTTCGCGCAGGCCGAGGGTATCATTCCCGCGCCCGAAGCCAATCACGCCGTCGCCGGCGCCATTCGCGAGGCGTTACGCGCGAAACAGGAAGGCGCGCGCCGCACCATTCTCTTCAACCTGTGCGGCCACGGCCACTTCGACATGCAGGCCTACATCGACTATCACGCCGGCAAGCTCCAGAATTACGACTACCCGGCGGAAGAAATCGCCATGGCGCTGGCGGGATTGCCGGCGGTTGAGATGGCGTGAGGTATTCGCACCCTACGGCACCGTCCACGGCACATTCAAGTTAAAAAAAACATTGTCGAAGTACGCCGCGAAGCGCGAACCATCCAGCACCGGAGCCAGCGCAATCTTCGGATGCGACACCACTTCCTGCGGATCGAGCATCATCTCGCCCGCCGGGCCGAACAGCGTAGCCGGACCCGCAACGCGCGCTTTGCCATCGGCCAGCATGAAGCTGAAGCCGTCTTTGGATGCGTCATCGCCTTTGCCGGCGAAGCGAAGCTCCCATTGATTCTCCGCGCGCCGTGTCCCTTTCAATTGCCGGGCAAACATGAACGGTATTTCCATCCCGCTCGTTCCCAGATTTCCCAGAAATAATCCCCGCGCCGAGCCGCCCGTGTCCCACAGCCAGATCTGCACCAGCCGGCGAGTCCGCGGCGAATTCGGATACGGCGCGACTATTCCCCACGCTCCAACGAATCGAACTTGCGGCGATGCCAGCGGCTGGCACGGCGGAATTTCCTTCTGCACTAACACGAGCTCGTAATTCTCCGCGCCGTATTGGATCGTAGCCGCGCACGCTCCCGAGCCCTCGCTCCGCAGCTCGACGTGAACCCGCTTGCCATCCTTGGTCCCGTCGCCTGCTAGTACGCCGCCGTTGCCCTCCAGACGCGCAGCCGGACGGTCGCTGTCGATGCTGTCCAGCCCCCAGGTTTCCTCGGCCCCCCGCTCGCCCCCGCGCAGAAGATAGAACTGTCCGTCATCGTTCACAATCGCCCTGCTGAAGGGGTACGTTTTCGCGCCACGCGACGTGACCACCAGATTGCCGCGGCACGCCCGGTCTGTCTGCTCGATCGGCCCGAAGCGCTTCGCCATGTTTCCCGCGCAGCGAATGGTTTCCTCCCAGTAGAGGCGGTGCCCTTGCTCGAAGGCCTTGTTGAGTCCCTGAATCTCGAAACTGGTCTTGACTGCCTTCCACGAAAAACCGGCGAACATAACGCCGCCGATCGCCAGTATTCCCGCGCCCACGATTCGCGCCCTCACCGGCGGCCTGCGCATTGAGAAGGCGCCGACCACGATCGCCGCCACCGCAATCACCGGGATCGTAACCAGAAGGTCAACCCGAATGTTCGCCCCCGCCGCTCTGGACACCCGCTCGTTCCACACCAGCAGCCCCGAACACCCCGCCAGCCCCGCCGCCACCACCGCTACCCCGCGGTTCGGACGCCACAGCTGCACCGCCAAAACCCCCGCCAGCATGGCCACCAAAGCAAACAGAAGTATCGGATCGATGTCGCGCGGCATCGTTCTACAATCTCACGTTACAGCTCAGCCATTGGGATTTCAGAAAAGTCGCGGGTTCTGGTAAGGTAATATGATCTGAACCACGCGGCGAATGCCGGGTGGCGCAATGTTGCCGGGGAACAGGAGATTGCGCTTAATGGGTTCCGTTTCTCAAGGAGGGGTGCATGTGGGAATTGAGATTTGTGCGGCCGTTTGCTCTGTTCGTTGGTATTTGCGGGATAATGTCAGCCGAACCCCGCGCTAAAGTCGATTTCGCAACCGATGTGATGCCGATCCTGCGGCAGAACTGTGTGTCCTGTCATGGGCCGGCGCAGCAGAGCAGCGGCATGCGCCTCGATCGGAAAAGCATGGTCATCGGCCGCCGCGGTGTGGTTCCCGGCAGCAGCGACAACAGCTTTCTGTATCACCGGATATCCGGGAACGAGTTTGGCATGCAGATGCCTCCGACCGGCGCGCTCCGGCCGGAACAAATCCAGACCATCAAGACGTGGATTGACCAGGGCGCCGACTGGCCGGACTCGCTCGCCAACGAAGTGGAGCTTCCGCCTTTGAATCCGAAGGCCGTGGCCATGGTGGAGGCGTTACACGCCGGCGACCTACCGCAGTTCATGAAGTCTGTTGCGGAGGATCCGAAGCTTCTCAACGCCCGCGGACCGGAGGGCTCCACTCCATTCATGTACGCGGTGCTCTACACCGGCGTCCCCACGCTCGAGCGTTTGTTGAAACAAGGCGCCGACGTCAACAAGCGGAATGACGCCAGCGCCACGGCCCTGATGTGGGCGGCGGCGGACCTGGAGAAAATCCGTCTCCTCGTGGCCCACGGCGCCGACGTCAACGCGCGCTCCACTGACATGCGAACGCCGTTGATGATCGCGGCCCGCCGTCCCGGCAATACTGCCGCGGTTAAGTTCCTTCTGGAGCGCGGCGCGAACCTCAATCCCAACCTGCATCCGATCACCGAATCGTCGCCCCTGATTGAAGCTGCCACTGCCGGCAATGCCGACAGCGTGGAGTTGTTGCTGAGCCGCGGCGCGGAAGTGAAGAACGGCGCGGCCGAACCGGCGCTCGAGTTAGGTATCGCCGCCCGGTGCTCGAAATGCGCCGCTCTTCTGGCCGCCAAAGGCCTGAGCAAGGAAGACTACTCTATGGCGCTGCCGAATATCGCGGCGCTTGGCGATGTGAACGCCGTCCGCCTGATGCTAGACCACGGCGCGAACGTTAACGCCGTCGATCCCCTCGGCCGCACCGCGCTCATGTACGCGGCCGCATCCGATCTCCTCCCTCTGGACGAGGTCAAACTGCTCGTCGAACGCGGCGCCGACGTCAACGCCAGGGATGCCCACAAGCTGAGCGGCGATTCCGGACTCACGGTGCTTGATATCGCCAGGCTGCATGGCGAAACCCCGATCGTCGAACAGTTGGTCAAATACGGGGCGAAGGGCACTGCCCCCAGCACGCCTGCTCTCAAACCACGGCGCGAGAACACCATTCAAGGCGCTATCCAGGCAAGTCTTCCCTTGATTCAGCGGGCCGATGCCAATTTCGTTCCGAAGGCAGCCTGCGTTTCCTGTCACAACAACAGCTTCGCGGCAATAGCGATCGGCGCGGCGCGGAGAAACGGTTTCCAGGTGGACGAAAAAACCGCGGCGCAACAGGTGAAAGCCAACGTGTTCGGTCTCGAAAAGCTGCGCGAAAACCTGCACCAGGGTTTCTTCAGTCCAGTCGGAGATTTCTTCGCTCCGGTTGTTCTGAGCGACATCCTGATCGGGCTCGACGCCGAGCATTACCCGCCCGATCTCAACACCGACGCCGTGGTCATGTACCTGAAATCGCGTCAATCTCCCGATGGCCAGTGGATGTACCCGGCCGCCGATGCCCGGCCGCCGATCTGTTCCGACTACATTGCGCAGACCGCGGTTACCCTGCGTGCGCTCCAGCTTTACGCGCCCAAAGTGGACAGAGCCGGCTACGATCAGGCGATTCAGCTCGCCGCGGCGTGGATAGCGAAAGCGCAATCGACGAACAACGAAGATCGGAGCGCTCGGGTGCTCGGGCTGGCCTGGGCCGGCAAGGATAAGGATGCGACCCAGAAAGCCATGCGGGAACTGCTCGCCAAGCAGCGGCCCGATGGAGGTTGGTCCGATCTGGACTCCATGGAGAGCAGCGCCTACGCGACGGGAAGATCTCTGTTCGCCTTGCAGACCGCGGAGCTGCCCGCCTCCGACGCCGCATATCAGCGCGCCGTCAAATTTCTGCTGAACACGCAACAGGAAGATGGCTCGTGGTACGTCAAGACGCGTGCCATGGCGTTGCAGCCGTACTTCGATGCCGGCTTCCCCCACGGCTTCGATCAGTGGATTTCCGCCGCCGGAACAAGTTGGGCCACAGTGGCGCTCTCCCTGGCATCCCCGGCGCACACGGCGATGGCATCGCCGGGGCGATAGGAGTCGAACGTAACGAGGCCGCATCGGGGGTGTAGCTCCAGAACTTCCCGGCCGGATTGCAATACATCGGGGCCCCGGGTAGAATCCATGCGTGTCGCAGGATCGACCGAGCCTGCAGTACCTAGTTATATTCGCCCTCGTCGATTGGCTTCACTAGATCAGCTCATGAATTCGGTCGGATAACACGCTCATACAAGTGTTCTCAACTGGTTGTGACATCCAGCCGCATTTTCAGGCGTCTACCTCACCCCAACCCGACCTTCGCCCCCGTCTTGCAACTCCGGTATACCGCCTGCACAATCTCCAGCGCCTGATATCCCTCTTCTCCCGAGACCAGCGGCTTGCGGCCCGTGCGAATCGCTTCGCCGAAATCCCGGAACTGGCGCTCGAACGGTTCAATCGAAATCGCCATCGGATCGGATGACCCCGACGCGACCTCCTTCGAAACCGGCGCCGGTTCGCCCGAATCATTTTCCACGTCCCATGTTGTGAGCTTGTCGCCCGATATAATCGCCGTCCCCTTCGTCCCGTGGAACTCGGTGCGCTCCGTATACCCGGGCCAGAAAGCCGTCGCCGCCTGAAACACGCCCGTCGCGCCCGACGCATAGCGCACCACCGCGTTCACCACGTCTTCCGATTCGATTTTGTGCAGCGCGCCCAGTTGCCAGTAACCGAACAGTTCCTTGACGGGACCGGCAAGCCAGCGCAGAACATCCAGCTGGTGAATCGCCTGGTTGATCAGCGCGCCGCCGCCTTCGGTGGCCCAGCTTCCCTTGATGGGCCGCGAATAATAAGCCGGCGACCGGTACCACTTCACGTAACAATCGCATTGCAGCAGGCGCCCCAGCCGCCCCGCCGCGATGGCCGTCGCCAGAAACTGGCTCGAGTCGTCGAAACGGTGCTGGCTCACCACACCGAGCTGGATTCCCCCTTTTCGCGCCGTCTCGATCATCTCCCGCGCCGTCTCCAGGCTCGTCGAAATGGGTTTCTGCACTTGCACATGCTTGCCCGTTTCCGCGCAAATCCGCAGCGGCTGCAGCCGGAAATCCGGGAACGTGCAGACGTCCACGTAATCCACTTCGGGATGGCGGCACACTTCTTCATACGTCTTGACGAACTGCGCGCCGTTGGCTTCCGCGAAGCGCCGGCCGGGCTCCTCAAAGATGTCCGTGCAAACCGTAATCTTGTAGCCGATATTTCGATACGCGCGGGCGTGCAGGTTTGAAATCGCGCCGGTGCCGATGATCCCAACTCTCAATCGCGTTCTCCTTGCTTGAACCATGCAGTATATCCGCTTTGCCGCGCCCACTTCCAGTAAAATGGATTCTTCCGATCATGAGACGATTTGTCTGGCCTGGATGCGTGCTTGCAGGACTGCTGTTGCTCGCCGGCTGCAAGCGTTCGCCCTCCACCAACGTGGCGGCCACGGTGAATAACCGCGTGATTACGTATGCCGAGCTGGAAAAAAACTATCACTCGCAATTCCCTGCCCCCGCCGATGGTTCCAGCGAAGATCAGGTGATGATCCAGAAGCTCGAGCTGCTGCGCAACCTCATCGATAACGAGATCATGCTGCAGCGCACCGAGAAGATGGGTCTCATGGCCGTGGATGCCGACGTGGATGCCAAGTTTAACGAGCTCAAGGCGCCCTACACCAAAGAGGAATTTGAAAGGCAGCTCAAGAACCGGAATATGACGGTAGAAGATCTCAAGGGGCAGCTCCGCCGCGACTTGAGCATCCAGAAACTCTTCAATAAGGAGATCACGTCTCATATTTCCATCAGCGACTCCGATGTGGCCGACTTCTACAACAGCAACAAACAAACTTTTCATCTGGCGGAGCCGCAGGTGCATATCGCGCAGATCGTGGTGACTCCAATGCCCGATCCGGCCGTGCACAACCTCAAGAACGATAAAGCCCGCAATGCCGACGAAGCTAAACGAAAAATCCTGGCCATCGAAGCCCGCCTGAAGGCCGGCGAAGACTTCGCCATGATCGCGCAGAACTACTCCGAGGATTCCAACACCGCGCCAAACGGAGGGGACCTGGGCTTTGTACCCGACTCCGCATTCGAAAAAACGAGCCCCGAATTACGCCGCGTGATCCTCGGCATGAAGCCCGGGGACATTTCGCCCGCCCTGCCTTCCACCGAAGGCTACCGTATCCTCAAGGTCATCTCCAAAGAACCCTCCGGTCAGCGCGAGTTGACCGATCCGCGTGTCCAGCAAACCATCCGTGAGACTCTACTCAATCGTAAGGATCAACTCCTGAAAGCGGCCTACTATGAAGCCGCCCGCAATGAGGCTAAAGTCGTGAACTACCTGGCAAAAAGCGTGGTCGACAACGCCGGGAAGGCCGCAAAGTAGGTTCATCGCCTTTTTGCACCCGTTCTTAAACGCAGTTCACGTCGCCTCCAAAATTCTATTGCATTTGCCCTCAAGCACATACTTCTATGTGAGCACCCAAGGCTCACTTCTCTGCCTGTAACTTTGAATTGAAAGTAGGATTGAGCCGGCAGACAGGAGCTTAGGCATCGCGGCGTGCAAGTTTAGACGCCCTGAAATTCACCCATGGCAATCTCGCGAGAACCAGATTCCAAGGAACGCCGGACCGCCGCGCGGGAACAGTTGGATGCCAGCCGTGCCGACCTGGTGGATAAGGCCATTCACAGAATCGAAGAGAAGTTGGGGTCAAGCGAGGTAAAGGCCACGTTTGCTGACTTTATTCGGCTACTGCAACTCCAGAAAGAACTGCAGATTGACCGGCCCCAGGAAATCAAGGTTACATGGATCGATTCGAGCGAGACGGAGTTTGTTTCAGAGGAATAACATATTCGCCGCTCCCATCGCAACGGAAGTTTCACAGTTCTGCCGTGCGGTTCAAAGGTTTTTCCGGGCCGATTGGTTCCGGCAAAAGTCAAGCTCTATGTCAGGAATTGATCAAGCTGAGTTACATCAACGCCGGCCGGGTTGGGTTAATTGGCGCACCGACCTATCCAATGTTACGCGACGCAACCCTGGCAACGCTATTCGATATTCTCAATGTGAACTTCATTCCCTATGAGTACAGCAAGGGCGACAACGTGCTGACCATGACCGACACCGGCTCTCGCGTCCTCTGTCGTTCCGTGGATGAGTTCGAGCGGCTGCGCGGTACCAATTTGGCATGGTTTGCGCTAGACGAACTGACTTACACTCCCGAGGCGGCGTGGCTGGTCCTCGAAGGGCGCTTGCGGGATCCCAAGGCCAAGCGGTTGTGCGGATTTGCGGTCTGGACGCCAAAAGGTTACGACTGGGTCTACCGAAAGTTCATATCAGAGCCACGCACAGGCTACGACACCATCCTCGCGAAGCCCTTTGAAAATCGCTATCTCTTGGAGCAGATTCCCGACTTCTACGACCTGCTGAAAAGCAGTTACGACGAGGCCTTCTATCAACAGGAGGCGCTCGGCAAATACCTCAACGTTCAGGCCGGTCTGGTCTACTATGCATTCAGCCGTGAAGAACACGTGGTGGACCTCCAGGTTCGCCCCACGGCGCCGCTTCTCTGGGCATTGGACTTTAACGTAGATCCGATGTGTTCGGTGGTCGCGCAGATCATCAACGGAACCATCTACATCCTGGACGAAATTGTCTTGCGCCACGCCAGCACGCTGCAGGCTTGCGAAGAGTTTAACCGCCGCTTTCCGGCCCATCCACGCGGAGTCATCATCTACGGTGATGCTTCCGGAAATACGCAGCAGACTACGGGAACGTCAGACTATCACGTTGTCCGCGAGTATTTCGCCGCACACTACAACGGTGTTTTGCATTACAAAGTTCCCAAGGCCAATCCCGGGATTCGAGATCGCATTACCTTGACGAATGCCAAGTTGCGAAGCGCATGCGGCGACATTCAGCTGCTGGTTAGCCGCAACTGCGCGGAACTGGTAAAAGACTTTGAGCAAGTATGCTACAAAGCGGACAGCATCGTGCCGGATAAAGACAAAGACCGGCGCCGTACCCACTTATCCGACGCTCTTGGCTATTTGCTTTGGCAAGAGTGCCGTCCGTTGCAGCCCATCGGAGACCGTAACCAGCCTTTGTTGTAGATCTCGGCCATGCTGAATATCAACCTCGAACATCCCGAGTACCTCGGCTGTAAAGCGATGTGGCGCAAGTACAAAGACCTCTACATCGGCGGCGAGCAACTCCGCGAGCATGCTGCCGAATATCTGGTACGTCGCAGTAAAGAGCCGAACGACGTCTATTTTGAACGTCTCAATCGCGTATTTTATGAAAACTATATCGGCTCCGTTATCGATTGGTACGCCGCGACCTTGATCAGGCGGGAGCCGATCGTCACCTATTCTGGAACAAATGAAACCGGACAATCCTTCTTTACCGCATTCTCGGAAGACTGTGACCTGAAAGGCACGACGTTGGCGGAGTTCTTCCGCCAGCAGCTCGTGCAGGCCTTGATCACCGGAAAGAGTTACATCGTGGTAGACTTTCCCCGCATCACCGGACCCATCGCCAATCGCGCCCAAGAGGATGCCAGCGGTAAGTCGCGTGCCTTTCTGGCGGACTACTCACCGGAAGAATTGATCAACTGGAGCTACGACTGTAACGGGCAGCTTGAATGGGTGACTGTCCGGACTGCATGGTTGAGGCAAGCAAGTGTGGGCAGCGACAGCTGGCAGAAAGAAACCCGGTGGATCCACTACGACCGGGAAACGTTCAAGACATTCCGGTCGGTTCAGGAGCCGGGGGGCCACTCAGGCGCTATTGATCTGGTGGACGAGGGCCGGCACGCCCTGGCATCGCAATCCAAAGTGCCGCTCTTTGAGCTTCGCGTTTCTGACGGCTTGTGGCTTATGAACAAGGCCGCGTTGCTGCAACTCGAGCACTTCAACAAGTCGAATGCTCTTTCCTGGGCGCTAACCATGGGCCTGTTCGCCACTCCAGTTATCTATTCAGAGCGGGAATGGAGCCAGATTGTGGGCGAGTCGTACTACATTCAGCTCGGGCCGCAGGATCGTTTCGGTTGGACTGAGCCTGAAGGCCATGTATTTCAGATCGCGGCCGATAATCTGGAGCGGCTCAAGGACGAGATCTATCGGGTCTGCTATCTCATGGTGCAAGCCGGAGGAACCGGCTCGTCGTACGTCAGCCAGTCTGGACTCAGCAAACAGCGCGATTTCAGCGTCACTCAAGAAGTTCTCCGGGCCTATGGTGACGCCGTCAAGCACACCATGAAACACGTGCTTCGCGCGATCGAAGCCGCGCGACAGGATGGCCTATCGATCGACGTCTCGGGTCTCGATGAGTTTGATATCGGTGACTTCAGCGTCGAGTTAGATGATGCCAAGAAGCTGCTCGAACTTGGCATCCAATCCGACACCTTCAAAACACAGCTATTCAAGAAATTGGCGTTCAAATATTTCTGTGATGCCCGCCAGGACATCAAGAATCAGATTGCGAACGAAATAGATGAATCGTTCCGGCCGCCAGCCGGCACAAAGGAGGACCGTGGAGGAACCCGCAGCGGACGGCGCCCCATCGACGCAGCCTGAGCACCTGGATGTGGCATCGCTGGTGAGGCAAGTTGTCGAAGAGTTCACGCGCGCGCAGCAGGCGAAGGCTGAGATGGCCTACAAGATCGAGCTGGACGACGAGCGAAGACGCCGCGAACAGCTTGAGCGGCGCTTGAATGACCTAGTCGAAGAAAACAGGCGAAGCCGGCTGTTAGCCGAGGAAGCCGATCGCGGCGCGACGATCCGCGCCGAGTTACAACGCCTAGGCGTAGGCAAAGTAGACTTGGCTTTTAAGGCGATCAAGGACGACATCGCCAGATCTGAGGATGGACGCCTGGTAGGGAAAACGGAAACCGGTGAAGTCGCCTTACGGGATTACTTGACGACGTTTGTCCATGCAAATCCTGAGTTTCTACCGGCGCGCATTTCCGGCGGGTCCGGCATTTCATCTGCACAAAGGACGATGTCGGGAACCGGTCCGCCGATTGATTTGGAACATATTCGGCCTGGCATGAGCTCGGAAGACAAGGAACGCGCTCGACACGAGATCGCGCGAATTGCTGCTCAAGCCCTACGTGGATCCTAGGTATGAAAGTGCAACGCACAATAAACGAAACAACAGGAGAAAGCAATGCCAGCGATTACATCAACTAATGTGGCCAGCGCGATTGTAAAGCTTGTGGCGGCGGACGCCTTGCCCGCCCTCGTCGGAAATCTCGTCATGGGCAACCTAGTGAACCGTGACTATGAGCCAACACTGGCCCAGGCCGGAGACACCGTCAACGTTCCGATTCCGCCAACTCTGGTGGCAAACAATATCGCGGAAGGTGGAACAGTCAGTACACAGAACCCCAACCTGGGCAACGCACAAATCGTGCTCAACACCCATGCTGAGGCTACGTTTCAGATACCGGACGTGACCAAAGTTTTAGCTGTGCCTGACTTGCTGCGAGTCTACATGCAGCCTGCAGTGATTGCCATCGCCGAACGCATCGAGGCTGATCTGCTGGGTTTATACGCCAGCTTTACAGCCAATACACCGGTAGGCGTTGCGGCCACGCCTATCACTGAAGCTGTTATCGACGCCGCTGAAACTGCATTGTTCCAAGCCAAGGTCCCGGCTACCCAGCCGAAGCACTTGTTAGTCGATGCCGGCACCTACTCACAGATGAGACAGATTCCGCGCTTCAGCGAATTTCAAACGGCCGGTGACGCCGGTTTGCGAGCGCTGGTGGAAGGTACCGTCGGCAAGATCAAGGACTTCTTCGTCTTTCGATCTCAATTTGTAGCGAAAACCGGAAGCGCTCCCGTAACGACGCATAACATGGCCTTCGTCCGCGACGCCATCGGTCTCGTCATTCGCCGTCTGCCGCAACCTTTACCGGGAACGGGAGCCATTGCTGAATACGCGGATTTGGGTAACTTTGGAATGCGGGTCATCATGAGCTACCAGCCAAACACCCTGTCGCAGCAGTTCACAGTTGATGTTCTATATGGTACGGCTGCTCTCCGAAACAACTTTGCAGTGCAGGTCAACTCGTAAGGTTGATTGTCGCGCTCCGACTTTCAACTGACTATTCGGAGTAACACGGGCTAATTATGAATTTGAGAACTTACTATCAGAGGATCCGTGACATCGAGCAGACTCTCGAGCCTTTTGTCGTTATCGAAAGCATCGAGACCGCGGATGGGGGCAAGGACGGTTTGTTAACCGAAGTTCCCAAGCCACTCGCGGCGAAGATGATAACAGACGGCCGCGCCCGCCTGGCCACGGAACAAGCAGTCCGCGAGTTTCACGAAAAGAAAGCTGAGGCCAAGCGAATAGCGGACCAAGAGACGATCACCGACAAAATGCACATGATGCTGGTGCCTACGGCAGAGTTCGCGAAGAGCAAGCCTTCCGCTAAAGTGTAACACATCTAATTACCGAAGATGGCACTATTCACTGATGCACCGATTTCGACGCTCGATCAACTGGTAGCCCAGGACAGCGCCGCCCTCGATGTAGCAAACACGGAAGGGATTGATGCGACGGCGAAACTTTCGCTCGCGCAGGACGAGTTGGGAATTGAAATCACCGCAGCTGCATCCCGATCGCCTTTTTCGCCGGCCTCCTCGTCGGTGTGGTGGCCAGGAATGGTCCTGACTGCAACGTTGCAACTTTCCAGTATCGTCGTGACACCGCCGCTTCGGCTGTGGCACACCTTTCACACACTAGAGTTGATTTACCGGGATGCATACAACACTCAGCTCAACGACCGGTACCTTGGCAAATGGCGCGCGTATACTGACCTTACCAAGTGGGCATGTTCGATGCTCATGCAGACCGGCGTCGGAATAGTATCGGATCCGGTGGCTGTGGCACAGAGCCCGCAAGTTGATGTGATCGACGGTATCTTACAGGCCAGTAGTTACTTTGTCCAGACGGCGTGGCTGAATGCGCGCGGCGAGGAGGGCATGGCTAGCGCGGTGGTTTCTGCGGCTGCCTCGGACCAACATTCAATCCAGGTGACGGCCCAGAGCCCACCCGCAAACGCAACTGTCTGGAATATCTATGCCGGCTTATCGATCGATGCGCTGACTCTCCAGAATCCGGCGCCGATAACGGTCGGTCAGGTTTGGCTTTTACCTACTTCCGGTCTGGTTTTCGGACGCGGCCCAGGCATTGGGCAAGCGCCAAACTACTACCGCTTGTTGCCGCGGTACTTACAGAGAGGGTAGGCGGGATGGTTAGCATGGCACGCCGAGCGACTTCAAAGGTGCTGCAACTGATGAACGGACCGGGCGGCCTAAACACGAATCTGGCGCTGCTGGCACAAGCTGAAAACCTGTCGTTATCACCCGTGCCGGCGGCGCGTCTCTTCACTGACAACGTCACGAGTGAGGTGGCCGAAAAGAGCGCAGACGTCAAGTACACTGCCGTATATATTTATTGCGGCAAAATTGTGAACGATCTAAGAGAAAAGTTTCGAAGCCTTTCTGGAAGACTTCAGATGGAGATTGATGTCCGCGTGTCGCAAGACAGACTGGAAGGAATCGACGAAACATCGCAGTTGTATACGGACGCTGTCACACAGGTCCTCAATCAGAATCGCGGCGACTGGGGACAGGGACTATTTTACGCGGGCGGGTATGACATTTCTTTCGGACCAGTTAAACATGGCGGCCGTAACTTCATCAAGAGCGCCATGGTCTCATTTCAAGTAAACGCGAGCGTTGACTAAGGTATGCCAGTCTATATTTCATCCAACGCAAACAGGTTTTATTGTGCAGCTGAAGGCACCTACGGTCAGGTGGCCGCCATCACCGCGAACAACCGGATTCCGACAGTAAAATTGGTAGCCAAACAGCAGTTGGCAGTTTCAAACCGCAAGGATAAGACGGGGAGCCGGACATTCGCGGGATTGCCCCCGGGCGGCCGGCGCAAAACCACGTTTGATTTGACGACCTTCTTGACGACGTGGAATGGAGGGGGGAGTCCACCGAGTTACGGACCACTGTTCCAGGGAGCGTTGGGCATGGCCGCGGCGATGTTTCCAGGCGGCACAGTCGCAACTGGCTCTTCCACCGTCACGCTGAAGTTCGCAGCTCCGCACGGGCTTGCTCCCGGCCAGGCGGTTACCTACCTCGGAGAACTCCGGTTCGTCGCGGCGGTCGTCGACAACACTACCGTGCAATTGAACGCGCCGCTGTCGGTAGTGCCGACCACAAGCGCAAGTATCGGTCCTACCGCGACCTACTTTCCGGCGACCACACTATCCAGCGTGAGTGTTTTCGACTACTGGGCTCCGAATTCGGCGGTGCACCGGATTCTCTGCGGGGCAGGTGTCGATCAAATGAGTGTGAAGGTTAATGGCGACTTTCACGAATTTACTTTTAGTGGCGTGGCGCAGGAGCTTGTGGACAGTACGAGCTTCACGAGCGGGATAGGGCAGCTCAGCTCATTTCCCCCGGAGCCAGCCCTGGGCGCATTCGACTACTCGATTGTGCCCGGACATCTTGGCCAGGTATGGCTGGGAAACGGGCCAGACCGCTTTTTCACTTTGACTGACGCTCAAATCGCGCTCAACAATAACATCGATCTCCGGAGCCAGGAATTCGGATCGAGTATGCCGAGAGCCATTGCACCGGGCACCCGAGAGGTGTCGATCGACTTTCGATTGTTAGAGCAGGACGACGGAGCGACTAAGGGCTTGTATCAGGCCGCCAAACAGCAATCGCCGATCAGCGCGATGTTACAGCTAGGCCAGCAGCCCAATCAGTTGTTCGGAGTGTATCTACAGAGCTTGTTACCCGAGGTGCCGGAGTACGATGATTCCGGCACGCGTCTCGAATGGCATTTTGGAAGGTCGCGTGCGCAGGGAACCGTAGACGATGAAATTACGGTCGCATTCGGTTAGATCATGCAATACGACAGTTGTGCCAGAGTTGACTCAAAGGTGCGGCCCGGAGTCGCATTTGTGATTTCGAAGATGTCATTCGTCCGCAGGATGGATTTGATACGCAGCATTCGCGAATTGTCACTCAAGTGTGACTTTCTGAATGCCGGTGAATCGTCGGTGGAAAAGTTGGAAGCAGCCCTGCTTGCAGCGGAGATCGACCGGCTTTACGTTAGTTGGGGCTTGCAAGACCTAACGGGACTCGAAGTGGATGGCGTGGCGGCGACCCCGGAACTGCTGGCATCGCACGGTCCCGAAGATCTGTTCCGCGAGGCCGTGTCGATCATCAAGGCCGAATGCGGTTTATCGGAGGAAGAAAGAAAAAACTAATTGTCGCCTTCCACTTTCAACTTTCCAACGCAGCCGGATGGAAGTGCGACGCCTGCCGGAAATCCGGACTGGAACTCAAACGAAGATGCGGCTGGCTGCGGGAGGCACTCGAAGCACCGGCACAAATCGTATGGGCGAGGAAACAGGTGGCGACTGATGTCTGCCCGAAGTCGCTGATTACAGCCGCAAGCATGGGCTGGATCGAAGAATTCCTGGTTTGGAAACGGCTGCGCCTGGATCTACGATCCAACTTAAGCGCACGTCAGGCAGAGGCGTTTCTGATTCTCGAGGAACAGCTCGCGCTGGAGGAGCACGGTGGCTCAGAGTAAAATACCGCAGAACGTCTTGCAGCGCGCGATAGGCACTGCGTCGGGATCTTCGAATGCGGTGGATCTATCGGGCCTGCTGCCACAGGCGGCGAGCAACTTAGCAAGCACACTGACAGAAGTGTCGCGTGGAATCGGAAACCTGGCGCCGGCGAGTCAACTACAAGTACAGGCGCTGATTGCCAACACTCAGGCTGTAACTCAAAGCACATCGGCACACGATACAAGCAGCATGTCGTCGACAATCGGCGCGTTGGCGTCAAGCCTAACAGGCGGCGCGCTGTCTCTCGCTCCACTCTTGTCCGGGTTACTGCATCTTTTCGGGGGCGGAACGTCAAATGCACCGCCACCGCTGGTCAGATTCGCCCTTCCACCGAGCGTGGCATTCCAAGGGGCAAATGTGACTGGTCCGCAAACAGCCGGCGTGGACTTCAGCCAGAGCGGCACTCCGCGCGTTATCGGGAGTGCGTCGGCATCCGCAAGCCAGCAAATCACGATACAAGTTCAGGCCATGGATAGCCGGTCCTTTATGGACCACAGTCAAGACATTGCCACGGCGGTGCGTGAAGCGATGCTCAACATGCACGCGCTCAACGACGTGATCAGCGACCTATAATGCCTGCAACCTTTCCAACGCTGAAGACCGGAGCGGTCACACAGTATCCAGCCACGAAGAGCAAACAATACTCCAGTTTCGTCCTGCGGTTTTTGGATGGAAGCGACCAGCGATACCGTGATTATTCAGCGCCATTGCGACGCTGGACCATTCGATTGGACATGCTGGACGAGGCGGAGCTCGGCGCGCTGGATCAATTTTTTAACTCGCAACAAGGGCGCTTCGAGACGTTTTCGTTCCTTGATCCGTGGACCCAATCCACAATTCCAAGCTGCAGCGTGCAGCAAGATGTCCTGGATTATGAGCTGTCAGGGGAGATGCGCGGCAGTACCAGCCTGGTTGTAGTCGAAAACAGAGTCTAGATGCTTGCCTTCCCTCAACTCCCATCCGGGGCTACGGCGCAATTTCCAATCAAGAAGCGCTGTGTACAGAGAACAATTGTCAATACACTTACTGACGGTCATACGGTGACACTGGCGGACCCGGGAGCAGCGCTTTCGCAGTGGCATCTGACGTACCAGAATCTGGCCGACGCAGAACTCGACATACTGCAACAGTTCTTTGCGACGTGTGAAGGGCAGCTCACAGCGTTTACATTCCTTGATCCATTGGCCAACCTGCTGGCTTGGAGCGAGGCGCTGGACCAAGCGGTGTGGGAAGCGAGCACTCTACTGCAGATGACGGCCGGCATTGCGGATCCGACAGGCGGTTCGGCAGCGACACGGCTAACTAATCCAACCGGGGTGGACTTGACACTGCAACAGACGATCAACGCACCGGGTTGGTTTACTTATTGCTTCAGTCTGTACGTTCGCAGCCAAGATGACACCAGTGTTTCTCTATTTCTTCAAGGGGGAACGGCATCCACGAGCCGATCGTATGCTTCGAGCACGGCTTGGAATCGCATTCAACTCGGCGGAAGCCTCAACACAACTGCAGTATCGCTGAGCGCTGGGGTGGTGATACCCGCAGGACAGGCGGTGGATGTTTTTGGCCTTCAGCTCGAGCCCCAGCCTGCGGCTTCCATATACAAACGCAGCCTTTCGGCAAGTGGCGTTTATGCGAATGCGCACTTCGGAGCTGACGCATTCGCGTATACCACATCAGGGCCGAACAGCCATAACTGCGTGGTGACGATCACTGCCCACTGACCGATGCCTACGGCGTTCCAAATCAAAGAGCAAGCGGTTACGGATACACCGCTTTTGCTCTTCGACTGCCAGTTTCAAGGCGGGCAGGCAGAATACTGGTCAACGCACCAAGTGACGCTTGAAGCCGTCAACTATCAGGCGCGGGTGTTGCAGCATAGTCTCTTTGAGATTCAAACTTCATCCGACTTGGGCGTAGATGCGATTCCAAAGATTTCCATCTTGCTAGCCAACGCGGATTCTCACTTCTCAGAGATAGAGCGCAGCGGGGGATTCAAGGGTGGAGCGCTGACGGTCCGCTTCGTCTTCTTTGATCTTATCCAAGGTCTCGCCACAACCTCGCCAATCACGCTATTCAAGGGCATCCTCAACCCGCCGGACGAAATTACAGAGTCGACATTTCGTGTCACAGCCATGAACCGCATGAACATGCAGCGGGTACTGTTGCCGCAGGTACGGGTTCAACGGCGATGTCCCTGGGAGTTTCCATCCAGTCTGGCCCAACGGCAGGAGGCAGTAAGTGGAGGCAGCAAGGGACAGTACTCCAGGTTCTACCGATGCGGGTACTCACCGGACGTGGTGGGAGGCGCGGGTAACCTCAACGGGATGGCGCCGTACACCGCGTGCGGGTTCACAAGAACGGATTGCCAAGCGAGGGGAATGTTCCACCAGGACAGCGCGCTGAATGTAACGCAAAGGTTCGGAGGAATCGAGTTTGTTCCCTCGGCGACATTAGTCCGCAGCTTTGGCGAACAAGGACGTCATGGGTCGCCGGTCATCGACAACACAGCGCGTTACAACGACTTCGTCCCACTGGTTTACGGAACAGTCTGGTATTCACCGAGCATCGTTTTCGCCCGGAACGACGGCAACCTGACGAGGATCGAAGTGCTGTTGGGTATGGGCGAGATCACGAGTGTGATCAAAGTGCTGGTGAACGACACCGACATTCCGTTAGGGCGCGCGGGAACCAATATGACGGGAACGGGATGGTTCAACGTGGCCAGCACCGGCGCGCGGACCGGAGGGTTCAACGCGGACTTCAGCGATGCCAGTGGCAACCCGCTGGGCGATCCCTATGGCAGCATGGCAACACTTTCGGTGGTGGTTCCGAACCGGATTAACGCTGGGCAGAACCTGCCGGCGATCAAGGTGCTGCTGCAAGGATCCAAGTTACCGGTCTACCATCCGGATGGTTCGCTCGCAGGCCAGCAGTTCACCAGCAATCCGGCGTGGATTTTACTGGACATTCTGAAACGATGCGATTGGCAGACCGGGGAAATCGATGTCGGGAGCTTCGCCAATGCGGCGACTTATGCGGACGAGCAGGTTGAGACACAGGATCTACACGGAAATTCGATTACAGTGCCTCGGTTTGCGTGCAACTTAGCGGTAGTCAACCGCCGCACGGCGGGCGACCTGATTCGGGGAATCCGAAATGCGTGCCGGCTGTACCTTACGTACGGCACGAGCGGGCTTCTCCAACTCAACGTGGAAAACACTTTCGCACTGCAGCAGCCCACCAAACCTGGCTGGAGTAACAGCACATCGCAGTTGAATGGCGGCTGGCCGAGTTATGAGTTCGGCGATGGATCGTCCGGCGTCTCGGGCATTGTGCGGCGCGCCAACGGCGAGTCGAGCGTCCGGTTATGGTCCCGCAGCATTGCGGATACTCCGAACCGGCTGGCGGTGGAGTTCCAGGACGCGCTGAATGAGTATCAGCAAGATAGTTACTCGCTGATTGACGTGGATGACGTCGAGAGGGCCGGACAAGAGATTACGGCGCCCATTACGGCGCTCGGCATTCCGAACTACGATCAAGCGGCGCGTATTTTGAAATTCAACTTAGACCGGGCAATCCGGGGCAATGCGTATGTTGAGTTAGAGACCAGCGTCAAGGCAATAGGCATTCAGGCAGGCGATTTGATTGCGCTGACCTATCTGAAAGAAGGGTTCAACCGGCAGACGTTTCGGGTATTGAAGATCGCTCCTGGAATCAATTACCGCTCGGCGGTGATTACGGCGCAGATTCACGACGATGCCTGGTATGACGATACCAACGGGCAGGTGACGGGAAACTCGGGAGCACGACGCCAGCCGGGGTCCGAAATGCGGCTGCCGCGGCCACTGATCGGAACGGTGGTGGATGCCAATGGCGACGTGCAATTTGGCGTGACAGAATCCTCATCGCAGGCGGCCGACGGCAGCCCGGTGGTGGAAGCGACAGTAGCGTTCTCGGCACCGTCTTTGATCCCGGCAGGCGCACCAGCGGTACCGTTGCTGAGCCTGGCACCGCAGATTGCGGCTACCGGCGGGACTCTGGGCGCAGGACGGAGTCTCTATTACGCAGTGAGCGCAGTGGGCGGCGGCGTAGAGGGCAGTCTTTCGTTCATCGTGCCGGCCACGATCCCAGCCGGGCCGAATACAAATACAGTGACGCTCACCGGCCTCAGCTTTCCGCAGGTGGCGACCGCATTTGACGTGTACCGCGGACTGAGTCCAGCACAGCTCTTCAGGATCGCATCGCAGCAAACGATTGCCACCCAATTTACGGACACGGGTCTGGCAAACCAGGTGGCGCCGCCACCTGACGCGAATTTCGATCACGCGAATTTCTACTGGCGCCTGGAGCTGCAGCCCGAGTACGCTGCGACGCTACATTCGGCGACTATGGTGGGCAACGACACGCTGGAAATGGGTTCGAGCGCGTATCAAGGAACCATCGTGCGGATCACGCGCGGGACGGGCGCGGGCCAGGAGCGCACGGTGGTGTCCAATGACACGACGACGCTCGAGCTCAGCTTGCCGTGGGGCACGGAGCCGGATGCGACCAGCTTTTTCGTAGTGACGGAAACGGGCTGGCACGCGGTGGCGAGCGCACATGCCAGCCCGGTCAAGTTCGAAATTCCGAACCGGACCGGGGCCACGATTCATGTCTCCGGGAGAGCGGCGAATGTGAGTAATGGCGAGTCGCCGCTCGAACTGTGTACCGTCACGCGGTGGGTGATTGGCGGGGCGGGCGCGGTGGACGGAGATGTTCCGCCGGCGCCGTCATTCGGATTGGGACTTACGCCCGCGGCTGGCGGATCGGTAGAACTCAGCGGCGTGAGTTTCGCGGCCCTGGCAAATACACACAGCATTACGGCGGGCACGTTCAGTATGTACTACTGGCCCGAGCTGAACGGGACACCCACGCTGGCGCTGGCGGCCGCAATCGGCGCGGCAGACACCGTGTTGGACCTGACGACAGCGGGCGGTGCGCTGCCGGGATCGTACATTCAGCTGGAGGGAGAAGTCGCGCAGGTGACTGCGGTGCAGAATAGTGGGACGCGGTACCAGATCACGCGCGGCGCTCAGACCAGCGACGCGGCGGCGCACGCAATCGGGACGATTGTCTACGAGCTACAGAAAAAGACGCAGATTGTTCCGTTTGTGCGCGATTTCTTTGGCAGCCCGGCGAGTGGCACCTGGAGTTTCTCCACGCCGTTGCCGGACTGCCGGGTGGTGAGCGCGGAGCTGTTCGTCACTAACGTCAAAGGGAACAGCCCGACGAGCGCGATCTCGATGACTGCGGGCGCCGACTTTGGGATGCGTACTTTATCGGGCGGGCAGTTCTCATTTCAGGTGGAAGCGTTCCTGGCGATCGAAACCGGGGCGACGCCGGACCTGATTGTCGAGAGGGCGCATTCTGTGCGCGATGTATTTGCGGTGGTGCGGCAGGCGCCAGTGGGCGGACCGGTCGAGCTGACGATCAATCAGGACGGGGCGCTATATTGCTCGCTGACGATTGCGGACGGCGCGATGACTTCGAATTCAGTGGCGGGCGCGGCGCTTCCAACGCTAATTCCGGGCGCAAGGCTTAGCCTGGATATCACGATGGTGGGGCCGAGCAATCCGGGCGCGGATCTGACGGTCATCATCCGGTTGTAACTCCCTCCAAATGCCCGATACCCTGCAGAAACTGCGGCCGGACCGGGACCTGCAATGTTATTTCCTCAGGCCGTCAGCCGCAGCCGTGTTGAGCGGAACGAGTGCGAGCGGGTTTACGGTTTCCGGCAGCTGGCGCCAGCAATTTGACTGGGCGGTTATCGAATGGAACCGCGACAACACGTTCGAGCATCCAGCCTTCCGCAATTTCCCCGATGGCGATCTGAGCGGGCTGGTCTTGACCTACGAAGAGACGCGCCAGAATTGTATCCCGATTGACTCCAACTTATTTGCGACGGTGGATTGGCCGTCACTCAGGATTTGGGCGGAGTCGGCTGGCACGGAAACGATGTACAGAGTCCCACTTAAAGGGCACGCAGTGCCGATTGCGGGCAGTTATCTGGCGCCCACAGCAATATTCACGCTCGAAGGCTCACTTACATCAGGTGACCTGGTGCAGCTGGCCTGGGAGGATGAACACTACATTTACAGCGTATTGGGATCAGACACGATAGACAGCGCCGTGCAAGGGCTCGCTGCCGCAATCAACACATTTTCACCGGCGATGACGGCGGCGGCAAGTGGGGCGCAGATCACGCTGACTTACCTGGGCACTGGACAAACAGTGCTGACTACTACGGTTGGGGCCAGCGGGAATCGAATCGGTGTTTACGGCATTATCACCGGGGCACAGACCGAAAGCTGGACCGAGTGGTTCCAGCAAATGAGTGGCGGGACATCGCCGAGCCAGTGGCGAGTGACCGTTGACTTTTCAGCACTACATGACGAAAGCGGCGTGCTGATTCCGACGAACTCGGTGCGTAAGATGCGGTGGACTTACTCGGCCGACTTACAAGCCGGCAATTATGAACGGACTGAGTTTCAAGTCGTAGTTTCCAATTGGACGGTGAGCGGAACTAATGCCGGTTATCAAGTGGCTGGGCCGGGGAGCCGGCGGATTGAAGATACTTCGCCGCAAGTCGTATACACGGGCACGTGGGATCTGGGAATGGGCAACTTTTCGGGCGGCACGATTCACCATACGACGACGCCGGGCGATGCAGCCGCGTGCACCTACCGGGCCAGCCAGTCGCACCAGCTTTATTTAGGCACGCGGAAGGCGGCGGGCGGAACGCAGATCACGGTGACGGTCGACAGTGGTTCTCCGGTGACGATCGATCTATCGCTGGCGGGGGAAGACGTACTCGTGAGGATTTCACTCGGCACGTTTTCCGCGCTGGCGGCGCACACGGTGACGATCACACATGCAGGAACGGCAGGGACGGCTTTGTACTTTGACTTTCTCGAGCTGGCGGTGACGACGACAACTTTGCCGGTGTTTGCGGCCGACACGCGGTTGACGCTGGCCACGGACTGGGACACGGATCATTCGATCGCGCTTGCGCCGGAGAGAACGGCGTGGATGATTCACGCGTTGGGATTCGCGGGCCGGGCGAATCATTATGTCGGAGCGCTGTGGCACTACGAGCTGGTGGCGCAAGATTACAGTTACGCGTCGGGCACGGTGCAATTCGTGACCCCAACCATCGACAATCTGATCACGACGGTCAGCATCGGACTGTATGGATCGTCCACGGCGCCTACGGATATTCAGCATTTGAATTTGGCGGGCGACACGGCGACGAGTATTGCCAAGGCTTTCGAGCTGTTGCTGAACGGCGGGTACACGGCGGTTTGGGCGCAGGCCAGCGGGAGCGTGCTGACAATCTATTCGCGGGCAATCGGAGCGGCGGGAAATGACGTGACGATCTCGGCCTCGATGGGAACGGCGGCGCTCACGACCAGCGGGAGCCGGCTGGCGGGCGGCAACGACGGCGAGTGGCGCACGGATCTGACGGCGGTTCCCAGGATGAACCGCGCGGCGCGCGACTGGTGCAGGAGTTTTTTTCAAGCGCTCGCGGGATACGGGATCGCGGCGACCGGCGCGTTCAGCATGGAATTGCAGCATGGCGACCCGGAAGCCTCGGCCGGCATCGCGCAACGGTATCCGAGCGGCAGCGCGGTGATGTTGAATACGCCGGCGCTGCAGACGAATTTCTCGCCGGCGAGCACGGCGTTCTGGCAGCAGGCGTACCTGGATCTGGCCACGCTGCTGAATGACGCCGGCCAAATTCCATATCTGCAATTCGGCGAAGTGCAGTGGTGGTATTTTCCGGACGACGGCTCGGGGATGCCGTTTTACGACGCGTACACGACGAGTACGTTCGCGGCAACTTACGGGCACGCCATGCACGTTTTCACGAGCAGCAACGTTTCACCAGCCCTCTATCCGGACGAAGCGGCGTTTTTGCCGGGGCTGATTGGGGCGTTTACAAGCGCGGTGATGAGCTTCGTGCGGGCGATGTTTCCAAGCGCCAAGTTTGAAGTGCTGTATCCGCCGGATGTAAACAATACGCTGCTGAACGCGGCGGTGAACCTGCCGGCGAGCTGGAATCCGGGGACGCTGGACTGTTTGAAGACGGAGAACTTCACTTACACGGGCGGGCGGAATCTGAATCTGGCGAAAGATTCGATCGGGCTGCCGATGCAGATGGGATTTGTGCGGGCGAAGAGCAGCCATCTGGTGGGAATCACGGGGTACACGACGCCGTGGCAGAAAGAAGTGAGGCGGTCGGTGGGTGAGAATCTGGAGTCGGTGGTATTATTCGCGCTGGATCAGTTTTGCCTGATGAGTTGCCCGGTGCCGCTGCCGGCGGGGGCGCGGCGCAGTTTGTACATGGCTTGAGAAACGCGGGCGGGATGCCGCGGAACGCTGTAACGGGGTAATTCGCGGTATGGCTTCTCAGCCTGCGGCCGGGTGCGTGTGGCCGCTTGCGCGTATCTCGATTTGCACCTTGTCGCTGACATGGAGCAGGAAGTTGCTGGGATTCTTCATGCCCCATTTCACGTAGGGAACCACAAAATGCGTGGTGGCCGTGATCTGGTCGCCTTGCATCTGGATGCGCATCGGGAACGTCACGTCATGTTCGGCCCCATGGATCTTGAAGAGTCCGTGCACCTGCAGATCGGCGGAACCATCCGGTCCAAACTGTCCATTGAAGTGATCGAGAGCGAAGACCGCGGTGGGATAGCGGCTACTCTCGAGGATATCTTTGTGCATACGGCGATCGCGCCCCGCGCTGCCGCTGTCTCCGGTGGTTACATCGACGACCACTTCGCCGGCGGCTTTGCCGGTCGCGGGATCGAAACTGATGCTGCCAGCTTTCAATTTGAAAGTACCGTGTACGGTGTGGACCACGTCGGGCAGAGTAAAGCTCACCTCGCTCTGCGCGGGATCGAGATCGAGCACCATCTCGCCCGCAGCAATGCGAGTGGCGCTCTGCAACGCAGCGCAGATAGAACAAACCAGCACCAGAGTGCTTCGAAGCATTGTCTTTTTCGATATAGCGATCATATTGTAAGACCGTTCAGGCGTGGTGTTCCAGGAGCATCTGCCAGCCCAATGGAAGAACGCCCTTCAAGAGAGACGCGGCCGGCGAGAGCGCGCCTACATGCGCGGCCAGCAGAGCAGAAAACGCAGAGGGAGTGGCGGGGAACGCACGCAGCGCGCGTTCGCGGAGCCATTCGAATTGATCGAGCGACAGCATGAGCCTGGCCATGAGTGCAGGCCTGCGCATCAGTCGCCGATGCTCCACCTGGTATGCGTCTAGATTGCCGGTCTCAAGCGCGCCGGCGAGCGCGGTGGCTTGTTGAAACGCGAGGCAAAGCCCTTCGCCAGTAATGGCATCGACAGAGCCGGAGGCATCACCGAGAAGTGCGACGCGACCGCGGACCACACTTTTCAAAGTGCAAGAAGCGGTGATCGATCCACGTTCCGCGCCGACCGCAGTGCTCCCACTTAGGCGCCTCATGAGTTCGGGAAAGTTATGCAGAGCCTGATCGAACCGGAGGCGCGGATCCCGGGAGATGACAACGGCGCAGACCTCATCGGAACTTACCGGCGTAACATAAAACTGGCAACCAGGTCCCCAGTAAATCTCCATACAATCCGTCCAAGGCGGCACGCGATAATGCCTGCGGAATCCAAATCGGCGTCTGTGGTAGCGATAGTGATCGAGGCCGGCCCAACGGCGAATGAATGAGTTTTGTCCGTCGGCGCCGATAATCCACCGGCAAGTCACAGTATTCCCGTTGACAGAGACGCCGGCGTCGCCGATTCTGGTGACGCGCGCACCCCAGAGAAACGATACGCCGGCTTCGGTGGCGCGCTCGAGCATGGCTTGATGCAGAATCGTCCGGCGCACTCCGCGGCCAGATCCGGAAGGGAAAGAAGCATCGACAGAGGTCCCGTATCCAAGGAAACGGGTACCGCGAAACGGGAACGAATGCTCCGCGGGGACGGTAACCCCAAGCGTGCGCAACGCGGACAAAGCGTCCGGCATCAGGCCTTCCCCACAAGGTTTTTCGATGGGCGGCTGCGAGCTATCGGCGACTAAGACGCGGAAACCTTTCTCGCGGGCTGCGATTGCCGCAGCCAGCCCGGCAGGGCCTCCGCCAACGATGAAAATATCGGTTCCGTTTGACAGTCCGGACATTCAGACGTTGACCACGCGACGCGCCAGACCCAGCGCCTCGGACCAGAAGCTGCCGGATGCATGCAATTGCTCAACCACGTCCGCGACAGCCATTATGAACTCGTCAAGCTGGTGGTCATCGATGACCAATGGGGGCGCGACTTTGAGAACCATGAAATTATTCCCACAGATTTGGGTCAGGATGCCATGATCCCGGAAAAGGCGCATGACCAGCACTTGTCCGAACATGCCCGGGTGGATTTTCAGAAACGCCTCGAAAGGTATGCGCAGGCTCAGTGTCCGCGGAGCGGTGAATTCAATGCCGCACATCAAGCCGACGCCGCGAACATCCTTTACCATTTCGTAAGGCGCAAGGACATCGCGCAGACGGCCGCAGAGATAAGCGCCGGCTGCCGCGGCGCGCTCACCCAGCCGCTCGCGCTCCAGCACGTCCAGTGTGGCAAGCCCGGCACGCATCGACAGGCTGTTTTCGCTGTAGGTCGAAGTGTGAATGATGGCGCGTTTCAACGAGCTGAAAACGGACTGATAAATCGCGTCGGACATAAGTAACGCCCCGCTCGGAACGAGGCCGCCGCTGAGCGCCTTGGCGAGAACGACCATGTCGGGATCCAGATCGAAATGCTGGGCCGCTAGGAACGGGCCGGTGCGGTACATGCCGGTCTGCACTTCATCCAGCACGAATAAAGTACCGTGGCGGCGGCAGAGCGTCTGCGCCGTTCTGAGATATGACGGCTGAGCGATGCGGATGCCGCCTTCGCCCTGAATGGGCTCGACAAAGAACGCGGCAAATCGTTTGGACGCCAGCTTTTGCTCGAGCGCTTCCGAGTCATCAAAAGGAATTGTCTCCGCGCCGGGAAGGAGCGGACCGAAACCGTCGCGCCAAAACGGATCACCCATGAGTGAAAGCGCGCCGCACGTCAGTCCGTGGAAGGCGCCATTGGTGTACAGCAGCCCGGAGCGACCGGTGGAGGCGCGCGACAACTTGATGGCCGCTTCGACGCCTTCGCTCCCGGAACTCGCGAAAAAGACTTTCTTCAGCCGTCCGCCGGCGCGGGCACAAAGTTTTTCCGCCAGCTCTCCGGCGAGTTCGGGAACATGGCTTTGCAGCATAGCCGGACCACTGCGATCCAGTTCCTGGTGGAGCGCCTCAACAATCGCGGGGTGATTGTGGCCGGCGTTATGGACGCAGTATCCGGATAGAAAATCGAGAATGCGGCGGCCATCGCTGGTGAAAAGCTCGGCTCCGGCACAGCGCTCGTAGCGAACGTTCATTTGCAGGATCTCGAGTAACCTCACCCAGTGCGCGTTTACGTGATCCGAATAAAGCGCGCCGAGGACAGGCGCGGAGGCTGTGTGTGCCAAGGCGAGAACTTCCTTCAGGAACGATTCATGCTATTGCTGCCGAGAATTAAGTGGACGTGAAATAGGGCGCAGGGGTTTCAATAGCTTAATAAATGCACTAAGTTCAAGGAGACGGTGCTGTTTCAACACTACAATAGAATCCGGCGGTTGGAAAGGCACCCCGAACGGGTGTGATCAAGCGGAGGCGCCGCTCCGCAACATGGGTAGTCAAGTATGTTCTTGTACATAAAGCGCCGGCGCTACCTTTTTTCTACCAATCGCGTTATCGTTTTGAATTAGACCTGTGGTCCTGGTTCAGAACGTCTCCAAGCTGTACCGGCTGTATAAGCGTCCCTCCGATCGCATTCGCGAGCTGGTTCCATTTCAATCCAAGAAGCTGCATCACGACTTCTGGGCGCTGCGGGATATCAATTTCAGCGTAGAAAAGGGCGAAACGCTGAGCATCGTGGGGCCGAACGGGTGCGGGAAGAGCACGCTGCTACAGATTATCTGCGGCATCCTGCAGCCGAGCAGCGGGCGCGTGGTGACGACGGGGCGGGTGGCGGCGCTGCTCGAGTTAGGTGCGGGATTCAATCCGGAATTTACGGGGCGGGAGAACGTTTTTCTGAACGGCGAAATCATGGGACTGAGCCGGGCGCACATCGCGCGGGCGATGCCCTCGATCGCGGCATTCGCGGATATCGGCGAGTTTCTGGAGCGGCCGGTGAAAGAATACTCGAGCGGCATGTATGTGCGGCTGGCATTTGCGACCGCCATTCACGTAGAGCCGGAGATTCTGGTGGTGGATGAGGCGCTGGCGGTGGGCGATGCGGTGTTTGCCAACCGGTGCGTGCGCAAGTTCGAAGAGTTGCGGGAACGGAAGATCACCGTGCTGTTTGTGTCGCACGATCTGGGCCTGGTGAAACAGCTTTCGCACCGGGCGATTCTGCTGGTGGGCGGGCGCATCCACGCGCAGGGCGAACCGAACCAGGTGATCAATCAATACATCGGGCTGGTTCTCGAGAAGCAGCGCGCGGAAGTCGAGCCACGGGGGAAGCTGGCCGCCGGGTTCCGGCATGGCGATCTCACTAGCGAAGTTCTGGAAGTAGAGTTACTGGGTGAGCGCGGGGAGCCGGTGCGCGCGGTATCGAGCGGCGAGGCGCTGCGGATGCGAGTGCGGTGCGTGTTTCATCAGGCGACGGCCGATCCGATGGTCGGGATTTTGATCCGCAACCGGATCGGGATGGACGTGTACGGGACGAACACGCGCGTGGAGCAGGTGGCGCTCGGCGAATTCGATGCCGGGGATGAACTCGCGCTGGAGTTTCGCTTCGAGTGTTGGCTTGGGCCGCAGCAGTACACGCTGACGGTGGCGACACAGAACGCGGATGGATCGAGCCACGATTGGCTGGATGACGTGCTGGCGTTCGAGGTGGTGGATGCGCGCCAGCTAGCGGGCGTGGCAAATCTGAGGGCGCAGATTGCATGGCAAAAGAAACCGGCGGCGCAAGAGCGCGCATTACGGTGAAAGTGCAGCCGCGGGCGCGGGCGACGCGCGTGGCAGGGCGGATGGAGAACGCCTATCGCCTGCAGCTGGCCGCGCCGCCGGTGGACGGGAAGGCGAACAAAGCGTGCGTGGAATTCCTCGCGGAGCTGGCGGGCGTAGCGAAATCGCGCGTCCGGATTGTGTCGGGAGCGACGGGGCGGATGAAGGTGGTGGAGATTGAGGGGATCGCGCAGGGGGAGATGGAGCGGAGACTTGGGGGAGGCGGGCGGTAAGTTGTGAAGCATACCCTGCTCCAACTTCTTTGAACAGAGCTTTTGGCACCGGACACTTGCGCGAGAAGGGCGCTAATGCGGCAACTTGACGGCGGCGTGCCACCCCAGGGCCGATGACCGGACGCCGTTTTGCGTAAGTAAACGCTACGCGACTTTTGGGGACGAATCCGCGTCACTGCGAAGAGTTTGCCCGCTGACTGAAATTGCCCAATCCTGGTGCGCATCTGGTTGCAGACGTTCTGCAGCCATGTACCGCCAACGCCGCTTCCGCCTTTATCGCCAGCTCCTCCGGATTCGGGGGTTGTAGTCCTTCACGTCCGCGCACCGAGTCAGGGTTACCTTCAAAACGTTTGCAAAACGGGCGCTGACAGTTATCTGCCGCTTCGGTGGTCGATCCGCGCGGAACCGAACGATTGGAAACTCTCGGCTTGTGGGCTAGGATCAGCGCCTTCGCCGGGGTCGCTGGCTGCGACGAGGCGGTCTACAATACTAGTTACGTCGCACAAGCTCGAGCGCCCGCCAAGGGCCGAAGGGTCCGTGAGATACACGCGCGTAATCGTCACTCACTACGGCGGCCCGGATGCACTTCGGGTGGTTGAAGAAGAGTGCCCGGAGCCGAAGAGTGGCGAAGTGCGGGTGAGAGTGCTTGCCGCAGGCGTCTCTTTGCCCGACATAATGGCGCGCGAGGGCGTTCATCCCGAAACGCCACCAGTGCCCTTCACGCCGGGGTGGGATCTGGTTGGCGTGGTGGATCGGCTCGGCGACGGTGTCTCTGGAATCGACCCAGGCCAGATAGTTGCCGCGCTGCCGATCCACGGTGCTTACGCGGAGTTCGTCTGCCTGCCGCAACGTGAACTGGTTCCGGTGCCATCCGGGTTGGACGCCGCCGAGGCTGTCAGTCTTGTGCTGAACTACATCACGGCGTACCAGATGCTGCATCGTTCCGCTAAGGTCAGACCGGGCCAGCGCGTGTTGATTCACGGCGCGGCAGGCGGGGTCGGCACGGCACTCTTGCAGTTGGGGCGCCTCGCCGGGCTGGAGATGTACGGCACCTGTTCATCGCGAAGTGCACCGGACGTTTCCGACCTGGGCGGTATCCCGATTGACTACCAGCATCAGGACTTCGTGAAAGAAATTCACCGCCTCACGCGCGAGGGTGTGGACGCCGTCTTTGACCCCATCGGTGGTACCCACCTCTGGGATTCCCGCAAGGCTCTCCGTCCTGGTGGGAGGGTGGTGGGCTATGGCCTTCGTTCCTCGCTACGTGGGGAGGGATTGGCTTCAGGTCGCCCAGGTCGTCGTCAACGCTTTCGTGGAACCGCCCTCTTCGGGTTGTACATAGCCGGCGGCTGGCTTCTCCCGGGCCGGAAACGGGTGGTCCCCTACAGCATCCAGACGCTCAAACGGTTGAAACCGGAAATGTTTCGACAGGATTTGATCGCCCTGTTTGACCTCCTTCAACAGAAAAAGATCAAGCCGCTCATCGCGCGGCGATTTCCTCTTACCGAGGCGAGACACGCGCATGAGTTGCTCGGGAAGGGAGGCGTAACAGGCAAGATCGTGCTCGTACTCAACGCGTCATGGCTTGGATCAGGAGCGGCGTAACAACGGCATGCAGATGACGGCCCTTCGCACCGCCGCTGATGCCGAGCGTCAGTCGCGATAAGCGCCGTAGCGTTTACAAATCCACGTCGACGGTTCTCCGGCCTTTGCCGCGCATGGCCTTGCGGTCGAAGACCTGCGCTGGTGTATGCAACTGATCGGGGAGGCTCCACGATGGCGGTTGAGCGTCCAAATGCACAATTTGTGGAAAATGCTTGCGCATCGCATATGCTTAGAAGTGCACTCGCGCGATCCACTCCAGCGCTAACTCTGGATGGGAATCCATATTTCGAGGCCGCCGGTTCCGGTGCGGGGGTCGAATTCTTCGCCGTAGCGCTCGAATTCAGGGGATTCGGCGACCTGGTATCCGGATTCGGGGAGCCACTTGTTCCAGATCGTGAACCAGGTGCGGCGGATGGCGGCGATGTGGTCGCGATGGGCAAACACCGCGTACCGGTGTTCGGGAATGCGGATGCGGCTGAACTCGGCGGGAAGCCGGGAGAAGTCGGACACCTCGACGCCGCAGATGTATTCGGTGTTGCCGGCGTCGTCGCTATTGCAAATCACGCCATAGGCGGTGCGGCCGACCTGTCCGGGGACATGGCCCAGGTGGGGCGCAAATCGCTGCCATTGTGCAGGTATGTTCGCGCAGGTTTCGGCGGTGTAGCGCTCACTCAATCCCGCAATGAGCAGTGTCTTGAGGTTCTCAAAACGCGGTGGTTCCAGGTTTGCCAGTAAGGTCTCGTCCATTTTGATCGGCTCCATCAGTTTGATGTTGTCCAGGTTGCCGCGCGCACGAAGCGCCTCGGGGGTCAGGCCGAACTGATCGCGAAATGCGCGGGTGAATGCCTCGTGCGAGTTGTACCCGGCATCGAGGGCGACTGCTAGAATATCGGGTGCGCCGCCAGCAAGAGTGCGGGCGGCTTCCGTGAGGCGGCGGCCACGCACGTAGCGACTGATCGAATACCCGGTGGCGCTGCCGAAGACGCGCGACATGTGATAACGGGACACGCCGCCGGCGCTGGCGACATCATCGAGCGCCAGATCTTCAGTGAAGTGGCTTTCTATAAACCAGAGGGCCTTGGCTACGGGATTCATAGAAATTTCTCTCATCAGCACGAAGCCAGAATACCCGCTTTTCCGGGCGGCTACTTGATCGGTATTGCGGTGCGTCTCAGAGAATTTGTCTTTCCACGAGAATGAAACGCGGGATCTCAATTACGGGTGGCCAGTTATTGCGACGCAACGACGATGATACTGATGCGCCGAACTATACCGCGCGGCTGAGTACGATGCCGCCTCATCGCCATCAACTGCTTTCGGTCTGCATCGTTCACGGTGAGCCGGCTGCAGCGGGAAGAGACAGGAGACTCGCCAGGGAAGCCGGGTGGCTACCGGCCAGTGCGCACGACTGGCTGGATGATGTGCTGGCGTTCGAGGTGGTGGATGCGCGCCAGCTAGCGGGCGTAGCAAATCTGAGGGCGCAGATTGCATGGCAAAAGAAACCAGCGGCGCAAGAGCGCGCATTACGGTGAAGGTGCAGCCGCGGGCCAGGGCGACGCGCGTGGCCGGACGGATGGAGAATGCCTATCGCCTGCAGCTGGCCGCGCCGCCGGTGGACGGGAAGGCGAGCGAGGCGTGCGTGGCATACGTCGCGGAGCTGGCGGGCGTGGCGAAATCACGCGTGCGGATTGTCTCGGGAGCGACGGGGCGGATGAAGGTGGTGGAGATTGAGGGGGATCGCGCGGGCGGAGATGGAGCGGAGGCTGGAAGCGGGTCGGCGGGAGGGGTGAGTTGGAGGGTGTAAGACATTTTGTGTAAGCAGCGTTTGGCCGGGAAAAGTAGGAGACCGCATGGCAGAGCCTCCAGTTTCCACAATCCGGCATTGCAATGGAAACAGGGTCGATGTCTTTCCGTTCCAGGAGGCGGCGCATATCGTACTTAGTGGAACGGCGATAACCGGCAATTTTTTTCCACTTCGGCGACGGCGGCCGGAAACAAACGCTCATCCGCATCATACAGGAACGGCCACTCGTACGTCGGGCATTTTCGCAAAGGCGCGGTAGTGATCTTTGCCGCGGCCGTGAAAACCTACTACCGCAACATTGATAACGTCGTTAGGAAGGCTGCCCATCCCGCCTGAATCGCGGGCACGGTGGCGGTAAGAGCGGCTTTACGTAGGAACGTTCGCCTGCTGGTTGACGGCATAATTCGCTGCATCCTTTCGTCCAAAAAGTGAACCGTCTGCTCACGCCAATGTCTTCAGTGTTTGATTCCATGCGCATGCAAGCGGCGGTGCAGGCGTTCGCGCGCTGCGGAGAACACCTTGAGCACACTGGCGAGCCGCTGCGGGTCGGGGCGCGTTGCCAGGTTTTGAACCCAGGCCTCGGAGCCTTCAATGAGCGTCAACAAATAGGCGGCTACGGGCGGCGAAAACATCTCTTCTCCCTGGACGCCCACATAAACGGGAGAAGTATGCGCCGCAACCCTCAAGGATTCCATCGGCTCGACGCGCGAGGCGCAGCGCGCCGCCAGCCAGCAAGCGCCCGATACGCGCACTGTTTCTTTTAGGGTTATGTCCTGTGACCCTGCCCTCTCCTCGCGGGAAGCCACAACGCGGCCGTTCATGATCACCTCGAGCCGATGGAACGGCACGTAGCTGCGGGCCCGTGCCTCTACTTCTACTGACCCGCCCCCGGCGCCCAGTGAAATCTCGGCGCCCGGAGACTTCCCGTCCGCATGAAAAAGCAGCAGCGGCCCCGAGGTCATGAACGTGTTCCCTTGGCGAACAGCCTTGGCCCAATTGGAAAAACTGAATTCATCCTGACCAATATAGGCGTACGCGCGATTTGCGCCGACCGGGGTCCATGCTCCCATCTTGTCAGTGCCGCCGACCGCGGGGAGCCGATAGCCGCAATTCAAGTAGCGATACCACTCCAGGAAACGCAGATTGTTGAAGTGCTCACTCATATCGGTGGGCCACATTTCGACCGCATCGATCTTGTCCATCACGATGTCGGCGGCAAGCTCCGCTGTGGGATACGGAAAGTGCACGGCGACAACCAGGCCCTCGCGCTTGCGGCAGGCATCCGCCCATTCCGACAAGCTGCTCCACAGCGGATCGCCGATGTAGCTTTCCCCCGGTCCGCTGGCCGACATGGGGTAGACCGGCGCGCCGTGGCCGCCCAACAGGCCCAGGTGCCCGAGAATATGCTGGCGATTCTCGGTGCCGACCCAAACCATCGTGTCGCCGTCGTGTGAGACAAGCGGTCCCTGCGGCATGTCGCCGACGTTGGTGAAGAGGTCGCCCCATTGCGCCGCTAACAGATTGATCAGGTTCAGGCCCTCGGCTTGGCCTTCGAGGATGGCCGTGGAGGGAGAGAGAAAATGCACGTGGCTATCGGCGCTCACCCAACCCTGCGATCGAAAATTCACCAGCGGCGAAATCTCCAGGTCGAGTTCCCGCTGGTGCGGCTCAATAGTCACCTTCCTACGGACGCCGTTGTACTCGAAACCCTTGGTCATTTCCAAATACACTTCGCCGACCGGTAATTCGATCTGAAAGGTCCCGTCGATCACGGCAAAGGAACTGTCGTGCCAGTTCACATCCGCGCCATAGTCCTGGAACCAGGCACTATTGATCTCGGTGCGATGGCCATACGGCGGAATATAGCGGCCGTCTTTGGAGCGAAAGGCCAGCCGAACCGGTGTGGGCCGTTGCGTTGTGGTGTCCAGAACGCGGCCGTGAATCCAGGCTTTTTCGCGCTCGAGAACTTCGACCCGGGCGTTGCCGGTTCTGGCCGGCAGTTCCTGCCCCGGGACGGCCTTACCCAATGCGAAGGCGTATCGCTTGCCGGTTTTCGGGTCATCCAACCAAAGCGTCGCTTCCGAACTGGCCGCGACCTCGGCGTAAATTTGTCGCGTCGGGTGGCTCGGGCCGGCGTCATCGCCCAGTCCGATTCGCGGCTGAGCCAGCCACGCTTCCGGTTCGAAGGCGTGGCCGGCAGAGGTGCGCGCCACAACGCCGAGATCCACGGAGACTTTCCACCGTCCTGTATCAGCCGCGCTCGAATCCGGCAAAGTAATGCGATAGAGACTCAGCCGCTCATAGCGCAACGGATTTTCGCGCCCTTGAAAGAGGGTGAGCCCGCAGATCACCAATGGATCGGCATCCCGCGACTCGACGCGCAGAGACTTCAGCGTGCGATCCGGCCAGGGATTCTGCAGGGCGCAGAGCCACAGAGTCTCCGAGGAATTAACAGCGGGGTCAATTGAATAGTCGCCTTCCCAGACACCGCACTGGAGGTCGCCCCACATCTGCGCATTGCGCAAGGAATCGCCGAGCTTCGTAGGAACGTCGGAACGGTGGGGAACAGCTTGAAAGCACAAGTGGCCCCAGTCGATAGAAGGGGAGTTCACCTCGAAACGGCGGCGAATGGGCAGCCTCTGTTCGCTCCCGTCTCCGTAAACGAACACCGCCTCCGCCAGCACTTGGCCGACTCGCTCGATTACGTCCTGTCCCGGCGCGGGCCTTTCGTTTTGATCCCAGTCACAGAACTGCGCGAGGCATATGAAACCGGCTTTGTGATCGAGCGGGATTTCCAAGCTGCGCGTCGACCACGGTGCCGTCTGGGTGCTCAAAGCGACCCAGCACTTCTTCGTAGCTTCCTCGGGTCCGAGCAGGAAGGGAATGCCGCGGAACACGCGTTTGCCGCTGGGCATGCTGATCAGCCCGCTCTCTCGCGTCTGCCGGCTCAGCCCTTTGGCCCGTTCGCGTGGTCCGAAATCGGCGGGAGCAGCGGTGAAGTGGCGAGTTAGATCCATCGGAACACATTTGTTCGAGGCCGTGTGATCTTCTTTCCCTGCTGGCGATGCAGGGGCGGCACCCGTTTTCTGCAGCATGAAGGCGAGCGTGGGTACACCGCTACCCGTCTTTTTTATGAAATTTCTTCGGGACGAGCCACTGTTGGAGCTCATAGCACCTCAGAACATCTCATAAATCGCGGTCTGGTGGGCCGGCACGGTGATTTCAACACCGCGGATCTCCTTGCCGCCCCGAAGCTCGAGCAAATGGCTGACGCGGGCAGCCGCAGAATCCACGGCCAGCCGCGCTGGCGCGGGACTATAATTCACGACGTAAAACAGCTTTCGGCTCCCGAGCGGTGCAAAGCGAGCTTCAATGTTGCGCGAGTCGCCGCCTCCAACCATTCGCATGCGGACCGGCCGTGTGATTCCGGCCTCGCGAAAGACAGTCTCCAGCAGGCGCGCATAGCTCCGCTCTTCGAGCAGGCTGCCTGAGTAATAAATGAGGCCCTTTCCGGCCGGCATCTGCACGATCGCCGGTTCCCCGTGAGTATATCGCGCGAGGATCTTTGCGTTACCCTTCATTTCGAAAATCTGCCGGACTCCGCCGGTTTTCAATTCGCCAATCGGTTCGAAGCCTTCAGCTCCTGCCGTCATCAACTGCTGAGGAGCGCTATCCGCAAATGTCGCTGCCTGCGAGAAGCTTTGGTCATAGCCCTGAACCATGGCGCCTAAGCCGCCCGGCTTGGGCCTCTGGGTTTCGCGAACAGTAATGCCCAGACGCGCAAGATAGTCTGCGGAGCGGTTGTATTCATCGCCCAGAAACGACTCGGGCACCACCAGCACCCGGCCCCCCTGAGACGCATATTCGGATATTTTGTCGAATACTGCGCCGGGAATATTCCTCACGCCGGGAACGAGCAGGAGCTTGTAGCGATTCAACCAACCTTTTGAGATTTGCCGTTCGGTCACGAATGTGACCTTTGCGTCGAGGTACTGGCTGGCAGTGTAAGTCTTTTCCAACTCGGCCAGGTAGGGCGTAGTCTGCCATGTCAGCATCTCTGGCGGTAACTGCAGTGTGGCCGTCTGCGAATAGAGGATGGCCACTTCAGCGGGAACGTTGCTGAACGCGGCGATTTCCTGATTCAGCCGGCGCACATCAAGCGCAGTGCGAAGCAAATCGCCAACGTCCGCCAGCGGATACTTCCAACTATGCGCCAGGGAAGAAGCGGTGAGGGCGTGAAGCTCGCTCGAGGGTTGCGCCGGCCAATGAAAGAGCTGCACCACGGATTTGCCGTGCAGGAAGTGCGGCAGGAGATGCTGTACGGAGTCCAGATACATTTCCGGATCAGCCAGCGGCTTTTTTTTCTCCGAGAGCGCCAACTGCAGGTCCAGACCAAGCGTCGATTCGCCGCCTTCGTGCAGGATCACGTCGTCAAGTTCATTGACGATCCGCTCCTCGTCAATTCCTGTGGTTCCGGTGCGGCCGGCCAGCATGCTGGAACTGCCGCCCGCTGTCAGCGGCGTTTTAGGATCGATTTCCCGAATCAGGCTGCGCACCCAAAGCAGATAATCGGTAAACCGGTCCTGATTGAAACGGGCCCAATCGTACCAGAGCGCGCGGTTCGTGCCCGGCAATGGCTTCGAATCTTTGACTGGCGGCGGCACCACCTCGCCGAAGCTCTTATAGCTCGTCGACCATTTTTCGTTGGCTCGCTCCACGGCGCCATATTTCTTCCCCAGCCACTCGTGGAACATGCGCTGGCTCCGCTCGCAATAGCAGATGTACATCAGCTCGTACGCCTCGATGTCGTATAGCAGTTCGGGATTGGCGTGGAACTTGGGAATGTTGGTCTGGATGTATTCCTTTACCGCCTCTTTAATATGCGGGCTTTCGAGGCAGATCACGATATTTTCCCGTTTCTTACCGGCCATCGAATTGACGTCGCGAATCAGGTGACCGCACCAGCCGTCCCATCCTACGCGGTGCGTGTCGGGCCACTTCTGGAACGCCGCATAAACGGGCGAGTCGTAAACCGACCAGCGTGAACCGCCGCCGACCGTATAGCTTTCGATGTGCTGGTACGGGGTTGCAAAGAAGCGCTGTAGAACCTGGCTGGGAGAGTGCAGCGACACGATCATCATGGGCTCGTTGCGGTCGTCCAGAAAATACGAGCCGCTGATTGGACGGCCCTTCAAGCGAGGCAGCGGGCGAATCAGCGGCTCGCTGACCTGAGTGTCATCGGCCTCCGGCAGGCGATCCGAGCCCTGTATCTTGTCTTCGAGCTCGCGGCGGCCGCGCCGGCAGCTCTCCGCGACGTAGGAAAACATTTCGTGCTTCTTTTCGTCATTGTTATACCAGGCGAGGCGCGGTCGAATCTGAAGTCCGATATCCGAAGTGACCAGATGCCGCTCCTGATATATGGTCTCCAGACCTTGCAGTTGCGCCGCGCGGATTGTTTCTCGCAGCAGGTCGGCTTGTTTTTGGGCTTCCTTTCGCAATGCGTTAACAGCCGCGGACTCGGGCACGTCTTCGGCACGAACGCCTTGCCGCATGGTAAACCGCCCGTTCTCGAGCACCGTCACTGGATCTTGCAGCTGCGCGCGCGAGGCCGTTTCACGGCCCTCTTGTCCCGCTACCAGACGGACGTTGTCAAGATAGAACGTCCAGGGCAATCGCGTCCGGTCCGCTGAAATCACGAGCCGGCGGATGTGCTCGAGAGACAAATCACGCTCGTCGGAGGCGGCCCGCAAAGGCTGCAGCTTGACTTCAACGTGATTCCATCCCTTCTGTATCAGAATTTTTCCGCGCGCCTCGTAATAGTCATCGCCATTGGGCCCGCCGCTGTCTGCGCCTATGGAATCGTAAATACGAAGTGCGGCCACGGACATAGTCTCGCTGTCGCAGTAGATGTCGAACAACAGGCGGTTATAATTGCGCCAATCCTGCGGTAGTTTTGTCGTGCTGATCTGAGAGTGCCCGGGTTCTAAACGGACCAAGGCGGAATGCGTGCCGTGCGTAGACCGCTCTTGAGAGAGCTGAACGCCGCCTTCCCATTTCTTTGCGGAGTCCGTGGATTCAAAGTCGTCCAGTACCAGCGTCCGGCCCACCTGGGCCTGCGAGGCCGCCCACAGCCACAGGGAAGATAAGACGAGCCACCTGCCAATGCTGAATCGTTTGCCAGTTCGCATGATCGGTTTCCGCTGCTTAGGCTACCGCTAATGCTCGGGGACTCTCAAGGCTTCGCCCAGCGCTCTCCGTTCGGCAATCTGTCCCTGCTTTCCATACAGAGCGAAGATCCGAGAAGTGTATTTGTAAGATTCAGGTAACGCCGAGAGAGAAACGATCTGGCGTGGCGCGACGAGGGCCGCGGCTTCGGGCAGATCCGTCAGTTTGAGAATATTGAGCAGCGCCGGCCCTTGCCAGTGCGAGGCTGGCGCGTCTTCGAGGATCACTCGGGTAATGCGCTGGTCGAGCGCGGCCGCATATAGCCCGAGCGCGCCCATGTAGCCGCGGCCGTATACCGAAATCGAACTCAGCTTCAGTTTTTCCCCGTCGATCAAGTAATCCACAGACCGCAGAATATCCCACAGCTGCAT
>Ga0310810_10000125_pt1 | contig 78618 bp, 77 predicted proteins | sample NCmetagenome_FD_207641 | JGI IMG/M metagenome (GOLD analysis project Ga0310810, IMG submission 207641) | Soil microbial communities from experimental microcosm in Duke University, North Carolina, United States - NC | ecosystem: Engineered > Artificial ecosystem > Soil microcosm > Unclassified ... | reverse complement strand
CATGGGGGACCGTTTCCGGCGACCTCCGATCCACGATGGACATCGGTGGGCACGCTCGCGATCTATCGCTTTTGCCGACCGGTCTGCTACCAGGGATTTCCTGACGCAAGCCTTCCCGATGAATTGAAGGACGAAAACCCTCTGGAAATCTGGCGAATAATTGATGGTGAGATGTCGCGCGAGCCACTGCAATCGCGAAAGCTAGAAGCTGCGAGCTAGGCAGTCTCGCGTGCAGTCTTTCCGGCGTGTCTAAGTGCCTGGTCGAGGAAGCGGCCAACGGTCGCTTCCTCGACGATAATTCATGCAGGACGAACGTTTTCTGCCTGCCAGCCCTTGGGTCCCTTGGCCACGTCGAATTGCACCGTTTGACCTTCCTGCAGGCTGCGGAAGCCGCCGGCCTGAATGGCTGAGAAATGCACGAAAACGTCTTCGCCTGACTGGCGGCTGATAAAGCCGTAGCCCTTAGCGTCGTTAAACCACTTTACTGTTCCTGTTTCCATTTGGTTGTACTTGAATTCCTTTAGTGAAGTTACGCTGGAGAGAGTCGGGTAGAAAACTTGCGCAGGTTACTTGCTGTTGAGGCGAGATGCCGCGGACGACCGATTCGGTCTAACGCACCACTGAATCGTACGTGTCTGGCGGAAAAATAGCAAATGGCCGGGACTACTATCAGCAACTGCTTTGTTTCAAGCCCAGTAGTACGGATGTGTCGCAAGTTAGGCTCTTTGTGCAGTTCGGGAGTACTATGGATACAGGAAGGAATTGAGGACCATGCGGCATAACCGCAAGAGCCAGACTCGGGAATCGCCACCAATCACCGACAATCAGGGTGAGTCTCCGACCATCCTGGACCTGATCGAGCAACTCAATCGCGATCTCAAAGAAAGCGAAGGTAAGGCGTCTAAGGCGCAGTAGGGCGAAGCCCTCTCCGCGTACACACTCAACTCTTGACCCCGAAGACATTCTGGGCACGCCTTCGCGATTGAGACATCAACCAAGTTCCTCTGACTGCGTCGCGTATCGCCGGCGTGTTCGGTGCGGTATCGCACAAACGTTGTCCAGGAGGTCTAAAGGATTTTTATGCCCGCAGTTAATGTTGATGGATCGAGATTTCGCAGCAAGAGCGAAGGTAGAGCGCGCAAGGGGCAGTTATTTTCCGAATTCAAAGCTTTGCCTTTTTCGGTTTCAGAGAACATTTCAGAGAAAAAGGGAGGAACGGAGTGAGCCTTCCCGTAAGCCTGTTGCCTCTGCACGATGCCATCCCGGCCACGAAGAAGAAGCGCGTATTGCTGATGGACTCTTCACGCGCTCAGCGCGACCTGCGTTCGGAAACTATGAGAAGGATTGGTATTGACGTGGACTGTGCAGCAGATGTCAGCGAAGCGCGCTGTTGGTGGCGCCCTGATCGCTACGATCTGGTCCTCGTTCACGTGGTGGATGCAGCCGGCCCGCTGGACCGTTTTTGCAATGATCTGCGTAATGCAACTCCGCCACAGCGGATCATGTTTCTAGTGGGAAGCCCTGCGTTTCTTTCTGCTACTCCCAGAGCGGAGAGCGTAACGGCTGCCGAACCAAAAGACTTTGCTATCTCTCTGCACAGCGAAGCTGGAATCGCGCTCAGCAGAGGGACCGATGGAAGACCGCCACGCTGGGGCATCCTGGAGGCATGCAAGCGCATTTCGGAGATTCGCTCGGTTTGCGATGCCCGAACCAAAGCCATCCGCGACAGGCCCGAGCCTCCAAGAGACCCTGAAACATCCCGCTCCAGTCGGTCGGTTGAGACTGCAACAATTGAATTAATAAAAGAGGAGTCCCAATGAAGAATCTTTATGTTGGAAATTTGCCGCACAGCACCACCGAAGGCGATCTGCGCAGCGCATTCGCAGTATATGGGGCGGTGGACAGCGTCAGCATCATCACAGACCGCGACACCGGCCAGGCCCGCGGCTTCGGATTCGTGGAAATGACGGATGCCGATGCAGCGGAAAAGGCAATTGCAGGGTTGAATGGCTCTGACCTGGGCGGCCGCACAATCCAAGTGAATGAGGCCAAGCCTAAGGCAGACAAGCCGCGTGGCAACGGTGGGCAGCGGTTTGGAGGCGGTGGACGCCGAAATGGCGGCCGCGGAGCGCGCGAGCAACGCTGGTGAGCAGTCCCTGGTACCTAGTCTGACACGTAGTGAAGGGAGGATCAATGCCGCGAAACCGTTCAACTTTCAATAAGCGCCAGAAGGAGCAGCAGCGCCAGCAAAAGCAACGTGAGAAGGCTGCTCGTAAGCTTCAGCGGAAGAGTGAGAAGTCCGAGCAAACGATCGACGAAATGGAAGAACTTCGAAGAAACGCAGAAGCTCAATCGGCAACATTCGATGTAGATCAAGTCAATGGCATCGATAGCGATGGTGGTCCTAATTACTCCAGTGGTGCAGAAGAGAGCCAATCTGATGACCAACACTAAGTTCATGGTAAGAGTAACTCGTTCGGGCGGGTTGGCATCGCGGTATATCCAGCGGTTGGATCGCACTCCGGTCCTGATGACAAGTGACCGGAAGCTTGCGCTGCTGATGGGAAGACTAACGGCGGAGGAAGCTGTCCTTGCGATACAGAATTCCCGCTGTACTGCGGAACTGGTTCCAGTGGCGATTACGAGGCGACGGGCGACAGGTGTAACAATTCTCAGATGACGGCAATCCGCCACTTCTCAGATCATGAGTGTGGATCGCCATTAAACCTCTGAAATCAGCTAAGGTTCTCACCCCTTCTACAGTATTCGCTGTAGCGCTTTTCGGCATTATTTCTGATATCAATCCAAATCTAGGGCTACCTATTTCTAGTGTTACCCCGACGCACATGCTAGGTAAGACGGGCCAGTCATCAGGATGAACAGGGAAGTCCCCGCCTCCGTCTGGCCAGGAGACGATCATGAAGAAAAACAATCGCCAAGTTGCGATTGCTGAAGGTACGCCGGTTTCGCCTGTTGTGACCCCATCGTCCGGCAACGGACACTCCAGTTCTCAGCACAGTCCTGATCTGGTCGCGATCCTCGAAAGTTTGCAGCGCCTGCGCGACGGCGACTTCTCTGTTCGTTTGCCTGGGTCGTGGGTTGGCCTTCCAGGAAAAATTGCCGACACTTTCAATGAAATTGCCGCCGCCAACCAGCAGATGGGCCAGGACCTGAAGCGGCTCGGGAAGGTGGTCGGGAAACAAGGACAGACCCGGGAGCGCGCTCGCTTCAATGAGTCGCGCGGAGCCTGGGGCGAGATGGAAGTTTCGGTCAATACTCTGGTTGACGATCTGCTTCGGCCCACCACCGAAGTGACTCGCGCGATTGGCGCCGTGGCACAGGGCAACCTCAACCAAACTGTGCGACTTGACGTGGATGGACGGCCTCTAGAGGGCGAATTCTTGCGCTCTGCTGAGATCGTGAACACGATGATTCAGCAGCTCGGTGTCTTTACCGCTGAAGTTACTCGTGTGGCGCGCGAAGTGGGCACGGACGGCAAGCTTGGCGGACAAGCCCAGGTTCCAGGCGTAGCTGGAACATGGAAAGACCTGACAGACTCCGTGAACTCCATGGCCAGTAACTTGACTGGTCAGGTACGCAACATTGCAGAGGTCACGAACGCAGTGGCCAGCGGCGATTTGTCGCGCAAGATTACGGTCGATGTGCGCGGCGAAATTCTGCAACTGAAAGAAGCCATCAATACTATGGTGGACCAGTTGCGGTCGTTCGCTTCCGAAGTTACGCGCGTGGCCCGCGAAGTGGGAACCGACGGAAAGTTAGGCGGACAGGCGGTGGTGCCGGGCGTCGCGGGAACGTGGAAGGATCTTACGGACTCGGTGAACGCGATGGCCGGTAACTTGACGGCCCAGGTTCGAAACATCGCCGAAGTCACTACGGCCGTCGCGCGCGGCGATTTGTCGCGCAAGATCACAGTCGATGTAAAGGGAGAAATTCTTGAACTCAAAGACACCATCAACACGATGGTGGACCAATTGAATGCGTTTGCTGGCGAAGTGACGCGTGTGGCGCGCGAAGTTGGAACGGAAGGAAAGCTTGGCGGCCAGGCGAACGTACCCGGTGTTGCGGGTACGTGGAAAGATCTGACCGACAACGTGAACTTCATGGCCGGCAACCTCACCGCGCAGGTACGAAATATTGCCGAGGTCGCTACCGCGATTGCGAGCGGCGACTTGTCGCGCAAGATCACGGTGGACGTACGCGGCGAAATCCTGCAGCTCAAAGAAACGCTCAACACGATGGTGGACCAGTTGAACCGGTTCGCCGGTGAAGTCACGCGCGTGGCGCGCGAAGTCGGAACCGAAGGGCGGCTTGGCGGCCAGGCGAACGTGCCTGGTGTCGCGGGTACGTGGAAAGACCTTACTGACTCAGTCAATTCAATGGCCGGTAACCTGACGGGGCAGGTGCGAAACATCGCTGAAGTTACGACGGCCGTGGCTGGCGGCGACTTGTCACGCAAGATCACAGTCGACGTGAAAGGCGAAATTCTTGAGTTGAAGAACACCATCAACACGATGGTGGACCAGTTGAACGCGTTCGCCGGCGAAGTCACGCGTGTGGCTCGTGAAGTGGGAACGGAAGGCAAGCTCGGCGGACAGGCACAGGTGCCTGGCGTCGGTGGAACCTGGAAAGATCTCACCGACAACGTGAACTTCATGGCCAGCAACCTCACTGGCCAGGTACGAAACATTGCGGAAGTCGCGACGGCAGTCGCTCGCGGCGATTTATCTCGCAAGATCACCGTCGATGTGAAGGGTGAAATTCTTGAGCTCAAAGACACCCTCAACACGATGGTGGACCAGCTCCGGTCCTTCGCATCGGAAGTGACGCGTGTGGCTCGCGAAGTGGGAACGGATGGAAAGCTCGGTGGGCAGGCAGTGGTGCCTGGCGTCGGAGGAACCTGGAAAGATCTCACGGACTCCGTCAACTCGATGGCCAGCAACCTCACCGGCCAGGTCCGAAACATTGCCGAAGTTTCGACAGCCATTGCGAGTGGGAATCTTTCCAAGAAAATTACGGTCAACGTCAGTGGCGAGATTTTGCTGCTGAAAGAGACCATCAACACCATGGTGGATCAGTTGAACGCGTTCGCAGGCGAAGTTACTCGCGTGGCCCGCGAAGTCGGTTCCGAAGGCCGCCTCGGTGGTCAGGCCAATGTGCCAGGGGTAGCTGGAACGTGGAAGGATTTGACGGACTCGGTCAACTCGATGGCCGGAAACCTCACTGCGCAGGTACGAAACATTGCTGAAGTCACCACGGCGGTGGCTCGTGGCGATTTGTCGCGCAAGATCACGGTGGACGTGAAAGGCGAAATTCTTGAGTTGAAGAACACCATCAACACGATGGTGGACCAGCTCAACGCCTTCGCCGGCGAAGTCACGCGTGTGGCTCGCGAAGTCGGCACGGAAGGCAAACTCGGCGGACAGGCGCAGGTGCCTGGAGTCGGCGGAACCTGGAAAGATCTCACCGACAACGTGAACTTCATGGCCAGCAACCTGACTGGCCAGGTACGAAACATCGCTGAAGTCGCAACCGCTATTGCTACCGGAGACCTTTCCAAGAAGATCACCGTGGACGTGCGCGGTGAAATCCTGCAGCTCAAAGAAACCCTCAACACGATGGTCGAGCAGTTGCGGTCGTTCGCGGCCGAAGTTACGCGCGTGGCTCGCGAAGTGGGATCGGAAGGCCGCCTCGGTGGCCAGGCCAACGTGCCGGGAGTCGCGGGAACGTGGAAAGATTTGACCGATTCTGTGAACGCGATGGCCGGAAACTTGACCGGTCAGGTGCGAAACATTGCCGAGGTTACGACCGCTGTGGCCCGCGGCGACTTGTCGCGCAAGATCACCGTGGACGTGAAGGGCGAAATTCTCGAACTCAAGAACACCATCAACACAATGGTGGACCAGCTCAATGCCTTTGCCGCTGAAGTTACGCGCGTTGCTCGCGAGGTCGGTACCGACGGCAAGCTTGGCGGTCAGGCAAAGGTGCCCGGTGTAGCCGGAACCTGGAAAGATCTTACCGACAACGTCAACGTCATGGCGGCGAACCTCACCGAGCAGGTTCGCGGCATTGTGAAAGTCGTGACCGCTGTGGCCAATGGTGAGCTCACAAAGAAACTTACGGTCAACGCGAAAGGCGAGGTCGCAGCTCTCGCCGAAACGATCAATAGCATGACTGACACGCTGGCGACGTTCGCTGACCAGGTGACGACGGTGGCCCGCGAAGTCGGCGTGGAAGGCCGTCTGGGCGGACAGGCCAACGTGCCCGGAGCGGCGGGAACGTGGAAAGACCTTACCGGCAACGTCAACCTGTTAGCTGACAACCTCACGAACCAGGTGCGCGCGATTGCAGAAGTGGCAACGGCCGTGACCAAGGGCGACCTCACGCGATCCATTCAGGTGGAAGCGAGCGGCGAAGTTGCCGAACTCAAAGACAACATCAACACCATGATCAACAACCTCCGCCTGACAACGGAGCGCAACACCGAGCAGGACTGGCTCAAGACCAACCTGGCGCGATTTACGGGGATGCTACAGGGCCAGCGCGATCTAGAGACGGTGGGCCGCATGTTGCTGAGCGAACTGGTGCCGCTGGTCAACGCACAGCAGGGACTCATCTATCAGATGGAGACCGAAGACTCTGCGGAGATGGTTTTGCTTTCGGCATTTGCGTCCGATAGTAAGGACGGGCATCTCCGTCGGTTGCAACTGGGAGAAGGGCTGATCGGCCAGTGCGCGGTGGAACGGAGGCGCATGTTGATCAACGATCTTCCCGAAGACAGCATCCAGATCCGATCCGGTCTGATCGAAGCAAAGCCGCGAAACGTCATCGTACTGCCGGTGCTGTTTGAAGACCGTGTCAAGGCTGTCATCGAACTCGCTTCGTTAAACTGGTTTACCGCTTCGCATCTTGCTTTCCTGGAACAACTGACTTCGAGCATCGGCATCGTGCTGAACAGCATTGAAGCGACTATGCAGACCGAAGCGTTGCTTAAGCAATCGCAACAGTTGGCAACGGAACTTCAAACTCAGCAGAGCGAGTTGCAGCAGACGAACGAGCAGCTGGCCCAAAAAGCGCAGCAGCTGGCAGCGCAGAATGAGGAAGTCGAAAAGAAGAACCAGGAAATCGAACAGGCCCGGCGGGCTCTCGAGGAGAAAGCCAAAGAGCTGGCGCTCACCTCCAAGTACAAGTCCGAATTCCTGGCGAACATGTCTCACGAGCTGCGAACGCCGCTGAACAGCATTCTCGTCCTCGGGCAGCAACTCGGCGAAAACCCCGAAGGGAACCTCAGCCCAAGGCAGGTAGAGTTCGCGCGCACCATTCACGGCGCGGGAACCGATCTGCTCAACCTGATCAGCGACATTCTCGATCTTTCAAAGATCGAGTCGGGAACGGTTTCAGTCGATGCGGAGGAGGTGTTCTTCGGGACCTTGCTGGAGGCGGTCGCACGGCCGTTCCGGCACGAAGCCGAGAACCGCGGGCTTGGCTTCGACGTTCTTGCCGACGCGGACCTGGGGAGGAGTCTGGTCACCGACTCCAAGCGTCTGCAGCAGGTGCTTAAGAACCTGTTGTCGAACGCATTTAAATTTACGGAAAAAGGTGGCGTTCGACTGTCGGTTTCAGCAGCCAGGCAGGGTTGGTCAGCGGACCATCCGATTCTTGGAAGTGCAGCTTCGGTTGTGGCATTCGAAGTTTCTGATTCCGGCATCGGTATCCCGCCAGAAAAACAACGAATTATCTTCGAGGCCTTCCAGCAGGCCGATGCAGGCACCAGCCGAAAGTACGGCGGCACGGGTCTGGGACTTGCGATCAGTCGCGAGCTGGCGAGTTTGCTTGGCGGCGAGATCCAGTTGACCAGCGCCCCCGGGCAGGGAAGTATTTTTACTCTTTACCTGCCACAGACCTATGTCGGACCGACGGTGGTTGCATCGCCAGACCGCGTTTCTCATTCGGCTCCAATCCAGCTGGGGGCGATCAAAGTCGCCGAAGTGCCCAGCGAGGTCATTCCTGATGACCGCAATCAGGTTAAGTCTGGCGACGAAGTGCTGCTCATTGTCGAAGACGATCCGCACTACGCTCGCGTGCTTTGTGATCTTTCGCGTGATAAAGGTTTCAAGGTGCTGGTCGCCCAGCGCGGGTCGGAAGCGCTGGCACTGGCGCGCGAGTATCACCCGACCGCAGTTTCGCTCGACGTTTTCCTGCCCGACATGCTGGGCTGGACGGTCCTGAACCATTTGAAACAGGATCCGGCGACCCGGCATATTCCGGTGCAGATGCTGACGCTCGACGAAGACCGGGCCCATGGGCTGGCGCGAGGAGCATTTTCGTTTGTCACCAAGCCCACTACCACGGAAGGGATCAGCGCCGCCTTGTCACGGCTTAAGGAGTACTCGTCGCCGCGGCGCAAGCGGCTACTGGTGGTCGAAGACAATCCCGCTGAGCAGCTCAGCATCAAAGAGCTGCTGGGACATCAGGACATCGATGTGACTGTGGTTTCAACCGGCGCGGATGCATTGGAGGCCGCCACGAACGACAGTTTCGATTGCGCGGTGCTCGACCTTCGGCTGCCCGACATGTCGGGCTTTGAGGTTCTGGAGCGGTTCCGGGGCAATCCCAAGCTTGCCGATCTGCCCGTGGTTGTATTCACCGGCAGGGAATTGTCTTCGGAAGAAGACGCGCGCTTGCACACTCTTGCCCGCAGCGTGGTTGTGAAGAACGTGGAGTCGCCCGAGCGTTTGCTCGACGAAACTGCATTGTTCCTGCATCGCGTAGTCGCAGACTTGCCGGGGGAAAAGCAGAAAATGCTGGAACGCCTGCACGGCTCCGACGAGGCATTGGTAGGCAAGAAAGTGCTGATTGTGGACGACGATGTGCGCAACATATTCGCGCTCAGCAGCGTTCTCGAGCGGCGAGGGATGAAAGTGTTGACTGCCGGCACCGGACGTCAGGCAATCGAGTTGCTAGAATCAACGCCTGACGTTGCCATCGTTCTCATGGACATCATGATGCCGGAGATGGATGGGTTCGAGACGATGCAAGTGATCAGGCAGAACAGCGCGCTGCGCAGGTTGCCGATTGTCGCCCTGACTGCCAAGGCCATGAAAGGCGATCGCGAAAAATGCCTTGAAGCGGGTGCCTCCGAATATCTGGCCAAACCGGTGAATACAGACCAGCTGCTATCGGCGCTTCGTATGTGGCTGCACAGGTAACGGAAAGGGAACACAGGGCCATGCCACAACAGATCAACATCTTGATGGTGGACGACCAGCCCTCGAAGCTGATGACGTATGAGGTGATGCTCGCCGAATTAGGCGAGAATCTCCTGAAAGCGAACTCGGCGCGAGAGGCGCTGGACATCCTCCTGAAAAATGATGTTGCAGTTGTGCTGATGGACGTCAGCATGCCTGAGATCGATGGCTTTGAGCTGGCCGGAATGATCCGAGAACACCCGCGATTTCAACGCACGGCGATCATTTTCATCTCGGCCGTACACCTGACCGACCTGGACAGATTGAAGGGGTACCAGCGCGGCGCGGTGGACTATATTTCGGTTCCTGTGGTTCCCGAATTACTTCGCGCGAAGGTCAGCGTTTTTGTCGAACTGAACCGCCAGGCAAAGCAGCTGGAGGCGCTCAACCGCGAATTGCGGAAGCTTTCCGGACACTTGATGAGCACGCAGGATGAAGAACGCCGGCGCTTTGCCCGCGATCTCCACGACGGGATCGGCCAGGAGCTCGCGGCCGCCAAGATCATGCTCGATACCATGCAGCAGCGTGCCGGCGCGAACGGTTACGGAAAACTCGCGGGGCAAGCGAGCGAGGTGATCGACCGCGCTATTCGTGAGGTGCGCAGCATGTCTCATCTGCTGCACCCGCCCCTGCTCGACGAAGGCGGGCTGATATCTGTGTTGCGATGGCTGGTTGACGGCGTGAATGACCGCAGCGGCATCAAGACGACCCTGAACCTGCAGCCGCCGGACTTTCCACGGCTTTCCGCGCAGCTGGAACGAACGGTATTTCGCATTGTCCAGGAGGCATTGACGAATGTTCTGCGACATTCCTCCGCGAGCACGGCAAACGTGAAGATCACCCAACGGGAAGGTAAGCTCACGATTCAAGTCTCGGACGACGGCAAAGGGCTCAGCGAACCGACGATGCAATTGCAACCTGGCAGCATTGGAGTTGGCATAGGCGGAATGCGGGAGCGTGCTCGCGAACTGGGCGGCGAGTTGCGCATGCTGAGTGCGAATCCCGGAACGACAGTCGAGGTCGTAATTCCGTCGGTCGTTCCCGTTCCTGCCGCTACGGCTACAGCGTAAATGTAGAGGGTGGGCAGCAGCCCCAGTTCCACCCAGCAAACCACGGCCGGATGGAACCGGTGGGCCGGCCACGTACACTAACTTGCCTTTCTGGTTCTGTCCTCTTGTTCCTCGTTGCGATCCCAGTCGGAGTGCATCCATTCATCTACCTGTTTCTGGGCCTGATCTTTCGCGACCCCGTAGCGTTCCTGGACTCGTCCCACCAGTTGATCGCGCTGTCCATTGATGACATCAACATCATCGTCGGTTAGCTTTCCCCAACGCTCTTTAATGGCGCCTTTTGCCTGCTTCCACTTGCCTTGAAGCGTATCGGAGTTCATTTGTCCTATCTCCTGGGCAGTGAATTAAACACCAACAAGATCGTAAACAGATCACAGGAGTTGAGGCGATCCGGGCAAAGTTGTAATCCTATGGCGAAAATACCTTGTTTCAGAAGGAGAATACATGAGAGGTGTTAAGGTCTGGAATTTCGAAATGGGTTGAAATCCAGCGCCCGGGAGAGTTAAGCGCCGAGGTCAAGTTCGTCAAGCGTGAGGAATTCCTGCACAATGGGCTCGCTGCATTGTTCCATATCCTGATAAGTTCCGAAAAACAGCACGCGGCTCTCATGCAGAAATACCACGCGATCGGCAAGTTTCTTCGCCAGACGCATGTCGTGAGTGACGACAACGCTGGTCAAGTGCAGTTGTAGCTTCAGACGTTTCATCAGATCGCCGAGAAGTTGAGCCATGAGCGGATCAACCATAGTAGTGGGCTCGTCGTAGAGAACACATTCTGGTTGCGACGCCAGCGCCCGCGCGATCGCGACGGACCGCTTCATGCCGGTCGAAAGCTCGGAAGGAAACTGATCGGCCATGTGCTTTACGCCTACCATTTCAAGCAGGCCGTTTACGATCTGAAAAATCTGGTCTTCGCTCAGGTCTTTTCGCTCGCGCAAGGGGAAGGCAACGTTCTCGCCGACGGTCAGTGAGTCGAACAGCGCTCCGCTCTGAAAGACCATGGTGACTTTCTTGCGGATGCGCTCGAGATCGTGTTCGCCATAGTCGGTGACGTCTTCGTGAGCGACGACGATGCGGCCGGAGTCGGGCTTTAGAAATCCGAGGATGTGTTGCAGGGAGACTGACTTTCCTACGCCGCTGCGGCCGAGGATACAGACGGTCTCGGCAGGATTGACTTCGAAGCTGACGTCGTCAAGGACCTTTTTTTCGCCGAAGGCTTTGGAGACGTTGGTGAATTGGATGTAGGGGCCGGTGCGTTCGGTGCTGGCTGCCGGAGAGACCTCGGGGTTTGGGGTCAGAATGCCCATGCGTTGATGTCTTATCTTAACCCGATGTAGAGACGTTGCTGGCAACGTCTAATGCCGGCAGCATCGTTCGTTTGAAAGCGTGGTACTGCATTGTGCTTGCAAAAGACGTTGCAAGCAACGTCTCTACTTACAGACTGGCGAAATCTTCCGGCGTGTTGAGGTTGCGAAACATTGCCGGACTGAATCCAGCAGCGACGATTTCCTCCTCGCTCACCAAATACGTGATTCCTGCGGTGAACAAAGCATCTACTTTGTTCCTTCCTTCAATGAGCGCCTGCTGGGCCACGTTCGAAAATCCTTTCCTGTAAATCGCGCAGAGGGGTTCGAAAAAATGCCCGAGCTTCGGCACTGTCACCAGCGCATCGGTTGATCGGGCGGTCGCGATCAGGTGTTGCAGAAACGCCGGCGCGACGAATGGAAGATCGGTGGCAAGGATGAGGTTCAGATCAGTATCGGTATTGATGAGCGCGGCATGGATTCCGCCCAGAGGGCCGCGGTCGAGGTAGATGTCCGATACTACCGGACCAAATTCTGCGTACTTCGCCGGGTCTCCGACAATCTTCAATTTTGGGGCCACCGTGCTCGCCAGGACGAGGGCTCCTTCGAGCAGCGTTTTACCGCCGAATTGGAGGAGAGCCTTGTCGCGGCCCATCCGCGAGCTCTTGCCTCCCGCGAGGACAAAAGCCGTAACAGCTTCCATTTGCACATGATACGGCCAAGGCTGTGGATGCAAGTATCGCTTCCCGCACAGGATTTGGTATCCGCTGTGCCCCGCGAGTACACGAAAGTAACCTATCGCGTTTTCGGTTTCCGTCGGATCATGGTTGTGCCTGACGCTTGCCCAGTTAGGTTGACCTATGCCCCAGAAGTTGCTCGATGTCCTTCTCCTAGGCCGTTGTTCGCATGAATTTTCCTGGCCCCGTCGCGCCGCCGACGGTCAGTACTACCAGGTGTGCCTGTTGTGTGCTGCCGAGTTCAAGTACGACTGGGCGACCATGCGGCGCACCGAACGGTTAAGTAACGATGCCGCGGAGGCCTCTACAACCAAGCGGCGTCCGCATGCGCGCAAACAGAGCTGGGTGCCGCGCGCGCGCCGGATCAAGCTCGATGCGGCAGTTCGTTATCGTGTGAAGAACCTGGGAACGTGGAGCGAAGGCACAATCCAGAACCTGAGCCAGTCAGGCGTGCTGCTGGTCGGGCCGCAGAAGTTTCCTGAGAATACGTTAGTAGAAATGGTTTTCGAGATGCCGGAGGAAATTTCCGGCCAGAAGAACAGCAAGGTGCTCTGCCAGGGCCGCATTACCCGCATGAAGAAAGCCAACGAACAGGCTGAGCGGCACGAGTTCGCCGCGTCAATTCTGGACTACAAGTTCATCCATTGAACCCCAGGCGCTGAGATCGATAGCGGCAAAGCTTAGTACATCCAGCATCTAACCCTTCAGACCTTCAAGCGTGAGCTGTCCTGACGCGCGTTGGGACAGCCTAGTGGTTTGGAGTAAACTGGATTCACTCGGCTCAACTCAGGAGTAAATCTTATGAAGGCGAATTCATCTCTTCGCTGGCGGATGGTTCTGCTCATTTCGGCACTGGCGATCACTATCGCATGCGCAAAACCCACGAATGATAATCGAGTCACCTCTGAAATTCAGTCGAAGCTGTCTTCCGATTCAGGGCTTCAAGGGAAGCAACTGAATGTGCAATCCGATAAAGGTGTGGTCACGCTTTCCGGCACGGTTGATAACGATGCGCAACGCGAAGCGGCCGCAAAGTACGCGGCTTCGGAGCCGGGCGTAAAGACGGTCGTCAATAATCTGCAGGTTGCGTCGATGCAGGCTGCAGAAGCGGCACCGGCGCCCGAGGCCTCGCCATTGCAGGAGGCCGCGCCTGCGCCTGCTCCGCGGTCGAAGCCGGTTAAGCCGTCGCCATCGCAGAAGAAGTCGCATCACGCCTCAGGGGCAAACCAGCAACTGGCTGAGTCAACACCGCCTCCGCAGGAGCAGAACGTTGCAAGCAGCTCGACGCAGGGTCCTCAACCACCGGTCCAGCAGGCTGCGGCTGCACCCGCACCACCTCCCGAGCCGAAGAAAGTCACGGTACCGTCAGGGGCTGTGATTCCTGTGCGACTGATCGATGCGATTGACAGCGCGACTGCTCAAGTCGGAGACACATTTCACGCGACGCTCGATTCTCCGATCGCTGTCGATGGCGATGTGGTGGTTCCTGCCCATTACGATGTCGAAGGGCACGTGGTGAATGCGCAGGCTTCGGGCAAATTTGCGGGGCGTGCGTTGCTTGAACTGCAACTTAATCGAATCAAAGTGGGCGAGAAGTACTACAACATCGAAACCGATCACTTCAAACAGGAGACCGGCTCGCGAGGAAAGAACACTGCAGCCAAAGTCGGCGGCGGTGCAGTTGCCGGCGCGATTCTCGGCGGAATTTTCGGCGGCGGCAAGGGCGCGGCAATTGGATCGGTAGCCGGTGCGGGCGCGGGAGGCGGAGTGCAGGCCGCAAGCAAAAAACCTGACATCAAGCTATCGTCGGAAAAGATTTTGACGTTCACGCTGCAATCACCAGTTACTTTAGTACCCACGAACAAACCGGCGCGAGCACCAGCTGCAAGCTCTGCAGCGTCTGACCAGCAGTAGTGAAATTGTTTGCAGTGTGCGCGGCTTCGGCCGCGCTTTTTTTTTGCCCTCTTGTGTGTAGCATCATTCAGAATTCGTGCTAAATTCTGTTACAAGCTTTTCGCGTGCCGCCCGCCGCTTTGTGACATTCGCCACTCGTTATTCGGGTCATGCACAACCAGTACATTCCGATTCATCGATTTGAGCCGCGCTGGTCTGATCGTGTGGCATGGTACGGGTCAGCGCTGGCAGCGACCGCGCTCTCGTGGTGCATCTGGTGGCTTTCGCCAGTAATGCATCAGGATCCGTTCATCATCTTCATTCTTGCAGTCGTCTTCGTGGCGCGATTCTTCGGGTTCGGTCCGGCTGTGCTATGCACGTTCAGTTCAGCGTTGGTGCTGGATTATTCCGTGTTCGGTCCGAAGATCGGCGTGGGTATGTCACAGACGGAATTGCAGCGGGTGGGAGTGTTCGTTCTCATTTCCGTGCTGGTCGCCGGTCTTGCGCGTCAGCGATCACGTGCCGAAGAAAAAGCCGACGAAGTGAGGCAGCAATTGGCGGCGATCGTAACTTCTTCAGAAGACGCGATTGTAAGCTTCACCGTCGACGGCATAGTCACAAGTTGGAATCGCGGCGCGGAAGCGCTCTATGGCTACACTGCAACTGAGATTACCGGCCGCCCAATTTCTGTTCTGGTTCCACCGGACAGGCTTGAAGAATTCGGCAACAACATGGCGCGGCTGAATCGCGAAGAGCGGCTTGGAAGCTACCAGACCGAAAGAGTCGATAAGAATGGAGCGCGGCTCTCGGTACTGCTTTCGGTTTCGCCTTTGCGCAATGAAGAAGGGAAGCTGATCGGCGCGTCCGCGATCTCGCGCGACATCAGCTCACAGAAGAGAACGGAGCAGGCGCTGCGGCGGAATGAACGTCTGGCTACGGCTGGAAGGCTGACTGCGGCGATCGCGCATGAGATCAAGAACCCGCTCGAAGCGCTGACCAATCTTGTTTATCTTGCTCGCCGCGATGCCAATGGCCGCGATGAATACCTGCGGCTGGCCGAGCAGGAAATCGGCAGGCTGGATTCCATTGCTCAACAAGCGCTCGGATTCGTACGTGAAACTACATCTCCCGAGCCGCTCGATGCCGGCAAGATACTCGAAGAAGTTCTGCAGTTGTATTTGCGAAAACTGCAGACCAAGAGCATTGCCGTGGACAAGTATTGCGGCGAGGACCTTGAAATCCGCGGCTATCCCGGCGAATTGCGGCAACTGCTTTCCAATCTTATGCTGAACGCGATTGACGCCATGCCGAGCGGCGGCAGATTGCGTCTGCGCGTGGTTCGGGCACGCGAATATTCTGGCGAGGAAAGATCCGGCGTGCGCATCACGATTGCGGACACCGGCAACGGCATCAAGCCTGTCGACCTCCCGCATATCTTTGAACCGTTTTATACGACCAAGAAAGAAACCGGCACCGGACTTGGCCTCTGGCTCGCCTACGGCACCGTGCAAAAGCACGGTGGCTGGATGCGGGTTGCGAGCCGAACGAATGGGGGCACCAGCGGCACAGTGTTTGCGGTATTTCTTCCCGAGTCGCCGGTCATGGCGAACTCGCAAGCGGCGTAACTCTAAAGCCGTTCACCAAGCCCAGGCATAGGCTTCCACCCGCGGATCGGCGCCTGCGCTGAGAATGTTGCTGGCAGCGTCGATCACAATTCCCGCATTTGATCCCAGCGACCATGGCCCGACCACTCGCAGCTTATGACCGCGCGCGATCAGGGCCTGGCGAGTAGCTTCTGGAATTCTTCCCTCCACTGCCATATCGCCGGGATACATCGTGTGCGGGAAAGGTGAGGCGGGGAAGCTTCTTGAAGACCAGCGCGGGGCTTCGATTGCCTGCTGGATGTTCATGCCGAAGTCGACCATGTTGATGAGCGTCTGCATGGTGCGCATGATTTGATCGTCGCCGCCGGGGCTGCCGAGAATGGCATACGGTTGGCCATCTTTCATGACCAGTGTGCTTTGCAGAGTGCTGCGCGGACGCTTGCCGGGCTCGAGCGCATTGGCCTCACCGCGAACCAGCGAGTAGTAGTCGCCGCGACAGTTGAAGATCAATCCGGTGTTACCCATGACGACGCCGGTCCCGAATGACTCGTGCAGACTGGGTTCGAAGCTCACCATGTTGCGGTCTTTATCCACGACGGCAATGTAGCTGGTATCGCCAGCATGCTTGGCATTTCCGGTTAGAACTGGCGTGACGGAGTGAGCGGTGTTGTTGGCAGAGTTTGCAGAGCCGGGGCGGAGTTCCAGAGAAGCATGTTGGGGATCGATTAATTTGCGGCGGTCGCGCGCGTAATCTTTTGAGAGCAGGCGATCGTAGGGGATCTTGATGAAGTCCTGATCGCCTAGATATTTTTCACGGTCGGCCATTGCGAGTTTTATCGCTTCGGCGCTGGTGTGAAGAAAGTCGGCACTGTTGTGGCCGAGAGCTTTCAGGTCGAACCCTTCGAGAAGATTTAGTGCAATGAGTTCAGCGGGCCCCTGGGTTGCCGACGGGTTCTTGTAGATTTGATAGCCGCGATATGAGATAGAAACTGGCGTTTCGACTTCGGCAGTGTATCCGGCGAAATCGTCGTAGCGGAAAAGGCCGTGGTTGGCCTCCGAGAATGTTGCCAACTCTCGTGCGATGTCACCTTTATAGAAGCGATCGCGGGCAGCTTTCAGCGCCTCGTGCCGGCCTTTAGATTTGTTCTCCCGTTCGGCTTCAACCAGTTTTCGAAGGGTGGCAGCGAGATCGGGATTGCGGAAGATTTCGCCGGGTTGGGGCGGTTTGCCGTTGGGCAAATAAATCTTGACCGTAGTTGGATATTTGAGAATCTTCTTGTTTTCGGCAATGTCCCCCGCACTCGATTCGCCCAGCGGGAAGCCGTTTTCGGCCATCTCGATCGCAGGCTGAAGAACCTGCTCGAAGCGCATGGTGCCCCAGCGGTCGAGCAGGGTGTACCATGCGTCCACAACGCCGGGAATGCCGCCGGATAGCAGGCCGTCGCTATCGGGAATTTTGCCGCCGCTGTTCTTCTCGTACCAGTCGATGGTTGCCAGCTTGGGCGCCTTCGGTTCGGCGTTGATGGAGTACACCTTCTTCTCTTGCGAAGAGTAGACAAGCACGACAGCGTCGCTGCCGACCCCGTTGTCCGCGAAGTCGGTGAGACCGAGGACAGCCTGGCCGGCGACCGCTGCGTCAAACGCGTTCCCGCCGGCGTCGAGGATTTTGCGTGCAGCCTCGGTGGCTTGAGGTCTCATTGAGGCGACGGCCGCGTGGCGTCCGCGGATGACCGGACGCATGGTCTGGATACCGACCTGCGATGTGGCAAGGATGCTCACAACCGAAACCATCCAAAAGGCGGAACTCATACGCGTGCTTGTCGGCATCGATTACTCCTTCCCGCGAAAGTATATTCCCACGCACGTAAACCATGTAGGGTGGGTCGCCCGTGCAATCTGCACGGGTCACACTTTTGGTGGTGTCTGGTGTCCAAGTAGCTATGTTGCGCTCACGAGCTTTGCGACTCGCATTCTCGTCGAGCCGCATGGCACAATCCCTCCCTAAGCATGAACTGCTTCTGGGCACTCTCGTTGCCTTCACACGTCCTTTCGTCCAATGACCTTTGTACCCAGGTAGGCGAGGCACTCAAGCCCTATAATCGGGCCAGTTGTGCCCGCTACCCGCGGGTGAAGTGTATCTGGAGGCAGGGTGGATCCGGTCATTGCCGGGGGCATTTTCGCGCTGGGGCTGGTGTTCGGCAGCTTCCTGAACGTGTGTATCTATAGGATGCCACGTGGGTTATCTGTCGTGCGGCCGGGGTCGGCGTGTCCGCACTGCGGCACGCCGGTAAGGTTTTACGATAACATTCCCGTCCTGAGCTGGATGATTTTGCGCGGCCGATGCCGCCAGTGCTCAGGAAAGATTACTCCGCGCTATGCGGTGGTCGAACTGTTGACTGGGGTTCTGTTCCTTCTGTGTTACTGGCATCTCGGCCTGACGCTGGCAATGCTGAAATGCGCAGTCTTCGGATTCCTGTTGCTAGGGCTGATTTTCACCGACGCCGAGACGCATCTGCTTCCGGACAAGCTGACGCTCACCGGATTGGCTTTGGGGCTGGTTTTCAGCCTGGTAGTTCCGGTGAATGATCTGCTCTCGCTGGTTTTGCCGGGAGTGGTACAGCTGCCGGTGAGTTCCGATCTCTCATGGCGGATGTTTTCGTTAGCCGATTCCGCACTCGGCGCGATCGTCGGCGCTTCGTTCCTGTATGGAGTGGGTGTCATCTATCTGCGATGGCGCGGGGTCGAAGGCATGGGGTTTGGGGACGTGAAATTGATGGCGATGATCGGCGCGTTTGTCGGCCTGCGGATCACGATTCTGACCATGCTGGCGGGATCGATTGCCGGATCATTTTTTGGATTGTGGACCGTTTTTGCTGTATGGATCAAACGTTTGCAGCGGCGGAAGCATGTGTTTGGTGAATCCGGGGCGGCCGCCCGGAGGAACGCATGGGCTTCGGCGCAAGTTGCGCTGCGACGCCATCAGATGCCGTTCGGGGTTTTCCTGGGCAGCATGGGGCTGGTGGCGTTTTTCTTCGGTCAGCAGTTTCTGCATTGGTATTGGAGGCAGATGTGAAGGTGCTGACCAATCCCCTGTTCGTTCGCGCAGCAATCGTGCTGTTTGCTTCGGTGAGCGCATTTCTGGTTGCGGTCCTGGCGGTCCGTCTGTTGCGGCGCAAAATTGTGGAGGATGGTGACGTTCCGAATCAATCCGGCGCCGAGATATCGCTGCCGTTGCAAGCCTATACGGTGATTCAACAGCTGAAGCAGCAGAAGTTCGCGTTGCAGAATGAACAGCAACAGCAGCGGCGCCGAACCAAGACATCGGAGCACATTACTGCCTCGATCATCGCGAATCTACCAGTGGGAATGGTGTTCATCGCACCGACTGGACTGGTGCGGCAGGCCAACACTGCCGCGCGCCGGATCCTCGGATTTGCCTCTCCTTTGGGGATGAGCGTGGCAGACCTGTTCCGCGAGAGCAGGACCTTTCTGGCTGGCGGGGAAGAGATAACGGTGAGAGAAGTGTTTCAGCGTGCCGCAATGTCGGCTCTGCACGAGGACGACTTCGAGTGCGATTACGAGGCGCCGAGCGGAGAACAGCGTGAACTGAAGATCACGCTGATCCCGGTGCGAGGGCTGGAAAACGAAATGGTGGGACTGGCAGCGGCGATTGCAGATCGCGCCGAAGCTGCGGAACTGCGGCGTGAGCAGTTGCTCCGCGCCGAGGAATCTGCAGAGCTGGCGCTGGAATTGCGGAGTTCACTCGCGTCCATTCGGGATTGGGCGGACCAGGTCAAAGCTGGCGACGTTAGTTCGGCGAGTGGTTTGGCAAACGATATCGCAGATGAAGCCAGACGGTTGGAGAAAGTTTTGGCTGGGTTTGTGGCGGGTAGAGAAAAGGCACGAGGCGCACACGCTTGAATTCAATGCTGACGACGGAGAGAGCTATGAAACGCGTTCTATATTTTGCACTCGCAACCTTGTTGATCGTCGCTGGATCAGCCACACTCGGAATGAGTCAATCGCAACCCCTGGGAGACTATGCTCGGGCGGTGAAAAAGGCGAAGGCCGGAAGCGCGAAATCTGCCAAGACTTACGACAATGACACCATGCCCGACAAGGCAACGGTAAGTGTGGTGGGCGCGGACACCGCAGATTCTGAAAACAAGGATGCGGCGCCGGCGGCCACACAGGGCCAGAGCGATCCAGCGAAACCGCCGGAGATGAAGGCCGGGCAATCCACGGACGACCGCGAGAAAGCCATGGGCGAGTGGAAGGGAAAGATTGACGACCAGAGGGGCAAAGTTGACTTGCTCTCGCGCGAACTCGATGTTCTGCAGCGCGAGCGCCAGATCAAGCAGGCAGACTTTTATTCCAGCACCGCGCGTGCCGTGCAGAATTCCCGCGGATTCGACGAGGAAGATTCCAAGTACAAAGAGAAGATCGCGGACAAGCAGAAAGCACTGGATGACGCCAAAGCCAAGCTGAGCGAAATGCAGGAAGGCGCGCGGAAGGCTGGCGTACCAAGTTCTCAACGAGGCGAATAATCAGCGTTTCAACCGCAGAATCTGCTTGAGGTGGTGGCGGCCGTGGGTAAGGTGAAATCCTCGCCACTCGTTCGCTGTCAGGGGCCCCAGGACGGGATGGTCTGCAACTGGCTTATTGCTCCCGAAGCGCGCCTCGCAATCTGCGATGGCCTTTTCCATCCTGGCCAGATTCTGCAGAATTTCGACCTTCACCTGCTCTGGCGGCATGCCGCGGGGAAGAGCTCGCTCCGGAGACTTCCGCCCTCCCGGCATCCAGTGCAATTTTGTAACTACGAAGCGTTGCAGTCGCTTGCTGCTGCGGTCGGGACTAGCCAGGGCTTGCCCGGAAGCAACACAACGTTCCAGGTTTTTAGCAGTCCCAATATATGTGAGGTTCAGATGCTCGAGAATTTGCGCAGCGCCCCATTTGCCTTCCGGTTGGCGGGAGAGATCGTCAGGCGACATTCCATGAATCGCGTTCGTTATCCCACTGCTCAATTGCGACAGGTTGTCGTTCATTGTGATTTAGTAGAATGTGACGGAAGAATTATGGTCGCAAACAATTTTAGCTGAGGGCACCTATGAAACGGCTTGCGCTGCTGATGTTGTGTTTCGCTGTGGTTTCCGGCTGCACCTCCAGTTCGAAGCCGTCTGAGGAAGAAAAACCAAAGCCGGCAGAACCTTTGACTGGGCGGAGCGCCTTCCAGCAACTCTTTATTTCCGCACGCGGATGGGCGCCTGACGCCAAACCCTATCAATTGCAATCGCAGCCCAGCAAGGACAACAACGGACACGACGGCAAAGCGACTCTGTGGCGTGGCGCGTTCACGTCCCCTGCGCAAAGCGCCTCGCGCCCTTATTCCTGGTCGGGCGTCGAGTCGCAGGACGTTGCTCGCGGAGTGACCCCGGGCACGCAGGATTCGTTCACGCCCGGCAACGCGTTCGACGTGGCTTTCCTGAAGAAAGACTCAGACGAGGCGTTCACGATCGCGCAGAAACACGGCGGAGACAAGATTGTGCAGGAAAATCCCGATATTCCGGTGTCTTATGTGCTCGATTGGAATCGCGGAGAGAACAATCTGGTCTGGCACGTAATCTATGGCGGCAGCCGCAACGACGCAAAGCTGGTTGCGGATGTGAACGCGAGCACGGGAGAGTTCATCCGGAAAGAGAAGTGAGAAGTCCGCCGGCGCCGCGAAACCAGCTTCATTATCTTCGTACTACCATCCTCAGTCAGACATTGTGAACGTTCTTTCACCATTACGTACACGATCCTTGGGATCGAATCGTTGCTCGCTTTCCTTTTAACATTCAGTCAGCAATTCAATATGTGTCCAAGGAACAGCCGTGAACTCAGAGCAATTGCGGGGTAAATGGAAGGATGTCAGAGGAGCGGTCAAAGTACGTTGGGACCAGCTCACGGACGACGACCTTGAGGTGATCGAGGGAGATCGCGACCGATTAATCGCGCAGATCGAGGAGCGCTACGGCATTTCAGAGCAGGAAGCCCAGAAGCAAGTAGAAGATTGGATGCGTTTCGAGATTTCGGTACATCCGCAGGATAGACGAGAACGCGAAGATCCGGGTTCACCAACGCGCAAAGTGAGCTAGCGGCTCGACTGATCCAGCGCGTGAGCGGCCAACCTGGTCAAGTTTCTAAACTTCCGCTCCTTGGCGATCGGCAGCACCCCTGAACCTTGAAGTTTTCGGGCTGAAATTCAGGCGGCCTACACGAAAACCCTTATTTTCGCCGTCCAAAAGATGTGTTTCCCTGTTAAGAGTGGCGATCTGGCTATCCGTTTATAATTAGTGATTTAGCTGGGCATGCTGGAGACTTAAGCACTCTGGGCGTTCTGACGAATAAAGCGTTAGGTGAGATGGTCTGCGCCCGCCCAGACACCCGGAGCGTTTGGCGGCCGATTGCGTGTGAGCCGACTACTTCGTTCATTCTGTTGAGGAGAAAGGCACAATGAGCACTATATCCATTAATCACAAAACTTCTGCGCTACGGTCGGTTCTCTCGGGCAGTCAGGAGGCCATTGTTTCTTCGTGGATGAATGAAATGAGCGGCGCAACCCGGCGGAGCGATTTGATCAATGACGCGGGCGTGAGAACGCAATGCGCGCAGTTCCTTCGCCTGATGAATGAGGCCATCGAAGCCGGCGGCGTTAACTTTCAATCCAATGCCTGGAACGCAGTACGCGAAATGCTGGGAGAAATATCCCAGAGCCGTGCACAACAAGGCTTTTCGCCATCGGAAACGGCAATGTTCGTTTTTTCAGCAAAACGGCCGATTTTCACGCTCCTCAGGCAGGCTTGCAAAAACGACGCTGACGCGTTTGCGTCGGAAAGCTGGGCGGCGACGGAGATCCTTGACTCCATGGGTGTTTACACGATGGAGATTTACCAAAAGTCGCGGGAAGAGATCATCAAGCGCCAGCAGGAGGAATTACTGGAGCTGTCTACGCCGGTAGTGAAACTGTGGGATGGGATCCTCGCGCTTCCCATCATCGGGACCCTGGACAGTGCTCGCACTCAAGTTGTCATGGAATCGTTGTTACAAGCGATTGTGCAGACAAATTCGCGAGTGGCGATTATCGACATCACCGGGGTGCCAACCGTTGACACAGTTGTCGCGCAGCATCTGCTAAAGACCGTCACCGCAGCGCGTTTAATGGGTGCCGACTGCATCATCAGTGGAGTGCGTCCACAGATCGCGCAGACGATCGTTCACCTCGGAATCAATTTGTTGGACGTAAGCACGAAAGCGACTTTGGCGGCGGCTTTTAAGGTCGCCTTAGATAGATCGGGCTTCAGTCTTGTACGGGAAAAGCAAAGCGGCGAAGGCCAGAGAGGCTAGGTTCTTGGATTGGAAAAGATACCAATTTTAAAGATGGGCCAGTATTTGCTGGTCACAATCCAGGTGGACATGCATGACCGTCTCGCTATGTCCTTACAGGACGACCTTACCAAGATGATCAGCGAGACTGAGACGCGCGGAGTTCTAATCGACATATCGAGCCTGGAGATCGTGGATTCTTTCATTGGCCGCATGTTGGCGAACATCGCAGCCATGTCGCGAGTGCTTGACGCGGAGACCGTAGTCGTCGGAATGCAGCCCGCGGTTGCCATCACTCTGGTGGAACTGGGGCTTTCTCTACCTGGAGTTCAAACCGCTTTAAACGTGGATAAGGGGATGGAGTTGTTGCAATCCTCTCGCAATGGCAACAGGGAGATGTATGGCGGTCGTTTCAACTGAACAGTTGCCGGTAAAAGCCGAACCCGATGTAGTTGCGGCGCGAAGGCGGGTACGCGAGGTCAGCAGCCAGATTGGCTTCAGCCTGGTGGATCAGACCAAGGTCGTGACCGCTGCGAGCGAACTTGCCCGCAACACCATCATCTATGGTGGCGGGGGGACCATGAAAGTCGAGACCCTGAACGGCCCGCGAAGCGGTCTGCGGCTCACTTTCGAGGACAGAGGGCCTGGAATCGCGGACATCGATATGGCTCTGCGTGATGGCTTTACCACCGGATCGGGCTTGGGACTGGGGCTGGGCGGGGCGAAGCGCCTGGTCAATGAGTTTGAAATCGACTCCCGGGTAGGCGAAGGAACCAGGATCACCATCACTCGCTGGAAGTAGCGAGAACCTTTCATGCTGATTGAAATCGTAGAAGCGAGCCAGGCGGGAGAAGCGCGTCGTCGGGCGGTCGCTTGCGCCGAAGATTTGCAGATGGGAGAAGCCCGCTGCGGCGAGGTGGGGCTGGTCACTACTGAAATTGCGACCAACCTGGTCAAGCACGCCGTACGAGGGCACATTCTGCTGCAGGGAAGTTGCGAGGACGGTAGCTCCAGTCTGCGGGTAATGGGAGTGGACAAGGGGCCGGGAATTGCAAATATCAGTCAAGCATTGTCTGACGGCCATTCCACAGCGGGATCGATGGGGTCTGGGCTGGGAGCCATTCGGCGTCTCTCAACTTCGTTCGATCTTTACTCAGTGCCGGGCTCGGGCACGGTAGTCAGTGCGGAATTCTCGAACGCAAAGCGGAGTGAACACAGACAGCCGGTTGCGATTGAAGTCGGGGTGGTCTCGGAGCCAATAGCAGGCGAAAGCGAGTGCGGGGACGGGTGGGGAATTCGCCGGCGTCACGATGGACTGATCCTGATGGTGGTGGACGGCCTTGGACATGGCGTGCTTGCTGCCGAAGCGGCTAGGGAAGCAGAAGAGGTCCTGAAAAAAACCAAAGAAGATTCCGTGACGGCGATTCTGCAGACGGTGCACGGCGCATTGAAAAAGACGCGTGGCGCGGCGGCAGCCGTTGTCAAAATCGAACCTCAGCAAGGCATTGTCAGGTTTGCCGGAATCGGAAACGTTTCTGGGTCAATCGTGGCTCCCGGCTCCAGTCGTGGCCTTGCGTCTCACAATGGGACCCTGGGCCAGAGCATTCAGCGGGTGCAGGAATTTACCTATCCATGGACTGCAAACAGCGTCCTGGTGATGCATTCGGACGGATTGGCAAGCAGGTGGGACCTCGACCGCTATCCTGGCATATGGAGCAAGCATCCTTGTGTGGCTGCCGCGATTTTGCATCGCGATTTCAGCCGCAACCGTGACGATGTGACTGTGCTGGTGGCCAAAGCTGTGCAAACACGTCACAACTGAGAACAATGGCGCGACTTTTCACCATCGATTTGCGGGTTGAGCATGACGTCGTACGGGCACGCCAGAAAGCGCGAACCATCGCTGAAGCCCTCAAATTTGATACTCAGGAGCAGACTCGAATCGCGACCGCGGTTTCGGAAATCGCACGTAACACGTTTCAGTATGGTGGCGGCGGCCAGGCCGAGTTTCGCCTCGACGATCAACCGGAAAAAATGCTGGTGATTACGTTTCGCGACCAGGGCCCCGGCATCTCGAATCTAGATGAAGTTCTGGGCGGCAGTTACGTCTCTCGGACCGGGATGGGAGTAGGAATGATCGGGGCCAAACGGCTGATGGACCGTTTTCAGGTGGAAACCAGGCCTGGTCATGGAAGCACGATAGTTCTGGGAAAGAAAGTTCCCGACCGGTTCGCGCGCTTCGGCGCTGGTGAATTGAACCGGGTCTTGGCCAGCATTGAACGCGCGTCCGATGATCCCTTTGAAGAGCTCAAGCAACAAAACAAGGAACTTCTCAGCACGTTAGAGGAACTTCGTGCCCGGCAAGAGGAACTGGCGAACCTGAACCGCGAATTAGACGAGACCAATCGAGGAGTTGTCGCGCTTTATGCGGAGTTAAACGACAAGGCCGATTTTCTGCAGCGCGCTTCGGAACTCAAGAGTCATTTCCTTTCCAATATGAGCCATGAGTTCAGGACTCCCCTGAATTCCATTACAGCGCTGAGCCAGATCCTGCTTGACCGGTTGGATGGAGATCTTTCGAGCGAACAGGAGAAGCAGGTCAAGTTCATTCGCAGTTCCGCGCAGAACCTTACTGAACTCATCAACGACCTGTTGGATCTTGCCAAGGTTGAGGCGGGGAAAGTGATGATCCGGCCGGGGCGGTTCCAGGTCTCCAGCTTGTTTTCCGGGCTGCGCGGCATGTTGCGGCCTTTGCTCAGCCAGAATTCCTCAGTGAACCTGGTTTTCGATGATCCGATCGATATCCCTGAGGTTTACAGCGATGAAGCCAAACTTTCTCAAATATTGAGAAATTTCATCAGCAATGCTTTGAAGTTCACGGAACGCGGGGAAGTGCGAGTTGCGGTGACCCGGGGACACGATGACACGCTGGTGTTTTCCGTTTCCGACACCGGTATCGGAATTGGCACCGAAGATCAGCAACGAATCTTCGAAGAATGGACGCAGCTTGAAGGCGGGATGCAGAAGAATGTGAAAGGCAGCGGGCTGGGACTGCCGCTGTCACGAAAATTCGCCCGCCTGCTTGGCGGAGACGTTTACGTGAAGAGCGAGGTCGGGATAGGGTCGACATTCTTCGTCGCCATTCCATTCAACTTTAACGGCGCCACCGAAGCAATCTATCTCCCGGATATCCGGCGCGAACTCGAATCTGACAAACTGCCGGTGCTGGTAGTCGAAGACAACCAGGAGGCGCTGTTTATATACGAGAAGTATCTCAAGGGAACCAAATTTCAGATCATGCCGGCGCGAGATCTCGGGGAAGCACGAGCCGCACTTCACAACTTTCGGCCGGCGGCAGTCATTCTGGATGTACTTCTGCGGGGCGAGCACTCGTGGGAGCTATTGCAGGAGCTGAAGCGGGACCCGACAACCAGTGACATCCCGGTTTTCGTTATAACCGTGGTTGAGAACCGGGAGAAGGCCATCGCGCTGGGGGCGGACGCATTTCACACCAAGCCGGTGGATCGCTTGTGGCTCATGCAGAGGTTGGAAGACCTTGCGGCGATCGACGCTCGACCGGTTCTGATCATCGATGATGATGAAGTGTCGCGTTATGTGGTCAAGACTATTCTCGGTGGGGTGGATTTTCGTTTTACGGAAGCTTCCAGTGGACAGGAAGGACTGCGCCGGGCACGTGAGGGAAGGCCGGAAGTAATCATTCTTGACCTGTCGATGCCGGACATGTCCGGCTTTGAGGTCCTCAAAAATCTTAAGGCCGACTCGCGGACAGCGGCCGTGCCAGTGATCGTGCACACTTCAAAGGTACTGGATGCGGACGAACGTGCTCTGTTGAGCGACGCGGTTGCGGTTATTTCTAAAGAAAGCAAATCCCGGGCGTTGTCACGGGAGAAATTTGCATCCGCATTTAATAAGGCAGGGCTGGAGTTCAAAGCCGAGCCGATGCATGAGGAACACCATGTCTAAGCCAGTTGCCCCAGCTGCCTCCCCAAATTGGAAGAACCTCAAAGTCGGGCTGGTTGATACCAGTTCATGCCGAATTCTCGCCGTCGATGACAATGACGCAATCCGCTACACCCTGGTGCGGTCTCTTCGAGACGCAGGATTTCAGGTCATGGAAGCCAGGAACGGCGTGGAAGCGCGTGCCATGGCGGCGCAGAATCCCGATCTCATCACTTTAGACGTCAATCTTCCCGATGTTCATGGGTTTGAGCTTTGCAAGCAGCTTAAAGGCGATCCCGCGACCGCGCACATTCCAATTTTGCATTTATCGTCGACGTTCATCGACCCTGAATCGCGGGTGTATGGGTTGGCAAGCGGCGCCGATGCGTATCTGGCGGAGCCCATCGACAGGGCTGAACTGGTAGCTACCATCGGAGCGCTTCTGCGACTGAAAAACGCCGAGACGCAGGCACGACAGCAAGCGCACATCGCCGAAGCGGCCCAGCGAGAGCTTTCTCAGTTAAATGCCGCGTTGGAAGAGCGGGTGAGTACCCGTACCCTCGAGCTTCAAACCGCAAACCAGAGTTTGAAAGAACTTTCTGGGCGTCTACTGCGAATGCAAGACGAAGAAAGAAGGCGAATCGCGCGCGAGCTGCACGACAGCGTGGGCCAGCTGCTGGCGGCGGTCAAGATGAATAACAATCTTATTCAGCAGTGGGTTCCTTCGCTGGACTCTCGCGCCAGCAAGGCTTTGTCCGACAATGACAGGATGGTGGAAGAAGTATTGCAAAGCATTCGCACCATCTCCTATCTGCTGCATCCTCCACTCCTTGATGAAGCGGGCTTGCCTTCAGCCTTGAGAGAGTACGCAGAGGAGTTCAGCCAGCGCAGCGGGGTCAATATCGTTGTCCAGTGTGAGGCGAAGCTGGGGCGGCTGCGTCCCGATGCCGAAACCGCGATTTTCAGGATCACGCAAGAGTGCTTGAGCAATGTGCACCGGCACTCAGAGAGCAAATCGGCTTCCGTTCGCCTTTATGAAGTGGATGGCTCAATTCATCTGGAGATCAGCGATAATGGGCGTGGTATTACCCCTGACAAGCGGAGCTTATTGGATCTGGGCGGAGGCGGCGTTGGATTGCGCGGGATGAGAGAGCGGGTCGCGCTCTTAGGCGGCAAACTGAGTATCGAATCTAGCGGCGCGGGAACGACTATCGTTGCTACCTTGCCTTGCGCCGGTCTTGTCCTCGAGCCGCGCGCTATTGCTTGATCTTGTCGAGGCCGAGCGACACGAGAAAATCGGCGTTTCCGAAGGACAGGGCAAGTCTTTTTGCCTCATAAGGCGCGGCCGCCGCTCCAACACTTGTGAGCCGGCAATTTCGTCACTCAGACGACGTTCAGTTCAGTCGATGGCATCAGATCGCCGGCCTCGGCGTTCGGAAAAGGGATAGTAACGACGATACTGGTCCCGGGGTTTTCTGACTCGATTTGAAGCTCGCCCTGGAACTGACGCAGTCGCTCGCGAATGCCACGGAGGCCGACACCATGGCCACCGGATTGAATCTCCGACAACTTTTCACGCGACATACCTCGACCGTTGTCGAGTATTCTGACGGAAATGTGCTCGGCCGTGCGCAGGATTCGAATGGAGGCGCTCGTGGCTCCGGAGTGGCGATGAATGTTTGTCAGGCACTCCTGTACCAGACGGAATATCACGAGTTCCAGGTCTCGCGGAACTCTGCCAAAGTCTTCAGACATGTTGAGTTGAATATCCAGTCCGCTGCGATGTTTCAAGCCTTCGATGTACCAGTCGAGTGCAGAAAACAGGCCGGTTTCGTCGAGAAGCGGTGGATGCAGCAAGTACGACGTGGTGCGGATCTCGGTTTCCAATTGCCGAAGAATTTCTCTTGCGTCGTGCGTCTTTCTTGAAATTTCTGGCGAATTGTTTTCGGACTCCTGCGCAATCTGCGCGAGATGCATGCTGAGGACAACCAATGTCTGGCCGGCGCTGTCGTGCAATTCGCGGGCGATATGCCTGCGCTCTTCGTCCTGAGCTTGCATGAGGCGAAACGAGAGGTCACGCAACAGCTCGGCATGATGCAGCACATCGGCGTTGCGGTCTTCCAGTTCTCTGGTCCGCTCGCGTACCTCGGCGTCGAGCGACTCGGCGAGCTTGCGGTAATTTTCCTCACTCTCTCTCAATACTTTATCGGCTGCACTGCGAAGCTGGGTAATCGTCAGGCGAGCGCTGACGCGGGCCAGTAATTCCCGGGCGGAAAAAGGCTTGACGAGATAATCATCAGCGCCGGCGTCCAGGCCTTCGACTCTAGCCTCTTCGCCGGCACGGGCTGACAGAAGGATGATGGGGATGGCGCTTGTGGCAGGATCGGAGCGAAGTTCTTTCATCAGGCTGAGTCCGTCAAGATTCGGCATCATGATGTCACTCAAGATTAGATCTGGACGACGTTCGCGAATGGATTCCAGCACCTCTCGGCCATCGGCAGCCATGACCGCGTCATAGCGTTCCATCAACAAACGCGCCAGATATTGACGCATGTCGGCGTTGTCGTCTGCAACTATCACTCTCGGCCTGGTTGTGCCGACTTCTGCAGGCCCGGTGTATGGCGCCGGCGCTAATTCCGGCAATGTTGGAATTTCTTTTCCGTCACCAGAACTATCGGCGGGAAGCCAGCGTAGTGCTTCCTCTACAAACGGGTCGGCGCCGGTGGCGGTGGATGCCAGAGGGCGATCGCCTCCGATCTGTTCCGCCGGCAAATGGTCTGTGCCCAATGGAACATCCACACAGAACGTGCTTCCCCGTCCAGGCTTGCTGTCAACGTGTATTGAACCACCGTGCAGTTTTACGAGTTCATTCACCATTGCCAAGCCAATGCCGCTGCCTTCGTGGGTGCGGCTTCGCGTATTTTCAACGCGGTGAAAGCGTTCGAACAGCTTTGGTATTTCCTCGTGGGGGATGCCGACCCCGGTGTCTCGTACTTGCAACTGGACGGAACGGTCCTTTTGCTCGAGATGAACTGTAATTGCACCCTCAAATGTGAATTTGAAGGCATTGGATATCAAGTTCAGCACGATCTTTTCCCACATATCGCGGTCGACGTATACGAGTTTTGACAGTGGGGAACATTGAATGTTCAATTCGAGGCCGGCGCGTTCGGTGGCGGAGCGAAATACACTGGCGAGATCGGTGGTAAAAGCTGAGAGGTCGGTTGGCCGGTACGCCGCCTGAACCCGCCCCGCTTCGATGCGGGAAAAATCCAACAACGTATTGACCAATCGCAGCAGACGGATGCCGTTGCGGTTTACCAGGTCCAACTGTCCCCTCGCTGACGGCGAAAGGTCGTTATGGTTGCCGGCCAGCAGTTCCTCCAATGGTCCCAGCATCAGTGTGAGCGGGGTGCGAAACTCGTGGCTGACATTGCTGAAGAACGCAGTTTTGGCGCGATCGATTTCCGCCAGCGCCTGGGAGCGTTTGCGCTCTTCTTCGTAGGCGCGGGCCCTGGCAATGCTGGTTGCAATCTGTGTGGACATCAGCTCCAGGAAATTCCGGTAACTCTCGTCGAATTGTGAACGCGGACTGAGCCCAACGATTATGAATCCAGCCAACTGGTGCGCGATGTTGGAATGGATGGGAACCAGAGCAGCTGAAGCGGCAGGCTCTTCCCATGCGCTGTTCGGCAAAGTAGCAAACCGGGTGGAGATGTCCCGGACGAAATAAATCTTCTCGGCCCCGATCATTTCCGAAACCGGCCAGGGATTTGACTGGGAACGCACATTCTCAAAGAATGGGGTACAACCTGGATCTTCCAGGTTCACTCCATCGGAACAAACCAGGCGCGCACTCTCTCCGTTTGAATCCATCAAATACAACATCGCAAAAGAGACGTCTTTTCGATGCCCAGCAAGGATTTTTACGGCGTTGAGACAAGCGTCGTCCGAAGACTCTGCTTCCGTGGATTCCACACTCAGTTCGCGCAGGGCAACAATCCGGCGTTCACCAATCACCTTTTCTGTGATCTCGTGCACCGTGGCCAGGACGCCACCGATTCCGCGCTCGGCAGTCTCATCAGGAAGCGGACTGTAGGCGATGGTGAAATGAGTTTCTTCTCGATAGCCGCGGCGGTTGAGCACAAGCTCTATGTCTTCGGCCCAGGTGGCGGGACCTCCGCGAAAAGGGGTCTCAATTAACGGCTTGAGGACATCCCAGATTTCATGCCAGACCTCCGCGGTTGGGCGACCGATGGCTGCGGGATGTTTTGTCGCGAGAATCGGGATGTAGGCGTCGTTATAAATGCAGCAAAATTCCGGGCCCACCAGAGCAGTTGCGGAAAACGATTGGCAAGAGGCAGACTCACCATGGTGCGCAGGGTCGGAGACCACGACTCTGGCAGACCGAGAGGAGTCTTCGACCAATCGGTAGAGCGCATGAGGGTGGCCATTTCTCCGTCGCCTTTGATCCAGTTGAGGGCAGGATTTCTGGTCGCCGGCGGTCGTTGAGGCTTCTTGTTCGCTTGCGCACTGAAAACTCGTTCGACAGCTGGAATCAACTCACGAGCAAGATTGGCTTTGCTTACAAAATCTGCGGCTCCTATGTCTTGAGCCTGGGCGCTCACAACTGTCTTATCATTCTGACTGACGAGAATTATCTTCGTATCCGGCAGATCTCGAAGGATTGCGCGGGACGCAGCCAAACCGTCCATGCGAGGCATGGAAATGTCCATGAGGACCAGGTCGGGGCGAAGAGATTCGCATTGGGCAATGGCTTCCACGCCATCTTGAGCCTGACCGCAAATGGTGACATCTGGATAGGAAGCAAGAAGCGTACGCAGGCCGTCCCTGACGGCCTCATGATCATCGACAATTAGGACTCGTACCATCCTTCAGGTAGAGCGGGTAGCCGAACGTGGGTATCAGCAATCTCAACGTTCACAATCACCGTGACATCAATAGAATGCCCCGAAATACCAGTGGGTCATATACAGTTCTTGCTGTAGCTGAAGGGGAGCTTCGCCTTCCCGTTTTGGGAAAAGGGGGTCTCCAGGTTGGCGCAAGCATCGCTACTGGGACGATCAGTCGAGGTAGGGGTCCCGCAAGTAGCCTTCGACGGCGAAATCCTCGCCAAAGCGATGAAGGCGAAAGCTTTTGAGGTGCGCGGCCTCGCTCATCTTGCGGAAACCCGGGCCCGCCGCGAACGGAACAGAGCCGGTGCCGGCGAGAATTTTCGGCGCGTAGTAAAGAAAGACTTTGTCGGCGACCCCTAATGCCAGAGCGGTCCAGTTCACAAGCGCGCCGCCCTCGATCATCACACTGGTGATTTCACGTTCGGCAAGGCGGCGGCAAATTGCCTGCAGGTCCGGACGGCCATCTGTTCCAGCGGAGGCGACCTGTTCGACTTCGATCCCATGCTCGCGCAGGTTCTGCTTCTTCTTTTCTTCCGCGAAGGAGCAGAAGACCAGGACGTCCTGCCTGACGGTTTGCGCGACGCGTGAGTCGAGAGGCAGGCGCAGATGAGAATCCACGATTACGCGAAGCAGAGGTCGACGCCGCAGGAGTCCGCTGCGGTCGGTGAGCAGAGGATTATCGGCGATGATGGTGCCGACACCCACCAGAATAGCGTCGTGCTGATGGCGCAGTTGCTGTACGTGTGCGCGGGCCTCGTCGCTGGTGATCCAGCCGCCCGTGGGGCCGCCGGCGGCCGGTGCTCCAGAGATATCCTCTGGAGGCGGAGCGATCTTACCGTCGAGCGTCATTCCCGCCTTTAGCGTCACCAGAGGCAGTTTGTATCGAATGTACTTGGCGAAGGCGTCGTTCAGTGGGCGGGCTTCTTCTTCCAGAATCCCGGAGGCGACCTGAACGCCGGCTTGCCGCAGTTGGGCGAAACCGCGTCCGCTGACGACAGGGTTCGGATCGGGCATGCAGGCAACGACCCGGCGGATTCCTGCCGCGATCACTGCTTCCGTGCAGGGGCCGGTGCGGCCGTGGTGCGAGCAGGGTTCGAGGTTTATGTAGAGGGTGCCGCCTCGGGCTTTGTTGTCGGCTTGCTCGATGGCTTTTACTTCAGCGTGCTTGATCTCGTCGTATGTGTGATAGCCCTCACCAACGACCAGGTCGCGATCGTCCAGAATCACTGCGCCTACGTTCGGGTTTGGAGACGCCAGACCGAAGCTCTGATGGGCGAGAGAAAGCGCGCGTCGAAGCCAAAGTTCATCGACGTTGTCGATTTCAGAGCTGGTGTTCATGTTGAGCAGAACCCTGAGCACTTCGGAAATTGTCGTGGAAGAGCGGCCATTTCATGGCCGCGTAGCTGTTGGCGGTGAAACGCGGCGCTGAAAGCGCCGCTCGTCCACGGTAAATTTCAGGTTGCAAGTAAAGTGCAGATCCGAGATTCCCTCAGTCGCAATATTGAACCTGGCGTCACTCGAAAAGTGAATCTACGAATTCCTTCGGATCAAATGGCAACAGATCGCCGGCTTTCTCTCCTACTCCGACGTAGCGCACCGGCAGCCCAAGCTCGCGCGCAATGGCAACGACAACGCCGCCCTTGGCAGTTCCGTCCAGCTTCGTGAGAACTACGCCAGTAACAGCGGCAGAGTCAGTAAAAAGTTTTGCTTGCTGAAGGCCATTCTGGCCCGTGGTTGCGTCAATCACGAGCAAGACCTCGTGGGGCGCGCCCGGAATGAGCCGCTGTGCAGTCCGGCGCATCTTTTCGAGTTCCGACATCAGATTGGCTTTGGTGTGCAGGCGGCCGGCGGTATCGACGATCACGCAATCAATGTGCCGCGCGTTTGCTGCTTCCAGAGCGTCATATAGAACGGCGGCTGGATCCCCGCCGGCTTTCGTTCGTATCACTTCAGTCCCGGTACGCTGGCCCCAGACTTCCAGTTGCTCGATGGCGGCAGCGCGAAAAGTATCCGCAGCGCACATCAGCACGGTCTTACCCTGGGAGCGGACAGTCTGCGCAAGCTTGCCGATTGTGGTTGTCTTGCCGGTTCCGTTTACACCCACGACCAGGACGACTTCCGGAACGCCTTCGTCCCTTTCCACCGGCGGAGTGTTGGCCCGGCTCAAAACGGAAAGCAGCTCATCCTTCAGCAGGCGCTTTAAGTCTTCGACATTCTTGATCTGGAGGCGATCGGCGCGCTCGCGAAGCTTTTCCAGTATTTCGTGGGTGGTTGCTGCGCCGAGGTCGGCGCCCAGAAGTGTAGCTTCCAGGTCGTCTAATGTGTTGCGGTCGATTTCTTTGCTGAAGGCAACGGCTTCCTCAATGCGCTCGCTGAGGTTTTCGCGAGTGCGGGAGACTGCGTCCTTTAGCCGGTCCAAGAGGCCGGGCTTCTGCTCGGTGGTGCCGAAAAGGGTCTGGATCATGGGAATCTAACAATGGTGATGATGAATCTTTGCTTGTGTAAACAGTGGCGGAGAGGGAGGGATTCGAACCCCCGATACCCGTTAAGGTATGTCCGCTTTCGAGGCGGATCGTTTCAACCACTCACGCACCTCTCCGCGAGGCCTGCAGCTCTATTTGTCCACTCGTCAACTATCGCTTTGCCTATCAATTCTAACAGGCCCGTTCGGCAGGGTTTGCCTTTCAGGGTTTCCTTGGCGCATTGTTTTACGAGGTTCTTGAACAATGTTTGCGGTTGATATATCCGCTGGAAAGTAGTATTTGTTCCATTCAGTTCCCCCGAAAGAGAATATCTACGGCGTAGTGGGTCGGTGTCCTGTTGCGCGTGTGCGCGTTCAAGTCATTTTGGATGGAGGAGTCATGACAAGACTTGCGTATTTGCTTATCTGTCTTCTGACCGTGACCGCAGGCGTTGTAGCGGCCCAGGATGAGGAAGTTCCCAAGGTCGATGTGTTTGTGGGATATCAGTGGCTTAATCCCGGCGGGAATGTAGCGACTTCGCCTTCGAACGTTCTGACTGGCGAGACATTACCCAGCATGGCCAAGGGTGTTGGCGCCACCGGCACTTACAACTTCAGCAAGTTTTGGGGACTTTCGGTCGATGCGGGCGGGAACTGGCACGATGTTGGCCACGAGATCACGCTGTCTGTTGGGCCGCGAGTCATGTGGCGGAATGATGGGATTAACATCTTTGCCCACACCATGTTGGGTCTTAACCGACTGGAAGCCGGATCGCTGGATGCGCGTACCGGCCTTGGCGCAGTGATCGGTGGCGGAATCGATCTTAAGATCACACACTGGTTGTACTGGCGGACCATTGAAGCCGACTACGTCTGGGCTAAGCACAACTATGCATTTGAAGTTCCTGCGTCAGCTAACGACCTGAGACACCCTACCCTTAATGGCGCTCGACTTCGGACCGGCCTGGTGTTGGCATATGGTGGCGGCAAACCTGCCGAACCACTCAGCGCCTCATGTTCAGTGCAGCCGGCGGAAGTCATGGTCGGTGAGCCGGTCACCGCAACCGCAACGGTCAGTAACGCCAACCCAAAGCACGTGCTTACTTATGATTGGTCCAGCACCGGCGGAAAGATCACGGGCAAGGAAAACACCGCTGCGATAGATACGAATGGGGTTGCGGGCGGCGAATACACAGCGACCGCGAAGATCACCGATCCCAAAATGAAGAAGGGCGGCGAAACCAGTTGTTCCGCCAAGTTCATGGTGAAGGAACCGCCCAAGAATCCGCCGACATTATCACTCTCGGCGAACCCCGCATCGGTTCAGCCCGGGGGAACGGTTGCATTGAGCGCAACCTGCAACAGCCCGGATAGTGTTCCCGTAACCGTAGCGAACTGGACCGCCAGTGGAGGCAGTGTTTCGGGAAGCGGAACCAACGCCACGCTGAACACCTCAGGCACACAGCCGGGTACGATCACGGTGAACGCAAGTTGTTCAGATTCGCGCGGGCTGAACACTTCAGCAACAACTCAAGTCATGGTCGAGGCTCCGCCGCCACCGCCTCAGCCTTCTCCGGAAGTGCGGAGGCTTGAGGCACGGCTTGCGCTACACAGTATCTATTTCGTGACTGCGCAGCCAACAGTGAAAAATCCGAACGGAGGCTTGCTGAAGAGTCAACAGGCAACCCTGACCTCATTGGCGAGTGACTTCCAGCAGTATTTGCAGGCCAAACCGGATGCGCACCTGATTCTCGAGGGCCACGCTGACCCGCGCGGCTCTGCCGAGTACAATCAGGCGCTGTCTGAACGGCGCGTTGGCAGCACCAAGGCCTTCCTGGTTTCGCATGGTGTTCCGGAGGACCATATCGAAGAGAAGGCCTTCGGAGCGGGACACAACCTCAGCGCGGATGAAGTAAAGAGTTCGGTTGAGCAAAATCCCGAACTTACTACTGAAGAGCGCGGAAGGATCACGAAGAACATGCGGACGATTATCCTTGCGAGCAATCGCCGTGTGGACGTCACGCTAAGCACGACCGGCCAGACGTCGGTTCGCCAGTTCCCGTTCAACGCAGCTGACTCGCTGACGCTGATCGGCGGTAGGGAATCGGAAATGAAGAAGAAGCCGGTCGCGAAGAAGAAGACCAAAAAATAGTAATCAGAAGTTAGAGTGCAAGGGGCAGCCTTCCAGGGTTGCCCTTTTTTCTGTCTCTGCTCAATCTGTGTTTTGAGTGGCTAGCGTCAAAAAATGCGAACCATGGAGGTTCACAAAGGAACAGCAATTCGGTATGTGGACGCCTTAACGTTTGCTTCGGAAGAACTCCTGCAAGATTTCCGCGCAACGTCCGGCGAGCACGCCGCCGTAGACCTCAATTTTGTGATTTAGTCCAGGATGATTGAGCACGTGCAAGATCGAGTGCACCGCGCCGGCTTTGGGATCAGCGGCTCCGTAGAATAGACGACGAATGCGGGCATGCACCATGGCACCTGCGCACATGGCGCATGGCTCGATGGTCACGAACAAATCGCATTCATTCAGACGATGGTTGGCGAGGGTTCGACCAGCTTCCCGGAGGGCAATTATTTCTGCGTGGGCTGTAGGATCGCAATCCAAGATGTTGCGATTGAATCCGCTTCCAACGATTTTTCCTTCATGAACAACGACTGCTCCGACCGGCACCTCGCCGAGTTCAAGCGCTCGTTGTGCTGCGCGCAGGGCTTCCTGCATCCAGAGTTCGTCGTTATAGCCCGTTGCTTCGCCCGGCATGACCGCATTGTAGCGGCTTAGTGGAGGCCCAGCATGAGCCTCAAAGGGTAGGAAAGCAACAGCCGAAAGATTTCGGGCAGTAACATCGAGAGAAGCTCATGCGCCAACACCAGCAGGGGTAGCGAAATCACGAACAATCGCAGGGGCGAAAGGCTTTGCATATAACTTCTCACTCTGCATTGGACGATGAGAAAAGGGGAAGGTGAGCGAACTCAGATGGCGGCGAGCATCGACTCGAGTTCTTCAATCGATTCCACGCGCGGCAGGCCTTTGTCCCGGTATGCCCCCGACACATCGAAAAGCACACATTGCATTCCCGCGTTTGTGGAGCCGACGTAATCGACCGAATAGACGTCGCCGGTGTAAAGGCTTTCTGAAGCCGCAACTTTAAGGCTGTTCAGTGCTGCTTCGAAGATCACAGGATGTGGTTTTTCGCGGCCGACGATTCCAGAGTCAGTGATCGTGTCAAAGCAATCTGCAATTCCGCAGTGCGCGAGAACTTCAGCGATTTTTCCGTCTGCATTCGAAATGACACTGAGTTGGTATTTTTGTCGCAATCGCGAGAGGGCCTCACGCGTACCAGGCTTTATCTGGCACCAGTTCGCTGAGATACGGGTAAGGGTCACGAGTTGATCGTGAATCGCATCATTGGCAACCTTCAGCTTGTCGAGCAAGCGCGAGTAGTAGATCTGCCAGAATCCGCGGTCAACTGTGGCATGTCCCTGAAGAGAGTCGAATTCTCGCTTGGTCTCGCGCTCGGTTTCGAGCAGCAGATCGGACGGGGAATAAACGCCCAATTCATACAACGGCTTCAGGACGACGGAGTGATTGAGAAAGAGTAATGTGTTGCCAACGTCAAAAAAGACGGCCTTGATAGCCATGTTTTCAGTGTATCGTGAGGTGCGGAGAACAGTGGCTAGTGGTTGGCGGTCAGTGGTCGGCGAAAGCGAACAGTCGCGACAACCAATCCTGATCGCGGCTAATATTCGACTCGAAAATGTTCAAACACCTTGCACTCGCTCAGGCGGCCCTTGCCGGAAGCAGGATGTACGACCTGCTGTGGGGTGCAGTGTTTGGATTTGCGACTTTGAATATTCTTGGGTTGGTGGCACGGCGCTTCGAGCCGGGCCGCAGCCGCATGACATTTGGTGAAATGCTCGCAATTATTGCGGCTGGAATTGCGCTGCTCATGCTGGTTTGGGAACTGCTCTTCCTGTTTCATATTTTGCCGATCCGGCTTGATCCCCGCTGAGCATCGGGTTTGAGTTATCATTTTTCGAGATGGCGTCCTCAAAGCACAAAACGAACACTGCGGCTTTCGATCTCACCTGCCCCTGCTGTGGAGCGGTGCTCAAAGTGGATCCGGAAACCGAATCGGTGATCTCGCACGTCGCTCCGGTGAAGCCGAAGACCTTCAACGATCTGGATGAGGCGGCGCGCGCGATGAAGGAGCAGGACAATCGCCGCGATTCGATTTTCAGGCAATCCGTGGAAGCGCAGAAGCATGCCTCGGATTTGCTGGAAAAGAAGTTCCAGGAAGCCCTGCGAAAGGCCAAGGAGTCTCCGGACACCGGTCGGCCGATCCGCGATTTCGATCTCGACTGAGAAGGCTTAACAGCAGAGTCGTCCGAAAACCCAAGTTCTCTGCAGCGGATCACGCGGGTTTCTGGGATCTAACCAATCTTGGAAATCCTTGCAGATCCGCGGCGGCCTTGCCATCTTCGGAACGCGTATGTGATCAGAAACTCAAAAGGCCGTCCATTGCTGGACGGCCTTCAGTAAACCTCAAACTCCGCTTACAGCGTCGATTCGATCTCGAAGCCCCATGCCTCGAGCAACGGTTCGGGAATGTATTTAGAGTTCTTGTTCCGGCGTGCCCACTCGCGAAGCCGGGTAGAGCGCAGGTATTGGTCAGGAGTGAGCTTGTACTCCTTTACCACCTGCTCGAATTCGGTAACCGTTGGGACAATCGGCCCAATGGGCTCTGGTTTGCCCCAGTTAGGATTGCCACGTCTCTTTGCCATGAAAAGTCTGCCTCGTCCTGGATTTGACCTTATGCATTTTAGATTCCGATGACTTGGCTAAGGATTCCGATTCCTAAGCACTTGCACTGAACAAATGAAGATTACGGCCGGGGTCTACAGAAGATGAAAGTCAATCGGAACTGCCAGATTCTACTTCAGCCCCGCTTAATGTCAATAACGTTTCGGTATCTTTAACCGCAAGTTGCTGAAAAGATTGGGACTGATCCAATTTGAAACTGGAGCGTGGTTACGGGAGTAACACCGAACTTGCTCAAGTTTGTGAAGGGCAGCCGTTTAGCTGCTAGATTGCAAGCGTCAGCAGTTCTGAACCAGAAACCGTGCAACCTGGCCTCCAAGCTCTACTCCTATGCGACGACGACAAGGTCGTGCGCGTACTTCGGCGTGTACTCAGCGAATTAGAGATCGGGGTAGAACATTGCCTGGATCCGGATTCGGCAGTGCAAAAGATCACCCGGCAGCGCTTTGAAGCCGTGATCGTTGACTGCACGAACCAGGACGTTGCTTCGCGAGTGCTCAAAGCCGCCCGTTCTGCCCCGGCAAACAAGCGCGCCGTGATTGTAGCCATTGTTGATGGCCAGTTTGCATTGAATGGAACATTCGCGCAGGGGGCCCATTTCGTCCTTTATAAGCCGATCGCTCTGGAGCGAACGAAAGCCAATTTCCGTTCGGTTCGGGCGCTGATGAAGCGCGAACGCCGCCGTCACGCGCGGGTCCCGGTCGAGTTGCAGATCGAAATTGTTCCTCCGGGCAATGCCGGTACCATACATGCCGTGAGCGTTGATCTTGCAGAGAACGGGATCGCCATTAAGGCTCCCGGGCATAAGCTGTCCCCTGCATTTCAGGTCCGTTTCACTCTTCCAACGATCGAACCGCAACTGGAATGTTCAGGCGAAGTCGCCTGGGAGGGGAACCAGACCATCGGAATTCGTTTCCGAGATATTGCGCCAGAGATCGCCGATAAGCTGAAACGCTGGATTGGACGGCAGCTCATGGGTAGCGATGCCGAGGACGCACCCGTGCCCTGCAAACTGACTGACCTGAGCTTGGCAGCATGCTATCTGCAGACCGAGTCTCCATTCCCCGTACGCACCCGCCTGCAATTGCTGATGAGAGTTGGAGACCTGAAGCTCCAGATTGAAGGTTCTGTGCGTGTGATGCATCCCAGCGCAGGGATGGGCGTGGAATTTCTGCAGCGGACGATGCCCCAGCAGAAGCGAGTACAGGAATTCATCCACACACTCGTGCACACAAACGGCGCAGTTCCTGAACTGCAGGTCCGGCCGGACACGATCGACAACGGTGCGATATTGGAAGCCGTGGCGCAGGCAGGGATCGCCGACGATCCGCTGTTGTTGCTCTTCCAAACCGGCGCGGATCTCCCACATGACCGGTTTCATGACGAATTGCGCAAACAGCGGGGGATTGAGGAAGAGGAAGTTTTAAGCGTGTAGGGAAGGCAGAAGTCAGAATTCAGAATGCAGAAGTAAGACGTTGCTGCGTGAAATGTTTACTTCCGCATCCTGACTTCTGTATTCTGCCTTGCTGCGTTGACGGCCCGTCCCGGCCCACGTAAGATTCCGCCAGTGATCGGCGAGAGCGTATCCCATTACAAAATAGTTGAGAAGCTTGGCGGCGGAGGGATGGGTGTCGTCTATAAGGCCGAGGACACACGCCTGCATCGTTTTGTTGCGCTCAAGTTCCTTCCCAAAGAAGTCGCGCGAGACCCGCAGGCCCTTGCCCGTTTCAGGCGCGAAGCGCAAGCGGCATCCGTGTTGAACCACCCGAACATCTGCACGATCCACGACATTGGGGAGCAAGATGGCGAGGCCTACATCGTCATGGAGTATCTGGACGGGGTCACGCTAAAGCACCTGATCGCGGGGCGGCCGCTGGAGCTCGATAGGGTATTGGCGCTGGGCATCGAGATGGCAGAGGCACTCGATGCCGCGCACTGTGAAGGCATCGTTCATCGCGATATCAAGCCGGCAAATATCTTCGTCACCAAACGCGGTCACGCGAAGATTCTGGATTTTGGATTGGCGAAGGTGAAGTACGGAGAGCGAGGGCTGCAGCAGTCCGCGGCAACACTCGAAGCGACCATCGATTCGGCGGAAGCGCACCTTACCAGTCCAGGAACTGCGCTCGGAACTGTGGCCTACATGTCGCCCGAGCAAGTACGTGGCAAAGAACTGGACGCGCGCACCGATTTATTTTCGTTCGGGGTGGTGTTGTACGAAATGGTCACCGGATCATTGCCCTATCGTGGCGAAACTTCAGGCGTGATTTTTGAGGCGATCCTTAATCGCGCGCCGGTGCCTCCGGTCCGGCTGAACCCTGATTTGCCCCCGAAGTTCGAAGACATCATCAATCGCGCGTTGGAGAAAGACCGCGAACTACGGTACCAGCATGCGTCCGAGATGAAAGCCGAGCTGATGCGGCTCAAGCGGGACACGGACAGCGGGCGAGCGGTTGCCGTGAGCACGGATGCGGGCGTGGCTGATGGCCATGTGGGGACGGGTGCCCCCACCCGTCCGGCGGAGCGAAGCTCCGCGAGTAGTTCCGTTGTGGCGGGTTCGGCTCCGGATTCCGCGACCCCGCGGACAGGAATGTCCGCGCCACACGTTTCCGCTAGCGGTTCAGTCCCGGCTCAGCCAACTGTCACACATTCTTCTGCGGACCGGAAACGCTTCTGGACTTTTGGCGGCATCGCGGCGGTGATCATTCTAGTTGTGACTGTCGGACTGATCTTCTACCGCTCGCGCGCCAATGCCCTGACAGAAAAAGATTCCATCCTGCTGGCCGATTTCGTTAACACAACTGGCGACTCGGTTTTCGACGGCACACTGAAGCAGGCCCTGGCCGTCCAGCTCGAGCAGTCTCCTTACTTGAACGTCACTCCGGAGTCGCGCATTCAAGAAGCCCTGAAATTCATGGGACGTTCGCAAGATGTGCGCCTGACTGCTGACGTGGCCCGCGAAATTTGCTTACGCGAGGGGATTAAAGCCATGCTGACGGGCTCGATCGCGAGCCTTGGCAGCCACTACGTGATCGATCTGAACGCCGTCAACGTTCAGAGCGGCGACTCAATCGCGCGCGAACAGGCAGAAGCGGAGAGTAAAGAAGCGGTGCTCAAGACGCTGGATGGCGCCGCGTCCAAGCTTCGCGGCAAGCTCGGCGAGTCGGTCTCTTCAATTCAGAAATTCGCCACCCCGCTCGAACAGGCGACGACGTCTTCTCTCGAAGCTCTGCAGGCGTTTACGTTGGGACAAGCTGCGCACGAGCAGACCGACGACGATAGCGCCATACCGCATTTGAAACGAGCTACTGAGCTTGATCCTAACTTCGCCATGGCACATGCCACGCTGGGCGTGGCCTACCAAAACCTCAGCCATGAGACCGTTGGAAACGAACATCTGAAAAAGGCTTTTGACCTGAAAGACCGTGCCAGCGAACGTGAGAGGTTGTACATCACCGCGCACTACTATGACGAGCATTTGCTCGACATCAACAAAACTATCGAAATCTACGAAGAATGGAAAAGGACATATCCGCGGGATACCATTCCGCGCGACAACTTGTCGCTGCAGTATGAAGGGATCGGCAAATACGACAAGGCCGTGGAAAATGCCAGCGAGGCTTATCGGATGGATCCCAAAGACGCCTACGCTAAGCAGAATTTGGCAGTGGCTTATATGGGTTTGAACCGATACGACGAAGCCCTAGGTTTGATCAATAGTGCACCCGCGCAAAGCCCGTCGTTCAGCGGTCCCCGCGACCTGTATTTGATTGGCTTTATCCGTCACGATCAAGCCATGATGGACCGCGGCTCCGAAATGGCCAAAGGCAAAGGCATCCGCGAAGTAATTCTGCTCATGTTCAAGGCAGAACGGGAATACTCAGGGGGAAGGATCAAGGATGCCAGGCAGACCGTGGCGAACGTTCTTAGTCTTGTGAAAAGCTTGGGAGCAAATGAACTTTCTACGGAAATGCTGGTTACTCAGCAAGCGTTCGAAGCCGAGCTGGGATACACAGCCGAGGCAAAACCGATTGCAGCCAAGGCGCTTGTCATGGCGCAAGATCGAGGCGCCCGCTCCGGAATAATGGCTCTATTGGCGCGAATTGGCGACGCGGGGGCCGCCGAAAAGATGGCAACCGAGTTGTCGCGGGAATTTCCCGACGACACTATGCAGAACTCGGTCTGGATTCCGATCGCGCGCTCTTTCACCGAAATTCGGCGCAACAACGGCGCCAAAGCTGTGGCACTTCTCGAGAGCGCCCACGAATATGAAATGGGGCAGGGGCCGTCTTCCTGCAATTACTGGGCAAACTACGTTCGCGCAGAAGGATACCTGACGGCCCATGATGGCCCGAATGCTGCTGCGGAGTATCAGAAGATTTTGGATCATCCGGGCGTAGAGGCTGTCAGTCCGCTCTACGCGCTCGCTCACCTCGGACTGGGCCGCGCCTACACACTCCAGGGCGATTCCGCTAAAGCTAAAACCGCGTATCAGGATTTCCTCGCGGCAATGAAAGACGCGGACTCCGATATTCCGATTCTCAAGCAGGCCAAGGCGGAATACGCGAAGCTGCAGTAATCTTCAGGCCTTTCCCGCGCTGTTAAGAGCCGCGATCGCTTCTTCCGGGCTGGAAAAGGTTAGAAACAGACTTGCGACCTTGGTGATCTCAAAAAGTCTTTGCACGCGCGGATTGATGCCACTCAGCACCATCTTGCGTCCGGATTTCTGGCGAGTCACGTATGCCGTCACGAGCAAGCCCAACCCAGCGGAGTCGACGTAGGGAACATCGCTCAGGTCAAGGATGATCGTCTCGGCTGGGTCCTCCCGGCGCATCGCGTTCTGGAAGATTGCGCTATTGCTCGCGGTCAATGGCCCGCTCAAGACCAATACCTCCTGTGAGGGGTAGGAACTTGAGCGATCAATCACGAGCGGGTCAGTCATGGGTTGAAAATAATAGGTCACAGCCGCACCAGGTATCAAGACCACGGAAGTGCAAGGCGAGATACTGCGCCGGATGGTGCGAACCGTGCAGTTAATTGCGCTGGGGAAAGCGGGTTGTGGCCAGCATCACGGGTGAGGCTGGGCTGTCATACCGTGGCAAGTCTGCGCTTCCTCTTCAGTATTTGGGAGAAGCGCCGCGCGCACGGCCTTCGTCCAGATGGCGTAGCCGGCAGGTTTCATGTGCAGGCCGTCGGCCACAAACAGGTCTTTCGGTTTTCCTTGCTCGTCAAGCATCGGTGGAACGATATCGATGAAGTGCAAGTCTGTGCGTTTGTCGGCGCGTTGTCTTACCTGCTCATTGACTCTACTCTGCGATGAAAACTGCGCGAAGCGCAACTTTGAGGGCTTCAGAGAGATGAAATAGACAGGTGTATCGCCGAGGGCCTGCGTCTTGCGCTTCATGAACTTATCGAAGTCGGAAACAACTCTCTCTACTGATTTACCGGCATCGAGATCATTTTCACCGGCGTAGAAAACGATGGCGCGAGGATGGTAAGGGGCCACGATCTGGTCGAACCAGCGGTTTACATATTCGATGTGCGAGCCGCCGAAGCCGCGATTGATGGCGGGCATAGGGGCCATATCGGCCGCAAGGGTGTCTTTCCAATTGACGATGCTGGAAGAGCCTACAAACAACACCTGACAGGCTGCCGGCGGCGCGATGCGGTCGGCTTCAACAAAGAACGCAACTTCAGCGCCGAGGTCCTGCTCAAGCGTAGCGTCGGGGGAGGGTTGCGCTGCCGCCTCAAAGGAGAGAATTGCTAATGCTGCACAAAGAGCGAGGACGGTTTGGAGCACCCGCGCTTTCGGAATCAGGGAGGTTCGGCATGAGTTTCCGCAAGCGGCGGCAGGAGCCATAGCGCCCATTGTAACTGTTGCCGAAACAGTCATAGTGCTAGCTGGCGGTTCGCAGTGCCGGCAGAGATATACTTCCGGGATGCTGGTGCGTGCCCACACGATTGCGTTGGTATTGGTGATCGGAACTTGTGCCTATGCGGGCGCCTCTTCATCTGGATCGTGGAGCGGCGTGGTCCGCGACATCGAGGGGCACGCCATTGCTGGCGCCATCGTTCGACTTCAGAGCGCGCCCGCCCGCGGCGAGGCAGCAGTGTCAGTGAGGTCGTCAGCGAACGGTAGATTTCGATTTGAGGGGTTGACTGCCGGCGACTATGAATTGTCGGTTGTTTTCCAGCAAAAAACCTATCACTCGTCCGACCACGTAAGCGTTGGGAACGCGCCTCTCACCTCCGACTTGAAGTTGGGTTCTGCTGGAGATATCGCGATCGTCAAGATTGCACGGGAAGGAAGCGAACCGGAGTCGAGCGGGGGGGAGCGCCTGTCCAGCGGCGAAGTTTCGAGTCTTCCCCTGAATTCCCGCGATTTCAGCAAATTGCTGCTGCTCGCTGCCGGAACCATGACGGACACAAACGGCGCGGCCAACTTCACTCAGCAATTCGCGGTGAACGGACAGCGAGGTACGGCAACCGTGTTTTCGCTTGATGGGGCAGATACGACGGATCCAGAGATGGGCGGTGCTACGTTTTCGAATTTCAATGTGGATGCCATTCAGGAGGTGCAGTCGAATTCCGGCGTGATGCCGGCCGATGTTGGTCATGGCGGCGCCAGCTATACCGATGTGGTTTCAAAGTCGGGGACGGAACAGGTCCACGGCAGCGTGTTTGAATTCGTGCGCAACGCGGCGTTCGACGCGCGCAACTACTTCGATCATCCGAACGCAATCAGCCATCGTCGAATTCCGCCGTTTGTGCGCAATGAGTTTGGCTTTGCGAATGGCGGCCCGGTTGTGCTGCCGGGAATCTATAACGGGCGCGGGCGCACTCACTATTTCGGCGAATATCAGGGCTTCCGGCAGGTGCTGGGGACCACCCAGGTGCTCCCGGTTCCGACCGTAGCGGAGCGGCAAGGGATCGACACCACGACTTTTCCCGGAGACTCTCTCACAGTTCCTGTGAATTCGGCGATCCAGCCGGTGCTCGATCACTATCCTTTACCCAACGCGCCGAGTGGGCCGTATGGACCACGGACCTACGAGACTTTCTCGAAAGTTTCGACCACCACAGACCAGTTTTCGATTCGCGTGGACCATAAGATTTCCGAAAAGGCCAATCTGCTCACGCGATTCAGCCTGAATCAGGTGACCGGGCCAGTGACGAATCCGGACCAGACCGCCATCGATCCAAGTTTCGGAATTCAATTCTTCGATCATCAGCGCAATGCAACCGTGAGGTATTCTCGGGCTATTTCGAGCAGTACGACCTCTGACACTGGCTTCGGCTACATTCGCAGCACCCCGTTTTTTCCGGCGATCAATCAAACGCAGCCTGCTTTGGGATTCGGCGATGGGCTGTTTCAGGGATACAACGCGCCCGGAGGGTCGATCTTCGGATCCTATTCGAACCTGTACCAATTGCGCGAGGATTGGGCGACGATTCGCGGCCAGCACACTTTTAAATGGGGAGCAGAAATCCGCGTTAATCGTGACTCAACAATTTTTGGGGTAACACCGAATGGTGCGTATTCCTTCGGCGGCGGAACAGCGTATTCGCAGGTGCTCATTCCGTCGGCGAGCGGCACGCATGACATTCACGTAGGCGATCCGTTGCCAGATTCGCTCGTGGGACTACTGACCGCTACCCCGTATTCCTACAACGCAACGATTGCTGCGCCATTGACTCCTGTTGGCAACAGGTTTGACGAAGCCGGAGTGCGCCGCGAGGCTTACGATTTCTATTTCGAGGACAGCTGGAAGGCGAGTTCGCGTTTAACCGTGAACTATGGGCTGCGCTATGAACTGAACAGCCGCATTCATGAGGCCACGAAACGAACTTCGCTGCCGAGATTTCTGAAGACTGACGGAACTCCGGCCGACTATCGCGATCGCAATGCGCAGCAGATATTGGCTGTGAATCCGCAGCCTCCTTACAACCAGGATTGGTCGGGCTTGGGGCCACGGCTCGCGATTGACCACAACCCTTGGCCGCACACTGTGCTGCATGCGGCCGGCGCGATCACTACCTTGCTGCCAAATCTGTGGCAGGACAACTTCCTGACCGCTGGTACTCCTTTTACATTTACTTCCAATCTCACTGCGGAGCCGAATGTTGCGGTTCCTTTCAGCAATACCGCGGTTTCCTTCCCTTTGCCGCCGGCTTACGCCAGCAATGGACAACTGGTTTTTCCGGACGGAACCTCGACGTCGGTGCGCCCCAATACGATTCTTGATCTGGACCGTTGGACATCTGACATCGCGGCCCTCGCACCGGGAAACGAACTGCAATTGCCCAGCGTTTCTGGAATTGAGCGAGAGTTTCGCAATGGTTATCTTGGGACCTTCACCGCTGGTTTGGATCATGACTTCCGCGATGTAAAGTTCAGCGCCTCCTACGTGGGAACCGTTGGGGTACACCTGGTGCGTGTGTATTCGCCGAACAGCTATGTGGGCGCCGAGCCAGCATTTGCGCCGTTTACACATTTCGACTCGAGTAGTCACGCGATCGGAGGCTACGGAGTCGAAAATATTGTTTCCAGCGGCTCGCATTCGAGTTACCACGCGTTGCAAACCAGCATTGGCAAAACCTCTGCACGGGCTGGGCTCGGACTGCAGGCGAGTTACACGTACTCGAAGTCGCTCGATGATACAAGTGCGGTACTGGGAGGCCTGCTTGGCACTGCAGGAGTGATTCTGCAGACGCAGCCGCAGAATCCGTGGGACCCCGGAGCGGAGAAAGGACCCTCGACATTCGACGTCAAGCACGCGTTCAGCACAAGTGTCATACAGTTGCTATATCTGGACCGGGTGAGCTTTCTTCGTACGGTTCCAAAAGTCGTAACCGGAGGGTGGCAATTTCTGAACATCACGACGCTGACCAGCGGGTCGCCATTCACGGCATTTTCCGGGATACAACAGACCGGGGTGGGCGGAGGCGGAGGAACCGACCGGCCAGACTTGCTTACGCAGCCACACCTTTCGACCGGCCGACAGGTCCGTGAGGATTACTTTGGCCAAGGCGCGAACAATGCTTCCTTCTTTTCCGTTCCTATCCATGTGGCGGCGGGCACAGGTCCAAACCACGGGCGCTTCGGCACTATGGGGCGCAACAGCTTTCGCGGTCCGGGGTTCCATGACTTCGATGTGGCATTAATCAAAGACACTCCTTTTGGGCGTCGCGGCAACGCGGAGCTCGGCACGATAGAATTTCGCGCGGAGTTCTTCAATGTGTTTAATATTGTGAACTTCGGGTTGCCGGACAATATTCTGAGTGGCAGCGGATTCGGCATCATCAGCCGAACCGCCGGGAGCTCAAGGCAAATTCAGTTTTCGCTCAAGCTCATTTACTAATCAAGAACGCACTGCGTTATTAAACCATGCACAAACGACTATCCCTCATCGTCATTTTTCTATTATCAGTCGTAACCGTGGCTGAACCCCAACGTCAGCTGAATCTGATGCCGATGCCTTTCAACCTGCAGGTTGGCACCGGACGACTGGCGATAGACAGGTCTTTCTCGATCATTGTTTCCGGGCACCACGACTCTACGCTGGAACGAGGCGCGCAACGATTTATTGCGGAACTTTCCCGGCAGACCGGCATGCTGCTCCAGCCTGTTACCGCAAGCGGCACAGCCACACTAACGATTCATACAGAGCAGGCAAGCGAGCGCGTTCAAAAACTTGGCGAGGACGAGTCTTACGAACTCACCGTCAGCGAATCGGGCGCGAAACTTTCGGCACCTAATCCGCTGGGCATTCTCCATGGTTTGCAGACATTTCTCCAGCTGGTGCAAACCGGCGCAGACGGTTTCTTCGTTCCGGCCGTCACAATCAAAGATCAGCCGCGTTTTGCATGGCGCGCTGTGCTGATCGATGTGGGTCGGCACTATCTCCCGCTCGAAGTGTTGAGGCGGAACATCGACGGCATGGCGGCGGTGAAGATGAATGTCCTTCATCTTCATCTCTCCGACAACGAAGGCTTCCGGGTGGAAAGCAAGAAGTTTCCGAAGCTGCACGAGATGGGTTCCGATGGTCTCTACTACACGCAGGATGAGGTTCGCGATCTTGTGGCTTATGCGCGCGATCGCGGCATTCGCATCATGCCCGAGTTTGATATGCCCGCGCACAGCCGCTCCTGGTTCGTGGGATATCCGGAGCTGGCAAGCACTCCGGGGACTTACAAGATTGAGCCAGGCGGCGTGGACACCGTCATCGACCCTACCCGGGAACGCACGTATAAGTGTCTGGACAAGTTCGTGGAGGAGATGGGGAAGCTGTTTCCGGACGACTACTTTCACATCGGCGGAGATGAGGTTCCCGGCAAGCCCTGGGATGAGAATCCGAAGATCCAGGAATTCATTCATTCGCATGGCATGAAAAACAATCAGGACCTTCAGGCCTACTTCAATCAACGGCTGCTGAAGATCCTGAGCAAGCACCACAAAATCATGGTCGGCTGGGACGAGATTCTGCGTCCCGATCTGCCGAAATCCATCGTTGTGCAGTCGTGGCGCGGACAGGAGTCGTTGGCGACAGCTGCGCAGCAAGGCTACCGCGGACTGATCTCGTTCGGCTATTATCTCGACCTGATGTGGCCGGCGGCGCGACATTATGGCGTGGATCCCACGTCAGGAGGAGCGGCCAACCTGACGCCGGAGCAGAAGAACCGCATTCTGGGCGGCGAAGCTTGCATGTGGGGCGAGTGGGTCAGCCCTGAGAACCTGGATTCGCGGGTGTGGCCACGTACGGCGGCGATTGCAGAACGCTTGTGGTCGCCGCAAGAGCTGACCGATGCAACCTCGATGTATGTCCGTTTGGCGGCGGTCAGTTCATGGCTGGAGTGGCTGGGGCTGACCCACCGTTCGCATGAACTTCCGATGCTGCAAAGAATGGCTGGGTCGGATGACATCGGCGCCCTTAGAGTGCTTGCCGATGTTGTCGAGCCAGTCAAGGATTACACCCGCTTTTCGAATGTGAAAGGCGACTGGGATTTCAGGGCACCGTTGAATCGCTTGATCGATGCCGCCAATCCGGAGAGTGAAACTGCAAGACATTTCCAAGAACTAGTGCAGAAATATATCCAGAGCAGATTTCAAGACCGCGCAATCGAAGAACATATCCGCCAGCTACTTTTCGTTTGGCGGGACAACGATCCGAAGCTGCATCCGGTGTTGGAGAAGTCGTTCTTGCTGAAAGAAATTGTGCCGATCTCCGCAGATCTTTCGACTATCTCAAACTCAGGGCTGTTGGCGTTGGACTATCTGAGTAAGCGATCGCAGGCGCCGGAATCCTGGCGGACGCAACAGCTCGCACAATTGGAAGCCGCGAAAGCTCCGCGGGCCGACCTGCTCCTGGTTGTGGTTCAACCGATCAAGGAACTGGTTGAAGCGACCGCAAGTGCAGCTAAGCAATGAAAGTCACTTGAGCGCGGGCGTGAGCACGATGTTCCTATACATAATGTGTCCGTCTTCGCTGCCCTGCAGGTAGATCGGACCGGGCAGTCCCTCATGGCTATCCAGCGCACCGCCCGTGATGCCGGGGATTTCCTTCTGATCGATGATGGTGGTGCCGTTTTGTACGACTGTGATGGTTCGCCCCAGCAGGGTGATATCGAAGCTCTGCCACTCGCCGGTCTTGCGCGGCTGTTCAGGAGATGCCTCGAGGAACCCGTAAACTCCGCCAGTGTGATGGCTCGGCGGCTCCTGCATTGAATTACTTTCAACCTGAACTTCGTAGCGACCTCGCAGGTAAACGCCGCTATTCGCAGTCTCTCCGATGTTGAACTCGATGTGGAGTTTGAAGTCTTCAAACTTAGAGGTATTAATCAGTTCAGGGCCTCGTCCGGGGCTGACCAGCACTCCGTTCTCAACTTTCCACTCGGCAGTCGAATCGCTCTTCGCCGGCTGCCATCCGTTCAGGTCTTTGCCGTTGAACAACTGCACGGGCTTGCCCCATTTGGGAGTGCCGCTGCGGTTCAGGGACGGTGCGCGCACGCCCGTCCACGACCAGGTTGTGCCATCCGGGCCATTAAGCGTTCCAGACAAACCCTTTCCGGCTAGCTTTCCTTCGAAAACCAGGTCGGTGTTTGCCCCTTCCTCTTCCTTAGGAGAGACGAACGTGAGCTTGCCGCCCGACAACTCAGCCTTCGGCAGCGGGCGTGCGTTGCCCCAGCGTCCGACCATCTGCGCCTTGAGTTGATCACCGTCCATGGTCAATTCCAGCCAAGACGGATGTTCGCCATCTGGAGCCTTGAGCGTCAGGTCCCATCGGCCAAGGAAGGGTTTTGCGGAACTGCCGGCAGCTTTCTGTTGGGAATAGAGTCCGCCGGACAAAAACAGACTCATCGTCACCGCGCACACAACTTTGTGGAATCTCATCCTGTCCTCACTTTTATGCCTTGATCGTCTGCGAACTTTCGTCCCAGTGCACCGGACGGCCTTGGTAATACGACTCATTGGCCATGTGGCAGGCCAGCGCGGCGTGGTGCCCGAATACGGCGTCTTGAACCAGCGGCTTGCGCGAGCGCACGGCTTCAAAGAATTTCCACATGTGCGGCTTGAGATCGTCGTAGTCGTTGCCTTTGAAGGTGGTGGTTTCAGGCGCGGGTTCTTGCCCGGGCTTGGGATCATTTTCGGCATGCCACTGCTTGAAATAGGCGTCCTTCAAGCGCGCCGGCAGAGCGTTGCAGTAGTAGCTGGGAGCGAGATCAACGCCTGCTTGTGGAATGTGAGTGAGACCGAATTCACCCAGCTCAATCAGACCTTTCGAACCCATGAAGCGCGTGATCTCAGAGGTTTCCGTTCCCAGCGAAAGGCGAACGTACGCAGGAATGTGGTTGTACTCGAATAGGACTGTGTGCACGTCCGGGGTGTTGCGACCGTCCTTCCAGCGATAGATCCCGCCGAAGGCAGATGCTTTGGTGGGCGCCTGATTGATTCCCAGCACAAATTGCATTCCGCTGATGAGGTGCACCATCAAGTCGCCGGCGACGCCGGTGCCGTATTCCTTCCAGCAGCGCCAGCGCGCGAATAAATAAGGATCGAACGGCTTCTTTGGCGCGGTTCCAAGCCACGTGTCCCAATCCAAGTTCTGCGGCGACAAGTCCGGAGGCGGCGGATACTCCCACGCGCCGGTTGGATCGTTGCGCCCCATCGTCATCTCGACAAGGTTGAGTTCTCCGATGGCCCCGCCCGCGATCAGTTCCTTGGCCTTCGCGCACAGGACCGAACTGGTGCGCTGCGCTCCAATCTGGACAATACGATCGGCCTTTTTCGACGCTTCCACCATGGCAACGCCATCTGCCGCACTGTGCGACATCGGCTTCTCAATGTAGACGTCCTTGCCGGCCGCAAGGGCGTCCACGAAAACCTGCTTGTGCCAGTGGTCGGGAACCCCGATGACGATCGCGTCAATTTCCTTGTTGTCCAGCAGTTCTTTATAACGGCGGGTGGTGGGAATGGGCTTGCCGACAATTTCTTTTGCCAGCTCATGCCGGCCGTCGTAAAGATCGCACGCCGCCACGCACTCTACGCCGGGGAGCTGGATGGCGGTCGCGAGCAGATTCGAGCCTTCCATGCCGACTCCGACAATTCCGAAGCGCACGCGATCGCTGGCGGATGGGAGCGCTGCCAGAACGGGTGGATCCAGCAGAATGGTTTTGGCGGCGAGCGTCGTGCCGGCCACGCCTGCGCTTGTGCGCAAGAAATCGCGGCGCGAGAAATGAAATTTCTTCATGATCCGTTCCCTCCGACAGCAGGTGAAAAACTTGGTCTCGATCACAAGACCAATTCGAGAAGCCTAGGAATTATATTTCGACCGGGCAAGTTTCCAGTGTGCAAAAAGCGTCGATTCCAGTTTGCCAGGCACGCAGCATACCTTACTTCTAATCGTCGAGTGCCTCCTGGCCGAAGCAGGGTTGCGCGGTTCCCAGGACCGGAATCGAACCCGCGTTAATCTTTTCGCGCGGACTCTCTACTCGTTACCATGCTGATTGCCAGTAGCAGAATGGCGTTGTCGGCGATCACAGGGCCGTAATGATCGGTGTAATCTGCGTCGGCACCTCGAAAACCGCGGGTTGCATTCATGCTTAGCTCCACGACTTCTTTCCCGGGACGCGGGTTCTTCCACTCATAGGCGAACATGGTGATGGGCTTTGCAGGCCCTTCCTGGCCCACAAGGATCGGATCAGCTCCGTAACAATATTCGCGGTCTGCTTTGCGTGACTGCCAATCCCACTCGGCGATGTTCACGCCGTAGCGAACAGGAATTGTTTCCGTATATCCATCTTCGTATCGGGCTTCATACCAGCCAAGCAGGTCGGCGGAATCAACGACGTCCCACAACAAGCGGTCGGGTTCGCGATTGGCTGCAGGTTTTGTGCAAGCGTGCAAGAACACAAGACTAGAAAAGTCTGAGTCAATGCGGATTCCATCCACTGCTGAGGACAGGCTCGAGGACTTGTTCGATCCGGTGCTGACGGCGATTCCATTCTTCCCGCTCGATTGAGTGAGGAGGAACGGAACTTTTCTTAGGAAGACTGTCCTCTGTGGGATTGAACTCAGGTCGCAATCGATCCCGCCTTCGCGGCCTGCCACATTGAAGCGAGCAGAAATATCAATCGGAGAGAACTTAGACTCTGTCGAACTCGGAGGAAGTTGGCCGCGGAATCGGCTTCGTATCAGCGGCATTTTGGCTTGTGCGATGTCGGCTAAGCGCCTTCCATTCACAACATCGCCGTGCCATAAAATGTTGCTGCATCCCATCACGTCCGTGATGATGGTCCGGCCGAAGTTGGGTTCGCTCGTGGCAAACCAGGCCGAAGGCGCACCTCCTAAAATCGTTTTTCGCGTGCTGCGTGCTGAGTAGTTTTCGATAGTCGGATTGAAATTTCCGTAGATCTGCTTAAAACTCAATCCTTCGAGTGTTTCTTCATTCTTCTCCGCTTGCTCTTCGGACCAGTAGCCTTCCGCCTTGGCCCAGAACCAATTGAAGATAAGGATGTTCTTGGGGATGAGCCGTTCTACCTGTTCCCGGGTCATTCCTCCGGCCACTTTGTAACTCCAGCCATCTGGCGCGCGCCGTTCGCGAAGACCTTTGCCGCGGACACTCTCGAGCAGCATGTCGCCCCACATCGCCATACCAACGTTTTTCTTCGCGAGGTAAGAGCGAATCCGAGCCACGTCTTCACCGTACCGTTCCCCGACGTCACGCTCCCTGCATATCGGGCACAGTCCAACGGGTGCGAACAACTCGTCATGTCCAACGTGCAGCGTCTTTGGCTTCAGCAGGTCAATGTATTCGTCGTAGACCTCGAATAGCAGCTCATACGTCTTCGGATTGGAGGGACAGTACGTATCCGGCCACTTCTCTTCAGGTACCTCGGACAACTCTTTATGCCGGGTCAGAAGATAGTAGCTGTGCGTAAAGGATGGAAGTTCGAGGATGAGTTCGATCCCCTGCGAGCGCACGAAGTCGGCCAGTTCAGCGACTTCCTGCTTCTCCAGAAATTCACCGTCCGCAACGTCCTGGTGGCAGGAATTCTGCTCGCGTCCATGGAGAGAGCCGGGTGGGTAGTTGCGGCGGGAGTAGTTGATGTCCCGCAACAGTTCCCGCCATCCTGCATTCAGCTCCGGGTGACTCTCGAGCCGCATGTTCGCGTTCAGTTCCATGATGATGGTGTTGTACTTGTGGGCGATGACGAAGTCTCGGATGAAACGCTTGAAGAACGGGATATTCTTCGGGCCGGGGAGGTAAAGCTTGATTCCGCGAAACGATTTTTGCGGACGATCAACGACGTCGAGGCACGGCAAGCTGAGTTGTCCGGCGTCAGACTTGACGAGTTGCTTCAGCGATTGCAATCCATAGCGAAGGCCTCGAGAGTCCGCGCCAGATATGACTGCCAGATCAGTCCCGATGCGCAGCATATACGATTCAGGCAGGGAAGTGCTTTCGATGGCTGGCGCACCTGCCTTGGCGACGGCAGCGCGAATCAGCGCGCGGTCTGAGGTCCCGATTACGATCGCACGCTTGCCCGGCGGAGGTGCTGAATCGGATCTGACCATCAGGATGAGCCCGAACCAATCGGCTAATTCATCCCGCAGGGCCTTAGCAACTGAGAGTTCATCCCCTGAAGCGTCGGATGCTGTAACTATGACGACCTCTTCGCCGAGTTGGAACCGCCCCTCGCGCAATGAAACCGAGAAAGGAGTCGGAAATATGTTCGTCTCTTCAGCATCCAGCGCGGTTTGAGGAGGCGTGGGGCCGGAGAACAATTGTCGTGACGTTCGTGCCGCCAGCAGGCCTCCTGCCGAGGCCAGAATGAACTCGCGTCTTCTCATAAATAACGTTTCCAGACCCGTCCTTTGTCGTATTGATTTCTTTTTTTGTCAACTGAAGAGAATCGGCGGTTTAATCGTGCCGTGCGCCTTGTTGTAATTCGCCCCCGCGGAGGCTGCCTTAAACTTATCTGCGAGCAAATGCTAACTGCTGTCATCAGACCGAGGAGCATAGGATGAATTTGAAAAAGAGGATTGGAATTCCCGTCGTTGCATTGACGCTAGCGTTTTTATTGCCTTCATCTATCCGAGCACAAAGTGCTGAAGGCGCGCCCAAACCGATCGTGCTCAAGGCCGCCCATCTTTTCGATTCGGTGTCGGGCAAGTTGGCGGACCATGGCGTAGTTGTAGTCGCGGGAAAGAATATTCAGGCCGTGGGAAGTGAAGCGACGATCCCCGCCGATGCGCAAGTCATCGACCTCGGCGATGCCACGTTGCTGCCGGGGTTCATCGATGCCCACGTTCACCTTAGTGGAGAATCCAGTTCCAACTGGTATCTGGATTTTTACCAGGACATATTTCGATTTCCAGCGGAGCAGGCGCTCTACGGAGCGCACTACGCGAAAATAACGTTGGAAGCGGGTGTGACCACGGTCCGTGACGTGGGGTCGAGCGACTACATCTCTCTGGGTCTGAGGAACGCTATCCGTGCAGGCATGGTTCCCGGTCCGAACATGCTGGTTTAGAATTATGCGATCGGCTCGACAGGCGGTCACGCTGATCAAGACCCGTTCCCCCCGCAACTGGTCATGCCGCACGGCATCATGCAGGGAGTCTGCAATGGGCCTGATGAATGCCGCGCCGCGGTGCGTTATCAGGTCAAATACGGTGCCGACGTGATTAAGTTCATGCCTTCCGGGGGCGTGCTTTCGCTTTCCGATCCCGTGGACAACGTACAGCTGACACAGGAGGAGATGAATGCGATCGTCTCCGAGGCGCACGCCTGGAGTCGCAAGGTGGCAGCCCATTGTCACGGCGACCGCGCGGCCAAAATGGCAATCGCCGCCGGTGTGGATTCGATCGAGCATGGAAGCTTTCTTCAGGAGGACACCCTGCTGGAGATGAAGAAGCGCCACGTGTATCTGGTTCCGACGCTCTCCGCCGGCTATTGGAAGGGCAAGGACATCGACAAGCTTCCGCCGCCCATCGCGGTCAAAGCGCGGGCTGCGATGTCACAGATCGACCAGATGATGCAGCACGCAGTAAAGATCGGAGTACCGATCGCCATGGGCACGGATGCCGCCGTCGGCCCGCACGGCAAAAACGCGCTGGAGTTTTGGCTCATGACCAAGGACGGTATGACACCGGAGCAGGCTTTGATGGCGGGCACAGCCAATGCCGCTGACTTGCTGGGCATCGCTGAACACACCGGCACTCTCAAGCCCGACAAAGCGGCAGATATCGTTGCCGTTCCCGGCAATCCGCTAACCAACATTGAGGCAACACAGCATCCTATTTTCGTGATGAAGCAAGGCGTGATCTATGTCGGCGGAAAGTGACGACGAACTGACCTGACAGCCCGAACGAGTATGTAGACTATGGTTAAAGACGTCTCTCTCACCGGAGTTCGGGCACAGTTTGGGCGAGACTACCCATCAATGCCCGCTGTGCCAAACGGTGCGACGCAGAGATCTGAGAAACAGGGGCCTGATTCCTCACGACATGCGACGAAGTGCGGCTAAAGCGCTGCGCTGCACGGCGGGCGTTCCGGAGTCCGTGATTATGTCAGTTGGCGGCTGGCGCACGGGCTCGAAATTTCGCCGCTACGCAATCGTAAGCAGCGCCGACCAGCGCGATGCGATGGAGAAGCTAGAGTGGGCTCACGCGGAACACAATGAGATTAGTTTTCCACCCCCGGCCATGAAGTCTGGCGGGGACAGCAACTGGCAACCAAACTGATTCCCTCAATCATCCATGCCGATTGTTTAGCGAAGAAAAAGCGCAAAGCCGTGATTGCAAGAATTTGAATCTCTGTCATGAAAAGATTTCCAGTATCATCTGCCCACGAAAGCAGCGACCCATAATGGCACCATCATGAGAATCAAGCCAGGCACGACTCGCAGGGCGAGACCACGCCCGCCAGCAATAAAGGAAAGAACCGCCTTCGTCACCGTATTTGTGGTTAAGGCAGCGAAGATGGGCACGGTTGCGTCTTTCACGGTGATCTTCCCAGCTGTCACCAAAGAAGCGACCGAGACCGCTGCCGAGTGCGCGTCGCCAAAACCGGCGATTGCCGCGGCGGCGATTAGGCCCCTCTTCCCAAAGACCGCATTCACAGCTGCGGAAGCGAAGACTACAACTGTCACTGTCGCAGCGAGAATAAGCGTGACTTTCAGGCTGAAAGCCGATCCGGCTGGGGCGTTGTCAGGCGAACCGTGTTTGAACGTGCGGAACGTAAAGATTGCACCATAAGCTGCGGCGGCAACGCCCGTGGCAATCAATGGGAACCGGATGTTCGACAGCACCGATCGGTTCGTGACCCACAAAACCACCCCCAATTCAGCGATCGTAGCAATCGAGGAAAGTACTGCTCCGGCAGTAGCAGGCCACGCGACCTCCGGTTGCTCGCGCACTCGCGCACCCATCGCAGCTATGGTCGCCGCGCTCGATGCAAAGCCCGACGCGAACCCCGCCAGTGGCAATCCCAACCGAGGGCCAATTGCCCTTACGGCAACGTATCCTGCCGCACTCACCAACATCATGAGCACGACAATCTTCCAGATCGTGCGTGGATTGAGCGCACCGAACGCGCCCACGTAGCGGTCGGGCATCAGCGGCAACACCACTACTATGGCGGCTGCAAGAATCAGCGCATCGTGCAGTTCCTGCTCCGTGAGCACTGTGCGCACGAAACGATGCAAACTGGTGCGTGCGGCCAACAGAATTGTGACGCCTACAGCTACGGCAGAAGCTAAGGCGGGCTCTCGCATGGCGAGTGCACCTAGAACCAGGGTAAGGAGTAAGGCAGACTCGGTCGTCAATCCCGGGTCTTCCTGGTGGGTACGCAGATAAGAGAGGGCTATAAATCCAGCCAAAGCCAGGATGCCCACCGCCACCAGTACTGCACCGCCAAGTTGGAAACAGGTCGCGCCTAGTACTCCCGCTATGGCGAATGTTCGTATGCCTGCAGCCGCGCGTTGCGGTCCCTTGCCCTTACGTCTCTCGCGTTCTACGCCGATCAACAGCCCAATGCCGAACGCGATCCCGAACCCTAAGGCAGTCATGCCACTTGCAGACATATGCGAAATGTTATCAGGAGGTCGAGGCTTACTTTGGGGATTCGCAGGGCGATTGTTAACAAATCTCTCCATATCACTCATTGACACAAAAATAGACTATGGAAGGGCGCAAAGCTGGGGAAATTACCACTTAACGACAGACTGGGAGTGTCGCTCTCAATCGGCCTGCCTGATCGGTTCGATGGATATGCTGTGTGTCTTCACGAAGAGCTGAAACTCTGCGTTATTGCGAAGAACTGTACTCGCGGGCAGCGACAAGATTGCGGTACGGTTTCGCTCTATGCTTTCCAGATAGCTCTGCCAGACTGGTGTAATTTGTTCCATGGATAGGCCCATGGCAGCCTCAAAATACGTTGGGTATCCGAGTCGGTTATTGGCTCCAACCAGTCTGAGAAATCGCCGGAGCTTACCGTGCTGCCAGAGAAACATGACCGCCATGCGCAGTTTGGATTCATTCCGCTCTGGCAGGGCATTCTCTGAAACAATCTTCTTTAAATCGAGTTGAGTCAGTTCTGGCCCTAGCTCCCTAATCCTCCACGGATTCTGAAACCCCCAGTAGAGAACTAGCTTTCCGTCGTCCCAGTACCCATAGAACTTTTCAAAAAACGTCGGAACTCCCTCAAATGCCCAAGCGGGTCTGTTGGGAAGGTTTTCTTCAACGAGAGGATGCAACCCCTCGTGCGTAAATGTCCCCAAACCGGAATCCTGATAAGTGGCCAGCAATTTCATTGAAAAGATGTAAATACCAAAGTCAGATGGATCTTGGATTCCCAAGTCGCGGTGCATGAAATGAACGAACTCATCTTGATCTTGACAGATGAAAACCCGTATTGGGTATCCCCGATCTGCATGGAAGAAATCACGCTTCACGATGTTCACAAAGCTGTCTGACAATCTGATGGTATTTGCATTTTGGGGGGAGTCACGTTGGAGGTGAAAATCAAAGTACGTTGTCTGCTGATGAAGCGGAAATCGAACCTCGAAGGTCTCGGAACTCGTGTTCTGAAGTGCTGTGCCCTCGGAGCGCACGGTTTGGGAAGTCGGGTTGTGCGAACCGGTACAACCGCAGCAAACAGTCAACGTCATCAGTACGACACGCAGACAGAGCCTGATCGGCACAGTGGACCGAAGACCAACACGGCCGGATGAGCACACTAGTGGCACGTCCATCTCCTGGTCGGGCAAAGTAGCCATACCCGAACCAATAGACAATAGGGCATAGATTTAGCAATTCTGTCACGCTGGCCGCTCCTTTGACGACAAATCTCCAATCGCTCATTGATGACGCGAGTGGCGAGGCGTGCAGTTCCAGGCTTCGATATTTCGACGTGAGGGAGTATCATGCAGTCCGACAGGAACGCCACTTCTCATGAATCGCAGACGCGGAAACCCGAATTGGGGGCTGCCTCCTGCCCCAATTCCTGCGGGTCCAACAGAGTTTGAAAATGTCGTGAAGCGGCTAAAGCTCACGTCTGAAATGTACGCGGCATCACCCGAATTACGCAGATGGTGTCACCTGAACCGAAACCGATGCTATGTTCCCGAATGGCTGCTTCAGGAGTGGCGCATGAGTGTTGAGGTTGGCTACGGTAATGATGCCGCGTAAGCAATCCAAGCAAGCAAAGAATGAGGCACAGAATTCTGCCTTTGCAAGGGGCTAAAAGGAGCGGGATATGAGACGGAAAATCGGCAACAGCTTTTTCACCTTCTTCTCGGCGGTAATGACGATGACGGTTCTGCTCGCTGGCAGAGCGAACGGTCAGACTAGCGTATTTTTCGACGACTTCAACTATATAAGCTCGACTGATTCCAACCTGCTCAACTTTGGCTGGTCACCCAGGTCGGGCGGTGGCGGGCCTGGAATTGGAACCTGGGATCCCACTCACATCACGTTTATTCCTGATCCCGCTGATTCAAGCAATGAATTGATGCAGATGGCCGCAACAACCAGTGGAACCGCAAGCACGAGCATCCAAACCGAGATTTTGACCCCATTCAAGTTCCTGCACGGAACCTTCGCCGCCCGGGTGAAGTTCGAAGATGCCCCGGACTCGGGGCCGGACGGTGATCAGCTGTATCAGACATTCTTCACTATCAGCCCTTACAGAAGCCGTCCCTACAGCGAGATTGACTTCGAATATTTACCCAATGGATTCGGCTCAACATTGACGCCCCACTTCTTCTTCACGCTTTGGCAGACGACGCACAAACGCGTTTCTACCAACATTGCGGCTTCTTACGCCGGCTGGCACACCCTGGTGGTGGACGACGCCGATGGCGTTAACACGCACTTTTACGTGGACGGCGTGCTGGTGGCGTCGTTCTCAACTTACTACCCGGCTGCCCTCATGGCCATCGATTTTAATCAGTGGTTCCCCACCGGCAGCCTCGTCAACTCATCGACGCCCCGCACCTGGGTGGAACAGATCGACTGGGTGTATCACGCCAAAGATACGTTGCTTACGACGGCCCAAGTCCAGGCCAATGTCGCAAATTATCGGAGTCAGAGAATCATGCGGCTCAATACCGAGTTCTGATGCCTCATCACTTTTGGGACAAAGTCTATTTGCTCGAAGGAAACGGAGCTGAAAGGCAACCGTGCTGAAGGTCGCTCCGCAACGGTCGGCAGTTGACGAAAAATCTCCATCACTCATTGACCACGGAAATGGCATCCGGCCACGTAGCCTTAATCGGGCCTACGCAGGTGAAAAGGGAAGTCACCACCCCCGGAGGCAAACCACAGTAAGTAGCAAGAGGAGTGTGAGTTGTATGGTGCCCGGGACCGGAATCGAACCGGTACGTTCCTTTCGGAACTCGGGATTTTAAGTCCAACCCATGCATTTGCCAAAATACACATCTCATTGAGTTTGTGAGCACTTAGTAGAATTAGGGTGTGCGGTTCTGTTAGGTTCTGTTACATCCCATTCCATGCTGTCGGGCAGAAGTTGGGCAGAATTACCCGAAGGGGGAACTTTGTCTCTTGCCTCTCCTCGACTGCTTCGCAATTGGGCAAATCAGCACTTTGATTAAGTCGGCTTGGAAGGGGTCGTGGGCCGGGTCGTGGTCAGAACGGTGAGAAAGGCTATCGGGCGGCTTCTACGGGTATTGCGGCGAGTTGCTCGGACGTGACAACGTGCAACGGTATTCGTGCAACACTTCGCCATTCCTGCTCACCATCCTGTCTCAGATCCACAGCGAAGTAGTAGACACCAGGAGCGTCGATGTGAATACCAGCTGAGCGGACGATTGATCGGATTCGATGATAAACGGTCAAGTCAAGCGATTGCTGCGCCGCTTCGATCGAGTGTCCCGTAGGAGAGGTCACAGTGACTCGGCAAGTTCCGCGTTCGGCTTGATTGGGATTGGAACGATACCATGAGCTCACGAAATCCGATTGTATCGGTGCTACGGTAGGGAACTGTAACTGCGCCGGAATGTTGATTTGCTCCAACACTTCAATAATTGAAATGTTCCGGCTGTCGCGATCGGTAATCGCGCGCGTGCATAGTACGCTCCAAGTGTGCTCGATCATATTTCGACTAGTTCCGTTTGCACAACCTCTGCTTGCGAAGCTCGATTTGTTACGGAACTAACTTCTGCCGTAGTTGACTCCACAGTGTCATTCTTTCGATCGACAGAATTTACATTTAGTACGCGCCCTTCTCGAATCAAGTTTCCATCAGGGTCGCTGATAACCAGAGATTCCTTCTCGGTGCTACTTTCGTTTTGCCATTCCCCTTTGAGTAAGACTCGTTCCGTTACGGTTTCAATGTCATGCGAGATTGCACCGTTAGCCAACAAGGTCAATGCTAATTTTCTAGCCCACCAAAGCCGTGGTGCGCGAATCACCTCTGCTGCCAACAATGCGGCAAAAGCAGGCTGCGTTTGTCCAAGAGCCCAAATGTAGATTGCTATCGCAGTATCACGTGGGTTTCTGTAACGAACATCGTCTTGCTCTCGAATTAAAGAACTCGCATGCGACAACAAGCGAGAGGCATCTCCGGCGTTCTGCAGCGACGAGACCAACTCCCTAACACATGGTTCCTGCGCAGCTAGAATACGCAGCATATCCACATTGTTCGCGATGCCCAAACGAGCGGCGAACCCGTGGGACTCGATTTCGTGAACCGCTGTCGATAAACTCATGCCGGCACCCTTCTTTCGCTCCAGAATTCTATCTCACTTCCGTAAATTGGTGGGACCTTCTCCAATTCGTGTAGGTACTCGCCGTCTTCCCCCCACTGACTGAGCACCCAGGTTTGAAATCTCGTTCGATTTTGCTCAAGGCTCACATCACGTAATTCATAGATGATTCCGACGTGCTGCGCGATAGCATTCCGGCGATAAACCACAATGTCGCCCTCGATAATTCGCTCACGGGGAATTGGAGAGTAGCCGTCATCCCGAAGGATCAAATCCAAGTATTTGCAATCGACAGCAGTTCGCCGAGACGCAAATACCATCCCTACACAGTTGTACATAGACGTCAGTGACCTGCACTTTGCAGTCGGGCTCACAGATCGAGCGTGCTGGAATGCGGCCTTTAGGGCTTCGATCGGACGTTCCTCCTCAGGTCTCTCGTTCTCGATGTATCGGCGGTTTGCAGTTGTAAACAGGCGAAGCGCAGCGGGATCCGTCTCACCTCCACGACCGATGATCAAAGACATGCGTTTATAACGAAAAGCACTGCGAGGGGGAAACCGCCGGATGTACGCATCAAAGTGTGCCACAAAGCATTCGGGAGAAGCAAATTTATGTCCTGAAAACGCCACGAGACTAGCGGCTGAGGGGTTGTATGGTAGGCCCACGACCACTTCTAAGCCCACTTAATCAAGCACTCTCGGCGGCTATGAGAGAATCGCACCATGAAGAACATCAAGGTTCCTGACGCTGGCTTATTGGCGTACTCCGAAGACCATCTGCGTTATGAATTGCAATATCTTTGGTTGTGCGCCAAAGAGCTTCGCACGGCAACTCGGGGAAGTGACCTGACCTCAGTGTTTATTGATTGCTTCGTGATTCACCTCAGAAATCTCATTGACTTCTTCTGCACGCCAGCGGGAGCGGAAAAATGCGATGATGATGTCATCGCGCCGGATTTTTGCCCTGCTGGATGGCAACAAGAGTTTTCGGCCACGCTGAGAGGCGCAAAGAATAGGGCAAACAAGGCGCTCAGTCATCTCACACTTGGCAGGATAAAAGGCCAAGTGTGGGACACTGAGGGATTGCTCAAGGAAATAAACGGCATTGCGTTACGTTTCGTGTCTGAGGCATCTCCATCAAAATTGAGTCCCGAAGTCGGAAAGTGGGTCAAGATGGTAAGTCAGCCAAGTATCACTGTCGTCGGAGGTCCCTTAATATCAGCTAACAGCACCACAACAATGAGTACGTTTGCCGGTCTTCTGCCAAAATGAAAGCCCGCTGGAGTCTTCACAGCGATAGCCTCAGCACCTTACAAAGCCTCAATTTCACTCACAGCGGGATTCGCGGACCTGGATGCGCAGCTAATTTCGCTGCATTCCCGCTGCTGTCTCTTGCTCGGGGGTAAGGGGGAACTTCGCCTCGTGCCTCTCCTGCACTTCCTCGCGATTGCGCAAATCAGCAGTTTGATTAAGCGCGCTCAAAAAGTGGTCTGGGAACTAGTGGTCGCGCGTGTTTAGGGGGACTTTCGCTTCTTTAGGCAACAGCGCTTAAAAGTAGTCCTGGGCCTGCTAGTATCCCACACAGCGGCTGGAGGGCAACGATAATGCGTGAGTGGGAATACAAGATCGAAATCAACCTTGATAAACACGGTGTCCAGGACGGAGAAAACGAACTAGATAAGCTCGGTTGCGAGGGATGGGAATTGGTATCTGTTCTTGAAACCTCCACGCAGTCGGGTGGTCATAACAGAATGTTTTTCCTTAAGCGACCCTCAGAGTGACTGGATCACGGTGTGCTGTATTGCTCAGACCCACTGTTGAATCGAGCGTAGGGTTGGAGAATCCGAAAGATAGAAGGGCGGTTTCACCATGACCCCGCAACCTAGCTCTCCACGCGCCGACTCTCAGCAGCAATACTCCCCCTATTGTTCCGATCCAAAGTGTCCGTCTTGCCAAGGGGTACGAGAAATCCATGAGCAGATACGGAATGGCCAGCCGCTCAAGCGCATTGCCTAGATTGCTGCAACGGGCTTTGAGCATGCCGAAAAAGAAGAAGCCGCCATCGCAAAAATCGATCTCCGAAACTGACCACAGCAAGATGGCGCGCATACAAAATTCTCCCTCGCAGCAGCGACGTGAGCATAGTCAGCTCGAAGATTTCAGCCCAGCCCGAATCCGAAAGGCCGCACCAGCAATTGTCCAGAATATTTCGTTTTAGCCTCACGAAGGGGGAACTTGCACTGCCTCGCAATTGCGCAAATCAGCAGTTTGATTAAGTGGGCTTGGAAGGGGTCGTAGCACTCAGGCAATGTAGAATGGCGCAAGGCTAGACAATGTATCCCATCAGTCGCGCGGTTCTCGTTATCATGCTCGTTTGCGGATTCCTCAGAAATGGCGCTCCTGCTGACCTTAAGTTTGTCCTAGTTAAGCGAGAAGTTGTTGAGAGCCGACTGAAATCCTTCTCGCGGAATGATACGGAGCGGGAGTCCATTTTAAAGACGATGTTTGGGGAAGCAGGTTGTTCTGAGCACATATCGGAATTTCGGGTGAAACATGTTAAGCAGCCAGACCTGATCTGCGTTCTTCCTGGCGCAAGCCAGGATGTTATTTTCGTCGGCGCGCATTTCGACCACGCTGATGCGGGAGAGGGCGTCGTGGACAACTGGAGTGGCGCCTCGCTGCTGCCCAGCTTATATGAAGGTTTGCGACGCAATCCCACCCGGCACACATTCATTTTCATTTCTTTCAGCGGCGAGGAAAAAGGAGAGCTTGGCTCGGAAGCATACGTGAACGGCATGAGTAAGGAGGATGTCGCACGAAGCATGGCAATGATCAATTCGGACAGCCTCGGATTGGGACCGACAGCCGTTTGGCTCAGTCATGCTGACCCACAGTTAGCAAGCAAACTTGCTGCTGTGGCACAGGCACTGAAATTGCCGATCAGCGGTGTGAACGTGGAGGAGGTGGGAACCTCGGATTCGGAGCAGTTTGCGCGTCGAAAGATTCCTCGCATCATGGTTCATTCCCTAACGCAAAAGACATTGCCCATTTTGCATAGTTCGCGAGACAAGCTGACAGCCATTCAACTGGACGACTATTACAGCAGCTATCACTTGCTGGCGGCGTATTTAACCTACCTTGACGAGTCTTTGGGATCGCCGGCTATGACCGAGGCACAAACGGGCAAATGAACCGAGGTCGGGAACGGAATTACTCTTCAGCCGCGTCTATCCCAGCACCTCACTAAGCCTCGAAATGCGTCACAGAGGGATTTGCGGACGGACGGGAGGAATTGACGAACGCGGAAAGGGTGGGTGCGCGCCGGTAGGGGAGGCGAGCGGCAGAAGTGCAGCGCGTTACTTCACTGCCTCAGGAATGCGCGGTGAGGCAGAACATCAAAAGCTTCCGAAACTTAGTCCGTTCTAGCGACCGCGAAGCGCTTGTTTCGACCACGCGGCCTCGCCGGGCAGCAAGTTCAGCAACCGTTGATCGCGACGAATCTGGTCCAGCCATTCCTTCTGGCACAGCGGGCACGCTTCCCAGCGGCCGGCACGATTACGCTTAGGCTTCAGCCACACTGCAGCGTAGGCAGGATGGGACTCGTTGAAGTCACAAGGGCGCAGCGGAACCTCAGGTGAAGGCTGGAAAGGAGTGCTGGCTTTACCGGCTTCAGTTGCAGCCTCTTCAGTTGTCGCCTTGTGGAACTGCGCCAAGAAATAGTCAAGATCGCTCGACCCTGCGTTCTAGCCCTAACCGGCGCGCACGGAAAAGGCGAGTGTGTCAATTTTTAACAGAGCATGAGAACGCGATGTTGTTGGGCAGAAGTTGGGCAGAGTGGCCGTTATGGCTATGACTCTAAAGTAGTAACAGCGGCGCGTGGGATATACACTCTGATGCGTTTCGGCTATGAGGGGGCTCGCAACTGCTTGTCATCATGGAATAGTGAGTTGTGTCACCAATGTCACTATTGCGCGTTAAGCGCTATAAGCGCGGTAAGCTCGCCCGTTCAGGGCCTGGGGTCGGCTGGAATTAACCTTTTCCAGCCCTTGGCCTCTTCCGCTACTTGCTTGTCCCATTGCGCCTGGCAGTTGGGACAGGGCAGCCAGTAAAGTACGCGGCTGGGGCGCAGGCGGATCTGTTGCGCTGTGTAGGGGCCATGTAGTGGGCAGGCATCCTCGCGCGTGGCGATAACGTCACAGCCCGTCCTGCTGGTCTTAGCCTTGCCGTTCCCGTCGAGCAAGTCTTTCAGCGCATCATCCATCGTTGCCCGCCTTCGCCTGGTGAATACTGACAAGGGTTCGAGACCACTGGATGCACGGCCGCGAGGATGCGCTCTGCGAAGCTGTAGGCGATAGCATCGGCGATGTCAGGGCTGGCTAGCCCACGGCGCACCATGTCTTCCTTCTTTTCCAACTGAATTTGCCCTTTATTTGAAAAACCATACTGCGGCGAGCACAAGTCAACTTCAATCTCCGGATCATCTGGCAGCTCGATGTTCGCTTTCAGTGCATCCCGCATCAGGCCCCACACTTCCGCTCTGCGGTTGAAGTACATCGCCGAATCATGGGCTGGCAGCCCGCCATGGAACTCGAATAGACCACGGCTAAGACCGCGACTAGCCAATTGATCTACTACCCCAGCGCCAATTCCGTCGGCGTCGATGATTATGGCGTTTGGCTGGTGTTGCTCTTTGAACTGCAGGATTCTCTCTGCCGTTGCGACGGTATCAAGGTTGCGGTACTTGCCCAAGATCTCGATTTTCCTGCCTTGGCGCATGACCACAACCGTTTGGTTGGCGCCGTACCTGGCAACGTCGCAGCTTATGATTTTGGGCATGTGTTTGTAGGATTCGGCCTTATAGCGCCGGCAGGCGGCAACTACATCGTTCGGGATGAATTGAGCACTCGATGCGCGTGGGAACTCGCCTTTGACGCGGACCCTAAAGAAATCGCTGTCCTCGCCGTAATCCTGAGCCCACTGCTCGAATAGGGCTAGGTTGGTTCCTTCAACGTTGCGCGAGTCAATCTGGAACGTTTTCCAGCGGTGTTTGAACTTGCCGAAGCACTCTCGGAAGCGGCCGGTATTCAAGGTTGGATTTCCGCAGACGATCCAGATGATTTCCGTATCCTTGTCCGTGAGCGCGCCCTCGCTGACTTCGTAAATGCGATCGCTGATCGAACTGGCCTCATCCATCACCAGCAGGATGCGCTTGCCTAGGTTGTGAAGTCCGTGAAACGCTTCAACATTGTTCTCGCTCCAGGAGATGGCATCGGTTCGCCATAGACGCTCGTGCCCTTTGGCCTTGGCGGTGACGGAAGTGGCGCCCAGATTGAACCATGACGCATTGATGAGCAGCCGACACCATTTATTGATCTCGGGCCAGCTTTTCGTCCTTAATTGGCCCTCAGTATTTGAGGTGATGACAACTCGGGTGTCGGCGCTAGTGGACATGGCCCAAGCAATCAACATCGAAATCAGACTGGATTTTCCGATGCCGTGACCGGAACTGACCGCTATGTTGCAGGGTTGATGCCGTGTAAGCGGATTTTGTAAATGATCGCCGATGGTTTGTAACACCTGGCGCTGCCATGAACGGGGACCAGCTGAGCCAGATACATCCTGGCTGTTCCAAGGCAGGGCATAGTCTATAAAGCCAACCGGGTCCCAGCGAAAGGCCTTGATGTCGTCCACCAACTGAGCTGCGAGTTCGCCGGGCTTCACTGAATCTTTTCCTCTAGCTTGGGGAGTGGCCTTTGCTTGCTTTCGAGGACGCGGGCTTGGCCTTCGGCCATGCGTTCGGCCAGGGTTTCGAGCATGGAACTCTCCAGGGTAATTTCCTGGCGTTCGACGAACATGCCCATATGCCTGGCCAAAAGTTCGAGGCCCTTAAGTGCAGTCTGAGATTTCGTGCCGGAAGCTTGCGCGCGTTCGATTTCCTCGATGATGCGGTCTAGAACCCACTGTTTATCGACTTGCCGAGCCGCTAAGTGTTCCTGCGTGCGGCGGTCGATTTCGGCCTTGATTTCTGGCACTTTAAGCAGGCGGGAGCCACTATTGCGGGCGGACTTGTAGCCAGCAGCGCGAGCAGCGGCAGAGGCGTTGCGGTGGACCACATAGGCGTCGATGAAAATCTGGTGTTCGCGTTTCAAGTATTTATCACTTCCCGGTTCCTTCAATTAGCCAACGTCTTCTTTCGGGTTCTTGGGCATCCTCTGATCGATAGAGATAGCTGCGCTCGGGGACGGAGCCGAAATCAACTTCCCGATATCTTCGTTCGCGACTGTGCGGACCCCGGCTTGCCTCTGAATGAGTTCGCGGTCTAGCTGTTCAAGCGATGTGACCCTTTGGTGCTGGATGGTTTTCACTGGTGACATTGTTGTTTCTCCTTTGAATTTGAATTTTCATCTTCTGCTTCTCGATGGACACCCGGTTTGCTGATGATTGCACAGTCAATTTTGCTCGGGGCGTTCATCATTTTCATTTCTCCTTTTCTGATTCCTGAAACTCGGGTGCGATAAGCGCATGTAAATGCTCGATGGCGTCAGTTTCTTCGTGGGGCTCGAACTCATACGAGTCCGGTTCACTGCCCTCACCATCGTGATGCACCACAGTGATTCCACCCCCAGAGCGGCCATAAATGCACGCATGCGGTGAGCCCTCTGACGCCAATGCATTGTCCACTTCGCTAGCTGAGGCCTTTGCGAGAAAGGCGCGGCGCCGGCGATATTCCTGATGATCTTTTGCGGCAGTTAAGTAGCGATGCTGTTTGTCATCCATTGCGTGCCCTCCGGCTTTGGCGCAATTGCTCGCGCCGATTCATGGCCGCCCTATATTCTGCGTAACCGCTCACATCCTGCGGGAGTTCGTCATTCTCCAGTGCCCGAGCCATTTCGCGCGTGAGTATGCTCGCCTCGAGCGGATCCATTCCGCTCAAGTCGCTCGCTACTCCCGGATTCTGCCCGAGGAAAAAGGCAAACTCAGGGCCGTTTCTCAAGCGGTACACGGTCGCCGCCACTGTGGCCGGAATGCGAATATCTTCACGGGAGACGACAGCGCTGAAATCCGGACGCTGTTGCGCGAAAGCTGCGGCACGCCGACGGTAAAGTGCCTGGTCGTCCTTTAGTTCTCGCCCTGGAACGAGCCGTTCATGGCTTTCGATAGTAGGCTGGGCCGCCTCGGTGCCGCCATCCGGTTGAAGAATGCCACGACCGGCAACGGTTACGATCGGGCCCCGAATGTCAGCGGGGGGATACGTCGCGATTGCCATGTCCACGCCATCGTCTGTAGACTCGACGCAAACGCCGCCATTTTCTTCGAAAATCTGGTCACGCAATTCTCGGTACTCGTCTCGCTCCTGCCCGTATTCATCTTCCATGACTTTTATCATTTCCTTGCTTGAGAGTGGACCCACGTCTGGAATCCATTCCGTCTGGCCTCAAGCCGCTCACGCTCGTCCCAAGTCGGGACGTGAATCTTTTTCTTCGGCACCGCGCCTGGCGCGACGTTCGACACAACTCTCGACTTTTCGGTCGTGCAGCGGCAGACTTCTCCGAAGGCGTTCAGATGTTCATCCTGTCGATGCACAAAGGGTGCGAACCGAGGTTTATGTTCGTCGCGCATTCACTTTGCTCTCTGCTTACTTTTCTTAGCAGCCAGGGCGATCATTTCCTGGGTAATGCGGTTCACCCAATCTTCGTGGGATTCAACCGCGTAGCTAAAAGGTGCATCCTCGTCACCGAAATTAGTCCATTCAATCGCCGGGCCCTTTTCGATCCGTTCGCGTAAGTCCGTATCCCGCTCGCAGGATGCGATCTCACCTTCTAAGTCACGCAAGGCCTTTGCCAATCTTCCCTGAGCCTCCCTAACCCTTTCCTCACCACTCCTGCCCAATGCCACGGCGGCGGCAGAACGTGCCATTGAACGGCACGTATTTTTGAGTTCCTCATTGGGGGCCAATTCTTTCAACGAGTCCCACAGCCGCATTAAATTCCAACTGTCGAGACGTCGCCGCCTGGTTTCTTGCGAGGCGATGGAGGCGCGAGTCACCCCTGAGTGATTGGCTAACTCCTGCTGGGATACTTTGCACGCGTTGCGTACCAGTTTCAGGATTGTTGGATTGTAAAACTCAGCCATGATTAGGCCCCTCTTTGGGGGATTGTTACACAACTAATATATGACACCGTTGGCTTTAAATGCAAGCACTTTTTCAGCCGCTTGGATATCCCCTGTAAAACCGCACATAGAAAGCATAGCAGATCGCTAGCCAGAGAACTTAATGCTTGCGTTCTTTTCATAATTGTGTCTTACTATATTGGTGACACAAATCTGGGTTGATCGCAGCGTACTTCCGTCAGCGGGCCCGTTTTACGAGCGTGAGCTTGGCAAGCTGAGCCGGCCGTCACGTGGCTGGGTCCGAGGGCGGTGCCCCTTCCACGAGAGCAAAAGCGGGCTCTCCTTCAGTGTGAATCTTGACTCCGGCGGCTTCTATTGTTTTGGCTGTGCAGTCAGAGGCGGCGACATCGTGGACTTCGTAAAGCTCCGCGATCGCTGCAGCTTCAAAACGGCTTGCCAAAGCCTCGGCTGCTGGCGTGGAAATGCTACAGCAGAAGAACGAACCGCTATTGGCCGGCGACGGCAGGAACGACAGTGGAACCTCGAGCGCGAAGCGCGGCAGGCCGAAACGGAGCGCGGACAGCGGATCCAGCTTCGTGATGAGCTGCACACAACAGCGCGCATTTATGCCGAGCTTGGCACCCGACTCCACGAATTAGGGCCGGCGGGCACCGAGGCTGAGGAATGCTGGTCGGGCTTGTCGCTCGCGCTCGATGACCTGAGGTTGACAGAAAGCAGCTACTGCAACGTTGCGAGGATCGAGAACCCCTATGAACCATAGAGAGCACTTTGGGCCAACAGCGGAAGAGATCTTCGGGCCCGAACTCCCGCGCGAGAAACCCAACGGATCAACCGTTACGCCAGAATCTGAGCGCGTACAGGCTGTGCGGCCGCAATGGCCTGAATCATTAGCAGAGGAAGCCTTTTATGGGCTCGCGGGCGAATACGTCCGCATGGTTGGACCACACTGCGAGGGCGATCCAGCGGCACTACTCGTGCAATTTTTGATCGCATTCGGCAATAGGGTTGGACGGTCCCCGCATTATATGGTCGGTGCCACATCCCATCACATGAACCTGAATGCCTGCCTAGTAGGAATGACCGCCAAGGCGCGCAAGGGGACAAGCTGGCACCACATCCAGCAGACATTTCTTGATCTGGAACTAGGCCAGACGAGATACGGCTTTGTGTCCGGTTTAAGTTCCGGCGAAGGGTTGATCTCTGCGGTGCGCGATGCAGAACCCGATCTGGATGACGGCAAGGGCGGAACAAAGAAAGGACTGACGGGCGTGGAGGATAAGAGGCTAATGGTCACGCAGGGCGAGTTTTGCTCCGTGCTGAAAGTGATGGACCGCGAGGGCAATATCCTGAGTGGCATCATTCGTGACGCTTTTGACGATGGGTACTTAAGCGTGATGACGAAGAAACGAATGACCGCAACTGGCGCTCACATCTCGATCATAGGTCACATTACCCGGGACGAGTTACGCAGGAGTCTTTGCGAAACAGACCGGGCGAACGGCTTCGCGAACCGCTTTTTGTGGGTCTGCGTGAAGCGCTCGAAACTTTTGCCGGAGGGCGGGACGCCGCCACGGCAGGAAATGCGAGCCCTAGAAGAGAAGCTGGTTGCCGTATTCAGTAAGGCGCGAGGGGCAGGAATCATGAAACGCGACGCCGAGGCGAAGGAGCTCTGGGCCACGGTTTACGAGAAGCTCAGCGAATCCGGGCTTGGCTTGGTGGACGCCGTTACCGCTCGCGCTGAAGCGCTCACCTTGCGACTGTCATGTATCTATGCACTGCTGGATGGTAGTGACGTCGTCCGAGTTGAGCACCTCAAGGCAGCTCTAGCGGTGTGGACATACTGCGAGGCGAGTTGTCATTACATCTTTGGGGAATCGCAGGGCGATCCGGTTGCGGATTCGATTCTGGCGAACCTCAAAGAACAGCCCGAGGGGATGGCTAGAACGGAGATTAGCAATCTCTTCGGTCGGCACAGAAGCAAGGCGCAAATCGACATAGCGCTGACTTCTCTACTCGAGCGCGGCAAGGTAGGCAGGCGGGCGGAAGCAACCGGAGGGCGTCCCATCGAGATTTGGGTTGCTGTTAGCGGAGCGAAAGAAGCGAATTAAGCGAGGAAAGGTAATAGTTATTTCGCTTTTATCGCTTATTTCGCCATGGAGGAACAGAATGGCCGGGCTGATGGAAATCGTTAGGCAGTGGGAGACGGACCGGAAGAAGCGCGAGCAACTGGAAAAGACCGGTGATGTCAGCGGACTCCCATGGCCTACCTACCACGGCGGGGAGCGGTTAGTCTGCTTAAAATGCCGGGCGCATTTCGATACATCCGTGGGCTTTGCTAAGCACCAAGTTTACGGCTGTGATTCGACTGTATGACCTGCAGCTCTATATGGAACGGTTACCCAATTCGCCTGGATTTGCTTCCAAGCCATCGCGGCGATTGCTCAAGCTGAAGGCGGCGGCCGAATACCTAAGCCTGAGCGCTGGGACCCTGCGCGGGTTCATCCAGGGCGGACAGATTCCGATTGTAACCTACGGGCCGAACACCCCCTGGTTGGTGGACGTGCGGGACCTGGATACGTGGGTGGACCGGCACAAAGAAATTCTCTGACTTCCCTTGACGTCAGTATGGCAATATGGCAACATGGCAATGGAGGTCCGAGATGAAGAAAACCACACTGAGAATACCCGACAAGACTTGGATGCGAATCCGTCTGCTGGCAGTCCGTAAGGGAGTCACGGCCCAGCAGTTGGTGATTGAAGCGCTGGAAAGATTCCTAAAGGAGGAGAAATGAGCCGCCCACGTGGAACGGGAAGCGTCTTTCGATTCAAAGGCACTGGCAACTGGTGGATCAAGTATCACCGTAACGGCAAGCCAGTCCGGGAAAACTCTCATTCACCTAAAGTCAAGGACGCTGAGCGGCTGCTTAAGCGACGCATGGGCGAGATAGCAGCAGGAATGTGGACTGGGCCGAAGATAGATCGGACCATGATGGCGGAGCTATATCAGGACCTGGAGCGGGAATACCGCATCAATGGGAGAAAGTCTATCGGGCATCTCAAAGCGCGCTGGAAATTGCATTTGGAGCCGCTCTTTGGTGCGCTCAAGGCTTCCCAGGTCACAAGTGAAACCGTCGGCCGCTATATCGATCTGCGCCAGCAGGCTGGAGCAGAGAACGCAACCTGTAATCGGGAATTGCCCATTCTGAAACGGATGTTCAGCCTGGCACGCCGGGCGACTCCTGCCAAGGTCGCCGCAATGCCTTATATTCCAATGTTAAAAGAATCGAATACTCGCACTGGATTCTTAGAATCGCAACAACATGACCAGCTAGCAGCCGAATGTGGCAAAGTTGGATTATGGCTGCGCGCTCTGTTCGAGGTGGGCGTTACCTATGGCTGGCGTCACGAGGAACTGCTGGGGCTGCGCGTGCGCCAGGTGAACATCACTGAGGGGGTTATCAGGTTGGAACCCAACACCACCAAAAACGACGAAGGCCGCGAGGTGACCTTAACTCTTCCCGTCAGGGAATTGCTGCGAGAATGTGTTCGCGGAAAGGATGCCGACGATTACACATTCACGCGGCAGGACGGAAAGCCGGTACTCAATTTCCGCAAGACGTGGACGAATGTATGCGAGGCTGCAGGTTGCACTGGGCTCCTTTTTCATGATCTACGCAGAACAGCCGCGCGTAATCTACGCCGGGCAGGAGTAGCCGAAGGCGTCATTATGAAAATCGGCGGCTGGAAAACCCGCAGCGTATTTGAACGCTACGCGATTGTTGACCAGTCCGACATCTCTGCTGGTATCTCGAAACTGGAGATTCAACAGCAACGCGACCATGAACAGTTTGGGCAGAGTTTGGGCAGAAACCAAGCTGAAACCAGCGCTTCGCGCATCGCTCTGCCGCTGCCTGCTCCCCTGCCTAACTAACTGCCACTGAATGGGTTGGATTGGTGCCCGGGACCGGAATCGAACCGGTACGTTCCTTTCGGAACTCGGGATTTTAAGTCCCGTGCGTCTGCCAGTTTCGCCACCCGGGCAGGTTGCCGCAGTGATTGATTGTACTGAGTTTAGCATCGTGTTCATTGGATTCTGTCTCCTCCTGTTTGCGCGACTGTAGTGAAAATTGTAGGAACTCCCAGACTCTTCTCCGCGTTTTCCTTCTGCTTTTGCTCTGCTGCTTCTGCGGCGCGCTCCAATCCGAGAATTGCATTTTCCATCGTGCCGGACGTTGGGTGAACGTACCGCTGCGAAACTGTAATCGAAGAATGCCCCATGATTCGCATGATCGTGAACGCATCGGCGCCCGCTTCTCCTAGACGCGTTCCAAAGGTATGCCGAAACGAATGCGGCACAAATTCCGTGGTCATCTCCAGCACGTCGCGCGTGCGCTCGTGCGCGTGATTTATGGCAGAGATGGACGCGGGCTTTTCGTGACTCTGGTCTGAAACAAATACGTATTCACACTTGCTTATCTGCTGTTGACTTTCCAGAACCATGCGCGCGGTGACCGTGAGTGATAGTTTGCGATTCGAGTTTTTCGATTTGGTTCCGCGGACATGTACGTAGCCGCGTTGGGCATCACCTACCGGCTCAAAGTGAACATCCAGCCACTTGAGCTCACGCAGTTCCTTTCGGCGCATTCCGGTTTCGAGCGCGAACTGCGCCCAATTCCGCAAGAACTCCGGGCAAACATCCAGGTAATCCCGCTGCTGTTCTCGCGATAGAACGAACTCGCGCTGATTTTCGCCGGATAACATTTCGATCGCTGGAACGCCTTTAATGAGCTTCCATTTCCGCGCGAGGCGAAGCGCGCGCTTCAGAGTGGCTAGATGCCGATTGATTGTTGATCGCTCGTAATCATCTGAAGCCATCCTTGCCGTGAATGCGGAGATCATCTCTTCGTCAATGCGATCTAGGCGCGCTTGAGCCAAAGGCGCGTACTTCAGCAGGCCGGAATACTTGCAATCGTAAAACTGAATTGTTTCGGGGTGATCCGCACGACGGATGCGGATCTCATCTAGAAATCGTTGCTTGAATCCGCTGAGGCGGGGAATCGGATTCCGCTCCTCAATTCCGACCTCGCCTTTGGCCAACCTCGTCCTGTAAGCGGCCGCAATATCCCGCGCCACATTTTTGTTGCCTTGTTTGGTCGATCGCTGGATTCGCTCGCCGTTGAATCGAAACTCAAACCAGTACACTCCGCCGCGCTTGTAGATCACTGGTTCCCTCCGTTCTTAGCTCGGTTTTCGGTCCACCATCTGCGCTTGGACTCGCGAAGCGCGGGACCTGCGCATTCTTCAGTGCAGTATTTTTGCCACCTTTTGGTCGCGACGAAATATGGCGCGGGACAATGTGGACCGCCGCAATATTTGGCCCGTTCCGCGACCGATGTCTGGAGATAAAACACTGCCGCCTCGAAATGGGTAATCTCAGGCGGTTCGGCTTCCCGTTCGAGCAGCCCCTTGGCCTCTTCGCCTGTTGCCCAATCGGGGTGAACCGGCGGATGGACAGACCACCATTCTGATTGGCTTTTCCACTGATGAAACTGTTTGCGGAGGTGAAATAGATACCAATCACGATGGCGCCGGTCCGGCGCAACCCATGCGCGCCGAAGAAGGTGTCGAATCTCCATGAAATATCCGCTGATCATTGCCGATCCCAACGCGTCAGTCTCTGCCAATGGAATAAAGCTGAAAACTTCTGGATTCTGCGAAATCAACCTTCCGCAAGCCGCGTCTGCATTGGAGGGATAGGGCAGATCGGGGAGATTAGCCCATGCCAACAAGAGCCGCTCTGCATCTCTCGGGGAAATCACGCCTAGAATTTTGCGACCCTGTTTGTGGCTAGTACTCATACCAAAATCAGTTTCTAGTAGACATCCAATTCCTCACAACTTATAACCTGATTCAGCAACCGAGAGCAACAGAAAAATACAAAAGGACACAAGAAAAATGGTTTTCTCCGAAAAGTTCTACACGGTACCGGAAGCCGCTGAGCAACTACGGCTCTCGCCCTGGACGATCTGGGACCTGCTCAAACGTGGCGATCTCGTTCGCACGAAAATCGCCGGCAAAACTTTTGTGCGCGAGTCCGAGTTGCAAAAGTTGATCGTCGATACAGTCAACTCAGTTTCAAATCCCCGGCGATCGCGGAAGGCGGCGAGGTAACGCGATGCCTCGCATTCGCTCAGTGAAACCCGAATTCTGGAGTCATCCGGTCATGGCTGGACAGGACGATAGCGTCAAATTGTTGGCGCTTGCGACGCTGAATATGGCGGATGACGAGGGCTATTTTCTGGCCGATGCGGCGCTGGTTCGCTCCTTTGCCAGACCGCTTGATGAGAATTCACGGACTACTCACGGAGCCCTCACAACATTGTGCGAAATCGGGTGGATTGAAATCAAAAAAACTGCTGCACACGGATCAATCGGGCGGGTGGCGAATTTTGCGAAACATCAAGTCATAAATCGGCCAAGCCCAAGCAAACTAAAGAATTACTTCGCGGGCGAAGGCTCACTGAATATTCACGGAGCGCTCACTGAAACATCAGTGCCGGAGCAGGGAACAGGGAACAGGGAGCAGGGAAAGGAACATAACTCTCCGCTGGCGCTGACGCGCAAGCGGGAGAGAGTGAAGTCAAGCCCTGATCACATCGTAAAGACCATCTACGAGATCTATCCCAGAAAAGAAGGGCGGGGGGAAGCGTACAGGGCAATTGAGAAGGCACTGGTGCGGGTCAGCGAGGAAAAGTCATGCGTGCGCGAAGACGCCGGCGATTTCATTCACTCGGCAGTGGCGAGATTTAGCGAATCCCCTGCAGGCAAGAAAGGCCAGTACACGCCGCATTGTGCGACCTGGATGAACCAAGACCGATTTTTTGACGACCCATCCGAATGGTGGAAGGTGAACACAAATGGGAGCAGCAGCGATAACGCAGAAGTTATTAGGGCAGCAGCAGAAAGACTCAATCTCGAATCTGCTTAGCGAATGTGCGGCCGCTTTTGGAAAGAAGTTGGCGCCGCTCGAAGCAGAAGCTTATATCGGGGCATGGTCCAAGCTGGCGGTCCGTGTAGGGCGCATGCGTGTTGAAGCCGCGGTAAAGCGCGCAATTGCGGAACTCCAGTACTTCCCAAAACTGGAGCAACTCGAATCTCGAATTCCTAACGTCCATCTGATTGGCCGGGCCGATGATCAGTGCCGCATCTGCGGAGGTACCGGATGGGAGTACACATTCGAAGGATTCACTTGCGGCTCGGATGATGGCAAGAAAAATCCCGTCCATAAGAAAATCGGGGCGGTTCGCCGGTGTGTGTGCTGGCAGAAAACGGAAATCGCATGAAGCAAACAAAATT
>Ga0310810_10000124_pt1 | contig 79215 bp, 49 predicted proteins | sample NCmetagenome_FD_207641 | JGI IMG/M metagenome (GOLD analysis project Ga0310810, IMG submission 207641) | Soil microbial communities from experimental microcosm in Duke University, North Carolina, United States - NC | ecosystem: Engineered > Artificial ecosystem > Soil microcosm > Unclassified ... | reverse complement strand
CACGGCGGCTGGGACACCACGACGCTCGGCGACGGCACGCACACGCTGCGCATGACGGTCTACGATACGGGCGGCCTGACGGGCAGCCACCAGATCACCGTGACGGTGAACAACGCGGGCCCGGCGACGGGCCTTCTGGCGGAGTACTTCGATTCGCTCGACCTGACGAACCTGAAGCTCACGCGGGTCGACGCGACCGTGAACTACGACTGGGGGAGCGGGACGCCGGACCCGGTGCTGGGCACGGACGTCTTCTCGATCCGCTGGAGCGGCCAGGTGCAGCCGCAGTTCGGCGAGACGTACACGTTCTACACCACCAGCGACGACGGGGTCCGCCTCTGGGTCAACAACGTGCTCCTGATCGACCACTGGGTGGATCAGGGTCCGACCGAATGGAGCGGCACGATCTCGCTGACGGCCGGCCAGCGCTACGACCTCCGGATGGAGTACTACGAGAACGGCGGCGGGGCCGTCGCGAAGCTCTCGTGGTCGAGCCCCAGCCAGGCGAAGCAGATCATTCCGCAGTCGCGGCTCTTCCCGGGCGGCTCGCTGCCGGCGGGCTGGCAGAACCGGGACATCGGCAGCGTGGGCGCGACGGGCAGCGCCTCGTACAGCGGCGGGACCTTCACGGTGAAGGGCTCCGGCGCCGACATCTGGGGCACCCTGGACGAGTTCCAATACGTCTACGTGCCCCTGAACGGGGACGGGACCATCACGGCGCGGGTGGCGTCGGTCCAGAACACGAACGTCTGGGCGAAGGCGGGCGTCATGATCCGGGAAGGCCTCTCGGACGCGGCGCGGCACGCCTTCATGGCGATCACGCCCGGCAACGGGGCCGCCTTCCAGCGGCGCACGGCGGTGAGCGGCGCCAGCACCCACACGGCCGGTCCGACGGTCGTGGCCCCGTACTGGGTGCGCCTGGTCCGCGTCGGCTCGACCTTCACGGCGTCCGCCTCGAGTGACGGCGTGAGCTGGACCACGGTGGGGTCGGACACGATCGCGATGGCGTCGGGCGCCTACGCGGGCCTGGCGGTCACGAGTCACAGCGACGGTGTGATCTGCACGTCGACGTTCACGAACGTGAGCGTGACGGGGACCGGCTTCCGCCAGGACCCGGGCCCGGACGGGATCGTGTCGATGGAGGCGGAGAGCTTCGACGGGAAGCTCGACCAGGGCGGCCACACGTGGTCATCCACGACGCCGGCGGGCACGTCCGGCAGCGCGCTGCTGGCGAGCCCCAACACGGGTGTGAACAACGATACCGGCTACACGACCAACAGCCCGCGCCTGGACTACAAGATCAACTTCGTGAAGACGGGCACGCACCACGTGTGGATCCGCGGCATCGGCGCCACCGGCAGCGACGACTCCTGCCATATCGGCCTGGACGGCGCGGCGCTGACGACGTCGGACCGCATCTCGAGCTTCGGCACGGCCTGGACCTGGTCGCGCGACACGATGGACGGCGTCTCGGCGACGATCACTGTGACGACGACGGGCGTGCACACGCTGAACCTGTGGATGCGCGAGGACGGCTTCGTGGTGGACAAGATCGTGCTGAGCACGAACGTCAACTACGTGCCGTCGGGCACGGGTCCGGCGCAGAGTCCGCGCTAAAGGATCACCACGGGGCGGCCTCTCTCCGGCCAGAGGGGGAGGCCGCCCATTCCATTTTGCGCGGAGAAAACAACCGGGTTACTTTCTCCACGATATAATCCAGCCGAGGGACCTGGGATCCGGAGCCTGTAGGGTTGCTTATGGACCCGAAGCGGGGCTCCTCGACCACGCTCATCGGCATCGTCGTTCTACTCGTTGTCGCTGTTGGCGTCGGATGCCTCGTCGTCCCCGCCTTCCTGTTCTCAACCCATCAGCCCGTTGAGCGCTCGGCGGCGGCGTGCCTCATGACGCTACGGTCCGCCGAAGCAGACTTTCGAGCGAACGACCGCGACTGGAATCAGGTCAACGACTATTGGACGGGTGACGTAAAAGGTCTCTACACGATGACCGCTGCCGCGGTTCGAGGGAACGCGGGGACGACCACCATAGACCCCTCGATCAAACTGATCGAACTGTCGGTCGCGTGCGCTGATGCGGACCGCGATATCGTTCGTGCCGGCGGCGAGAACGCCCCTCTGGAACACTTTGCCGTTCCTTCCGCCAAGGCCGGATATTGGTTTGGAGCGATGGACTTAGACCGCACGATCGGGAACGGCACCCCGGAGAGCTTCTACAAGCAGGATACGGGAGGGGACCCTCCGATGGGGAGGTGCCACAACTATTTCAGGTTCGGATTCGTCGCGTTTCCCGATTCGACGGCGGGCGAGTACGTCTTTATTACGAACGAGAAGGGGGAGATTTACCGAAGAAAGCTGGGGGAGAGCGTGCGCCCCAGCACGCTGACGCCGCCGGGTCTGGGCGGCCGTCTGACTCCGTACTTGTCTTGGCCGAATCCCAAAGACCTTCAGGCCTGGGAGAACGCGCATTGACCAAGAGACGCTACGTCGGGTGGACCGCCTTAGGAATCGGTCTCGCTTACGTCGGACTCTTTGTTGCTTCCGCGATAGACGAGACAACCGATTGCTGGAGCGGCTGGGGCGTTATGGCCTCGCTCCGGGGACTCTGCACGGCGCAGGAGGAATTCCGCCGCGTCGACGCCGACCGGAACGGGGTGCAGGATTACTGGCGAGGGGACGTAGCGGGGCTCTACACGCTCGCGCCGGGCGGGACGCCGCTTCGGTACATCGAACTGTCGACGGCGCTGGCCGATCGCCGTCCGCTGAGCGCGCTGCCCCAGCAAGCCTGCACGCATTACGGGTACTGGTACCAGACCTTGGGCTTCGCGGACGAGCGTCGACCCGACCCCTCGCGTTTCGCCTACCTCGCCGTTCCCGAGACAACCGGACACGAAGCCTGGATGTTCATCGTGAACCACGAAGGCGTGCCCTACGGGAAGCGGACGGAGTCGGCAAAGCCCCCGGACGTCTACCCGGACAACCCCCGCTCGGAGGGCTGGCTGACGTGGGAGCAGATCCGAGCGGTCCGCTGGAGACGCGGGCACACCCTTTGGTGGGTGCAATTCTGGCGGGCGTTCTAATTTGCGCGGAGAAAACAACCTGGTTACTTTCTCCACCGCACGCTATCGTGTCCGGCATGGCTGAGAAGAGTCGCTGCGGCTGGAGCGGAACCGATCCGTTGATGATCCGGTATCACGATGAGGAGTGGGGCCGCCCGGTTCATGAGGATCGGAAGCACTTCGAGTTCCTGATCCTGGAGGCCGCTCAGGCGGGACTGAGTTGGATGACGGTCCTGAGAAAGCGGGAAGGATACCGGAAGGCTTTTGCCGCATTTGATCCTGAGAAGGTGCTTCGCTTCTCTGCCGCCACGATCAAGTCGCTGCTGCTCGACCCGGGGATCATCCGCAATCGATTGAAGATCGAGTCCGCCGTCCACAATGCCGGGCGCTTCCTCGAGGTTCAGAAGGAGTTCGGAAGCTTCGACGCCTACTGCTGGGGCTTCGTCGGCGGCAAACCGCTGCTGAATCGACGGAAGAGCCTGAAGGAGGTCCCCGCGACCACGCCCGAGTCAGACGCCTTCAGCAAGGACCTGAAGAAACGAGGCTTCAAGTTCGTGGGCTCGACCGTGATCTACGCCCACATGCAGGCCGTCGGGATGGTGAATGACCACCTCGTCGACTGCTTCTGCTATCGGGGGAAGTAACTACTTCGCCGCCTCGAACTTCTCGAGGTCCATCGACATCTTGTGGTCGCCCTGGCTGTAGGACATGCGGACGACGCCGACCTTCTCGACAAAATAGGCGTCGACCACGACGTCCTTGCCGGCCTCCTTGATCTTCACCTGGACGTGCACGGCGTCTTTGTAGGTGGCGGCCGGCACTTTGACCTCTTCCGTTCCCATGTGGGTGGCCGAGTGCTCCTGGACGGTCTCGCTGCCGGGCTTGGACCAGGTGTCGCCCTTCTTGGAGCCGATCTTCCAGAGGCCCACCGCTTCCTTCAGGGTCTCGCCGTTCTTCTCGGCCCAGTAGAGAACGCCGTCGGAGACGTACCAGAGCAGCTTCGTCTGCCTCGGCGCCTCGTCTCCCTGGCTCATCTGGAGCGTGTACTTGCCGTCGGCCTCACCCAGGACGGACATCTTCATCTTCATGCCCTTGGGGGCGTCCTCGCCGCCGACCATGGCGTAGGTCCAGGTGCTGCCTTTGGCGAACTTGTAGTAGGAATCGGCGCTGTCCTGGGCGGCGGCGACGAGCAGAATGAAGGCGGCGAGACGCATGGCTTCTCCTCCCTTTAGGTCGCAGCAGCATACCCGCCGGGAGGGGAACGCGGATGGTTTTTTAGATGCTGAGAACGCCCGTGCTGTCGCCGAGCGACGCCAGCTTGACGCCCACGCGCTGGAGCAGCGCCAGCCACAGGTTGTTGAGCGGCGTCTCCTTCGCGTAGCGCACGTGGCGGCCCGTCTTGAACATGCCGCCGCCGGTGCCGGCCAGCAGGAGCGGGAGGTTGTCGTGGTTGTGCGCGTTGCCGTCGGAGTTGCCGCTGCCGTAGGCGATCAGGCAGTGATCGAGCAGGGTGCCGTCGCCTTCCTTCACCGCCTTCAGCTTGCCCAGCGTGTAGGCGAGCATCTGGGTGTGGAACGCGTTGATCTTCGCGATCTTCGCTTTCTTGTCGGCCGCGCCGCCGTGGTGCGAGAGGTCGTGGTGGCCTTCCGGTACGCCCACGAACGCGTACGGCTTGTTGCTGCCTTCGTTCGCGACCACGAAAGTCGCCACCCGCGTGACGTCCGTCTGGAACGCCAGCGTGAAGAGGTCGCCCATCAGCTTGATGTGTTCCTCGTAGCTCGCCGGGATGCCCGTGGGGCGGGCCACGCCGTCCGGGACCTTGACCTCGGGCATGTGGACCGCGCGCTCGAGCCGGGTTTCGATGTCGCGGATCGACGAGATGTACTCGTCGAGCTTCTGCTGGTCCTGCTTGCCAACGCGGCCGTTGAGCTCCTTGTAGTCCTCCCGGACCAGGTCGATCACGCTCTGGCGTTGCGCGCGGGTCTTGGCGCGCTCCTGGGCCGAGCCGCCGCCGAAGAGGCGGTCGAAAACCGACTTCGGGTTCACTTCCTTGGGCAGCGGCTGCGTGGCCGACTTCCAGGACATGGTCGACGAATAGACGCAGCTGTAGCCCGAGTCGCAGTTGCCGGCCATCGAGCCGGCCTCGCAGCCGATCTCCAGCGAGGAGAGGCGCGTCTGGTCGCCGATCGCGGAGGCCGCGACCTGGTCCACCGAGACGCCGGCGCGGATGTCCGTGCCGTCGGTCTTGCGGGGCTGGGCGCCCGTCAGGAAGGCCGCCAGCGCGCGGGCGTGGTCGCCGCCGCCGTCGCCGTGGGCGCGGGCCTTGTCGGCCGTCAGGCCGGTCAGGATCGAGAAATCGCTCTTCAGGTCCTTGAGGGGCTGCAGGATCGACGGGAGCTCGTACTCGGCGCCCTCGGCCTTGGGCGTCCAATCGTCCATGTTCTTGCCGTTGGGGACGTAGATGAAGCCCAGGCGCGTCGGGAAGGGCGCCGGGGTCGAGCGCGCGAACGCGGGCGTCATGGCGTCGAGCCACGGGACCGCGACCGCCGCGCCGATGCCGCGGAGCAGGGTGCGCCGGGAAATGGGCTGCATGCTCATCGTTCTCCAGTCCCCATTAATCCTGTACGTTCTTCCCGCGCCGAAGTCTGAAGGGATCGCTTTTTACAATCTCGACCACCACGCTCGAGAACTTGTACTTGTCCTTCGCGACGGCCCCCAGCGCCTTGTCGAGCGCGCGGTCGTCGTAGGGCTCCAGGCCGCGGCCCAGCGCGTAGATCAGCATCTTCTCGATCACGCAGCGGGCGAACTGATCCTTCTTCGCCAGGATCGCCTTCTTGAGGTCCGCGACGCCCTTGATGGTCGTCCCGTCCGGCAGCGTGCCGCCCGGGTCGATGTCGAACGTGCCGTCCTTCACGCGCCAGGCGCCGATCGCGTTGTAGTTCTCCAGCGCGAAGCCGATCGCGTCCATCTTCGTGTGGCAGTTGGCGCAGGACGGGTTCGCCCGGTGCTGCTCCATGCGCTGCTTGAGCGTGCCGGACGACACCGACTGTGGGGTCTCGTTGAGCTCCGGGACGTTGGGCGGCGGGGGAGGCGGCGGCGTGCCCAGGATCTGCTCCAGGACCCAGCGGCCGCGCTTCACGGGCGAGGTCCGCGTGGGGTTCGACGTCACCGTCAGGATGCTCGCGTGGGTGAGCAGGCCGCCGCGGTCGCCGTTCTGGAGGCTGACGCGCACGAAGCTGTCGCCCCGGATCGGCGTGCCGCCGGGCTTCGTCGGCTTCCCGCCCTGGAGGTTGCCGTTCGTGTCGTTGATGCCGTAGTGCCGGGCGAGGCGCTCGTTCAGGAACGTGTAGTCGGCGTCGACGAGGTCGAGGATGCTCCGGTCCTCGCGGATCACGGAGTCGAGGAACATCTGGGTCTCCTGGAGCATCGCCTGGCGGAGCCGCTGGTTGAAGGCGGGGAAGAGGCCGCCGTCGGGCGCGACGAAGGTGATCCGCTTGAGCTGCAGCCACTGCATCGCGAAGTTGTCGACGAGCGTGCGCGAGCGCGGGTCCTTGAGCATGCGGCGCACCTGGTTCTCCAGGTCGGCGCTCAGGGCGCCCTTCGCGGCGAGCTTCGTGAGCTCCTCGTCGGGCATCGTGTTCCAGAGGAAGTAGGAGAGCCGCGACGCGAGCTGGTACTCGCTGATCGGGTGCGCCTGCGCGGCGTCCGGCTTCTCGTCGAGCTCGACCCGGAAGAGGAACTTGGGCGAGACCAGGATCGCCTGGATCGCGCGCTGCAGGCCGGCCTCCCATCGCTCGCCGCCGGCCTCGACGGTCTCGGCGAGCTTCACGAGGCGCGCCAGCTCGGCGTCCGTGGCGGGGCGCCGGAACGCGCGGTCCGCGATGTACTTCACGATCCCTCGGGTCTGCTCGGGCTTCGGCTTCCCGGCGACCAGCGCGGTCACCTGCCGCTGGAAGGCGGGCCGCGGGTCGAGCGGGCCGTTGAGGTGGAAGCCGTCGACCAGCACCTCGGGCACCGGCTCGCCTTCGGCCGGCTTGTCGGGACCCTTGAAGAGGGCCAGCGCCAGGCGATTGGCGCCGGATACCGACGAGATCTTGACCTCGTACTTCTTCGCGTCCTTCTCCTCGGAGGCCGGCACGTCGAGGACCTGCAGGATGCGGAAGGGCTTCAGGCCCCCCAGCGCCGTGCCCGAGAGCTTGGCGATCTCGGCGTCGGGCGCCGGATTCTGGATGTCCTTGCCGCAGGCGAGCAGCGCGACCTTGACCGGCTTGCCCTTGGCGTAGGCGCGGAAGCGGAACATGTACTCGCCGTCGGCCTGGATCCGGTACTCGTGAAAGAGCGGGCCGGTGGAGACGGCGTCGCCCTTCTGGGCGCGCAGCGAGCGGTACTTGGTCTGCGGCACGTTCTGGCCGGCGGGCTCGAGATACTTGGCGCCGGTGTGGTTGTCGCTCGGCTTCGGCGGCTCCGCCGGGAAGACGCGGTTGACGATCGTCTCGGCGGCGGCCAGGTAGCGCTCCATCAGGACGGGCGAGAGCGTCAGGACGTCGCCGATGTTGTCGAAGCCGTGGCCGATGTCGTCGGAGGGGAAGTCCTCGGCGGGGTCGAAGTCGAGCCCGACCAGGTCGCGGATGGTGTTGCCGTACTCGACGCGGTTGAGGCGCCGCGCCGTGACGCGGCCGGGGTTCAGGGGCGCGTTCGGATCGATCTTGTTGAGCGCGGTCTCGATGAGCTTCGCGAGGACCTCGCGCTCCTTCTGGTCCAGTGCCGGCTTGGCCTCCTCGGGTGGCATCTCGTGGGAGACGAGCTTCTGGAGGACCCCCTTCCAGACCTTGCGGTCGCTGCGGATCTGGGTTTCCGCGGCGTACTTGGTCAGGTTGAGGTCGGCCTTGGGCTTGCCCTTGGCCCCGTGGCAGTTGTTGCAGTACTTGGCCACGAGGGGCTGGATCGACTTGGCGTAGACGTCCTGCTCGGGGGCGGACTGGGGCTCGACGGCGGAGCCCAGGAGGAGCAGAAAGCCGACGGCTGCCCAACGGCTCAAGGGTGTGCCTCCACGCTGATAACCTTACGCCTGCCGCTCCTTAAGTGTATATCGGACATCCCTTCGAATGTGACTTCGATCGTTTGCTAAATCCCTGGTACGCAAAACCATAGCCCGGCCTACGGTTTTTCATAAATTATTAGGGTGTTTCATGTCGGAGGAATCAGGGGGATACTAGATTGATGACCCGAGCGCTGCTGGCGATCCTGCTTCTGGGCGTCCAGGACCCTCCCGGTCCGGAGGGGCCGCCCCTCCAGGTCCCCGAGGGCTTCGTCATCGAGCGCGTGGCCGGCCCGGGCCTCGTCGAGCGGCCCATCATGGCCTGCTTCGACCCGCAGGGTCGCCTCTACGTCACGGACTCCGCGGGCGTCAACCTGAAGGGCAGCGAACTGATCAAGGACCCCCCGCACCGGATCCGCCTGCTCGAGGACGCCAACGGCGACGGCGTTTTCGACAAGAGCCACGTCTGGGCCGACAAGATGGTCTTCCCCCAAGGCCTGCTCTGGCACCAGGGGGCCGTCTACTGCACCTCGCCGCCCTCGTTCTGGAAGATGGAGGACACGGACGGCGACGGCGTCTGCGATCGCCGGACGGAGCTCCTGACGGGGCTGGCGAATACCGGCGTGGCCGACGACGCCCACGGGGCCTGCCTTGGGCCCGACGGGCGGATCTACTTCCTGCCCGGCCGCATGGCCCACAACCTCAAGAGCGCCGACGGCGGCTTCGCCAAGAAGGCCATCGGCCCCTGGTTGATGCGCTGCAAGCCCGACGGGACCCAGATGGAGATCGTCTGCGGCACGCAGGGGAACCCGGTCGAGGTCGCCTGGCTCGCGGAAGGCGACTTCTTCGTCTCCGGCACCTTCTGGGCGCCGGACTCCTACGGCGGCGGCCTGCGCGACGCGCTCCTCCACGGCGTCGAGGGCGGCGAGTACGCCGTGCGCGACCGCGTCTACACGGACCGCAAGCGCACGGGCGACTTCATGCCGGTGCTCGTGCCCATGATCGCCACGGCGCCGTCGGGTATGATGGCCTACAAGAGCGGTGCGTTTGGAGAGGAGTACAAGGACAACCTCTTCTGCACGTACTTCAACACCCACAAGGTGCAGCGGCACATCCTGGAGCGCGACGGCGCGACCTTCCGGGTGAAGACCGAGGACTTCGTGTGGTCGACGCACCCCGACTTCCATCCGACAGACGTCCTCGAGGACGCCGACGGCAGCCTGCTGGTGGTCGACACGGGCGGCTGGTTCCGGATCGGCTGCCCGACCTCGCAAATCGCCAAGCCGCAGGTGCTGGGCGGGATCTACCGGGTGCGGCGCAAGGACGCCCCCAAGATCGAGGATCCTCGTGGCCTGCAGGCCGCCTGGGACAAGCCGGAGCTGCTGCTGAACGACCCGCGCTGGATGGTGCGCGAGCGGGCCATGATCGAAGCCGCGCGACGCCCCGTGGCTCAGGTGGCCGCCATCGGGACGTTGAACGCCCTTTGGGCGCTGACGCGCGCCGAGGCCCGCGCGGAGCTTCGGCCGTTCCTGGGATCTCCGGACCGGGCGATCCGCCAGGCGGCGGCGTCGTCGCTGGGGCTTCTCCGGGACGCCGAGGCCCGGACCCGTCTCGAGGAGATGGTGCGGAACGACCAGCCGTCGATCCGCCGCGAGGCCGCGACGGCGCTGGGGCGCATCGGCGATAGGAAGGCCGTGCCGGCGCTGCTGGAATCCGTGCGGGCGGGCGGCGACCGCTTCGTCGAGCATGCGCTCATCTTCGCGCTGATCCGGATTGGCGAGCGCGAGTCCCTTGTGGCGGCGCTGCGGGACCCCTCGGCGGCCGTGCGGCGCGCGGCGCTGATCGCGCTCGACCAGATGGACCACGGCGACCTGACGCCCGACCTGGTGACGCCGCTGCTGGACCCGGTGGACGCGGCCCTGCAGCAGACGGCCCTGAAGGTGATCATGTCGCGGCCGGGCTGGTCGAACGAGATCTACGGCCTCGTGCGCGCCTGGCTCGGCGAGAAGTCGCTCGAGGACGTCCGCCAGGACCTCCTGAAGGGGATGCTGGTGGCCTTCGGGCGCGACGCCGCCATGCAGGACCTGATGGCGGGGGCGCTGCGGGACGAGCGGACGACGGACGCGATGCGGCTCCTGGTCCTCGAGGCGATGGCGCGGGCGCTGCCGGAGCGCACGCCGCCGACCTGGCTGGCGGAGGCCCGCTGGGCGCTCGACGCGAAGGACGAACGGGTGGTCCGCCAGGCGGTGGCGCTGCTGCGGGCGGCGGGCTGCGGCGACTTCGATGACGCGCTGCTGCGCCTCGCGCGGGACGAGTCGCGGAGCGTGGAACTCCGGGTGGAGGCCGCGGGCGGGGTCGCGCCGCGCCTCTCGAAGCTCGACGGCGGCGTCTTCAAGTTCCTGCTGGCCTGCATGGACAAGGAGAAGGCGCCGCTCCTGCGGCTTTCGGCCGCCGAGGCGGTGGGAAAGTCGCCGCTCGACGATGCGCAGCTCGGCCAGCTGCTGCAGCTCCTGAAGTCGGCCGGCCCGCTCGAGATGCCGCGCCTGGTCGGCGCTTACGAGCGCTCGCGGAACGCCGGTCTCGGCAAAAAGCTGCTCGCCGCGATCGAGGCGGCGCCGGGCTTCCAGAGCCTCTCGGCGGACGGCCTGAGGAAGGTCCTGCAGGCCTACCCCGAGGAGCTGCGCCGGGAAGCCGAGCCGATCGTGAAGAAGCTCGAGGTCGACACTGCGCAGATGAAGGAGAAGCTCGACTCGATGTCGGGGGTCCTGTCGAAGGGCGACGCCCGGGCGGGCCGCGAGATCTTCTACGGCAAGAAGGCGGGCTGCACGGCCTGCCACACGGTGGCCGGGCAGGGCGGCAAGGTGGGCCCCGACCTCTCGAAGATCGGCTCGATCCGGGTCGGGCGGGATCTGCTGGAGGCGATCGTGTTCCCGAGCGCGACATTCGCGCGCGGCTTCGAGCCCTTCCTGATCCGCAGCCGCGACGGGGCCATCTACGACGGGCTCATCGCGCGGGAGACGCCGGACGCGATCTACCTGTTCACGGCGGAGCGCGTCGAGAAGCGCATCCCGCGCGCGTCGGTCGAGCTGATCCAGCAGAGCAAGGTGTCGATCATGCCGCAGGGCCTCGACAACCAGATCACCCGCGAGGAGCTGCGCGACCTGATCGCCTTCCTGGTCTCGCTGAAGTAGGAATTACTGCCGGGCCCAGACCACCTTGCCGCCGACGATCGTGCCGAGCACCTTCGTGCGCAGGATCTCGTCGACGGGGCAGGTCAGGACGTCCCGGTCGACGATGATCAGGTCGCCCAGCTTGCCGACCTCGAGACTGCCCTTGTCCTTCTCCTCGTGGTGCAGGTAGGCGTTGTTGATCGTGTAGAGGCGAAGGGCCTCCTCGCGGCTCAGGCGCTCCTCGGGGGTCAGCGTCGCGCCGCCTTCCGTCTCCCGCGTCAGCGTCGCCCACATGCCCAGCCACGGGTTCCAGGGGTTCGTGGCGTGGATCGAGTCGGTGCGGATCATGTGGTCGCTGCCGCCGCCGATCGTCGTGTACTTGAGCCAGGTCTTGTAGGGCTGGAACCAGCGGATGCGCTTCTCCCCGAGGATGCTCAGCATCGTGGTGCCGTCCTTGTAGAGCCACGCAGGCTGCACGTCGGCCACGACCCCCAGCCGCTTGCACTTCTCCAGGTTCTTCTCCGACGGGAAGTTCGCGTGCGTGATGCACCAGCGCAGGTCCTTGATGGGCGTCTTCTTGTCCGTCGCGTCGTAGGCGTCGAGCAGGACGTCCATCGCGCCTTCGCCGGCGGTGTGCGCCGTCATCTGCCAGCCGCGCTTCGCGGCCTCCTCGAGCACGACCTTCAGCTGGTCGGGCTGGATGAAGAGCAGGCCGTGGTAGTCCTCTTCGACGACCTGGTACTCGGGGCCCTTCGGCCAGGGCTCGCGCATGTACGCGCTGCCGTTCAGCATGCCGCCGTCCAGGAAGAGCTTGATCGGGCCGACGCGAATCCAGTCGTCGCCCTTGCCGGTCGGCCCGAAGCGGCCGTCCTTGCCGGCCATCGCGTCGAGCTTCGCGGCGATCTCCGGACGCGACCCCGACGGGTTGAAGGACGGCGAGATCGTGATCCGCATCGGGAGCTGGCCGTCCTTCTGGAGGGCGAGGAACCAGTCGAGCGCCTCGCGGGACGTGTTCCGGTCGGCGACGCTCGTAATGCCGTACTGGTTGTAGAGCTGGAGGAGCTTCTTCACCGCCTCGCGGCGCGCCTCGGGCGGGTCGTCCGCGTCGACGGACGGCACCCGCTTGAGCAGCGCCACCGCCGGCGAGCCCCGCAGCATGCCCGTCGGCTCGCCGCTCGCAGGGTCCTTCACGACGATGCCGCCGGGCGGGTTCGCGGTCGCTTTCGTGATGCCGGAGATCTCGAGCGCCTTCGAGTTCACGACCCCCGCGGGGCCCGCGTGGTAGAAGACCGGGTGCCGGGAGTCGGCCGCATCGAGCTCCGCGCGGGTCGGGAAGCGCTGCTCCTTGAGCCGCGTGGGGAACGCGTACGGCACGACGATCCAGTCGTTCTCGGGCGTCGCGGCGGCCTTCTTCTTGATGTAGCTGAACGCATCCTCCAGGGTCGTGAACTCCGGGATGGGTCCCGAGATCTCGCTCGCCGAGGCGCTCAGCAGGTGCACGTGGCTGTCGTAGAGGCCGGGGAGCACCGGGTGGCCCTCCGCGTCGATGACGCGGGTCTTGCCGTTCTCGACGAACTTGAAGATCTCCTCGTCCGGTCCGAGCGCGAGGATGCGGCCGTCGCGGATCGCGATCGCCTCGGCGATGCTGGAGCGCCCGTCGAGCGTGATGATCTTCGCGTGGTGGACGACCAGGTCCGCGAAGCCGGGGCCGGGCTCGGCCGACGAGCATCCGAGCGCGAGGAGCAACGCCGCGAGCGAAAAGTTCTTCATGGTCAGCACTCTATAACGCCCCTCAGGGCTTGCCCAGATCTTTCAACAGCTCCGCGGCGCGCGCGTCCTGCGGGTCGACCTCGAGCGCTTTTCCCAGGGCCGCGCGCGCATCGTCGGTCCGGCCGAGGCGCTTGAGGCAGAGCGCGCGCTGCACGTGGGGCGCCGAGACGTCGGCGCGGAGCCGCGACACCTCGCGCCACGCGGCCTCGGCCTCGGCGTAGTTCTGCTGGATCTGGAGGGCGCGGGCGACGCCGAAGGCGGCCTCGAAGGACGCCGGATCGGCCTCGCGGGCCGTCCGATAGGCGGCCTCCGCCTCCCGGGCGCGGTCCATCCTCACGAAGGTGTCGCCGATCAGGAGCTGCGCGCCGAGGTAGGCGCTGGCGGACGTCGGGATGCGGCGCAGCAGCTCGATCGCGCCCTTCGGATCGGCGCTGCGGACCCGGGTCTGCGCCTTGAACATGACTCCGTCGGCCACCAGGTCGACGAAGCGCTGCGTGCGCGGGTCGCGGGGCAGCGGGAGCGGCACGCCGGCCAGCGTCGACAGCGCGCGGTCGGGGTCCTCCACGTGGATCCGGACGGCCTCGGCCAGCAGGCGGCGCGTCTCCCGGCGCCGCGAGACCAGGTCCCCCAAGGCGTCGGAAGCCCCCCGGTACAGCGCCTTCTGGGGCGAGGAGCGGCGGAGCGCGTCCATCCACTCCAGCACCTGGGGCCGCGTGTCGTGGCCCATGGAGCGCGGCGCGCTGTACTCAATGAAGCAGCGGTCGTCGCTCAGCAGCGGCCCCGGGCCGACCGACTCTCGGACGCGGCCGGCGTCGGCGACGAGGTGGCCGAGCAGCGCGGGCGCGCGCGGATCCTCGCTTCCCACGTACTCCTCCAGCGCCTTCGTCGACGCCAGGCGCGCCTCCAGGCCCGCGAGATCGGTCTGGAGGAGGTCGCGGGAGCCGATCAGCAGGTAATCGTGGCCGGGGAAGACCTCCCAGAGGCTCCCGTGCGGGTAGACGTCGAAGAAGGTCCGCAGCACGTCGCGGAGGTTGTCGGGCGACAGGTAGTAGGCGTGGACCCACTGGCAGAAGAGGCCGCCCGGCGCGAGGCGGCGGGACGCCTCGTCGAAGAAGTCGCGCGTGAAGAGGTTCGCCATGCCGCTGACCCAGAGGTTCGACGGCTGCGAGACGATGACGTCGTACGACTCGCGCCCGAAGAGGACGGCGTTGCGGCCGTCGCCGACGACCAAGTTCACCCGCCGCTCCTCAAGCACATCGCCGATCGCCTCCTTGAAGTGCGCGGCGCCGCGCACGACCGCGGGGGACAGCTCCACGCAGTCGAGCTTTTCCAGCGGGTGCTTCGCCATGGCCGCCAGCGTCAGCCCGCCGCCCAGGCCGATGCAGAGCGCCTTCTTCGGGGCAGGATGGTGGAGCAGCGCGAGATCCCCGACGAATAGCATGTTGGCGCGATCGGTGGGTCCCGTCGACGCGTCGGTCTTGCCGTTGACCTTCATGGTCAGGATGCCGTCCTGCTGGCGGTGGAGCGTCACGAGACCGTAGGAGTCCCAGTACTGGGCGATCAGCTCGCTGTCCTTGCGCAGGTAGTCGCGCAGGTCCTGCTTGAAGAAGCGGGCGCTGCGGACGTCGGCCGCCCCGTAGAGAAACGCGCCGCTCGTCAGGACCTGCGGATCCCAGGCGGGGAGCAGGAGCCAGCCGCCGAGCGCGACGGCGGCCGGGATCGCGCCGACCCAGCGGCGCGGTGCTTCGCGGGCGAGCAGGAACGAGGCGAGCGCCAGGTTGAGGGTCGCCGCGAGCTTCACCGTCGAGGCCAGGCCGATCAGGGGGACGATCGCGAAGGATCCGGCGATCGAGCCCACGATGGAGCCCAGCGTGTTCGCGGTGTAGACGGCGCCGACCGAGCGGCCGACCGGTCGGTCGCTCCCCGAGGCCCAGCGGATCGCGATGGGGAACACGGCACCCATGAAGAGCGCCGGCAGAAGCACGAAGGCGGCGATGAAGCCGGCCTGCGTGGCCAGCATCGAGCCGTAGTCGCGGTGCATTCCCTCGGCGAGGGGTGCGACCCGCAGCGGCAGATCCCCAAGGGCGGGCAGCAGCGCGACCGCCAGCGCCCCGATCGCAATCTGGACGACGGCCAGTGCCGTGGAAAGCTGCCGGAGGCGCGGCAGGACCAGCGCCGCAGCCGCGCTCCCGAGCGCGAGCCCGAGGATGAATGCCGTGAGGATGAGGGTGAAGGCGTGGACGGTCGAGCCGAGCGCCAGCACGAGCGAGCGCGTCCAGGCGACCTCATAGAGCAGCGAGGCGGCGCCCGAGACGGCGGCTACGACGAGCGGCAGTCGCGGAGGCGACGCGCCAGCGGGAGGGGCGCTCAGCCGTTCGCCGGCCTTTCCGCGCGCGGCCACCCAGGAGGCGGTGGCAATGGCGATGTTAAGGCCGGCGGCGATGAACGTGGTCGCGCGAAGGCCGAGCTCGGGGATCAGCCAGAATCCCGCCGCGACCGTGCCCAGCACGCCGCCGAGCGTGTTGATCGCGTAGGCGCGTCCGGCTTCGCGGCCCGCGGCGTCGACCGACGCGGACAGGAAGCGGGCGAGGATCGGCAGGGTGGCGCCCATGAGGGTGGTGGGCGGCAGCAGGATCAGGGCGACGAGGAGCGCTCGCAGCAGGCCGTAGACGAAGGGCGCGCCCGCGAGCGCGCCCCAGAGGACCCGGAAGAGCGGCTCGGCGACGACGATCAGCAGCGGCACGAGGAGCGCCAGGACGGCGACGCCGCCTTCGAGGAGTCCGTATAGCGAGAGCAGGGCGCCTCCGCTGCGCCGGTCGGCCGCGCGGCCTCCCCACCAGCCGCCGAGCGCCAGGCCGCCCATGAAGACGCCGACGACGGTGCCGACGGCGTGGGTCGTGTTCCCGATCACCGTCCCCGCGGCGCGGATCCAGACGACCTCGTAGAGAAGGCCGCAGAGGCCACTGACGAAGAAGAAGACGAGAACGAGGGCACGCATGAGCTCGAAATTACAGCAGAAACGCGAGCCTATCGCAAAGAGGTTCCGGAGCCCGTGGATTTGCCGAACTTCAACGCGACGGCATCCGTTCTGGGTCACAATGGAATGGGCGCGTGGATACGTCCCGATAATATGAAGTCCGTCCTTCTGTCCCTCGTGCTCTTCGTTCCGCAGGATGTCGAGTCCCTGATTCGCCGTCTGAAGGATGAATCTCCCGGCGTCCGGGAGGAAGCCACCAAGGCCCTGAGGACGATGGGAGAAGATGCGCTGCCGGCCTTGAAGGGGGCCGCCGAGGACGTGGACGCCGAAGCCCGTGCTCGGGTCACCGCCCTGATTCGTCACCTCGAATGGGATCCGACGATGGATCCCGCACTCCTTGCCCGCTACGAGGGCCTCCGCTTCGCCTTCAGCGCCGGCGAGCATCGAGGCGTGATCCAGATCGCCAAGAACCGAAACTTTGGAATCTCCGGGTACCAGGGAGACTTTGAAGCCTACGCCATCAGGGCGCTGGACAGTCTGGACATCGGCATTCGAAAGGAAGCGCTCGGCCTCCTGGGTGCCGGCCACTACGGCATTCCGAGGCGTCCCATCTCCCCTCTCGTCCGAGAGATCAGCCGCTGGGATGCGCAACGCTGTGAGGACTCGGGCGGTTACTGGCTGAGCTGCCTTGCGGAAAAGGTCTACAGCCTGGCTTCACCGCTGGATCAGAAGCTCCTGGCGGAAACCCGCGCGACGGACGCAGAGGCCGAAGAGATCCTGGAGGTCCTCCGAGCGCGTCACGGCGTTCCGGGGGCCGAGAAGGCCATCCCGAAGCTCCTTGAGAGCAAGTCCGAGCGCGTCGTGTGGCTGGCCCTGAGGTGCGTCAAGGACCGTCGCGTCGCGGCGGCGCGGCCCCAACTGCTGCAGAGACTCGCTCGATCGGAGTCCGTCGATTCGATGGTCGACGTCGTGATCGCGATTGAAGACGATGCCTGCCGCCGCGCCTACCGGGAACTGTGGCAATCGACGCCCCCAGAGAAGAGAACAGCAGGACTCGTGACGCTTGTCGCTCGATCCGGTGCTCCGGACGTCTCTCGAATTCTCCTGGAGTTGCTGGATAAGGGGCCTGCTTCATTGCAGTACGCGGTGGCGGCCGCTGTCGCCGAACTTCGGACGCATGAAGCGGTGGACCGTCTCCTGTCGCCGTCCGCCCCCGCGGAGCTGCGATCCCATTATGTGCAGGCAGCCGCGAGGATTGTCGACTCCAGCGACGTCGGAAAGCTGGTTGAACTGCTGGGAGCATCCGAGGAGGGAGTCCGGAACAACGTCCGCTGTCTCCTCTACAATCTTCCGGATCAGGGTGCCATGCGAACGCTGCTGGGCCTTCTGATCCACGAATCTCGGCCGATCTTCCGCGACCGATTGTTTGACGTGGTGAAGTGCGGCGACCTATACCTCCCGGGCTTGCTCGACGGGGTCCCGGACCAGGTGCTGGAGACAATCGTCAAGGGAGGGGAGCCCAGCGCCGCACACAACTCTGCGGAGATCCTGCTCAAGCGGAAGGGGAAGGCGGCGGTGGCGATTCTCGAGGACGCCTTGCTCGCGTCCGGAGAAGACCGCGCCTATCTTCTGCAGCTGTTGCTCGATTCTCCGTCGGAGCGTGTCGCGACCGCAGCGGTCTCCTGGTTGAAAGGTTCGTGGGCGCATTACGTGATCGCCTACCTGGAGAAGGCGAAAGCGCCGGGTACTGTTCCCGCCCTGGAACGCACGTCCGAGTCGCATGCCGACCCTACGGTCAAGCGGGCGGCCGCGGACGCCCTCGGCAGGCTGCGAGGGGACCCGGCGCCGAAGGAAGTGTGGTTCCTGGATAGCTACCCGTGGATTCCGTTCATCGAGCCGGTGGCGCTGGACGCCCCGGGAGCGCGCGAGGAACTCCGGAAGAAGGTCAAAGCCGAGGGAGTCTCGACCTACCTCAAGGCACTCCAAGTATGGGCCCATCCCGAGATGATCCCGGCCCTGATGGACGGGTTGCGGTCTTGGGACGGAGGCCTGGCCGAGCGCGTCAGTCGGGAAGGGTATCCCGGATCCTGTTTGGTGACCGGTCACGAGATCTACGGAAGTGATTGGATGTGGGCGCTCGCCGCGACCCAGGATCGCTCGCTGGATTCCTTCTTCGTTGAACGCCTGGCTGATCCCGATCCGGGAGTGAGAGGAGTCGCCATTCGTACGGCGGGACGATGGAAGATCCTGAAGGCGGACCCGCTGCTGCGTCGTCTCGTACGATCCGCCTCTTATGAGGTCCGCGCGGAAGCGCTTGAAGCGCTCGCGAACATCGCGGCCCCCGGCACCAAGGACTTTATCGTCGAACAGCTTCGCGATAATCCTCACGCGGCTCCGCTTGCGCTCGCTCGACTGGGCGCCGTCGATGCCATCCCGGCAATCGCCCGCCTGCTCGAAGACCCGGGCCCGAAGGCGGCCGTCCTGAGCGCGCTGGACTTGCTCTCCAATCCTCAGGTGTATGACGGCATCGACAAAGCCCTTCCGAGATTCCGTCTCGGTCAGCAGCGCGATTTGGTTCAACTCCTCCAGGAAACGCTGAAGGTTCCCGTGCGGGTGACGCTGCCGCACCCGCCCAACCTGTCGATGAGCAGTGACAGCACCTATCGAGGAGCGCTGGAGAGCTTGGCCGGCATGCACCGCTACTACTACTCGGACCTCAAAGTGACGCACGTCTTTCGGAATGGGGCGGTCGAGTTCTGCAGCGTCGACGACGCGCAGGCCTATTGGACCAAGCGCCTGGCGCGCTAGTCCAATTCCTTGATGAACACGTTGGCGATCTGAATCGGACCGCCCGACGCGATGCAGAACGGACCGCGCTCCGGCAGTCCTCCCGAGCGGTCGTCGATCTCGGGCTTGGAGTCGCGGAGCACGATCACTCGGCCGCCCTGGACGCGGACTTCGCTGCGGATCCACTCGCGCGCCTTCTCGGCGGGCTTGAGCGGGAACGTCTTGGTCCCGCGGACGCAGACGGCCGGGGCTCCGAGGCTGTTCTTGTCGTTCCAGCGCCAGTCGAAAAACAGCGCGAAGTTCGCGTAGCGGCCTTCGGTGTCGATCTTGGCGCCGCCCTTGCCGTCGAAGTCCAGCACCCAGTCTTTCGCCTTCCAATGCTCCTCGCCGCCGGGTTCGACCACCCAGCCCCGCAGGTCCAGGCCGGAGTAGAGCGACTTGAAGCCCTGGTCGGCCTCGGCGACCTCGTCGGCCGGCGGACGGGTCGAAGGCAGTTCCTTGATCCGGAGGTTCTTGAAGTGGCACTCCGAGCCCTCGGACTCGAGGCAGATGTAGCCCTTGCGCGGCTTGCACTTCGTCCCGCCGGAGACCTCCTTGCCGTTGACCTCGAGCTTGATCGTCCCGTCGTTCACGACGACGCGGTAGTGGTTCCACTGTCCGGAGGGGTTGGCGCGCTTCTCGCTCGGCAGGCAGCGCATCCAGCCCTTGGGGTGCGGCCGGTCGGGCTCGAAGCTCGCGCCGTGGATCGAGAAGACGTCGCCGTGGCCGGTCCAGGTGCCGTCCTCGCTGTCGCCGTCGAGGACCTGGATCTCGTGGCCCTTCGTGAAGGGCACGCCCTTCGAGGGGAGGGCGCCGCTGTGGACGAAGAAGCCGGAATTGCCGCGTGGCTTCAGGTGCATCCAGTCGAACTCGACCACGTAGTTCTCGTACATCCGCGCGCTGCGCAGGACGCCCGTGGGCTTGCCCGTGGTGATGACCCTCCCGCCTTCGGCGCGGAACGTCTCCGGCGCGCAGTTGACCTGCACCCAGCCCGAGAGGTCCTTGCCGTTGAAGAGCGGGACGAAGCCGTCGTGGTCGGGGGCGGGCCCGGACGCGCAGCCGAGGGAGAGCAGCAGCCCCGCGGCGAAGAGTCGGCGCATGGAGATCTCCTTAGAGGGACCCGAGCGGATGCTTGCGGTTCTTCAGCGGGAACGCCGCGCGGCCGCCGGAGAGGTGAGCCGCGTAGACGGCCAGGATCATCTCCAGGGTCGCGCGCGCCTCATAGATGTCGACGGGCGAGCGGTTCCGGGTCCCGCGGATGCGGAGCAATTCCTCGACGATGTAGCGGTTGGCCGCGGCCGTCCCCTTGAGCCCCGACGGGTGGTCGTTCAGGGGAGCCCCGGGCAGGGGCTGCCAGGAGCTCTTGCCCGGGATCCAGCGCGGCTCGGGCAGGTAGGACACCGGGCCGTCCGTGCCGATGTCGAACTGCGCGATCCCCTTGGAGCCGTAGAGCGTGCACTGGAAGCGTCCGCCGTCGCCTTTCGGGACCTTCTGGGAGGCGAAGTAGCCCTGGACGCCCTTGTCGAACGCGTAGGTGGCGTGGATCGTGTCGCCCGCGACGGGCCCCAGCGGCTCCGTGGCGGCGCGGCGATCCTCGACGGTGATGTCGTGGCCGTCCTGCGTCACCCGGGCCGTGCACCAGAGCGGGTCGCCCGCAAAGAAGCGCATCAGGTACAGGCAGTGCGTCCCCAGCACCATGAGGTCTTCGCCGCCCGCGCGTTGGTCCTCCTTGCCGCGGGTCCGCACCTCGAGGAGCTGGCCGATCAGGCCGTCGTCGAGCAGCTTCTTGAGGTGGCGCATGTGCGGCAGCATCCGGTACTGGTGCGCCACCACGATCTTCGTGCCGTGCTTCTCCGTCGCGGCGACGATCGCGTCGGCCTCCTCGAGCGAGAGGGCGATCGGCTTCTCCATGAAGACGTCGACGCCGCGCTCGGCCGCGATCGTGAGCATCTCCAGGCGCTTCTCGACCCAGCGCGGCCCGTGCGACGCCAGCTGTGGCTTCTCGCGGTCGAGCATCTCGGCGAAGGAGGGATAGGTGCGGGTGACGCCGGCGCGCTTCGCGGCGGCCTCGCGGCCCTTCTCGTCGGGGTCCGCGACCGCGACGACCTGGACGGTGTCGATGCCGCCGAAGCAGGTGTCCAGGCCGTGCCCGTAGCCGCCGCGGCCCGTATGCCCGTAGACGCAGGCTTTCAGGACGTCCGGCGTCGAGCGGAGGGGCAGCGCCGCGGCCAGCGCGCCGGCCGAGAGGAGAAACTCGCGCCGCTTCATTTCAGAAGCGCCTCGATGCCGGCCTTGAGGGCCGCTTCGCTGGGAGGACCGACCCGCGACATCGTGGGCTCGTAGCCGCCCTCCGCGATCGCGGCGTCCGTGCAGATATACCCGGGTCCGCCCTCGCCGTACCCCGCGACGGCGACGAAGCGATCCGGACGCGCGGCCTGGGCGTGGAGCTGATACTCGATGAACGGTTCCCCGGGCAGATGGAGGATGTCCGCGGGGCCGATGCGGAGCCGGGAGAGATCGACCGACGGCCTCGTGCGCAGCCGTTCCATCCACGCCAGCGAGAGCGCCGAGGTGATCCGTTTTGCGGCCGGCTGGGCCGGGTCGCTCATGGCCTTCCGCAGCGCCGCCTCGGAGAACTGAGGTTCCTTTCGGGGACTGAAGGTGACGTCGACGCTCTTCCAGGAGAACTCGCGCACCGGCACCCGCCGCGTCGCCGCGATCGCGCGGATCATGCCCGAGTACAGCTGCTTGGACAGGGCAACCCGCGCGGCAGCTGTGCCCGCGTTGTACTTGCCGGCGGTCACGTCACCGCCGCAGCCCGTGAAGTAGACCTGCGATACGCCTTCCTCGTCCTCGAGGTACGCTCGCGCCATGCCGGGGGTGTCGGGATGAACTTCGCCCTCGCCGTAGTGGCTCTGTGGGTGCGACGCGTAGTAGTGCAGGCGCACGAGGGGCGTCTCCTGGTCGTAGAGCGTCACGGTCTTGAGCCAGGGATCGATCCTGCCCTCCGGGGCATCCCGGATGGCGGGATCCTTCGTCGTGCTGTAGCGGACCTGGATCTTGCCGTCGGGCCCGACGACGCGACGGTTCGAGGCGAACTGCTCGACGCGCGCCTGGCCGACGCCCACGTGGGTGAAGGGCTGCAGGTGGTGGAGCGACGTGGCGACCGCGCGTCCCGCGTCGTCCGTGATGCGCGCGAGCCAATCGAGGTCGACGTGGGGAAGCGGCTTCTCGGCGGCAGCCATCACCCGCTCGACGCGGGCATCGGCGAAGGGGGCGCTGTGGGTGTGGGTGGTCTGGATCGCGACCCGCGTCTCGGGTATGCCGGCCGCCGCGGCGATCTTGCTCCGGAAAAGGTCGAAGGCCCCTCCGCTCAGCACGCACCAGTCCATCGCCGCGATGATGCAGCGCTCCTGCCCGTCATCGAGGACGACGCCTTTGAGGACCAGCGGCTGCCCGATCTCGGCGGCGGGCTTGATCCATCCTCCGCAGAGGGGATGCCCGAGCGGCGGCGTCACGTCGGAGACAAAGATCGCCATCCGAAGCGTCGCGGCCGGCGGGGCGCTCTCCGGCGTCGAGCATCCGAAGAGGAGGAGGAGCGCCGCCAGGAACGGTGCCCGGGCTTCTAGTTGGGCTTTGGCCATTGGAGCTGCTTGTGCAGGAAATCGAAAGTTCCCACTCCGTTGATCTTGTGCGGTCCGTCGAACACTTCGATCTCGGCCCGATCGCCGATCTTGAGCTCGTCGTAGAAGCGCTTCACCTTGGCCCACTCGTAGAGGACGCGCTCGTCGGGCGCGACGCCGTCCCCGTGGCCGCGCTCGACCATGAAGGGCCGCGGGGCGATCAGGGCCGCCATCTCGGCGTAGTTGTACGTGTTGCCGAGGTTCCACTCGAAGATCTCGTACTCGCCCGTCGTGACGTACGTGTACCCGTTGTCGAGCGACGCGTTCTTCCAGATCCACTCGTTGAAGTCGGCGGAGCAGATCGAGAGGCAGTAGCGCTTGATGACGGCCGGCACGCGCATCGCGGTCTTGCCGCCGTAGCTGATCCCGTAGAAGGCGATGCGCTCCGGATCCACGTACGGCTGCGCGGCGAGCCAGTCGGTGATGACCTGGTGCTGCGGAATGATGATCGAGAAGAGCTGCTTCCCGAGGAGGTTCGCCTTGCGCTGCAGCGTGCGGAAAAGGTCCTTGCCGAGGTAGCAGTTCTGCGGCGCGAAGACCACGAAGCCCCGATCGGCCAGCTTGCAGGCGTACTGCCCGTAGGCCGGCACGTTCTTCTTCGGATCGGCGACGTCCTGCGGGCGACCCTCGAGGCCGTGCTGCGTCACGACGCAGGGACGCCGTTCGCCCTCCTTGAGGTCCTTGGGGAGGAGAAGGATGCCGTAGGCGTAGACGTCGGGGAAGACGTCGAGCACGACCTCATAGCCCCGCCATTTGGGCTCGTCGTAGACCAGGCGGCTGCGGGGATTGGGCGGGAGGAACGGCTGGTCGAACTTCCCGATGACGTCGTTATAGAACTCCTCGCGAAGCGGCGCGGTGGACTTTTCGAAGTCGGGGATCGTCTTCCGGTCGACGCGCTTCCAGAAGCCGGCGTCGCGCACGCGCTCGCTCTGCCGGAGCAGGACCTGCGTGTCCTCGAGCAGCTGGTCGAACTGTCGCTTGAGCCGCTTCTGCTGGTCCGGCCCGTCCGATTCCATCTTCACGGGGGAAAGCGGCTTCTTGAGCTGCTGCGGGTCGAGAAGCTGGGGGATTTCGGGCGCCGGCAGCCCCTTGACGAGGCTCATGAAGCGGTCGAACTCCTTCTGGGTGGATGCCGCCTCCGGCGTGCTCCAGATTCCCGGAGCCGCGCCGCTCCGTCCGGGACGGGGCGCGGGCGGTCCTTTGATCTCGATCGCCGGCCCGTTCGACGTGATCAGCGCGCGCGGGGCGATCAGGCTCGCGATCTCGGCGTCGCCGAACTCCCGCAGCAGCCCGAACACGTTCCGGTAGATCGGCTCCTGCCAGGCCTTCTGGCGCGACTCGAAGTAGCCGCCGACCCAGGTCACGTCGATGCGCGGATCGACGGCGCCCGCATAGAGCGCCAGCAGGCCGCCTTCGCCGACGCCGAAGACACCGATCTGGGTCGCCTTGTTGCGTCCCTGGCGGTCCAGGTAATCGATGAAGGCCAGCGCCTTCTGGATCTCGTAGCCGATCAGGGTGCGGCCCATCTCGAAGGCGGGGCGGTAGACGAACTCCCGGTGGGGCTGATTCGTCGTCCGACCGATCTGAGAGACGGAGTACGTGTCGCTGCGGTCGATCACGGTCAGCACGAGCACGTAGGAGCCGTGCTCCGCCAGACGACGCGCGATCTGCTGCTCCTCGGGAAGGCCGGCGACGACGCCGGCGAGCATCTCCGGGGTCTGATCCGCGTCCGGGAACACGATGGCCAGCGGGGCATCGGGCGCCTTCGGCACCAGGAAGAGTCCTTCCGCCTCGACGTTGCGGAAGACCGGCCAGCGCACGGGGCGGACCTGGAAGGCCGCGGAGGTCGCCATCGCGGCGCCGAGGCCGGCCTGCGACGCGCGCACGGGGAACTCGGGCACCCCGTCCTTCGTGCGCTCGTCGACGATCCCGAGGATCTTCTTCAAGTGCTCCCGGTTGGGCGCGATCGACTTTTCGTACGCGTCCTTCGAGCTGACATCGCGCTTCCAGAGCGCGGCGCGCTTTTCGACCGAGGCCTCGATCTCCCGGAGGAGGAAGCGGTCGATGCCCGCGACCAGCTCGGCGGACAAGTCGCCCTGCTTGTCGAGCACGGCAGTGCCCGGGAGGGTGTCGGCGGGCTTCCAGGCAATCTGAGTTCCCTTGGGTGCCTGAGCCGCGCTCAGCGGGCCGTCGCCCATCACGTAGGCGAAGAAGTCCAGGATCTCGGGGTCGCTGAGCGGATTGAGCAGCTTCTCCGGCATCAGCGAGAGGGCCGCGGGCTTGCTGATCTCGATCTTTTCCCGGGCCACGACCGTGCGGACGTTGTTGGCGTCGAGGACCGTGACGGACTGGGCGTTCTGCTCAACCAGGAGGCCGACCAGGATCTGGCCGCTCGTGGTCTTGATCTGAGTTGCGCCGAACTCGGCCCGGATGACCGCGCTCGGGTCGACGATGTTCATGGCCAGCACATCGATGTTCTTCCGGTCCGCGCCGGTGAGCTCTGGGCCGATCTTGTTGCCCTCGTCCCAGAGGGTGTGGCAGACCGCGCAGGTCTTGAGGAAGATCGCGTGGCCGCGGACCCGGTCGCCCTGGCCCTTGCCCTTGCTGAGGATGTTCTTGATGCTGTGGATCTGGGCGCGCTTCTCGCCGTCGGTGGCGGGGCCGACCTTGCCCCAGTGCTTCTGGAGGATCGGCGCGATCTCGGCGTCCTCGAACGCGGCGATCCGCTGGAGCTCCGGCACGGGGATTTCGGCGGGCTTGAGGGCGCCGCTGTCGACGAGGCGGACGAGCCCGAGCGCCGACTGGGGCCTGGCGCTGAGCAGCGTCAGCGCGCGGCTGCGCAGCGCGCCCGTCGTGCCGGGGAGCGCCTGCAGGATCGCTGCCGTCACCGAGGGGTCCTGGTAGGCCTGGAGCGCGGACAGTGCCGAGCCCTGCAGCGTGGCGCTGCGGGACTGGAGGAAAGGGAGAAGGGCAGGAAGTCCATCCGCCTTACCGACCTGGCCGATAATCGCGATCAGCGTCGCCGTATCCGCTTCCTTCTGGCCCTTCTTGCCGAGCAAGGTCAGGGATGTGGCATACGCGTCCTCGCTGCCCAGGCGGATCGCGAACGAGAGCAGGGCGAGCTGTTCCGGCTGCTCCTTCAGCATGGCCGCAACCGGCTTTTCGAGCGCTGCCGGGATGCGCTCAAGTCGGCGGCCCTCGAGAGCTTTGTCCATGCCCTTGACGAGCAGCAGCTGGTGTGCGCTGCTCGGGGCGTTGTTCAGCAAGCGGGCGCAGGCCGCGTCGTCGCCTTCGACCATGTAGCGGCGCCCGATCCGCTCGAGGATGAACTTCTCGGTAATGGGTGCCTTCCAGTCGTCGGCCTTGTCGAAGAGGGCGAGCACGCGCTCCCGTTCCTTGATGGCTTTATCCTCGATCGCCCACCAGAGCAGCATCGGGATTTGAGGGTCGTCCAGGTCTTCGCTCCGCTTCAGAAGGGCGCGAACGATCGGAAGGCCGAGCGAGTGGGGCAGTCGTTTGGCGGTGCAGGCTAATTGGTTCCGGACGACGGGGCTGGGCTCGGTCTGCGCCAGATCGGTAAAGGCGTTCGCCAGCAACTGGCCATCGTCTCCCCCAAGCCGAATCGTCCAGGCGCGCACGTCTTCGTTGGGGTTCTTCAGCATCTCCAGCGAAACCCCCTGCTGGAGGCCTCCGGAAACGTAGAGCGCCCAAAGCGCCTCGGCATTGGTCGCACCGTGAAGCGCAGTAAGGAGCTTAGGCGTGACGGCCTGATCGTGACGCTCCGCGAGAATGCGTCGCGCCTCGCTGCGGTACCAGACGTTCGGATGCTTGAGCACCTCCACGAGCTCGACGCTCGTCATCTTGTCGAGGTCGAGCCGCTCGTACTTCGGCGCGTCCTTGTGCGAGATCCGGTAGATGCGGCCGTTGGTCTTGTCCCAGTTGTTGCGCGGGTCGACGTGGTTGGCGCGCGCGTCGTACCAGTCGACGATGTAGACCGCGCCGTCGGGACCGATCAGGGTGTCGATCGGACGGAACCACTTGTCGTTGGAGACGAGCAGGTCGCCGCCGAAGCGGTTGGTGAAGCTCGACCCCTTGCGCTCGATGACGTGCCAGTAGACGTCGTTCGAGAGGACGTTGCAGGCGATGTACTGGTCGTCGAGCTGCTTCGGGAACGCGCCGCCCTGGTAGACGGTGCCGCCGCAGGTGACGTGGCCGCCCTTGAAGTTGGCGTAGGGAACGTGCTCGAAGTAGCCGTACGTGTTCGGGTTGTGCAGGGGCCCGTGCTTGGAGAAGCCCTTCAGGTAGTAGGCGCCCTGGACCTGGTGCAGCATCGCCCAGCCGCCCCAGTTGGTCCCGGCGATCACGTTGCCGTGGCGGTCGAAATCGAGCCCCCACGTGTTGCCACCGCCTTCGGCGAAGAGCTCGAACTTCTTCGTGACCGGGTGATAGCGCCAGATGCCCTGTTGGAACTCGATGCCGTTGATCTTCGACGTGCTCGTGCTGCCGGCCGCGCCGTAGAGCCAGCCGTCGGGGCCCCACTGCAGCGAGTTGGCGAGCGAGTGCGTGTCCTCCATGCCGAAGCCGGACAGCAGGACCTCGGGATCGCCGTCCGGCACGTCGTCGCCGTTCTTGTCGGGGTAGAAGAGCAGGTAGGGGACCTGGACCACGAACACGCCGCCGTGGCCGAGGCACATGCCGCTCGTGATGTTCAGGCCCGTGACGAAGTCCTTCGTCGTCTCGTAGAAGCCGTCGCCGTCCTTGTCCTCCAGGATCGTGATCTTGTCGGCGCCCTTGGGGCCCTTGGGCGGCGGCTCGGGCACGCGATCGTAGGTGGTGCGCAGGTACTCGTCGACCTTCACCGCCTTCAATCCCGCGGGCGCGGGGTACTGGAGGTACTGGATGACCCAGATGCGGCCCTTCAGGTCGAAGCTGATCGAGAGGGGCTGGCGGATCTGCGGTTCGCTGGCGACGAGGCGGACCTCGAAGCCGTCCGCGACCGTCATCTTCTTGACGGCCTCCTGGGGCGAGAGGCCCTGGCCGTAGGCGGCGGACCCGAGAAACAGCGAGAGCGCGATCGCGTGAAGTCTCATGAATCCCCAGCCCTGGAGAATGGTGACCATCCCCGCTCCTCGCCTAATGTACGGCCGTTGGGGGGAGGAAGGGAATGGATTCTATTTCCGGAGATCCGCCAGGCGCTCGCGCGAGACTCGGTCGATCCACGTGCGGGGGTAGTCCGCGATCAGCTTCTCGTAGGCGCGGATGGCCTCGTCCTTCTTGCCGTCGCGCTTGAGCTGGTCGGCCGCCTTGAAGTCCGTCTCCCCGTCCGTGTGCGCCTTGCGGCTGACGCGGACCGCTTCTTCGACCGACGTGACTTCCGGAATCTTCCGTAGTACCGGCGGGTTCGGGTCGCTGAGGATGGAGAACGCCTCCGGCGAACGCTCCCGGAAGAGCCGCGAGCGCATGTCCTCCTGGTGATTCATCGAGTCGCCGCCAGAGCGGCCCGAGCCGATGTCGATGTCCGCGATGGCGAGGGAGTCCAGACCCTTGGCCTCAGCGATCACCTTGCCCTGAGGGGAGATGATCATCGAGCCGCCGCCGCGGAACGAGACGACCACATAGACGAAGTTGTCCACCGCACGGGTCCGGAACGCGGCCAGGGTGATGTCGTTGTCGCCGATCGCGGCGCCGCCCAGGGTCGGGTGGAAGATGATGTCCGCGCCGGCGAGCGCCAGGCAGCGCGGCGCCTCGGGGAAGACCATGTCGTAGCAGATGAGCATGCCTACGGTGCCGAGATCGGGCGTGGGGAACACCGGGAACGAGTCGCCGCGCTTCTTGCTGAGCTCGTGGATCGGCATGTTGACCTTGTGGTAGCGGCCGATTTCGCGGCCGTCCCGGCCCAGGAAGAACGCGGTGTTGTGATAAACGCCGGACTCGAAGGTGTCGCTGCAGCAGACCAAGTACATGCGGTGCGCGGCGGCGGCGCGGCCGAGGCGATCGAGCATGGATCGAACGCCCTTGGGGAGCACCTCGCCGAGGAGCTCCGGATGCGCCTCTTCCCAGGATCCGGTGCCGAGGGTGTCCTCCGGAAGCGCGACGACGTCGCAGCCGGCCTCGCCCGCCTTGTGGACCAAACCTTCAAGTTCGGCGAGGGAAGCGTCGATCTTGGCAAGCACGTCGGACGTGTTCTTGAGGCGCCAGTCGACGAGGCGGGATTTCGGCTGAAGGGTGCCGACGCGCACGGTCTTGCCGGGTGCCGGGGACATCGGGATGGGCCGCTCGGGGGCGGCACAACCGGCGACGAGCGCGAGGAGCAGCAGCGTTTTCTTCATGCCAGTTCAAAGCTCCGGGACGAGGTTTGTTGCTTGGCCGCGAGAATTTCGTACGCTCTAGCTCATGATCCACAAGGACGCGGCCTCGCTCATCGGGAACACCCCGGTCGTCGAGCTCTCGAAGCTGACGAAGGGCCTGCGCGGCGCGCTCTACGCGAAGATCGAGTTCGTGAACCCCGGCGCCAGCAAGAAGGACCGCATCGCGCGGCAGATGATCGACGAAGCGCTGGCCGAGGGTCGCCTGAAGCCGGGCCAGACGGTCATCGAGCTGACGAGCGGCAACACCGGCACGGGCCTCGCGATCGTGTGCGCGGCCCGGGGGCTGAAGTTCATCGCGGTGATGTCGCGGGGAAACACCGAAGAGCGGCGGCGGATGATCGAGGGACTGGGGGCGCGGGTCGAACTCGTCCCGCAGGCGCCCGGCTCGCCGCCCGGCCAGGTCTCCGGCGCCGACCTCGAGCTCGTCCGGCTTCGCGCCGAGGAGCTCACCCGCGAGCTGGGTGCCTTCCGCTGCGACCAGTTCCGCGAGGAGGCGAACGTTCACGCCCACGAGCAGGGGACGGCCGCGGAGATCTGGGACGACCTCGGGGGAAAGATCAACGCGTTCTGCGATTTCGTGGGGTCGGGCGGCACGTTTGTCGGGGTCTCGCGCGGCCTCAAGCGGCGGGACCCGTCGATCCGCTGCTACGCGGTAGAGCCCGCGACGGCGCCCGTGCTGTCGGGAAAGCCGGTGACGCGCGGCAACCACAAGATCCAGGGCGGAGGCTACTCGATGCGGCCGCCCCTCTGGGACGATCGGGTCCTCGACGGCACGCTGCTCGTCACGGACGAGGAGTCGATCCGCTGGGCGCGGGAGCTGGGCCGGGTCGAGGGGATCTTCGGCGGCTTCTCGTCGGGCGCGAACCTGGCGGCGGCGATGCGCTTGCTGGAGCAGTCTCAGTCCGGAGACCCGGCGCGCGTCGTCTTCCTGGTCAACGACTCCGGCCTGAAGTACCTGAGCACCGACCTCTGGCCCTGATCACTTCCGCACGAGCTTGTCGGGGGCGCCCGCCAGCCGATAGAGCTCGACGGTGCGGTCGAAGGCCGGGTCCTTGGCGTTGATCAACGTCAGCGGACGCGGCGCGAGCGCGCCCAGCGCCTCCGGGATGTCGCAGATTTTCAGGATCCCCAGAAAGTGGGGGCCCTGGCGGTGCGAGGTCGGCGGGTCGACGATCGTCACGCTCCGGATCTCGGGCCGCAGCAGCGCCGCGTAGGCCGCCAGGATGCCCGCCTCGCCCTTGCCGACCAGGTGACTGTTGGGCGGGGCCGCGACCAGTTCCGAGACGCGCAGGCTGTCCGCGGTCATCCCCAGCAGAGCGAGCGAGCGCTCCACCGTGTTGGGAGGGTTCTTGCGCGTCCACCCGGTCGACGGCTGAACGATGCAACTCCGTCGGCCGTCGACGATCGGCGCGGCCCAGGACGGCATCTGGTTCGACGGCGGGTCGGTCGCGTTCAGGACGACGGTCCAGACTTCGGCGCCGGCCTCGAACGTAACCGGTGTCAGGCTCGTCAGCGCGCGGCCGTCGCCCTTGCGGAGGCCCGCGACTTCCAGGCGGCGGACCAGGTCCTGCTTCCACGTCTCGAAGCGGTCGGGCGCCGGCAATTCCACCTTGGCCGGCGTGAGGAAGATCTCGTCGATCTTGGTGTTGAGGCTGTCCGCCGGGATGTCCTTGTCGTCGGGGAAGACCCGCAGCCGGAACGGCTCGATCTTCTTCGTCTTGGCGTCGGGGCCCAGCCCGGAGTCGGGATCGAGCACCGGCTTCGCGTCCTGCTTCAGGTTCCGGTTGAAGAACTCGAAGACCGCGCGGCGCAGATCCGTGCGGTACGCGTGGCCGCCCACGCTGACCATCGCGTCCACCTTGTCGCTGACGCCGAACTTGGAGTAGAGCCGCTCGAGCCGGTTGATGATCCGCTCGTTCGCGGGCATCGGGAAGATCTTGTCGTCGTCCGAATTGACGAAGAGCAGCGGCCGCGGACAGATGAGCGCCGCGATCGTGGTCCAGTTCCAGCGGTAATTGTTGTAGAGGAACATGCAGTCGCAGTGGCCGTTGACGCCGTCCTCGCCGACGTACCAGGTGAGGTCGGACATCCCGCTCACCGGCGCCGACGCCGTGACGCGCTCGTCGGCGGCCGAGATCCAGCCCGTGGCCGCGCCGCCGCCGCTGATGCCGGTGGCACCGATGCGGTCCGGGTCGACTTCGGGGCGCGACTGCAGGTAGTCGATGCCGCGGATCGCGTTCCAGCACTCCACGCCCGCCGGCGTGAAGCCGGCCGAATGCCACCACCAGCGCTGGTAGCTGTAGGTGCCGTGGTGGGTCGTGTTGACCTCGCCCAGCTCATGGGTGTCGGTGACCAGGCACACGTAGCCGTGTTGCGCGAACCAGATCCCATGGTCCTGGTAGGCGCTCTTGTTCCCGTCGCGCTTCATGTTCGAGTGGCCGCACTGGTAGATGATCGCGGGGACGCGCTGGGGGCAGGGGTCCGGGAGGTAGAGGTTCGCGGTGACGTAGAGGCCGGGCTTGCTCTGATAGTGGAGCAGCTCGACCTTCACGCCGGTCAGATGGACGGTCCCGGTGATCGTGGCCTTGAGCGGCGTCTTCTCCGGCAGCGGCCAGAGCCCGAGCATGTCCAGATACTGGCGGCGCAGCTTGGGCCGCAGCGCCTCGAAGTCCGACGATGTGCGGACCTCGGGAAGGAAGTCCCGTTCGAGCTCCTTCGCCCGAACGGTCATGAAGTCGCGGATCGATCGATCTTCCGGAGTCTGTTGCGCCTGCAGCGTCGATGACAGGATGAACAGCGCTCCGAAGATCGTCCGCATCATTTTCCTCCTGAGGGTTCGTAGTCGACCCAGCGGGTCACGACGTTCTTGCCCGTCTTGAGTTCCCACGGGGCCGGGGTTCCGGCGGCAAATTCGTGCGACTCCTTGTGCTCGCCCGAGTCGTCCTTCCAGTTGAACGTCACCTTGGTCGCGTCCTTCGACCCGGTCTTGTAGACCAGGTGCAGCTCGGCGCGCATGTAGTTCTTGCCGCCGTCGTTCTTGAAGCGGACGCGGATCGGTCCCGTGACCGACTCGCTGAGATCGACGGACCCGGCGCAGGTGCTCATCGACCAGAAGTCGGGCGGCTCGTCGCCCTGGCGCGCAACGTTCCAGTCCTTGACGAGCGGCTTCCAGCCCTTGCCGCCGTCCGTGGAGTACTCCACCTGGTATTTGATGGCGGGATCGGGCGGGCAGCTCGACGCGATGTGGGCGACGGCAATAATCGTCGCGACCGCTTCCTTGCGCGGCGTGGCGGCCTCCAGAGTCACCGTGCGACTGCCGAAGGCGCCGTCGACGACGTGCGCCTGCGCCTGGGGCAGGGTGGGGCCGACCGAGAGAAGCGCCTTGCCGCTCGATTCAAAGGTCACCTTCGTGCCGCCGTCCTTCAGGCGCGGGATCACCGAGACGCTCGTCTGGCACACCGTGCGGATGCTCAGGCCGGAGGACGCCAGCGCCTTGGCGCCGGCGCCGAGGCGGAGGAAGTACTGGCGGAAGCCCTTGACGTGCGGCGTCAGGTCCAGTCCGTCGGAGAAATTGACGGGCTCCGTCCAGGTCTTGCCCTGATCGACCGAAACCGACACGGGGCAGCCCGCCTTGCCGTGCAGGACGAGGCCGTTCGTGCCGCCCGGCTCGTAGCAGCCGAACTCCGAATCCTTGGAGGGCGTGCAGGCGATGATGAAGGGAGAGTAGAACTCGAAGGTCACCTGGGAGTCGTTCTCGTCGATGACGCCTTCCTTGTAGTCGCCGCTGGCGAAGTTGGGGGTGTAGGTGTACACCGCGTTGGTGAAGCGGGCGCGGCCTTCCTTGTACTCGGTGGCCTTCGTGGCCTTGTACATCTTCTCGGGGTTGTTGACCCAGGTCTGCGGGCGCGCGGGACCGGGGATGCTGCCCTGCTTGAGGTTCTGGCCCCAGTAGACGAAGGTCCTGCCGTCCTCGAGGCCGGGCTCGAGATAGCGGCGCAGCGCCTCGCCGCGGCGGAGGTGAAGCATCGGGGTCGCGCCGGCGTAGCCCGCGGCGTACTCGGCACAGGAGTACTGCGTGTAGACGCCGAAGGCGTCCTGCGGGTGCAATCCCGCGACGACCCAGCCGTTCTGCTTCTGCTGCTTGTAGTTCGGATCGCCCAGGTTCTTGAGGTCGGCTTTCACTTCGGGCATCGACAGCAGCGCGGTGCCGTCGTTGTTGAAGACCACCGTGGAGATATCGTGGTCCATGAGCACCCACTTGCCCGCGCCGTAAGGTCCACCGGTGAGGAAGACCTCGAAGGAATTGTGGCCGGCGACGCCGAGGGTGCGGCCGCGGCCGTTGCCGAGCAACGCATTGATCTCGGCGACCCACTGCGAATGCGTCGTGCCGCAGAGACCGAACCCGTCCGCGAAGAGGCCCTTCCAGTAGTCGCGGGTACGGGTGTCTCCGCCCTTGCCGAAACCTTTGCCCCAGAGGTCCTCCATGCCTTCCGTGCCGTGCCAGTAGTGCGTGTTGCGCCAGAACCACGCGGCGAGCGCCTTCTGCTCGTCGGTCTTGGGCTCGACGCCGACGACGCGCTTGTAGAGCTCCGCCTGCGTGGCGAAGAGGCGGGGGAAGGTGGAGCAGGAGAGTTCGCCCGGGTACCACGGGTGGTCGGTCTTGACCTGCGGGTCGCCGTTGTCGGCCTTCGCTGCGCCGGCGGCGAGGAGGAGTCCGAGAAGGCCGATCGAGAGGGCAAAGGGACGGGTCATGGCGCTCTCCCTGAATTACCTACGCGACGTTCCGCTCCAGGGGTGGACTCCGGATGTGAAATTGTAGCGTGTCCGACCCACGGTAAACGGGGCTTGGGAGAGAAAACTGACGCGAAAAATGCTACTTGAGCTCCCAACGCTCCCCGAAGAAGTCGGCCGCCACGACCTTTTTGGCCGCCACGTCGGTGACCGCCCAGTCGGGCAGCATCGGGACGTGGCGGGAGTTGCTGGCCGGCGCTTGGTCCTGGAAGGTGAAGCCGCTGTTGATGACCACGTATCGCTTCGGGTTGAGCGGGTTGGGGTAGATCAGGACGGGGACGTGGCCGTCGGCAGGATAGGTCTGGGAGCCGACCTTGATCTCCTTCGGGGTCCACTTGATCGGGAGCTTCTCGACGATCCCCTCGAGGAGCTTGTTGCTCTGCGGGTCGCCCCAGCAGACGAGGTTGCTGGACGCGATCATGTCGGGGGTAACAGCGTCGTCTTTCACAACGCGGGCGTCGCCCCGGAAGAAGCGGCGCCACATCTCGATCGCCCGCGCCTGCTCGGCGGCGACCCAGGCGCCGGTTTTCTCATTCATCGGCTTGCCGCTGGGCGTGACCATGACGAAGCTGTCCATGAACGCGTCGTCGATGGGTCCTTGAAGACCGTGCACCTTACGGAGCCCGTCGAGGGGGTCCGCGACCGCCGTCCACTTGCCGTCATACTTCCGCAAGCGTCGGCTGCCGGAGATCTCTTGGCCGTCGATAACCATCTTGCTGCAGGGGCCGTCGATTCGGATCCCCGAGACGTTCTTCGTCGATATCTTCACGGTCTCGCCCGTGCGTTCCGCCTCGACCCGAGCGCGTTCCCAGTGTTTCTCGAGTCCTTCGACGGTGAGCCATTTCATCTGGTTGTAGCGGAGCGTCCACGTCGTAAACAGGATTCTGGCGGGGTTCGGGTCGCGGCCCTTGGTGACGAACTCGTCCACGAGCCGCGCGACCTCTTTCTTCGCTTCGGGCTCGTACTTGTGCTCGGTCTTGGGGCCGATGATGTGGATCAGATCGAGTCCCTCGTCCTTCATGGCCTTCGCCATCGTGTCGGCGGCGGCCTTCTGCTTGTCGAGCTCGCCGCTGTACGCCACGACGGGACAATTGAAGAGGTTCGCCGCGTAGTCGGTGGCGTTGTACCAGTGCCAGAGGGTCTCCTGCCACGGCGTCGGCTTGACCGGGTCCTTATAGATGTTGGCGTAGACCGGCGTCTCGGCGAAGCCGGCGCCGGGCGCCGCGCAGGCCCAGAGGCCCGCGTGGTGGGCCGCCAGGTGCCAGGTCGACGCGCCGCCCATCGAGAAGCCGCGGACGCAGATGCGGTTCTCGTCGATCGGGTAGCGCTTCTTGATGCTCTCCAGCGCTTCGAAGAGGTCGACCTCGCCCGCGAACTTACTGGCGTTGCAGAAACGGCCGTAGAGGTGGCAGACAATGGTATCCGCCGGCGTGAATTCGCCCGCCGACTTCAGGCGCCCCTGGAGGAAGCGCAGCTCGGTGAGCGACTCGTCGCGGCCGTGGAGCCAGAAGTCCAGGCGGTGCTTGTGGTCGCTGCCGGCCTTGTAGGTCGCCGGAACCACCAGGCCGTAGGGCTGCAGCGAGCCGTCGATCTTCGACACGTAGGCGCGCGGCACCAGTCCCGCCGCCGTCGCCCAGGCGGGCTTGTTCTCCCGGAGCTCCTTCGCGCGCTCGAGGCCGACCTTGAGGAGGTCCTTGCCGGCGGGAATCTCCTTCGCGTTGAGAAACTCGTTGTGCGTCAGCGCGACCTGGACGGCCTTGTGGAAGACCTCCACGTCGCCGATCAGCTCGGGCTGCGCCTTGCGGAGCGCCTCGATCTCGTGCTTCAGCAGATTGAGGTCCGCCTCGAGCTGAGCGCGATCGGCGTCCGGCACCGGGACGCCCGATGGAGGGATCTGCTTGCCTTGCTGCGCGAAGAGGAGAACGAGCGCCAGCAGCGCCCGCGTCACTTCGCCACCTGCCACGCGTCGGTGAAGAAGTCCGCGGCCGCGACCTTGCCGGGCCAGCGGGAGCTGGGAGGCGTCGTGACGTCGACGACGGCCCAGTCCGGCAGCTTGGGAACCTGCCGCGCGTTGTTCAGGTAGTCGTACTCGCGGAACGTGACGCCGCTGTTCAGCACCACGTAGTGCTTCGGGTTGAGCGGGTTGGGGTAGATCAGGACGGCGACGTGCGTGTCGGCGGGGAAGTTCTGCGCGCCCACCGTCACATCCTTGGCCGTCCACTTGATCGGCAGCTTGTCGGCGATCTTGGCGAGCACCTTGTTGCTCGAGGGGTCGCCCCAGAGGATCAGGTTGCTCGAGGCGATGTCCTCATCGGTCACGGCGCCGTCGTCGATGACGCGGGCGTCGCCGCGGTACTGCTGGCGCCAGTGCTTGACGGCGTGCTCCATCTCCTTGGCGGCCCAGCTTCCGACCGCGTCGTTGAGCGGCTTGCCCGTGGGCTTCACCATGACGAAGCGGTCCATGAGGGCGTGGTCGATCGGGCCCTGGAGGCCGTGGCGCTTGCGCAGCGTGCCGTCATCGGGCGACGCGACCGCTGCCCATTTGCCGTCGGTCTTGCGGAAGTGCGCAGTCCACGACTTGTCGGCGCCGACCGCGGGGCCTTCCAGGGCCTGGTCGTCGAGCGTAACCTTGGGCCGGCCCTCGAGCGGGCAGAGGCCGGCGGGCATCGAGAGCGTGAGGCCCAGGACGTTGACGGTCGTGGCCTTGACGCCGGTCTTGCCGTCGAGCTCCGCCTCGACGCGGGCGCGCTCCCAGTGCTTGCCCATCGCGTCGACCGTCACCCAGTGCGATTCGTTGTACAGCAGCGTCCAGGTGGTGAAGCGGATCTTCGCGGGGACCTGGTTGCGGCCCTTCGCCACGATCTCATCGACCCTCTTGATGATCTCTTCCTTCGCGGCTTTCTCGTAGGAGTGCTTGGTCTTGGGGCCGATGATGTGGACCAGGTCGAGGCCCTCCTTCTTCATCGCGGCCTCCATCATGTCGGCCGCCTGCTTCTGGCTGTCGTCTTCGCCGCTGTACGCGACGGTCGGCAGGTTGAACAGGTTGACGGCGTAGTCCGTGCAGTCGTACATGTGCCAGAGGGTCTGCTCGGTCGGCGTCGGCTTGAGAGTCTCCTTCTGGAAGACCTTGAGGAAGTCGGGCGTCTCGGAGAAGCCGGCGCCGGGCGCCGCGGCGGCCCACTTGCCGGGGAAGTGGACGGCGAACTGCCAGCAGGCCGCGCCGCCCATCGAGAAGCCGCGCACGGTGATGCGGTTTTCGTCGACGTTGTAGTGCTTCCGCACGTCGTCCAGCGCCTCGAAGAGGTCGACCTCCCCGGCGAGCTTGTTGGCGCAGCAGTAGCGGCCGTAGAGCTGGACCACGATCGAGTCGGGGGGCGTGAAGGGCCCGCCGCCCTTGCTGACGCCCTCGATGAAGCTGAGCTCGGAGAGCGTCTCGCCGCGGCCGTGGAACCAGGTGTCGACACGGTGACGATGGTCGGAGCCGGGTTGATAGGTCGTCGGGAGAAAGACGCCGTAGGGCTGGATCGAGCCATCGATCTTGGAGATGTAGCCGCGCGGGACGGCGCCCTGGGCGGTATTCCACGCGGGGGCGCCGTCGCGGAGCTGTTTGGCGCGCTCGAGGCCCGTCTTCAGGTGCTTCTTGGCGACAGGGATCTCCTTCACGTTGAAGATCTCGTTGTAGCGCAACGCCCAGTCGACGGCCTTGTGGTAGATCTGCACGTCCGGCAGGAGGGCGAGCGCCGGCTTGCCCTTGAGCTCGGAGCGCAGCGCCTCGATCTCCTTGCCGAGCGCCTCGACGCCCGAGGCGAGCTCGGCCTTATCGGCGTCGGATACCAGGCTGGGCTTGTTGGGTTCGGGGACCAGGATGCCCGGAGGCGGGATCGGGCGGACGTTGTCCTGCTGGTTGTCGCGTTCGCCGTCGGCGGCGCCGGCCACGGCGAGCAGCAGCAAGAGCGAGAGCGTGCGGATCGTCATCTTTCCTCCGTTTTTCGGGTGGGGAGTAGTATAGTCTGCCTCTCTAACGCCGTCTCGATTTGCGGGGTTTCGATGAATCGCGGGAAGATCCTGGAGGCCTGGCGCCGGAAGCGCGCGTCCGGGCAGATGCTCCGGGGCGGGAAGGACGGGCCCGACTTCCGGGTCGTCTCCAACGGCGACACGCTCGACCTCCCCGACGCGCGGGCGCTGGCGGCGCTGCTCCCGCTGGGCGACGCGAACGCGCTCTCCCTGGCCGGCGCGAAAAGGGCCGTGCCGCTCGCCGGCGACACGCCAGTCTTCGCCGGCGTCTGCGCGAGCGATCCGCTGCGCCTGATGGACAAGTTCCTCCTCGAGCTGAAGGGTGCCGGCGTCGCGGGCATCCAGAACGCGCCGTCGGTGGGCCTGATCGACGGAGCCTTCCGCAACAACCTGGAGGAGGCCAAGCTCGGCTACGCCCGCGAGATCGACCTGATCCGCGACGCGGCAAAGCTCGACCTCCTCACGTCGGCCTTCGTGTTTTCGGCCGAGGACGCCCGCGCCATGGCGGAGGCGGGAGCCGACCTCGTCGTCCTCCATCCGGGCCTCGCGGCGGCGCCCGTCCAGGAGCGAGCCCCCTGGGTCGAGGAGGTCGCGAACGCCGCGAGGGCAGGGCGCAAGGACGTGCTCGTGCTGGCGTTGTCGCCGTCGGAGCTGCCCGGCCTGGACGGAATCCAGATCGAATGAGACCCTGCGGTCGTATAAGGATCTGAACTGAGGGAGAGCCTATGAAAGCAATCTTCGCCATCCTGCTGGCCGCGTCGCTGACGGGCCAGGCCAAGGACAACACGCCGCCGGAAGGATTCACCGCGCTGTTCAACGGCAAGGATCTCAGCGGCTGGCAGGGCCTCGTGGAATACCCGAAGCGCGACAAGGATCCGGAGAAGTATGCCGCGCAGATCAAGGCGGCGAACGACAAGTACCTTCCGCATTGGAGCGTGAAAGACGGCGTGATCCAGTATGACGGCAAGGGCCAGAGCCTGCAGACCGTGAAGGACTACGGCGACTTCGAGCTCCTGGTGGACTGGAAGATCGAGCCCAAGGGCGACAGCGGCATCTACCTCCGCGGCACGCCCCAGGTCCAGATCTGGGACCCCGCGAAGAACGGCGGCGTCGGCTCGGGCGGCCTCTACAACAACCAGGACCCGAAGAACCCCAGCAAGCCCCTCAAGGTGGCCGACAAGCCCATCGGCGAGTGGAACCACTTCCGGATCGTCATGAAGGGCGACAAGGTCAGCGTGTGGCTGAACAACGAGTTGGTGGTCGACAACACGGTCCTCGAAGGCTACTGGGGCCGTAAGAAGGGCGAGCCGTCGCCGCCCGTGCCCGAGAAGGGGCCGATCGAGCTCCAGCATCACGGCGATCACCTGGAGTTCAAGAACATCTACATCAAAGAGCTCAATTAGAATAAACAGAATAAAGAGTGCAAATCCCGGGAGAGTCCCCGCTCTCCTGGGATTTTTTTTTGGCCTGAGAGAGGGCTTTAAAATGAAGCAAGACGCTTGCGCGTCTTGCTGTTACAGGAGGTTGACCTATGCGGATATTTATTTGTCCAGGTCTTTGTCCTTCTTATGCACGAACGCCGCGTCGGGGATGATCTCCTTGGCCGCGGAGGAGGACTCCCAGGACACCTTGCAGCCCACCACGCCGTCATTCTCGAAGAGCTCGATCTTGATGTCGTGCTCGCCGGTCTTCAGGTCGACCTCGCCGCTCTTTTCCTCCATGGGGTGCACGCCGCCGTTGTCGACGACCACCTTGCCGTCGATCCAGAGGCGCGAGCCATCGTCGGACTCGGTGAAGAACGTGTACTTGGCGTCGCGGGGGATCTTGATCCGGCCGGTCCAGCGGACGTAGAAGTGGTCCGCCATCGTGGTCCCGTCGAAGCTCTCGGAGGTCTGCTCGAAGTTGATGCGGGCGTCGACGCGGCGGTGGTCGGGCTTCCGCTCGGCGGCGATCGTGGGGAAGTCCTCCATGGGCTTCCCGATGCTGAAAAACTCGGCCAGGAGGCCGGACTTCATCTCGTCGGCGGGGGGATCCTGGAGCCGGAGGGCCGCCACGGACAGCAGCACGGTCGCCATGACCTTCATTGGCAATTCGGTTCCCGATCGGGTACTCCTGTTACCAAGAAAAGTGCCGGGCCCCGGCCGGCGACCGGACGGACTTTTTCGAACTGGTCAGACCACTTTTCAGCCGGAGGGATGTATTACTAGGATCGGAGCGGGGAGAGGAATCGCCGCCATGGACTTCCGTCGCAGCGCCGTCGCCGCCGTCGCCCTCCTGGGTCTCGCGGCAGGTCAGGACTCGGTCGGGCCGCTCTCGCCCAAGGAAGCGCTGAAGTCGTTCAAGCTCCAGCCGGGCTTCCGCATCGACCTCGTCGCCGCGGAGCCGGACGTCATGGACCCCGTCGCGATGGCCTTCGACGAGGACGGGCGCATCTACGTGGCCGAGATGGCGGACTACCCGCTCGGGCCGCCCTCGGGCCGCATCAAGCTCCTCGAGGACACGGACGGCGACGGGCGGATCGACAAAGTCAGCCTCTTCGTGGACAAGGTCCCGTACCCGACGGGCGTGATGCCGTGGCGGGGCGGCGTCCTCGTCACCGCCGCGCCGGACATCTGGTTCTTCAAGGACACGGACGGCGACGGGAAGGCCGACGTGCGCCAGGTCGTCTTCACGGGCTTCGCGGAGGGGAACCAGCAGCACCGCGTGAACGGGCTGCAGTTTGCCTACGACAACTGGATCTACGGGACCAACGGCGACAGCGGCGGGACCGTCCGGCCGGGCAACGCCGACGGCCCCAAGATCTCGATCAGCGGGCGGGACTACCGGTTCCGCCCGGACTACTCGGGCTTCGAGGGCGCGGCCGGCCGCGGGCAGTTCTCGAACACCTTCGACGACTGGGGCAACCGCTTCATCAACGACAACTCGAACCATATCCGCAACACGGTGCTCCCGCTGAAGTACCTCGCGCGCAACCCGAACCTCGCCGTCGCGAGCGTGGAGGAGGGAATTTCGGACCACGGCGCCTCCTCGCTCGTCTTCCCGACGAGCAAGCTGCAGGAGCGGCCGAACGATCACTTCGCCGCGGGGCACTTCACGTCGGCCTGCTCGGTCACCATCTACCGGGGCGCGGCCCTCGGTCCCGAGCTGCAGGGGAACGCCTTCTGCTGCGAGCCGGTGCACAACCTCGTCCACCGCGACATCGTGGTCCCGAAGGGCGCGGGCTTCGTCGCGAAGCGAGCCTACGAGAAGGAGGAGTTCCTCTCCTCGAACGACAACTGGTGCCGCCCGGTCAACCTCTGCGGCGGCCCGGACGGCGCCCTCTACGTCGTCGACATGTACCGTGCCATCATCGAGCACCCGCAGTGGATTCCGCTCGAGATGCAGAAGCGGGTCGACCTGCGCGCCGGCTGGGACAAGGGTCGGATCTACCGCGTCTCCGCCGAAGGCGCCAAGCCCGGCGCGCGGCCGAAGATGTCGACGCAGTCCACCGCGGAGCTCGTGGCCCACTTCGAGAACCCCAACGGCTGGTGGCGCTCTACCGCGCAGCGGCTGCTCATCGAGCGCCAGGACAAGTCCGCGATCCAACCGCTGATCCGCCTGGCGCAGAACTCGCCGTCGCCTCTGGCGAGATTCCACGCCCTGTGGACCCTGGAAGGGCTCGGAACGCTGGACCCGGCGCTGGTCGCGGCCGCGCTGCAGGACGTCTCTGCGGAGGTCCGCGAGCACGCCCTGAAGCTGTCGGAGCCCAGGCTCGCGGAGGCCGCGCCCTTGAAGGACGCCGTGCTGGCGCTGGGCGGAGACCCCAGCCCCCGGGTGCGCTTCCAGCTGGCGTTCACGCTGGGATACATCGACGGCGATCGGTCGCTCGACGAGCTGGCCTTGATCCTCGTGAAGGACGTCGAGGACAAGTGGACGAGGCTCGCGGCGCTGAGCTCGATCAAGGACGCGGCGCCGAAGCTGCTCTCGAAGCTCCCGCCCGAGTTCCTCGACAAGGCCGGCCCCGCCGCGCTTGACCTGGTTCGTCAACTCGGGGAGATCGCGGGGGCGAGTCGCGACGAGCCTCAGATCAAGGAATGGCTGCGCGTGCTGACGGCGGGCGACGGAGCCCCGGCCCGTTGGAAGCTGGTAGCGCTCTCGTCGCTCGGCCCCGCGCTTCGCCGCGGAGGCCTGAAGCTCGATGCGCTCCTCGACGCGTCGGGCAGCGCCGACCGGGTCAACGGGTGGAAGTCCGGCCTCCTGGAGACGGCGCTTGACAAGGGCCGCGACGTGCCCGAACGGGTCGCCGCGATGGACATGCTCTCGCTCCTCCCGGTGTCCGGGATGGCGGCGGCCTTCGAGAAACTTCTCAATCCGCTGGAGCCGCCGCAGGTGCAGGTCGCGGCCGTCCGCTCGCTCGGCACCGACGGGGCGGCGCGCCTGCTCGACGGCTGGTCCCGCTACACCGCGCCGGTGCGCCGCGAGGTGCTGTCCGCCTGCCTGGCCAAGCCGGGCACCATGGAGGGGGTGGTCGAGCGGCTGGAAAAGGGCGAGATCCGCGTCGTCGAGCTCGAACCCCACCAGAAGGAGGCGCTGCTCAAGCACCCCTCCGGAGGCGTGCGGGAGCGCGTCAAGAAGGCGCTCGCGGCCAAGTCGGACCGCGACCAGGTCATCGAGGAGATCTGGGCCAAGGTCGCGACCCTGAAGGGCGACGCGATCGCGGGCGAGAAGGTCTACATGACCAGCTGCTCGACCTGCCACCGCTTGCACGGGCAGGGCTTCGACGTCGGCCCGGGCCTGTCCTCGGTCGCGGGGCGCGAGAAGAAGGCGCTCCTGACCGATATCCTGGACCCCAACCGCGCGGTCGCGCCGCAGTTCCAGGTCTACCTCGTGAAGATCCCGGGCGCGCGCGATCCGGTGTCGGGAATCATCGCGGCCGAGACGCCGACGAGCATCACGCTGCGCCGCGCGAATGCGGAGGAGACGACGGTCCTGCGCCGCGACATCCTGGAGATCAAGGCGTACACCGCGTCGCTCATGCCCGAAGGGGTCGAGGCGAACGTCAGCGCCCAGAACTTCGCGGACCTGCTGGAGTTCCTCCAGAGAGGAGCGACGAAGTGAGGCGCGCCGCGATCCTGGTCCTGCTCCTCGGCTGCGCCTCCCCCACGAGCGGCGACGGCCTTCTGCGGGCGGGCACCGCCAAGGTGAAGATCACCCCGACCGAGCCCGTCATGCTGGCCGGGTACGGGTCGCGGAACAAGCCGTCCGAAGGAGTCGCGTCCGATCTCTGGGCGAGGGCGCTCGCCATCGACGAAGGGCTTGGGCTCCCCAAGGTGCTGGTGACGGCGGACATCATCGGCTTCGGCCCGGTGATCAGCCTCGCGATCAAGGCCGAGGCAAAACGCCGCTTCGGGCTGAGCGAGGAGCGGCTGATGCTCGTGGGATCCCACACGCACAGCGGACCGGTCATTTCCGAGCGCGCTCTGGTGGACCATCCCGAGCAGGTCCGCGCGCGGGACGCCTACGTCGAACGCCTCCGCGAGAACATCCTGCAGATCATCGGGGAGGCATTGGCCGGGCTGGCTCCCTCGCGATTCGAGCGTGCGATGGGCGTGGGGACGATCGGCATGTATCGCCGGGTCGCCAAGCCGGACGGCACCTGGGGCTTCGGCGACAATCCCGAAGGAAAGACCGACCCGGATCTTCCGCTGATGGCGATCCGATCCCCGGAAGGGACGTTGCGCACGATCTTCTTTACCTATGCGTGCCACTGCACCTCGATCCGCAATGGAAAGGACGGGTTCTACCTCGTCCATCCCGACTGGGCGATCTGCTGTTCGAAACTCGAAGAGAAGCTGCCCGGAACTCAGGTGATGTTCGTGACCGGCTGCGGCGCCGACATCGATCCGGGGCCGAAAGGAGCGCTCGCGGTCGCGGAGCAGAACGGCGCGGCCATGCTGGCGAGCGTGGAGGACGTCCTGCGGCGGGGGACGTTCCGGCCCGTGTCGGGTCCGATCCGTTCGAAGCTGACCCGGCTGGATCTGCCGCTGGAGACGCTGGACCCCGAGGCCGTGAAAAAGCTGGCCGCGTCGCCCAAGGCGGCGGACCAGAAGTTCGCCCACGAAGTGGAGCGGCAGCGCGTGGCCGGGCCCCTGCACACCAGCATCAGCTATCCGATCCAGGTCTGGCAGTTCGGCCGCGACCTGACGCTGGTGGCTCTGGCGGGGGAGACCTGCGTCGAGTACGCGCTGCGGCTCAAGAGGGAACTTGGCGCCGATCGGGTCTGGCCGATCGGCTACGCGAACGAAGTCATGTGCTACATCCCGTCGGAACGGGTCCTGAAGGAAAACGGCTACGAGTCCGGGTGGAGCCTCGCGTGGGGGCGCGGCGTTGCCGCGTTCCAGATGTCCGGCAGCGGATGGGTGACGCCCTTCGCGCTGGGACTCGAGGACCGGATCATCTCCGCCGTCCACCAACTAGCAAAGGATTGACCGATGAGACTCTTCGCGTTGTTCGCCGTCCTCGTGCTGTTCGGCAGCGTCCAGGCCCAGGACTCGAAGCCCGCCTTCAAGGCCGGCGTGGCGAAGCTGGTCATCACGCCTCAGAAGATGGGCTGGATGACGGGCTACGGCAACCGGAACAAGCCGGCCGAGGGCACCAAGGCCGACCTCTTCACGCGCGCGCTGGCGCTGGAGGACGGCGCGGGGAAGGTCGCGCTCCTGATCACCGCGGACATTCTCGGCTTCCCGCCGCAGCTCAGCCGCGAGCTCCGCAAGGACCTGCACGACAGCCTCGGCGTGGACGAGAGCGCGATCATGCTGGTCGCGAGCCACACCCACGGGGGCCCGGCCGTCCCGCAGCGTCCGTCGATGGAGATCTTTCACGGGCTCGACGACACCACGGGGAAGGACGTCTTCGAGTACGCGGACTTCCTCAAGGAGCGCATCCTGGTGACGGCCAGGCAGGCCATGGCGGCCCGCAACCCGGCGCGCGTGATGCGGACGTCCACGAAGGCCACGTTCGGGATGAACCGGCGCTTCAAGAACGAGAACGGCACCTGGTCGATCAAGGACAACCCGCAGGGGCTCGTGGACCCGGAGGTGACGATCCTGCGCGTCCTGACCGCGGACGAGAAGCCCCTCGCGACGGTGTTCACCTACGCGTGCCACTGCACGACGCTCGGAGGGGACATCTACCAGTACCACGCCGACTGGAGCGGCATCGCCTGCGACGAGATCGAGAAGGCCACGGGCGGCGCGCCCGCGCTCTTCGCGACCGGCTGCGGCGGCGACCTTAACCCGAGCCCGCGCGGCAAGTACGAGATGGCCGAGCAGCACGGCAAGGCCATGGCGAAGGCGGTCACGGAGGCCCCCGCGGGCCGGGCGCTGACGGGTCCGATCCGCACCAAGCTGAAGTCGATCGAGCTTCCGCTCGACAAGCCGCCGACCCGGGAGATCCTCGAGAAGTTCTCGACCGACAAGAATGTCTTCCGGCAGCGCTTCTGCAAGGAGATGCTCAAGCTCATGGAGGCGAACAAGCTGCCGACCGCGGTGCCGCTCCCGATCCAGGTCTGGCACTTCGGCCAGGACACGCTGGTCGCGATCGGCGGCGAGACCTGCGTCGAGTACGCGCTGCGGCTCAAGAAGGAACTGGGCGACAAGGCCTGGGTGGTGGGCTACGCCAACGAGGTTCCGTGCTACATTCCGTCGGAGAAGGTGCTGGCCGAGAGCGGTTATGAGCCGGGCTGGGATCCCGCCACCGGGCGCGCGATCGCGAGCGGCTCGATGATGTTCTACGGCTGGCCGGTTCCGTTCGCTCCGGGCATCGAGCAGCGGATCATTTCGGCCGCGGAGGCGCTGGTCAAGGAATGACCTCGCCGTCGAGGGTGAAGACGCCCTGCACGCCGATGACACGGCCGCTGCCGTCGTAGACCGGCGTCTTGTAGATGCGGATGCGGACCGTCTTCCGATTTGCCTTCACGTCTTCCACGGCGGCGAACATCTTCTGGTGGGTCATCACCCACTGGTCGTCACGGCGATACTTGGCGGCCAGCGCCGGCGGATTGATGTCCAGGTCGGTCTTCCCGAGGAGCTCCGCCCGGGGAAGGCGATGAAGGTCACAGAAATTCTGGTTCACGTAGACGTAGCGGCCGTCCCCGTCCTTCCGGAAGATGCACTGGGGAAGGGACTCGATCAGGGACTGGTACAGGGCGTCCGAATCGCGGGCTTTCTCTTCGGCGCGCTTGACGCCCTTGATGTCCCGGGAGATGCCCAGGGTGCCGATCACGCGGCCTTTCTGGTTGCGCAGCGGCAGCTTCGTGGTAGAGACCCAGCGGGTCTTTCCATCTCGCCCGACGAAGCGCTCCTCCTGGTCCAGGAGCGGCACGCCGGTCTGGATCAGCTTCAGCTCGTTCTCCATCGTGGCGCGAGCGAACCCGGGCGAGACGAACTCGGCTTCCGTCTTGCCCACGGCCTTGGCGGGGTCCTTCAGCCCGTACCACTCGGCGAGGGTCCGGTTGATGCGGAGGAAGCGGCCTTTGGCATCCTTGAAGAAAACGGCGTCGGAGAGGTTGTCCAGCAGCTGACGCAGGAGCGCGGAGTCGTTCACCCGTCAATAGTAGCCCATGGCAGGGGAATCGGCGGCTCAGGGTATTTCTTAGGCGGGTTTACTTCGACGCCCTGACGACGCGGAGGTCGCGGAAGGTCGCCCAGCGCTCGGACTCCGGGGGGCCGCCGTGGGACGCGAGCGCGACGCTCGCGGCGCCGTCGGGCACCGGGCAGTCGACCTCTCCGACGGGCACCCAGTCGCCCGTGGTCTTGTAGGCGCCGCTGACCTTCGCGCCGGTCCAGACCAGCCTCAGCCGGACCGGCGTCGCGGACTCTTCCTTCGGCGTCTGCGGCTCGGGGAAGTTCTTGAGCTCGCGCACCATCATGACGTTGGTTTTTCCCTTGAGGTGCTCGCGGATGATCTTCACGAAGTTCGACTCGTCGAACCACAGGTAGAGCCCGCACTGCTCGGAGTTGGCCTCCGGGTTGCCGTCCACGGTGACTTCGAGCGCCAGGGGCGCGTCCGCGGCTCCCTTCTCGGGGAGCTTGCGCAGCAGCACGTTCTTGGCCGTCTTGGTCTTGTACCAGATCTTGCCGGGCTGGGCCTTGATCTTGAGGCCGCCCCCCTCGACCTTCCAGCCCGCCGCATCCTCGCGGAGCCAGGTCCATCCCTCGCCGGGTTTGCCGGCGAACTTCTCCTCGAGGATCACCTTCTCCTGAAAGAGGAACGCCAGGAGCGCGAGGGCGGCGAGTCGCATCCGGTCTCCCTATTTCTGCAGCTGTAGATACTCTACGACGTCCACGAGGTCTTTGATACTCATGGACTTCGTGATGTCCTCGGGCATCATCGACAGCGCGGACTGCTTCTTCTCGGCGATCTTCGAGACCGGGATGTCGATGTACTCGCCGTTGTTGTCCTTCAGGGTGATGTGGTCGTCGGTGTCCTCGGCCTTGATGCCGGTCTTGATGTCGCCGTCCTTGGTGCGCACGATCCAGAGCTCGAAGCTCATCAGGATGGAGGCGCTGGGCGTCAGGATCGCCTCGTAGAACTGCTCCTTGCTGAGCTTGTTGCCGATCGTGGTCAGCGGAGGACCGACCTGGCGGCCCTCGTCGCCGATCTGGTGGCAGCCGATGCAGTTGGGGCCGCCGTTGTTGTTGCGGAAAACCGCCGCGCCGGCCTTCGCGTCCCCTTTCATCTCGGCCAGCTCGGAGATGGGGGGCAGCGCCTTGCCGTCCTTGCTCTTGGGGCGGGGGAGGAGCTGCTCGCCCTTGGTGCGCACGTCGGCGTCGGGGCAGGCCGCGACCGCGAAGGCGGCGGTGGCCTTGAGCTCGGCGGGGATCTGGGTGCGCGAGGCGAGGTCCAGGAGCGCCAGGCCGCCGGGTTTCGTCTTCCCGAGGCTCTTGACGGCGGCCTCGCGGTCGGCGAGCGGCGCCTTCACGTCCTGGACGACGCCCAGGAGCTGCGGAATGTCTCCCTGGGCCAACGCCAGGAGCGCGGTCAGGACCAGGACGCGTGCCATGAGGACCCCTATTTCTTGGGCGGCGGAGGCGGGGCTTCCGGGATCACCCGGTTGAGACGCCACGCGAGCGCTTCCGCCACTTTCGGGTCCTTATTCTTCCCGTTCTTCGTCCAGGCTTCCAGAACTTCCTTCTCGCGTCCCGTGCAGGCGATGCCGAACGCCTCCAGGTACCACTTCGGCACGTACTTCTCCTGCCGCGCCGCCTCCTGGGCGTTCCAGTCCTTGTTCGGCACGCCCTCGTACGTGTTCTGCGGCTGCACCCGGTCGCCGAGGGCGACCAGGATGTCCATGCAGCGCCCCGTCGACTCGTAGTTCATCGCCAGGCAGAGTTCGCGCGCGATGACGGCCGAGGGATCGCTGACGAGATCCTTGGCGATCGCGATCATGTCCATCTTGATCAGGCGGGCCGCCCGCAGAGCCGTCACCCGGATGTCCAGGCTCTTGTCCCTCAGGCCTTCCGCGACGTGCTTGGGGCCGTCGGCCGAGCGCGCCAGCAGCCAGAGGGCCCGCGCGCGGTGACGGTCGTTCTTCGACGTCTTGTAGAGCTCCTCGAGCGCCTTGACGGCTTCGGCGCCGCCGGCCGCCAGCTTCGTGTAGCCGAGATAGCGGCGCGAGAGATTGGGCGAGAGCAGCGCGTCGACCTGGCCCTTCACGGTCGTGAGGTCAAGCTTCACCTTCTCGGGCTTGAAGCCGGGAGGCGCAACGCGGTAGATGCGGCCGCTGATCGTCGCCGGGTCCTTGTCGCCCGTCGCATGGCCGCCCACGCCGGGGTCGGTCCAGTCCGCGATGTAGATTTCGCCCTGGAGGCCGACGCAGACGTCGGCCGGGCGGAACCAGCGATCGCTCGACTTCACGAGGTCCACCGACTCGCACTTGTAGCCGGCCTCGGCCGCCGTGGGGGTATAGACGCGGACGACGTTGGGGCCGGCGTCGCAGTGGATGAGCTTGCCGTGCAGCGCGGGCAGCAGGTCGCCTTCATACACGAGGATGCCGGTGGGCGAGCCGCCGCCCGTGTTGAGCAGGTTGGGCACGACGCCCGGGTCGCGCTGGTGGAAGTGCGCCTCCTGGCGCGACTGACCGGGGTACGCGCCCTGGTCGCGGCCCCAGCCGCTGTCCTTGTAGAAGCCGACGTAGCCGAAGTTGCCGCCTTCCATGACGTAGTTGATGCGCACGCCCTGGTTGCCGTCGTCGTCGTTGTCCGACTGCCACGCGGTGCCGAAGGAATCCGAAGCGACTTCGTAGTTGTTGCGGAAGTTCTGGCCGAGGACCTCGAAGCCGCTGCCGTCGGGGTTGCAGCGGAACGCCATGCCGTTGGTGTAGTGCTGACCGGCGCCGCCGCGCGGGCCGCCGCGCCACTTCTGGCCCTTGCCGCCGACCTCGCTGCCGGTCGAGTCGACGATCGGCTCGCCTTTCGAGTTCTTCACCTGCGCGCCGTTCGCGCCGTCGTTGCCGGAGTTGAAGTAGAAGCGGCCGTCGGGTCCGAACATGATCGAGTGCAGGCCGTGGTCGTGATTGACTCCCGTGAAGCCGTCGAAGAGCACCTCGGGCGGGCCCTCGGCCTTGTCGCCGGAGGCGTCGATCGTGAAGACCCACATCTTGGGGGACTGGGCGACGTAGACCTTGTTGCCGAGGACGCAGATGCCCAGGGGCCCGATGATTGCCTTGTCCTGGTAGAAGGTCTTGTAGCTGTCGCATTTGCCGTCGCCGTCGGTGTCTTCCATGATCAGGATGCGGTCGCCCTCGGGCCGCATCTTCGAGCCGCGGTAGTTCATCGACTCGACGACCCAGATGCGGCCGCGCTCGTCGATGTCCATGTTGGTGGGGTTGATGAGCCCGGGCTCGCCGGCCCAGAACGTCACTTCCATGCCCTCGTGCACCTTCATCGCCTTGAGGGAGTCCTCGATCGGCGGCACGCCGGTCTTCTTCTTCTCCTGCTCGCCCTGAGCGGAGTCGAAGGGCGCGGCGGCGGCGAGGCAGAGCACGAACAAGGCGGCGAAGCTGAGCGGTCTCATTCTAGAAGCTCCTTGATGCTTGAAGCCGAAAGGACAATGCCTGTATATAGCTCATCCGGTTTAGTTAGTTTCACTTAATACGCCAAAACATCGGCACCCGCCGTGGAGTTTATAGAGATACTTATGAAATACTTCGCCGCAATCCTTCTTTTGCTCGGGGCCGCCGAAACGCAGGAGGCTCCGCGCCCCAACATCGTCTTCATCCATGCGGACGATCTCGGCTACGGCGACCTGAGCTGCTACGGGCAGAAGAAGTTCCAGACGCCCAACCTCGACCGCATGGCCGCGGAAGGCACGCGCTTCACGCAGTACTACGCGGGCAACACCGTCTGCGCGCCGTCGCGCTGCGCGCTCATGACCGGGTACCACATGGGCCACGCGTACGTCCGCGGCAATGCGGAGATCCCGCTGCGGGCGGAGGACGTCACGATCGCGAAGATCCTCAAGGGCGCGGGCTACACCACCGGCGTCATCGGGAAGTGGGGCCTGGGCCTCGAGAACAACAGCGGCCGTCCCGACAAGCAGGGCTTCGACTATTCGTTCGGCTACCTCGACCACCGCCACGCCCACAAGCAGTACACGGACCACCTCTTCCGGAACGGCGAGCGCGTCGCGCTGGACGGGAAGCAGTGGTCCAACGACCTCTTCACGCAGGAGTCGCTGGAGTTCGTCGAGAAGAACCAGGCCAAGCCGTTCTTCCTCTACCTCAATTTCACGGACCCGCACGCGGAACTCCTGGTGCCCGAGGACTCCCTCGAGGAGTATCGGGGGAAGTACCCGGAGAAGCCGTTCGTGAACCCGGCGGCCACCCCGGAGAAGGGCTACTACTCCCAGCCGACGCCCCACGCGGCCTTTGCCGCGATGGTGACCCGGATGGACAAGGCCGTCGGCCGTCTCCTTGCGAAGATCAAGAGCCTCGGCCTGGACGGGAACACCGTCGTCTTCTTCACGAGCGACAACGGACCTCACAAGGAGGGCGGCGCGGACCCGGAGTTCTTCGACAGCAACGGGCCGCTGCGGGGCATCAAGCGGGATCTGACGGAGGGCGGAATCCGCGTTCCCATGATCGCGCGCTGGCCCGGCAAGATCGCGGCGGGTGGCGTGAGCGACTTCGCCTGGGCGCACTGGGACTTCCTCCCGACGGCGGCGGAACTGGCGGGCGCGAAGGCGCCGGCGGGCCTCGACGGGATCTCGGTGGTCCCGACGCTCCTGGGGAAGGAGCAGAAGCCCCACGACTACCTGTACTGGGAGTTCTTCGAGCGCGGCTTCGACCAGGCGATCCGGGTCGGCGACTGGAAGGGCGTCCGCAACGGTCTGGACGGTCCGCTGCAGGTCTACAACCTGAAGGACGACCTGGGCGAGGAGCACAACGTCGCGGACAAGCACGCCGACGTCGTCGCCAAGCTCGAGACGATGATGAAGGCCGCCAGGACCGATTCGGAACGCTGGGTGCCGAAGAAGGGGACCAAATGAGACTCCTCCTCGCCGTCTGCCTGCTGGCGCCGTTCGCGTCCGAAGTTCAGGACAAGCCGAGCCGCCCCAACTTCGTGATCATGATGTGCGACGACCAGCGCTGGGACGCGATGTCGCTCGCGGGAAACACGGTCCTGAAGACGCCGAACATGGACCGCATCGGACGCGAGGGGATCGTGTTCCGGAACGCGTTCGTCACCAACTCGCTCTGCGGACCGAGCCGCGCCACCATCCTCACCGGAACCTACTCGCACACGAACGGGATGATCGACAACCGGCCCAAGACGGAGATCCGGCCGGACGCGCCGTGGATGCCCGACCTGCTTCGCGCATCGGGCTACGAGGTCGCGTTCTGCGGCAAGTCGCACCAGAAGAACGCGCTGCGCGAGCGGAAGTGGGACTACTATTTCGGCTACAAGGGGCAGGGCCGCTACAAGGACCCGATCATCGCGGAAGGGACCGACGGGAAGGACACGGTCTATCCCGGCTGGATGGACGACGTCGTCACCGACAAGGCCGTGGCCTGGCTGAAGGGTCGCAAGGAGAAGCCCTTCTGCCTCTTCCTTTTCTTCAAGGCCTGCCATCGGAGCTGGGACCGCCCCGCGCGGCTCGCGGACCTCTACAAGGACGTCACGGTCCCGAAGAATCCGCTCTGGGACGACAAGGGTGAGGGGAAGCCCAAGGCCTTCATCGATGCCGACAACCGCATCGGCGGCTTCAAGGACGTGGCCGACTACCAGGCCTTCATAAAGGACTACTACGCGACGCTCGTGGGGGCCGACGAGAACATCGGCCCCGTCTTCGACGCGCTGACGTCGCTGGGCAAGCTCGACGACACGCTCGTGTTGCACACCGGCGACAACGGGTTCTTCCTCGGCGAGTGGCAGCGCTTCGACAAGCGCTTCATGCACGAGGTCTCGATCCGGGTCCCCATGGTGGTGCGCTACCCGAGGCTGATCAAGCCGGGCAGCGTGTCCGATCGGATGGTGCTGAACCTCGACATCGCGCCGACGCTGCTGGACCTGGCGGGCGTCCCGATCCCCAAGGAGATGCAGGGTCGCAGCTGGGTCCCGCTCTTCAAGGACCCGACGGCCGAGTTCCGCAAGGACTGGCTCTACGAGTACTACGAGTATCCGGACTCCCACAAGGTGAGGCCCCACCGCGGCGTGCGCACGGAGCAGTGGAAGCTGATTCACTATCACGAGGCCCCGGAGGAGTTCGAGCTCTACGACCTCGAGAAGGATCCGTCGGAGAAGGAGAACCTCTACGGCAAGGCCGAGCACGCCGATCGCGTGACGCAGTTGAAGCAGCGGCTCGAGGAGTTGAGAAAAGAGACCGGAGACCGCTGACCGTGTATAGTGGTCGCGATGGAGATCCGACCCTCGGTCTGCCCGCTCGACTGCCCTGATCGTTGCGCGCTTGACGTCAGCGTCGACAAGGGTCGGGTCGTCAAGATCGACGGCTCCAAGCGCTCCGAGTACACCGACGGCTACATCTGCGCGAAAGTCCGCCGCTTTCCCCAGCGCCAGCATTCGCCCGACCGCATCCTGACTCCCATGAAGCGGGTCGGCCCGAAGGGGTCGGGGCGCTTCGAAGCCATCTCATGGTCCCATGCGCTCGGCCTGATCGCCGAACGCTTTGCCGAGCTTGCCCGCAGGGTCGGGCCGGAAGCCATCCTCCCGTTCCACTACGACGGCTCGAACGGGCTCCTCACGTCGGGCGCGATGGACGAGCGCTTGTGGAACCGCCTCGGGACGAGCCAGCTGGGCAAGACCTTCTGCGCCGCCAATACGGGCGCCGCGTGGACGTCGGTCTTCGGCGACCTCCCCGGCGCCGACCCCATGGACCTCCGGGAGTCGGACGCCGTCGTGCTCTGGGGCGTCAACCCGTCGGCGTCCGGGATCCACCTGGTTCCCTGGGTCCGCGAGGCGAAGGAGAAGGGCGCGTTCCTTGCCGTCATCGACCCGCGCCGCACGCCCCTCGCCCGCGAGGCCGACCTGCACCTGCCCGTGCTGCCCGGAACGGACGTCGCCGTCGCGCTCGCGATGATCCGCACGATGTTCGAGGACAACCTGATCGACCGCGATTTCGTGGGGAAGTGGACCCGCGGATCGCAGGAGCTCCTTGCGTCCACCTGCACGGCCGAGGAGGCGTCGGCGCTCTCGGGCGTCCCGGCGGACGCGATCCGCGCCCTGCCGCGCGCGCTGGCCCGCGCCTCCGCGCCGTTCTTCCGCGTGGGCTGGGGCCTGGAGCGCAACCGCAACGGCACCGATGCTGTGAGGGCGGTGCTGGCGCTCCGCGCGATCCTGGGCCGCTTCGGCCGGCGCGGCAGCGGCGTCCTGATCTCGACCTCCGGCGGCTACGGCCTCGACCGGAAGCCCGCCGCGGCGCCGCAGTTGCGCCGGAAGCCCGCCCGGACGATCAACATGAGCCAGCTGGGCATGGCCCTCGAGGAGACGAAGGACCCCGAGATCGGCGCGCTCTACGTCTACAACTCCAATCCCGTCGCGACGGCGCCGAACCAGGCCCGCGTGATGCGCGCGCTGTCGCGCGAGTCGCTCTTCGTCGCGGTGCATGAGCAGATCTGGACCGACACCTGCGACTTCGCCGACGTCGTCCTGCCCGCCACGACGTTCCTCGAGCACAAGGAGCTCTGCCGCAGCTACAGCGGCTACGCGCTCCAGTGGAGCGACCCCGTCGTGCAGGCCCCCGGGGAAGCGCGCTCGAACCACTGGGTCTTCACGGAGCTCGCGAAGGAGCTGGGCTTCAAGGAGCCGGAGTTCGGCGTCGGCGAGGAGGACCTCATCCGCAGCGTCGTGAAGAACATCGACGAGGTCAAAGAGACGCGCTACGTGCCGCTCCGGCGTCCGGTCCAGTTCGTGGACGCCCTCCCGTCGCGGGGCACGATCGATCTGGCAGCGGCGCCTGGAGCGCCTCTCTACCGTCCGCCTTCCGTCGACGCGGGCTTGCCGCTGATTCTCATCTCGCCGGCGAGCGACAAGGCGATCACGTCACAGCTCTTCGAGCTGTCGCCGGCGAAGAGCGCCCGAGTGACCGTCGCGCCCGCCGAGGCCGCGCTGCGCGGCTTGCGCGACGGCGATCGCGTGCTCGTCCGCAATTCGTTTGGCGATGTGCGGGCGATCCTGTCCGTTTCCGACGACCTGCCGAAGGGCGTCGCCTCGATGCCGAAAGGGCTCTGGCGCAAGTCCACGCTCAATGGCAAGACCGCAAACGCGCTGGCGCCGGACCACGTGGACGCGCTGGGCGGGGGAGCCTGCTACAACGACGCGCGCGTGGAGATCGAGAAAGCGTAGTTACTTCGCTTCGCGGAACTCGATCGATTGGATCCGGAGCCCCCCGTCCACGGTGCAGTTGAACTGAACGACGCCTCGCACCGGGGGAGCGCCGATGGGGTCCATGCGGGCCGGTTTGCCGTCGACCGTCGCCGTGACCGACGCGCCGCGCATGCTGAAGACCACCTCGTGCTCGCCTTTGTTCAGCTCGCCTTGGAGGTGCTCGGCGAGGCCGAGCCGGTACCCATTGGCGCCGGACTGCCGGACAATAAACCACATCACGGAATTGCCGCGGGATTCGAGTCGGAGCCGCAAATCCCCGTCTCCGAAGTCCTCGTTGGTTTGAGCCGCGTTGTCGATGCCGCTCACGTGGACTATAGATCCGTCCTTCAGCTGCCACGCGTTGAGGCAGGCGGAGTTGATCGAGCTCATGGTTTTGCCGTCAAAGATCGGCTTCCAGGGACGGGCGTCGGCCGCCGGCGCCTTCGCGGCCGATGTCTGGCCCGCGGCCCGGTAGAGCGCGTCGACCTCGGCGGCCGTCAGGGCTCGATTGTAGAAGCGGACGTCGTCGATCACTCCCTTGGCGCACCATCTCCAGGTTGCAGCTTGCGGTAAGCCGGTCCCCAGCCGCCACTGAGCATCCCCGAAGTCCCAGGGCTTCTTCGCAGGATCCACCGGGACCGTCGATTCGAGCTTTCCGTTGACGTATAGAAAGGCCTTTCCCGCCGGCCGGTCGATCCCTCCCGCGACGTGGTAGAACGGCCCCGGGGGAAACGACTTGGACACCGCGGCGGCATGGACGCGCGTCGCGACATCCTCCCCGAGCCAGTGCCCGAACACGAAGAGGCTTCCTCTGTTGAAGTGGAGCCCCTGATGCATGCCGTTCCGCATCACGATACCGTAGGCCCCATCATTCGCATCCCCGGCGCCAGTGGGAACGCCCTCCGGCTGGAACCAGGCGCTGATCGTGCAACTGCCGTTCGTGATCTGACGGAGCGTCGGGACGTTGGGAAGGAGGACAAAAGCGTCTCCGCCGTCGAAGCGAAGCGCCGCACCGCTGCGACCGGTGGTCCAGCTGGCTCCATTGATGGTGGCGGCCGGCAGCTTTCCCGTGGCCTCCGCCGTCGTCGCTCCGCTCCCTTCGTCGAGTGGCCAATGGGCGACCAGGCCCGGGATATCTTTCACCGCCAGGAGCTTCCGGCCGCGGGCCTTCTCGAGCTCGCGGATTTCCGAGTCGCGCGGAGAGTTGGAGGTCAGGGCCGACACGGACGCGTAGGCGACGCCGAATCCTTTCTGATCGGTGATCAGACGGACGACCTTGACTCCGGGCGCCCCGTACTTCGGGAGGGGCACCGGAATCCACTCCCAACGCGTCGGCGACTTGGGGCCGGTATGCTGTTCGTGCGTCTTCTTGAGCGAGAGCGGCGGCCGGATCGTAATCGCGACGGCCGCGCCCGGTTCCGCGGGAGTGGTCTTGGAGCTGGGCAGCACCATGTCGGTCCCCTGGACGCCGAACGTGAACGTCTCCAGGCAACAGCCTCCGACATAGACCCAGAGCTTGTAATCCAGGTCCGGAAGTGACGTGAAGCTCAGCTCGACGAAGTTCTGAGGCGCCGCGGAGGACTCGGAGTCCTTCTCCGAGACCCACGCCAGGTCCTGCTTGCCGCCCTTGACCCAGCTGAACGATCCCGAGCCCTTGAGAGAATCCGGGAAGTACAGGTATTCCTTTCCGAGATTCTGGCGTCCCGTCAGGAGCGCGCGGTTCCGCGCGACGAATGCCGTTGTCGCATGATCCGCGAGCAGCGTCCTGTAGTTGGCGATCGTGGTGCCGATCCGCGCCGGATCGCCGGCAGCGTCCTCGGCTTCGGCGAAGAGGCGTCGCGCGTCAGCTTCTCGGCCGGCCGTCGCGGACGCGACCGCTTTGGCGGCGAACGCTCGCCAGCGGTCCGGAGCGTTGAGCTTTGCGGCCCTCTCGGCATCGCCTCCGAGGGCGGTCAGCAACGCCAGCGTCCGCTCGTCGTCGGGTTTCTTGGTCGACCTCGCGGCGAAGAGTTCCGCGATCGTTCCGGGGCTGACTTCGCCGAGTTCCAGCGGGACGATCCCCGCGTCGTTCCGAAGAAGCAGTCGTCCGGGTTCCGAGGCCAGCAGCGTCCCTTCGATCCGTTCGAGCGCGCCGCCGTAGTTCCATCGCTCGACGGAAACCTTCTGGCCCTTGGGCGTCCTGGCCAGCGCCTCCCGGATTTCCTGAAGGGCGGCGGCTGCGCGGCGCAGCGCTTCGAGATCCTCGTTCCCTTCGGCTTTCGCCGCCGCCTCGCTGAGCGCCTGGACCGCGGTCGTCAACTCCGGGATGGCGCCCGCGGGGTCGCCGGCGGCGGCCCGACCCATGGCGAGTTCCCAGCGGGGAAGATAGTCGCTGAGTTCCTTGGAAACGACGCTCGGCTTGACGGGGGGCGGATTCGGATCGGTCGGGGGAGGCTGCGGAGAATCGGCGAGCACGCTGTCGAGCTCCCTGCTCAAGTCGGGGTGGCCCCACTTGCGGACCCGGGTCTGGATCGCCTTGATCTCATCCTCCGCTTTCCGGCGATGGGCCTCCGCGGCTTTCGCCTTCAACGCCGGCAGCAGGGCGACGGCGGTCGCGCGCGCCTCGTCGATCTTCCGGTCGATGGCCGTGGTCCATTCCGTTGAGGGGAACTTTCCTCTCGCTGCCCGGAGAATGTCCGCCACGCTGACGAATTCTTCGCTGCTCATGTAGGGCTTGATCTGGACGTCGATCACCTGGAGCGCATTCGTCACCGCCTCCCTTTGGACGATCAGCAGGCGGTCGAGCTCCTTCTGGGCGAGCTCGGCGCCCGGCGTCCGGTCGGTCGCCAGCAGCGCCGCGCGCCAAGCCGCGATCTGTCCGTCGGCGTCCTTCGGGTTGGCCCGCGCGAACTCGCGAGCCTTGCGCACCTCATCGTGCTCGGCGGCGGGAGTCCGCGCGTCCGTCGTCGGCGGCCGAGTGACCTTGGTGGGGACGTCGACCGGCGTCTGCTTCCCGGCGGAGTTGAGCATGACGAGTCCGACGACCGCCAGCGCCGCCACGCCGACCACCGCGAAGGCCATGCTGTTCTTCGACTGCTTCGACCAGAGGCGGCGGGCCGTGTCCCCGCTCTTCCGCCGTTCACTGGGCGGGTTCGAGGCGAGGGACTTCATCCGGGTCGAGGAGCTCGACAGCGGCGCGCTCATGGCCTGGAGCGCGGCGTTCGTGGATCCGGACTTGCGCTCCTGGGTCGCCTTGAACATCTGCGCGATGAGGCTCTCGCGGTCCTTGGGCGGGAGCGTGTTCAATAATTCTGCAGCGCACTTGGAACAGCAGACGTTGTTGCCCACCTCGTACGCGGCGCCCTTGGTGAAGTCGGCGCCGACGATCCGATTCTGGCACTTATAACAGTAGAGAATCTCCTGTCCCATTCCTCCTTAGAATGACACATTCCGGGGGATTCGCAATGGGAGGGGCTTAATCAGCGGGGCTGCACGCGGATGCGACCCGCCGCCACCCAGGTCGGCCTCGCCGCGGCCAGGACGTCCGAATAGTCCACCAGGGCGAGGTCCTCGAGGGTCCAGGCGGCCCTGGGACGCAGGAGCGCCAGCACGGGGCCGACGTCCCGGAAGTCCGAAAGGTCCCTCGAGCAGAGCCGGGCGAAGTCGCCGAACGAGCCGCGAGACAGGGCACCCAGCTGTTCCCCGATGCGGTCCCGGGCGTCCGCACTCGTGCTCGGGCTCGACTCGTCCCGAGCCTCTGCAGTTCCATATCCCACGCCGTGATGGATGGGGTCGGCGGTGCCGACCAGGACGGCGTCGCGCGGCAACTCCTGGAGGCCCGGCAGGTCTTCCGGATGCTCGCCGACGAGGAAGGGGAAGCGCGCGCGGAGCCGCGGCACGATCCCTTCGCGGCGGCAGGCCCGTTCGTAGAGGGCGCGGAAGCCGTCGAGCGAGAACTCCTCGGACGCGAGCCCGGACTCGTCGTGGACGCCGCGGAGCTCCCGGAGCGCGGCCGCATCCCCGGCCCGGGCGCTCCGGACGCGCTCCGCGTCGCGCTCGCGGCCCCCATGGAGGACGCCCAGCGCGAGCACCTCCCGACGCGTGCGGGCCGCTGCTGTCGCGACGGAGGCCACGAGGGGCCCGGAAACACTCAGGCGCGTGTGCGGAAAGACGAGCGCGCCCCCGTCGGGAAAGGGGATGACGGGCGCCGCGTCCAGGAGCGCGTCGAGATCGATCCCCGAGCGCTCACGGTCGTAGAAGGCTTTCCACCAGGCGGCGCTCGGCACGGCCTACTTGAACGACGCGACGACGCGTTCGGCGTCGGCGGCCGGCACCCCTTTGAGCAGGGCGCGGCCCGCCGCGTCGTCGCCGCAGGCCATCTGGAAGAAGGCGGCCAGGCAGAGATCCTCGGTGGGCTTGGACTCCCGGATGCGGGCCACCGCGAGGTTGCGCCGGTCCTGGAGCGTGAGGTCGGACCAGGCGCAGGGAAAGCCGCCCGCGTCGCTTCGGAGCGTCAGCGTGCCCTTGTCGTCGATCTCCTTGATCTCCGCGCTCTGGCCGAGCACCTTCAGGACGAAGCGGATCTTGCGCCCCGCCTTGAGATCCTCCGCGACGGCGCTGCGGAGTGTCCCGTCCCAAGTCGCGATCGCCTCCGGGGACGCCGTCGCGCCGCCCGCTTTCGGCGCGGACGCGGTCGCGGGGGCGGGCTCCTGTGCCTTGGCCGCCGCCTTGCCCATGATGAGGGCGGGCTTCTTGTAATAGGCGGCCGCGCGAAGCCGCAGGTAGCCGCCGTCGTCGTCGGCATACTCGGACTTGTGTCCCAGGTTGCCCGGGATCGCGGGAGGATTGGTGATCCCGTCCTTCTTGGCGTCGTAGACGCAGGTGTCCCCGGTCTGGCCGCCGTTGAACATCCACCCGACGCAGCCGGCCTTGACGTATTTCGCGATCGTGGGGTTCTGCGGATAATCCTCGAGGAGCATCTGCGTGAGGTTGTCGCAGTAGTGCCCGTTCGTGTTGTTGCAGGTCGCGAAGTACGTGTTGCCGAGCGAGACCTGCCAGACGAACACGTAGAGGCCCGAGGCGGCGTGGAAGTCGGCGATCCACTTCAGGTGGTTGTCGAGGTCGCCGGTCCGGTCGATCTTGGCGCCGTACGGCGGGGCCACGCCGGCGAAGCCCTTCGTCCGATCCCCGGTCTCGAAGACCGCGAAATCCCAGTCGCCCGCGACTGCCTTCATGGTCTGGCCCATCTTCTGGCCGGTCATGCTGCCGGCGTCCCACGAGGACGGCGTGCAGCCCAGGAGCACGTTTTGGGGGGCGATCTGGTCGCGCAGCCGCTTGAAGGCCGCCGCGAAGCCGAAGAGGTTGTCGGGCAGCCCCTTGAGCTCCTCGAGGCCGCAGCTGCCGACCTTGACGTCGACCTTCGCCGGGTCCATCCCGCCCGAGAGGAGCAGGTGGCACCACTCGTCGGGCTCGATGTGCATCAGCACGGGCCAGGGCGCTTCCTTCGCGCAGCTCTCCAGGGCCGTCTTGAAGAGCAGGAAGTACTCCTTCATGGTCGAGGCGACCTTGGCGTTCGCGGGCGTCGCCTGCGCGGGGCCGGGCTTGTAGCGGGCCGGCGCAGAGGCGGCCAGCGCGTAGAACGTGAACCAGTGGACCACGCCCTGCTTCCGGGCGTCCGCGACGAACTTCTGCGGGGAGTTTCCGTTGACGAGCCAGTACGGCTTTTCGGGCAGGGCGGCGCCGCCCGGCAGGTAGAGCACCTTGCAGTCCCAACGGCAGCCGTTCTTGTCCCGGGTTTCCGCGAACCAGTCGATGGGGGCGTCGACGCCGAGCGAGAAGTGGTCGAGGAAGCGCTCGCGGAAGAGCTTGCGCCGCGCTTCGCGTCCCGGGTCCTTGACCGGGGTCGATTGCCCGACGACGATCGACAGGCAGGCGAAGAACAGGACGGCGCAGCGGACGGCCATTGGGCGGTCCCCCCTCAGCCCCGGAATGTAGCGATCGCCGACAGCCAAGACAAGGACTACCGTTCAACAGGGCTTGGACCGGAGATCCGCGTTCCGAGGCGATGTTACGGGGGGCAAAAAAAAGAACGGTACCGTCACATCGGCGTTTCTCTATGCTCACTCAGGAGAGGTATGTGGGAAGAGTACGGGCCGGAACCCTTCGGCTTTTTGGGAGGGGACAGAGCATGCCGCAGAATCTGAAACCGCCTCATCCCGTCGACGTCGACCTGATGCTGCGGAAGGCGTCGCGGCGCGTTTACCCGGGCCAGTTCCTCAAGGAAGGGAACCGGCCCATGAACGTCCTGTCGCGCCGGCAACTCGACATTCTCATCAATCAGGCGATCTCGGAGACCGTGCAGCGGCTGAAAGAGGAAGGGGCCCTGACGCTGGCGCAGACGGAGGCCCGCCTGGCGACCGAATCCCGCCGCGAGCTCGATTCGCTGCTGCAGCGGGTCGAGGAGTTGACTGCGGGCGCGCCGGAGCCGGACGTCTTCCTTGCCGAGGCCGAAGAGGAACGCGAACGACGGGTCACCCGCCTGGAAGAGCAAAACCTGGAAGCCGGCCGCGGCCTGGACCTGGGCAGCGTCAACATCTGTGCGGCCGCGCGGTCGCGGTCGAACGGCGGGATGCTGGTCAACGTGGAACGGAACGCGTTCCTGGAGGTGCGGGCCGACGGATTCACGCAGAGCCTGCTCCGCAAGTTCGGCGTCGGCTGCGTGGTGCGGGGCCAGCGGGCCTACATCGTCGGCGATCGCGCGTTCGAGCTGGCGACGATCTTCGACAAGGTGGTCCGGCAGCCCTTGAAGGAGGGCGCGGGCTACGGCTCGGAGCCGGAGGGCGCGCTCCTGGCGAAGCAGCTCCTGGAGCAGGTCCTCGGGCGCCCCAGGATGCGCGACGAGATCTGCGTCTATTCGATTCCGGGCGACCCCGTCGACGCGGGCCGCAACTACATCTACCACCAGGGCGTGCTCGAAAACGCGCTTCGGGCCCTCGGCTATACGCCGCGGCCGATGGTCGAAAGCCACGTCATCATCCAGAGCGAGTTCTGCGAGCAGGAGTACACGGGGATCGGGATCACCTGCGGAGGCGGGACCTTCAACGTCTGCGTCGCCTGCAAGGGCGTGCCCGCGCTGACCTTCTCGACGTCGCGGGGCGGCGAATGGGTGGACCGGAGCGTCGCGAAGGCGATCGGGATGTCCGAGGCGCAAGTCTGCGCGATCAAGGAGCGCGGCATGCACCTCTACCGTCCCGACGATCCCGTGGAGGGCGCCGTCGCCATCTACTACCGGCACCTGATTCAGGACCTGCTGGAGACCTTCAAGCGGAAGATCGGCGAGGCGGAATGGGTGCCGTCCTTCAGCAAGCCGGTGGATATCGTGTGCGCCGGCGGGACGGCGCTGATCGGCGGCTTCATCGAGCTGTTCCGCGAGGAGCTGCACAAGGCGCAGCTGCCGATCCCGCTGGCCGAGGTCCGGCTCGCCGAGAACCCGCTGCAGGCGGTCGTCGCGGGCTGCCTGCGCGCGGCGCAGGAGGAGACCCGGGCGATGGAGGAGGACGAGGTCGTCATGACGCCCTCGGTGCGGGATCGGGCGGCGAGCACGACGACCACGATGCCGACGACGCGTCCCCTGCGTTCCGTGGCCTAACGGGCGACGCGCTGGAGCTCGACGTAGTCGGCGCCGTACGGCTTCGCCCCGGCGACGCTCGCGTTGATTTGATTCGGGCCCGCGGGGTGCTTCACGTTCTTCAGGACGACGGACGTGGCGTCCCCCGCGACCTCGGTCCTCGACACGGTTCCGCAGGCGTAGATCAGCGTCGCCGCCGCTCCGGGTGCTCTGAAGCGAACGGTGACGTCGAACGTCGTCTCCTTCTCGAGGTCGACGAGCCAGCCGCCGTTGGCCTCGCCGCTCTCTCCGGCGCGCGGGCCGCGGCGTTCCTGGCGGCTCAGCACGACCGGATCCTCGTGCGGCGTGCCCGGCTTGATCCGGGGCGGCTCAAAGTCACGCGTCTTGCGCATATCCTCGAACCACGCGTCGTGCGCCTTGGTGAGCTCGTCAACGACGTCCGCGTGCGCCGAAGAGACGTCCGTCTTCTCGCCGGGATCGACGTCTAGGTCGAAGAGCAGCGGCTTCTCCGCGGGCGTGAGGCGCACAAGCTTCCAGCGGCCCTTCCGGACGCCGCAGGCGCGATTCTTCTCGGGAACGTCGCCGCGGTGCCATTGGAAGAAGAGCGGTCGATCGCCCGGCGCCGCGCCTCCTTTGAGGACGGGGAGCAGGCTCGTGCCGTCCATCGTGACACCGGCCGGCTTCGCAACCCCGCAGGCCTCGAGGAGCGTGGGCGTGACGTCGATGTGGGCCGCCGGCATCGGCACCTCGAGGCCGGCCTTCAGGGCTGCGGGCCAGCGGACGTAGAAAGGCACCCGGATGCCGCCCTGGAACACGGTCCCTTTCAGCCCCCGCATCTCGCCGTTGTAGCGCGGCTGCTGCGGGCCGTTGTCGGTCATGAAGATGACGATCGTGTCCCGCGAGAGGCCGAGATCGTCCAGCTTCTTCAGGACCCGGCCCACGTTGTCGTCGATGTTCGTCACCATCGCGTAGACGCCCGCCGTGGGATCTTTCAACCCGGCGTCGAGGTAGGGCTTCAGGTAGCCCTCGGGCGTTTCGAGCGGCGTGTGGGGGGCGTTGAACGGCAGGTAGCAGAAAAACGGCTTGTCTTTGTTTGCGGTAATGAATTTCATCGCGGCGTTCGCGTAGACGTCGCTGCAGTAGCCTATTGTCCTGACGGGCACGCCGTTCTGGTACATCGTGGCGTCCGTGTAGTGGTCGCCGCCCGGCGGGTCGGAGGGCTGGCCGAGGCCGCCGCCGCGGATCGTCAGGGATTCCTGGAAGCCCTGGTCCATCGCGCGCAGCGGGTAGTTGTCGCCGAGGTGCCACTTGCCGAAGATCCCGGTCCGGTAGCCCGCAGCGCCCAGGGTCTCCGCGAGCGTCACCTCGTCGGCGTGCATCATCGAGCGGCCCTGGAACGTGTCGACGACTCCGGTGCGGTAGTTGTAGCGGCCGGTGAGCAGGCTCGACCGCGTGGGAGAGCAGACGGGACACACGTGGAACTGTGAGAGCCGCACGCTCTCCTTGGCGAACGCGTCGAGGTGGGGCGTGCGGATCTGCGGGTTGCCGTGGCAGCCCAGGTCCCCGTAGCCCTGGTCGTCGGTGATGATCAGGAGGACGCTGGGCTTCCGGTCCTGAGGAGTCGCGGCCGCCAGCAGCAGAATGAGGGGCAGGAGCTTGCGCACTACTTCACCGCGGCCTTCGGCGGGTCGACGAAGTCGGCGCTGAGCCGCGCGACGTCGTCGCCCTTCATCTCGCCGGCCTGCAGCCAGAGGCGGTACCGCACGACCAGCTTGTCGTTCTTCTCGAGCGTCTTCTGGAAGTAGGACCCGAAGCGGCCGTAGTCGCGCTCGCTGAAGCGGGCCTCCTTGGGGTTGTCGGGACGGTCCAGATAGGCCACCGTGTAGCGCTGGTCGTTGAGCACGAAGCACATCGCGTCCCAGGCCAGGTTGACGTGCTCCTTCTGGGCGGGCCAATTGCGCGTGGCGCCGAACTTGTCGGCGCCGTCCGGGCGGATGTAGTAGGTCTGCTTGTTCGTCTTCTCGGCGACCTCGGCGGCCGCGCGGAAGTGGAAGCCGGCGTGCTGCGGGTCGCCGTCGAGCTTCACCGGCGCGATGACCGGGGTGAGCTCGGAGACGAACTCGACCAGCGTGCCGCCGGGAAGGGCGTAGACCGTCAGATCCCGCTCCTCGGTCGCGAAGACTGCCTTCTTCACGCCGTGCCAGGCGACCGCGACGCGATGGCGGGCGTAGACGGGGCCAGCCTCGCTGAAGAGAACCTTCTCGTGCGATTGGAAGGCGTCGCCGGTGCAGTGCCAGACGTCGGCGCTGATGCCCTCGCCGTAGGTCACTTTGTTGAAGCCGTAGAAGATCCCCCGATGATGCGTGAACTGGCTGCCGGGGCCCTTGGTGACGAGGGTCTCGCCCTTGGGGTCGTATAGGTGGTGGAAGACCTTGTACGTGTTGACGCGCGCGTCCTTGCTCGACTCGTCGAGCGGCGCATACATGTAGCGCAGCAGCGGCCGTTTGCCGAGCGAGGCTTCCATGTATTGGCCTTCCGTGTCCTTCCAGGCGAAGATTTCGTCGAGCTTGCTGGGCTCGCGGATGAACGTCGCCTTGAACGCGGCGGTCTTGCCCGCCTTCAGCTCGGGCAGGACGAAGCGCAGCTCGCGGCCCGACGCGATCTGTCCCTGAAGCGTCTTGCCCGATGCGTCCTCGATGATGGCCGTCGTGGCGCCGGCGCTCCGCGCGGGGATCGTCACCGGGACCGCCACGACCACGTCGCGGCGGTCGCGCGCGCCGGCATCGACGTTGAACTCGATCGTCGCCGAGTCCTGCGTCAGAAGCGCGAGAACGAGGAGGGCGATGCTGCTCATTTGATCCAGGTCCTGTAGGAGTAAAGGTCGTCCGGAAGCCCGGCCTTTTCATAGAACTCCGCGAGCTTGCCCTTAGTTTCGGGCGTTCCCAACGCGGCCGCCGCCTCGCAGATGATGCGGTACTCGTCGAGGATCGGGATGATCGCGTCGAGGCGCCGCTTCCCGTCGGCGTGGGCCTTCTCGGAGAGGGAGCGGGCGAGCGCGAGCTGCTCCGCCACGCCGCGGGCGGCCTCCTTCGCCCCGTCCGGCTTCCAGCTGCCGTCATAGTGAATCCAGAAGGGCAGGGCCTTCTCGTGGACCGCCCGCTGCGCGTCGATGAGCTTGCGGACCCCCTCCGCGGCCTGCTCGCCGTACAGCTCCGGAAGCCGGTTTTTATAGAAGGCGTCCAGGGTCAGCTGCGGATCCCGCGAGAAGTCGATGAACGCCAGGTAGGCCAGTTCGTTGTCGGGGCACTTGGGGCTGCCGACGTTGCCGACCACGAAGCCGTCGAGTTTCATCCGGCGCAGATTGCCGCAGAAGGTCCGGATCTCCTCGAGCTTGGGGTAGAAGCAGCGGTACTGCGTGAAGGCCCAGGCGGGCGGCTCGCGGCGGCGCAGGTGGTAGGCGAAGCCGCCTCCGTGGAGCAGCGCCAGGTTCGACTTCACCGGGGGCGGGACCTCCTCGTTGACCGCCAGCTCGAGGTTCCACTGGGCCGCGGCGATCTCGGGGATCGTCTTGAGCATCTCGAGCGCGTCCGCCTTCTGCTTCCACCAGGGCGGGCTGTAGGCGGCGTAGCTCAGGAGGCCGTCCGGCCGCTTGCGGCGGAGGACCTCGGCGACGATGGGGACGCAGAGCTTGAGGTCGCTGTAGCTCGCGCCGCCCGTGGAGCCGCCCTGGAGGCGCACCCGTTCGCGGCACTCCGCGCAGCCGCAGCGGATGCCGCCCTCGGCCACCTCGAGATTGATGCCGTCGACGTCGAAGGTGTCGAGGAGCCACTCGGTCCCGCGGCGGAGCCAGTCGCGGTTCTCCGGCCGCGCGTAGCAGAGGTTGAGCTCGCCCGGCCGCGCGGTCGCGGCCATCGCGCGCGCCTGGACTTCGTCGTTGAACGGATGGTCCTTGATGCCGAGCGCGAAGCCGCCGTACGCGGCGTAGGCGCCGATGTCGGTCGAGACGCCTGGGATCAGCTGGATGCCCTTGCCGCGGGCGTAGCGCGCCAGCTCCTTGGCGGCCGCCTCGCCGCCGTGGCGGCCGTCGACGAAGCCCCACACGACGAGGCCCGTGTACTCGTTCTTCGCCATCCAGTCGAGGAGGTCCTTATACTCCTCGAGGTAGCTTCGGCCCGTCGCGTCGTAATTGCAGATCCAGGTGTCCCAGGTCCAGAGGATGCGGTGCTTGACGGGATGCGGCGGGGGAGACGCGGAGCCCGCGAGGCAGATCAGGGCGGCGGCGACGCAGCGCAGGGTCGAGTTCATGTGCGGCTCCGGATTATAGGGGAAGGCGCCGCCCAAGTCGATTTTCGTAGGGGAGCATGCTGCATATGGGTATACTATGGGCGGCGGGCCACTCGGGAAGGATTGGGGAGGTTGTTATGAAGCAGCGGCTCGCGCTCATCCTCTCGGTACTCCTCGCGATTCCCGCATTCGGTCAGGACAAACCCAAGCCCATCGCCGCCCACCCCAAGGTCGATCAGGAAAAAGTCGATCAGGCGATCCAGGCCGGCTGCAAATACCTGCTCTTCTCGGGCGGGATGGGGACCTTCAGCCACGGACAGAGAAACCAGCCCGCGGCGCTCCAGTCCTACGCGGAGCTCATCCTCCTGACGCTGCTGCATTCCGGGTACTACGCCGAAGGCGATCCGTTGATCCAGCCGCTCGTCGATTACATCCTGACGAAGCCGATCGGCTCGACCTACACCGCGTCGCTGATGGCGATGGCGCTGCAGAAGCTGAACGCGAAGAAGTACCAGATGCGGATCGCGCAGTGCGCGCAGTTCCTCTGCGACAACCAGTGCGAGAACGGCCAGTGGGACTACGGCGAGCCCGGACCCGTCGAGCCCCCGCCCGTGAATTACGACATCCCCAAGCGTCCCAAGAAGCCGGACGACGTCGCGACCGGCAGCGACCCGAACGCGCCGGGCCGGGATCCGAACGCCCCGGTGGACCCCAACGCGCCCGCGCCGGCCCCCGGCTCGTCGGCCGGCAAGACCACGGCGGAGCCGAAGAAGCCCGGCAAGACGAAGACCGACACGACCCCGCGGATCCCGATCCGCAAGAAGAAGCCCGGCCCGCCCAACGGCGACAATTCGAACTCGCAGTACGCCGCGCTCGGCCTCCGCGCCTGCCTCGACGCCAACATCGACGTCGAACCGTCGGTGCTCGACCGGGCGCGGAAGTGGTGGATCAAGGTGCAGAACTCCGACGGGGGCTGGGGTTACAACGACCACGGCAACCAGGGCGGCGACAAGAACGAGACGAGCGTCAGCAACGACAGCTACGGCAGCATGACGGTCGGCGCCGTAGGCGCGCTCTGCATCTACGATTACTACATGGGGATCCCGTACAAGACCGACAACAACGTGCTCAAGGGGCTCGACTGGCTCGGGAAGAACTTCGACGTCACGAAAAACCCGAACAAGACGCAGTTCGCCTACCTCTACTACCTCTACGGCCTCGAGCGGGTGGGCATGCTCTACGGCACCGAGCGGATAGGCCCCCACGAGTGGTACCCGGAAGGCGCGAACCACCTGCTCTCGACGCAGCAGGGCGGCGCCTGGGGCGGCGACAAGTTCGCCCCGCAGGCCAACACCTGCTTCGCGATCCTCTTCCTGCGCCGCGGCACGCTGCCGCTGAAGCCGCCGCAGGCGGTCGCGACCGGCGGCCCCGCCGAAGCGCGTCCCGGCGTGGCGAACGGCGCTCCCGTCGCCAATGGCGGCAACCGCGACCCCGGCCTGGCGACCAACAAGGCGGTGGAGGCCATCGCGCCCGGCTGGCGCCTCCTCAATTGCCGCGCGGAGTGCCAGAAGGTCGTCTCGGCCGCGGGCAAGGACAAGGTGCTGCAGGTGACCGAGGAAGGGACCTCCCGCCAGCCCACGTTCCGTCGCATGGTCGACGCGACGTCGGGCGGACCGACCGTGCGGGCCACGGTCGGCCACAAGGAGGGCGAAGCCTGGAGCCTGGTCATCAAGATCGAGGGTCAGTTTGTCGCGACGAAGCCGATTTCGGCCGACTCCTGCAAGGACGGCTGGACCGAGATCACCTGGGACCTCTCGTCCCACGCGGGGAAGAGCGTCCTGGTCGAGCTGATCGCGACCTCCGCCGACAACGCCCTCTGGGCATCGATCGCCCTCAACTAAGGCCGAAATAAAACTCAGCAGTCTCCCAGTGAGTCTCCCCGGCCCACTGGGAGATTTCGTTGTTCGCCGGTAAAAGATCTCAATACTTTTGCGCCCTTTCTCATGGACCCTCCGTCGTAGGGCCTATAGCTTGAACCCGGAGGCTTCCGCATGAAATACCTGATCGCGACATTCCTGCTCCTCGGCGCCCCCCAGGATCCGAACGACGGCATCGCGCCGCTCGGCGCCGACGGGAAGCCGCTGAACCTCGACTTCGAGGACGGCACCCTCAAGGACTGGACCGCCACCGGCACCGCCTTCGACGGGCAGCCCATCAAGGGGGATACCGTCGCCCCGCGGCGCAACGACATGAAGAGCGACCACAAGGGGAACTACTGGATCGGCACCTACGAGAAGGGCGGCGACGCGGCCACGGGGACGTTGACGTCCGTCCCGTTCAAGGTGACCCACCCCTGGTGCGTCTTCTACGTGGCCGGCGGCGCCCACGAGAACACCTGCGTCACCATCTATTCGCTGCCGGAGAAGCAGATCGTCGCGAAGGTCTCGGGCGACGAGTCGGAGAACCTGAAGCCGGTCGCGATCGACCTCACGTCGGTACTCGGGAAGGAGATCTACGTCCGCCTGGTCGACCAGAACAGCGGCCACTGGGGCCACCTCAACTTCGACCACTTCCGCTTCTACGCCGCGAAACCGACGCTCCCCAATCTCCGCAACCAGGCGGCGCAGCCCACGGCGCGCGACCAGTACAAGTACAACGGCCTCTCGCCGGATGAGGCCGCGAAGGCCATGACGCTGCCGGAGGGGTTCCGGGTCAGCTGCTTCGCCGGCGAGCCCGACGTCGTCCAGCCCATCGCGATGGCGCTCGACGAGCGGGGCCGCGTCTGGATCGCCGAGAACGAGAGCTACCCGATCTGGCGCAAGCCCGAGGACGGCGGGAAGTGCCGCATCAAGATCTTCGAGGACGCCGACGGCGACGGCAAGTTCGACAAGAAGACCCTGTTCCTCGACAACCTCAACTTCGTCAGCGGGCTCGAGGTGGGCTTCGGCGGGGTCTTCATCGGCGCGCCTCCGTACCTGCTCTTCGTGCCCATGAAGGACGGCGAGGACAAGCCCAGCGGCCCGCCCGAGGTGCTGCTCGACGGCTGGGAGCACCAGGATACCCACGAGACGCTCAACACGTTCATCTGGGGCCCCGACGGCTGGCTCTACGGCAACCACGGGGTCTTCACGCACTCGAACGTGGGCAAGCCCGGGGCGCCCGACGCCGAGCGGAAGAAGATCAACGCGGGCTTCTGGCGCTACCACCCGATCCGGAAGGAGTTCGAGGTCTTTGCCGAAGGGGCCAGCAACCAGTGGGGCATCGACTTCGACGACCGCGGCCAGGCCTTCGCGACGGCCTGCGTGATCCCGCACCTCTACCACGTCATCCAGGGCGCCCGCTACCAGCGCCAGGCGGGCAACCACTTCAACCCGTACACCTACGACGACATCAAGACGATTGCCGACCACCGCCACTACGTCGGCACGAAGGGCCCGCACGCCGGCAACGGCCTCTCCGACGCCGCCGGCGGCGGCCACGCGCATTGCGGCTGCATGGTCTACCTCGGGGACAACTTCCCGCCGGAGTACCGGGGCAAGATCTTCTTCAACAACATCCACGGCGCCCGGGTCAACATGGACATTCCGGAGGCCAAGGGCTCCGGGTTCGTCGGCAAGCACGGCAACGACTTCATCATGGCCAACGACAAGTGGTCGCAGATCCTGAACCTGCGCTACGGGCCGGACGGGTCGGCGTACTTCATCGACTGGTATGACAAGCAAGCCTGCCACACGATGAATCCGGCCGACCACGACCGCTCCAACGGCCGCATCTTTCGGGTCGCGTACAACTCGCCGGCGCCGGCAAAGGTGGACCTCGGCAAGCTCGGCACGAAGGAGCTCGTTGCCCTGACGCTCCACAAGAACGACTGGTACGTGCGGCACGCGCGGAAGGTGCTGCAGGAGCGTCGCCCGGGAGCGGAAGCGTGGACGCCGCTCGCCGAGATCGCGCTGAAGAATCCCGACCCGACGCGCGTCCTGCGCGCCATGTGGGCGCTGCACGTCACCGGCGGGTTCAGCGAGGATCTCGCGCTCAAGATGCTGAGCCACCAGGACGCTCACGTGCGCGGCTGGACGGTCCAGCTCTGCCTGGAGCAGCACCAGGCGCCCGCGTCGGTCCTCGCCCGCATGGCCGAGCTGGCCAAGTCGGACGAGTCGCCCGTCGTGCGCCTCTACCTGGCCTCGGGTGCCCAGCGCCTGACGGTGGAGCAGCGCGTGCCGATCGTCGAAGCGCTGCTGCAGCACGACGAGGACCTGCAGGACCACAACCTGCCGTTGATGTACTGGTATGCGGCGGAGCCGATCGCGGGAGCGGACATGAAGTCGGCCGCGCTGCTCGCGGCGAAAAGCAAGATCCCTCGCGTTCGAGAATACATTTCCCGTAGAATGGCCGCCTCGGTTTCCAAGTAGGAGCCCACGATGAGCCTCATCTTCGCGGTCCTCGTGTCGTTCGGCGTCGCCACCCAGGCGGACCAGGATCCGCTGGCGGCGCTGGTCGAGGTCCTCAAGGTCTCGGACGACGACGGTTTCCGCCTCGACATCCTGAAGGGCATCCGGGACGGCCTCAAGGGCCGCACCAAGGTCTCGATGCCGAAGGGCTGGAGCGAGGTCGCCGCGAAGCTCGGCCAGAGCGGCAACGCCGAGGTCCGCTCCCTGACGACCATGATCTCGATCACGTTCGGGGACCCGGCGGCACTCAAGACCCTTCGGAGCCTGCTGGCGGACGGGAAGGCCCCCGCGGACGACCGCAAGGCGGCCCTGGAGTCGCTGCTGGGCGCCAAGGACCGCGAGCTGCCCCCCTTGCTATTCGAGCTGCTGTCGGACGCGGCGCTGCGCGGCCCCGCGGTCCGTGCCCTCGGCTCGTACGAGGAGCCGTCGACGCCCGCGAAGATTCTGGCCGTCTACGCCTCCTTCCAGGTCGCGGAGAAGCGCGACGCGATCAACACGCTCGGCGCCCGCAAGGCCTACGCCAAGGACCTCCTCGCGGCTCTGGCGTCGGGCACGATCCCCAAGACGGACCTGACGGCCGCGTCGGTCCGCCAGCTCAGCGATCTCAACGATTCCGAGATCAGCACGTGGATCGAGAAGAACTGGGGCTCCATCCGGCCCACCCCCGAGGCGCGGCAGCGCGAGATCAACGAGTGGAAGAAGTTCTTCACGCTGAGCAAGGACGGCGATCCGCGCAAGGGCCGCGTCCTCTTCGCCAAGACCTGCATGCAGTGCCACACGCTCTTCGACGCGGGCGGCAAGGTCGGGCCCGAGCTGACGGGCGCGAACCGGCAGGACCTCGACTATCTGCTCTCGAACATCCTCGACCCGAGCGCGGTGGTCGGCAAGGACTATCAGGCCACGACGATCCGCACCAAGAACGACCGCGTCGTCACCGGGCTCCTGCGCGCCGAGGACAACAACGCGGTCACGCTGCAGACCGAGAACGACACGCTCATCATTCCGAAGTCGGAGATCGACGCGCGCAAGCTGAGCGAGATCTCGATGATGCCCGAAGGCCTGCTCGCCAACATGAGCAAGGACGACGCGCGGCACCTCCTCGCGTACCTGAAGAGCCACACGCAGGTGCAGTTCCCCGACGGCTTCTCGCTGGAGTCGATCAAGGCGGGGCAGGGCGGGCCGCTCTTCAACGGCAAGGACCTCACGGGCTGGGAAGGGGACCCTGCCGTGTTCTCGGTCGAGAACGGCGAGATCGTCGGCAAGGGCCCACAAAAGAGCAACAAGTTCCTCTTCAACACGCAGGAGCTGACGGACTTCCGCCTGACGCTCGAGATCAAGCTGCCGGGCGGGAACAGCGGCGTGCAGATCCGCAGCGTGCCCATCGAGGGCGGCGAGGCGCGCGGCTGCCAGGCCGACGCCGGCTCCGGCTGGTGGGGCAAGCTCTACGAGGAATCCGCGCGCGGGCTGCTCTTCCCGAAGAAGGGGCAGGCCTTCGACGGGGACAAGTTCGTGAACAAGGACGGCTGGAACATCTACGAGATCCTGGTCGTGGGCACCAAGATCCGCACCGCGATCAACGGCAACCTCTGCACGGACCTCGACGACGACAAGATCGCGCCGAAGGGGCGCATCGGCCTCCAGGTCCACAGCGGGGGCCCCATGGAAGTCCGCTTTCGCAATTTCCAGCTGGAACTCAACCCCAAGTTCGAACTGAAGACCGTAAAGCAGTAGTCGGAATCCTTGCGCGGAATGTGCGCGTCCGGATAATCAGTCTGTCGGACACACAGACACACTGAAAGGAACGTTCGTGAATATCGTCGCTGCCCTGCTGGTCCTGGCCGCCGCCGCCCAGGACGATCACGTCGTCCGCACCTGGAAGAAGATCCAGGTGACGGACAAGTTCTATGCCGAGGGCGCCAATGTCGGCGACTTCAACAAGGACGGAAAGATGGACATCGTGGCGGGCCCCTACTGGGTCGAGGGCCCCGAGTTCACGACGAAGCACCTGTACACGGAAGAGAAAGCCTACGACCCGAAGAACTACTCGAAGAACTTCTTCGCGTACAGCTACGACTGCAACAAGGACGGCTGGACCGACATCATCATCTACGGGTTCCCGGGCGAGGACGTCTCCTGGTACGAGAACCCCCAGGGCAAGGACGGCCCCTGGAAGCGCACCAAGGTCATTGAGAAGCTCGACAACGAGTCGCCCCAGTTCGTCGACGTGAACGGCGACGGCGTGCCGGACGTGGTCGGCTCGACGGAAGGCAAGCTCGGGTACTGGACGATCTCGGACTGGAAGTTCCACCCGATCTCGCCCAAGTCGCACTACCAGCGCTTCACGCACGGCCTCGGCATCGGCGACGTGAACGGCGACGGCAAGATGGACTTCCTCGAGGCGGCCGGCTGGTGGGAGCAGCCCGCGAGCCTGGACGGCGACCCCGAGTGGAAGTTCCACAAGGTCCAGTTCGGGAAGGGCGGCGCGCAGATGTACGCCTATGACGTGAACGGCGACGGGCTCAACGACGTCATCACCTCGATCCAGGCCCACGGCTTCGGCCTGTCCTGGTTCGAGCAGCAGAAGGACGGGACGTTCAAGGAGCACGTCATCGTCGGCAGCAAGGAAGAGGACAGCAAGTACGGCGTGAAGTTCAGCCAGCTCCACGCGGTGGACCTGGTCGACATGGACGGCGACGGCCTGAAGGACATCGTCACCGGCAAGCGCTACTGGGCGCACGGCCCGGGTGGCGACGCGGAGCCCGGCGCCCCGGCGGTGCTCTACTGGTTCAAGCTCGTCCGCGGCAAGGACGGCGTCGACTTCGTCCCCTTCAAGATTGACGACGACTCGGGCATCGGCGTCCAGGTGATCGCGGCCGACCTCAACGGCGACAAGTACCCCGACGTGGTCGTCGGCAACAAGAAGGGCATCTTCGTCCACATCGGCGAGGCGAAGAAGGTTTCCAAGGAAGAGTACGAGAAGCAGCTGCCCAAGCCGGCCGGCAAGAACTAGTCATCCAGAGAACCCCACAAATCACACGGTGTGTTTTGTGGGGTTTTTTATTTCTCGGCGGGCAGCTCGAGGTGGCTGATCAGGCGCACGCCGCGCTTCCGGAGCGCGTCCTTGACCTGCTCGCTCGTGAAGGCCCGGGTCACGCCGGCGCGGTCGGCGGCGACGTTCTCGTAGCCCTTGTGGCCGATGGCGCGCATCTCCTCGCTGTCGACGCCGGGGTGCTCGATGATCAGCCAGGTGCCGGGTTCCAGCTTCTCGATGGCGGCCGCGAGGTCGGCCTCCTTCTGCTCGGCCGTCTTCTGGGAGCCGCCCCAGCCGCGGACCGGCTTCGTGCCTCTCGCTTCCAGGCGCAGCCCGAACTCCTTGCAGAGCTTCTCGGTCACCGCGCGGACCTCCGGGGTGGCGGTCGCCGCGCCCATGTGGGCGGAGGCGTGGCTCAGGCGCGGAAGGTGCCGCTTCAGGGTCTCGATCTGCGCGCGCAGCTCGCGCTCGATGTCCTCGGCGGCCGGCTTCGCCTCGAGGAAGGCCCGGGTCGTCGAATGGAAATAACCGTCCTTGTCCGCGAGGCCGGGGGCGGCAGTCAACGGGCGCCATTTGACCCGGTCCCACTCGCTCGTGAGGCAGAGGTGGATGCCGACGTCGATCTCGGGGTTCGCCTGCAGCCGCTGCACGGCGTCCAGGAACCAGGGGCCGGGGACGATGACCTCAACCGAGCGCGCGATCCCGTCCTTACAGGCGCGGATGCAGGCTTCGTTGACCCCGAGGGCGGCGCCCATGTCGTCGGCGCGCACCAGGAGGCGGATCTCGTCGGGCTTGTCCTGGCTTGTGCCGAGCCGAGTCGAGGCAACGAGGAGGGCGAGAAGCAGGAGGGCGGTTCTCATGGCGTTAGAAGTCCCGGCGATAGCGGGCGAGGAGGAGCTCGACGTCGTTCTCCATGACGTACATCTTGCCGCGGGCCCGCCTGGTTTGGCCGGGCTCGAGGCCGCCGAGTCGGAAGTCGTTGTGGAGGCAGAGGATGACGCCCTGGAAGAGCTCCTGGGTGGGGTCCCACGCGGTCGCCCAGATCCACTCGTTGTTGGCGGAGACACAGCCGATCAGCCGGTTCGAGGGCACGTCGGGACTGTGGGGACGCGGGTTGCAGTCCTCCCGCTTGATGCCGGGCGGGATGTAGAGCTGGCCGCCCTTGTAGATGGCTTCTTCGGTGCGGCGCGCCCGGTCGAGGAAGACCCGCTTCTCGTTCAGGAAGATGAAGGAGCGAGGGACGTACGTCGTCTTGTCGCAGCCGGTGAAGGGGCCGACGCGGACGCAGGGTTGCACCCACTGGGCGTCCACGTACTGCGTGCCCCGGTTGACCGCCTCGACCTGGAAGTCGATCTCGCCCCGGCCCGCGGTGATCCGGTGGGTGACCTCGACGCCGCCCTGGACCTTGTCGCGGAGGGTGATCGTCATCCCGTCGTCGGAGAGCTTCTCGGTCGTGTGCGGAATGACCGTTTCCTTCCAGGCGCGGTCGCGCGCGCCGGAGCGGCAGTAGGCCTCGAGGTAGAGGGTCTCGATCTTTCCCCCGGGGAAGTCCCCGGTGACGGTCAGGATGTTCTTGTCCCAGGAGATCTGCAGCGGGGGCGCCTTGCGCGGCATCGGCCCCGCGCAGCCCGTCAGCAGCACGAGAAGCAGCATCCGTTTCATATGCCTATCTTACGCGCCGTGACAAAATGTACCGTCTTATTTGTCACCGTTGTCCGGAGGGCCGGGGGACTGATACCATCGGGGCATGAAAGGCACCGTCGTCTACCTCTACGCGTTCGACATCGCGAACGAGATCCGGACCCGCTCGGTCCACGAGCTCCTGGCGCAAAAGCCGTTCCCCTTCCAGATCCGCATCGGCGCCGCCGCGCCTCGCGACGTCCCCATCTACAGTCCGCTCACCATCAGCCTCAAGCCGCTGGCCGCCGCAACCAACGTCGGGCCCGTCACCCTGAAGCCCTTCGTCAAGGTCTTCGACGTCGGGGCGCTCTCGATCTCCTACGAAGTGGCCGTCGAGAAGGCGCAGCTGTCCGAGCTCGTGCCGTACCACCAGCTCCGGGTCGGCGACGAGCCGTTGAGCGCGATCGCCGAGAAGCTGGCCGACCAGGTCATGGAGGCGCTCAAACCGCACCTGGTCAAGCCGAACCGGGAGCGGCCGCCCGCCGAGGCCTACACCGCCTTCTGCCTCAGCGAGGTCGACGACGCGGTCCCCGAATGGATCCGCAGCCACCGCGCCGAGATCGCGGGCCTCCTGAACGAGGAATCCACGCCCGATCGCCTCGCGGAGCGGCAGGTCGACGAGACGATGAGCCACGCGCTCGCCTACACCCGCGACGACTTCACCGTCATCGACTGGGACGCGGCGCTCGTCGTAGACACGGGCGGCTACGTCGACGACGTCCTCTACATCATCGAGCTGGCGAACCTGCAGCTCGAGGAGTACCGCCTCCTCGACGACCGTCTCGATCGGCTGTTCATCAAGGCCTACGAGGACCTGGAGCGCCACTCCACGTTCTGGAACCTTCTCTTCGCCTCCGACGCGCGCCTGAGCGCGATCCGCCGGATCCGGATGGACATCACCAAGATGTCCGAGGAGCTTTCCAACATCACCAAGTTCGTCGGCGACTGGTACCTGGCGCGCGTCTACCTGTCCTGCAAGCACCGCTTTCACCTGGGCCACTGGGAGGCCACGGTCGACCAGAAGCTGCACGAGCTCGACCGGCTCTACTCGCTCGTGCACCAGGGCATCAACGAGAAGCGCATGCTGGTCCTCGAGCTGGCCATCGTGGCGCTCTTCGTCTTCGAGGTGGTCGCGACGTTTTTCTTCCGGAAGTAGCCAACCCGAAGCCCGCACTCCGAACCACGAACACCGAGGAAGAAGGGTCCCCCTCTGCACCTCCCCCGGGGGGAGGCAGGGAGGGAATCTGTCCGCGTCGGTGTTCCTGGTTCGGTGTTCGGTGTTCGGGGTGCGGTGTTCGGTGTTCAGGTTCCAAGTTCGGCGAGCAGGTCCTTCACGGCCGCGAAGGCGTCGTCAACCGTGATGGCGTCCATCGAGCCCTGGCCGAGGTCGCCCTTGAGGACGACGCGGTGGTGCGGGTTGTACGGTCCATACGTGCGAGGGTCCTTCGGGCCGAAGAGCGCGACGCTCGGGGTGGAGACGGCGCTCGACAGGTGCAGCGGCCCCGAGTCGCAGCCCACGTAGAGCTTCGCGCTGCGGATGAGCTCCGCGAGGTCCAGGATGTTCTTCGTCTCCATCGCGAGCATCGCCTGGCCCCGGCTGCCGGCGACGATCTCCTCGGCCAGCGGCCGCTCGCCCGGGCCCCAGGTGATGACGGGACGCAGCGGCGTCTCGCGGCCGATGCGCTCCGCGAGCTGCGCGAAGCGCTCCGGCTTCCAGCGCTTCATCGCGCCGAAGTCGCTCGTGCCGGGGTGGATCGTCGCGTACTCCTTGAGCCCCTTGGCGGCGAGGAACGCGTCGACTCGAGCGCGGCCTTCCTTCGTCTCGGGAAGGCGGTAGCCCGGGGACGCCACCGATACGCCCAGGTGGCCCACCAGCGACAGGAACTTCTCCACGCGGTTGATCTTCTCGGTGGCGCCGGGCGGCGTCACGTGCTCGTTGTTGAAGAAGTAGTTGTTCTCCTTGCAGTGGCCGCGGCTGAAGCCCACCCGCCGCCGCGCGCCGCTCAGGAGCCCGTGCAGGGCGCCCTTCAGATTGCCCTGGAAGTCGAGCGCGACCGTGTACTGTTCGCGCCGGATCTCGTGCAGGAAGGCGGAGAACTCCTCGAACATCGCCCACCAGTGCATCGGCTGGTGGAGGTAGCGCGCCCAGCGCTTGCGACGGTAGAGGTGCACGCGGTCGACCGAGGGGTGTCGCGTGATCAGGTCGTGCGCCCGGTCCTCGACGACGTACCCGATGAAGGCCTGGGGGAGCCCTCGGCGGAGCGCCTCGAGCGCGGGGAGCGTGTTGATCACGTCGCCCACGGCGCTGAGCCGGATGAACAGGATTCGGGGCTGCAGCGTCGTCACTCGAAGCGCCGGCGAAACGGCGTCCGCGCTCATGCGGGTCTGGTCTTCAGGATATTGATCGGCGCCATCGCGGGGAGGCGGCAGCTCCCCAGCGGGACCACGAACGTGTCGGCGAACGCGTGCTGCCCGGAGAGGCAGGCGTGGCTCACGCGGTCGGTGAACACCATCCACGCCCAGAACGGCTTGAAGCGGAACTCCTGGTGACCCTCGGCCGTGGACTGGAACGCCGGCGTGTCCTTCATGTAGTTGTGGAAGCGGCGCATCGCGCGGTCGTACGGCGAGGAGTCCAGAAACTTGGCCGACGGGACGAGCGCGGAGCACACGTTCGAGAAGGAGGTCCGGAGGCGGTCGAAGAGCCCTTCGTCCATCGCCTGGCCGTCGGCGCCGTTGCCGGGCAGCACGCCGGCCTTCTCGCCGTAGCGTCGATAGAGCTCGGGGAAGGACCCCTTGGAGGCCCAGACGCGGTCCTCCGCCGGATTGACGTTGATGAAGAAGCGGATGATGCCGTCGCCGTGCGTGGCGCCGTAGGCGCCCGCGTCGACGTGGACAAGCTCGTTGGACGCGTGGGCGGGCAGGTCGCGGCCCTTTTCCTGGAGGGGGCGGAAGCTGGCCGTGCCGACCTTCCAGTCCTTCGCCAGAGCCGGGATCGCCTTCTTCAGGAAGGCCTGGTGGCGGGCGTTCTGCTCTTTCAGGATCCGCTGGGCCCGCTCCACCACCTCCGGGGTGCCCTTGATACCGATGATCCGATCCGACTCGGGATGATAGCTGATGTTCTTGGAGCTCAGGTGTTTGGGCATCTCCTGCCGAAGGAACTCCAGGTCCTCGGGCGAGGGCAGCTCGACGGGGCAGTCCGGAAAACAGACGATCTTCCCGTTTTCGAGGGCGTCGGAGATATCGTTGGGGCCGGCGGCGGCGACTTGCGCCTTGGTGAACGTCGCAAGCATGGCTACCGATATTATCGGCCCGGTCTGCAAAATCAAGCGAAGAATCTTGGGTCCCCCGCACAGGGCCTCCTTGCGGGGGGACCCAACCCTGACTTGTGCCGAGCCTGTCGAGGCAGCGAGGCGCAGCCGAGTCGAAGGGTTTGGGACTCAAGAATCTTGGATTGATCTCCCGATGAGCTTTTTGGTACTTATCGTCGATCCCCATGAAGCCGAAAGTCTCCGCCACCGTCATCTGCAAGAACGAGGCTCATAACATCGAGGACTGCCTCAAGAGCCTGTCCTGGTGCGACGAGATCGTCGTCGT